>Ga0209415_10017835_pt1 | contig 11253 bp, 3 predicted proteins | sample PeaSoiSIISIP2007_FD_187696 | JGI IMG/M metagenome (GOLD analysis project Ga0209415, IMG submission 187696) | Peat soil microbial communities from Weissenstadt, Germany - SII-SIP-2007 (SPAdes) (version 2) | ecosystem: Environmental > Terrestrial > Soil > Wetlands > Peat | place: Germany...
TCCGGCGGCGGGGCGTATGGCGGCACCCTGAACAATTGCACGCTGACCGGCAACGGCGCTTCCTTCGGCGGCGGGGCCTTGGGTTGCACGCTGAACAATTGCACGCTGAGCGGCAACTCGGCAACCGATATCCACTCGCCGCCAAGCGGCGGCGGAGCTGCTTCCTGCACGCTGAACAACTGCACGCTGACCGGCAACTCGGCATCCGCCAGCAGGTTCGTTCCATTGGGGGGAGGGGCGTATGGGAGCACGCTTTACAACTGCATTGTCTATTCCAACATGGCGTACAACCCCTACTTCGGCCCGCCGGGCAACAGCGACGCGCTCCTCAGCACCTTGAGCTACTGCTGCTGCGGCACGAGCGACGGTCTCGGCACCGGTGCCGGCAACATCACCAACGCGCCGCTCTTCATCGATTCCGCCGGCGGCAACTTTCGACTGCAACCCAATTCCCCTTGCGTGGACGCCGGGAACAACGCCTACGCCCCCGGCCCGGTTGACCTGGACGGCAACCCACGCATCGTGGACGGCACGGTGGACATGGGCGCTTACGAGTTCCAAGGGCAAAGCTACGGGCCGCCTGTTTTTAATATCCAGCCGGCCAGCGTGACGAGTGACGCTGGCACGACCGTTGCGTTCAGCGCGGCGGCCCGCGGCTCCGGACTCCTGAGCTTCCAATGGCTCAGGAACGGGGTGCCATTGGCCGACGGAGGCAACCGCGCGGGGACAGGGACGGCGGTGTTGACGCTGACGAGTGTGCTGGGTGCCGACGCCGGCGGCTACAGCGTGGTGGTGAGCAACGGCTTCGGCAGCGTCACCAGCGTGGTGGCCATCCTCGCGGTGCTCGACCCGGCGATCACCGTTCAACCCGCGAGCCAAATCGGCCAATCGGGGCAAACGCTGACGCTGAGCGTGACGGCCGCGGGAACGCCCCTCTTAAGCTACCAATGGTGGAAAGAGGGGGTGGCGCTGGCCTGGGGCACTGGGGCTTCCCTGACTCTGAGCAATCTCCAAGCCTCCGATGACGGAGGCTATAGCGTGGTGGTGAGCAACCAGTACGGCAGCGTGACCAGCGCAGTGGCTCTGTTGACGGTGAACCTGGCGCCGCTGGACAGCGGGTTCAATCCGGGGGCAAACGGTGACGCGTTTTCCCTGGCACTGCAGGCAGACGGAAAGATTCTGGTGGGGGGTTGGTTCGACACGCTGGGCGGGCAGAGCTGCACTAACATTGGCCGGCTCAAGGCCGATGGGACGCTGGACACGAGCTTCAATCCGGGGGCAAACAATGACGTGTATTCCCTGGCGTTGCAGACGGATGGAAAGATTCTGGTGGGGGGCTGGTTCACCACGCTGGGCGGGCAGAGCCGCAGTTGCATTGGCCGGCTCAATGCCGACGGGACGGTGGACACGACCTTCAATCCGGGGACGGGAGGAGGCGAGTTGCGTCTTTGGGTGTATTGCGTGGCGCTGCAGCCGGACGGGAAGATTGTGGTGGGGGGTTGGTTCGACACGCTGGGCGGGCAGAGCTGCACTAACATTGGCCGGCTCAACGCGGATGGGACGCTGGACACGAGCTTCAATCCGGGGGCAGACAGTGGCGTGACCTCCCTGGCGTTGCAGGCGGACGGGAAGATTGTGGCGGGGGGCTGGTTCACCACGCTGGGCGGGCAGAGCCGCAATAACATTGGCCGGCTCAATGCCGACGGCGCGGTGGACACGAGCTTCAATCCGGGGAATGGCGGCGGGGTGTATTCGCTGGCGCTGCAGCCGGACGGGAAGATTCTGGTGGGGAGCGTATTCTACATGCTGGGCTGGCAACATTACCTTGGCCGGCTCAATGCCGATGGGACGCTGGACACGAGCTTCAATCCGGGGGCAAACAATGGCGTGAATTCCCTGGCGTTGCAGACGGATGGAAAGATCCTGGTGGGGGGCGGGTTCACCACGCTGGGCGGGCAGAGCCGCAATTTCATTGGCCGGCTCAATGCCGATGGGACGGCGGACCCGAGCTTCAATCCGGGGACAGACGGCGGGGTGTATTCGCTGGCGCTGCAGCCGGACGGGAAGATTCTCGTGGGAGGCTACTTCGCCACGCTGGGCGGGCAGAGCCGCACTAACATTGGCCGGCTGAACAACACGGCGCCCGCCACCCAGAGCCTGACCTTTGACGGTTCGGCCGTGACCTGGCTGCGCGGCGGCACCAGCCCAGAGGTCTGGCGCACGACCTTCGAGTTTTCGACCGACGGCACTGACTGGGCCAGCCTCGGGGCGGGTGCGCGCGTTGCCGGAGGCTGGCAGTTGAGCAGCGTGTCGCTGCCCTCCCCCACCGGCACCATTCGCGCGCGTGGCTATGTCACCGGCGGCCAGTACCAAGGTTCTGCCTGGTTTGTGGAGAGCGACCTTCTTGTGGGCGCTCCGCTGGTGATCCTGGTGACTGACCCCAACTTCGGCCTCCTCTCCGGCCATTTTGGCTTCCGGTTCACCGGGACCGCCGGGCAAGTGGTCATTGTGGAGACCTCGACCAACCTCGCAACCTGGACACCCGTGGCCACCAACACCCTTGGCGCCGCGCCGCTCTATTTCAGCGAACCCTATTCCGGCAACTTCCCGCAGAAATTCTATCGCTTGCGGACCACGGCCCCGTAAACCGCCATGCATTATTATGAACACTCCAATTCGTCTGACACTTAGCACCTTATTCACCCGCGCAGCGTCAAGGGAATCGGCGGGCCGCAAAAAGCAATTTCCTGACAGTAACTTCATCACATCCACATCAAAGAGAATATGAAATCCAGAAACCCGATTTGCGGCCTTTCCGCGGCGGTCGTTTTGCAGCTTGGGGTGCTTGGCGGATCCGCCCAAACCAACCAATACCTGTTTAGTGGGTCGGAGAGGAATATCATTCTAAACCCAGGCACTTACGACATCGCTGCCTTCGGCGCTCAGGGCGGGGGCGGCGGCCTCGGAGCTGAAATGGAAGCCACATTTTACTTCCCAACCTCCACAACGCTCACCCTGCTTGTCGGCGGCGCCGGCAGTGGCGGCTATGGCGGCAGCGGGGGCGGCGGCGGCGGCAGCTTCGTTGTCAAAGGCAACACGCCGCTGCTCATCGCCGGCGGCGGGGGCGCCGGTGGCAGTGGCGTCACTAACAGCGCCGGTGGTTACAACGGCGGCAGTGGCGGCAATGGCGGCGCCGGCGGCGGGGGCGGCGGCGGAGGCGGCGGCGGCAGCTTCTACAGCGGCGGAGGGAGCGGAGGCGGACCTGCCTGGGGTGGCGGCATTACAGGATCGGGGGCGGCCGGCGGCAGCAGCTACCTGAGCGGCGGGGCCGGCGGGGTCGGCGGCTTCGTCCACTACCAGCCACCACCTCACGAACCTGGTGAATACGCCGGCGGAGGGGGCCCCGGGGGCTACGGCGGCGGAGGGGGAGGGGGAGTTGTGGCAATAGCAGGCTACGGCCCCGCAGCTGGTGGTGGTGGCGGCGGCGGTGGCTACAGCGGCGGTAGTGGTGGCGGCGGCGGCGGCGGTGGGGGTTCCTTCATCGACTCATCTGCGATAGCGATTGGCACAGAACTGGCCGGCGTTCAAAGCGGTAACGGTGAAATTGATATCGTAGCCGTTATGTCTATTTTTGTCTCCCAGCCGGGCAGCCGGACGAATGACCCAGGGACGACCGCGACCTTCAGCGTCTTGGCCGGCAGCTCCGCACCGTTGAGCTACCAATGGCGCAAGGACGGGGCGCCGCTGGTGGATGGGGGGAAGATAGCGGGCTCAGGGACGGCGCTGTTGACGCTGACGAATGTGCTGGGCGCGGACGCCGGCGGCTACAGCGTGGTGGTGAGCAATGGCTTTGGCAGCCTGACCAGCGCGGTGGCCACGCTCGTGGTGATAGACCCGCTGATCGCCTTTCAACCCGTCAGCCGGACATGCCAACGGGGGAATAGCGTGACGTTGAGCGTGACGGCCGTGGGGACGGCCCCGTTTGGGTATCAGTGGTGGCACCATGGGGCGGCGCTGGCCTCTGCCACTGGGTCGTCGTTGACCCTGACCAATCTTCAGGCCGCCGACGCCGGGGACTATTGGGTGGTGGTGAACAACCAGTACGGCAGTGCGACCAGCGCAGTAGCCCTCTTGACGGTCAACCTGGCCAGCCTGGACAGCGGGTTCAATCCGAGGCTGGGAGGCGTCCCAGGGTATGTGAATTCGCTGGCGGTCCAGGCGGACGGGAAGATTCTGGTGGGCGGGTGGTTTACCCCGCTGGGCGGCCAGACGCCCATCAGCCTTTGCCGGCTGAATGCGGACGGGACACTGGACAGCGCCTTCAATCCGGGCGCAAACTATAGCCTGGTGTCGCTGGCCGTCCAGACCGACGGGAAGATACTGGTGGGCGGCCAGTTCGGCACGTTGGGCGGCCAGGGGCGCAACTACATCGGGCGGCTGAACGCGGACGGGACACTCGACACCGGGTTCAATCCGGGGGCGAACAACACGGTGGATTGTCTGGCGTTGCAGGCGGACGGGAAGATTCTGGTGGGCGGCTATTTTACCACGCTGGCCGGACACCCGCGCACCTACCTTGGCCGGCTGAACGCGGACGGGACACTGGACAGCGGGTTCAATCCGGGGCTGAATCAATATGGTTATGTGTATTTGCTGGCGGTCCAGCCGGACGGGAAGATTCTGGTGGGCGGCGGGTTCGACACGCTGGACGGCCAGCCTTGCGACGGCATCGGGCGGCTGAATGCGGACGGGTCGCTGGACACCAGCTTCAATCCGCAGGCGGGGCCATGGAGTGGTTACCGCGCGGATTCACTGGCGCTGCAGGCCGACGGGAAGATTCTGGTGGGTGGCGATTTCATCGCGCTGGGCGGGCCGTGCAACTGCAGCTGGCTTGGCCGGCTCAATGCGGACGGGACACTGGACAGCGCCTTCAATCCGGGGGCGAACAATCACGTGCTTTCGCTGGCGGTCCAGGCGGACGGGAAGATTCTGGTGGGCGGCTGGTTCACCACGCTGGGCGGCCAGACGCGCAACTACCTCGGCCGGCTGAATGCGGACGGGACACTGGACAGCGGGTTCGATCCGGGGGCGGACAGTGGCATCAATTCGCTGGCGGTCCAGGCGGACGGGAAGATCCTGGTGAGCGGCAATTTCAGCAGCCTGGCCGGGCAGCCTTGCAACGGCTTTGGCCGGCTCAACAACACCGAGCCCGCGACTCAGAGCCTGAGTTTCGACGGCTCGACGATCACCTGGCTGCGGGGAGGCGCCAGCCCGGAAGTCTGGCGCACGACCTTCGACTTTTCGACCGACGGCACCAACTGGGCCAGCCTCGGAGCCGGCGCGCGTATTGCCGGCCTGCCTGCCGGCCAGGCAGGAGGCTGGCAGTTGACCAGCGTGTCACTTCCCTCCGCCAATGGCACGATTCGCGCTCGGGGCTATGTCACCGCCTGCCAATACGATGGTTGTTCAACCTGGTTTGTGGAGAGCGACCTTCAAGTTCTGAGCGCTGTGAGCCCTCCGCCGGTCATCCTGGTGAACGACCCCCGCTTTGGCTTCATCTCCAGTCGCTTCGGGTTCAGGCTCAGTGGGACCGCGGGGCAGGTGGTGATTGTGGAAACCTCGACCAACCTCGCCACCTGGACCCCCGCTGCCACCAACACCCTCGCCGCCACGCCGTCCAATTTCAGCGACGCCTATTCCGGCAACTTCCCGCAGAGATTCTACCGCCTGCGGTGCATCACCCCGTGAGCAATCGCGCCTAACTTCTCCGAGAAAGGGCAAAATGAATAATCCAATGTGTCTGACAGTTATCGCCTCATTCCTGGCGGTTTCCGACCTCTCTGCTGCCACGCGCTACGTCTCCCTGGGGAGCACGAACCCGGTGCCGCCCTACACTAATTGGGCCACCGCGGCCACGGTCATTCAGGATGCCGTGGACGCGGCGGCGGCCGGGGATGAGGTCGTGGTGGCCGACGGGACCCACGCCAATGGAGGGCGGGCAGTGGGGACAAACGATGTGGACAGCCGGGTCGTCGTGGACAAACCGCTCAGGTTGCGGACCGTCAGCGGCCCGGAGCTCACGGTAATCGATGGCGGCGGCACGAATCGTTGCGTCTATCTGGCCAACGGCGCCAGCCTGTCCGGGTTCACCTTGCGTAACGGATTGGGCTTTCGCGGAATGTCGGCATTCCCCCCCGGCAGCGGCGGGGGGGTGTGGTGCGCATCCACAAACGCTTCACTCACTAATTGCACGCTGACCGGCAACCGGGCTTGGTTCGGCGGCGGGGCATATGGCGGTACGCTCTACAACTGCAGGCTGACGTCGAATGACGCCGCAATCGGCGGGGGGGCTGTTTCCTGCCTACTGAGCAACTGCGCGCTGAGCTCGAACAGTACATGGAAAAAAGGCGACGGCGGGGGCCCCGGCGGCGGGGCCGCTTCCTGCACGCTGATCCACTGCACGCTGAGCGGCAACAACGCGTATGCGGACGGCGGCGGCGGGGCGAACGGCGGCACGCTCTACAACTGCGCTCTTTCGTCGAATAACGCCGCAGTCGGCGGGGGGGCTTCTGGTTGCACCCTCTCCGATTGCACGCTCAACGGCAACTACGCCGGATCCGGCGGCGGGGCCTTTGGATGCACGCTGAACAATTGCACCCTGACGTCGAACAACGCCGGATCCGGCGGCGGGGCAGGTGGGAGCACCCTGAACAACTGCACGCTCACGGGCAACGGGGCCTCCTGGGCTGGCGGCGGGGCGAGCGGCATTTTAATGGACATCGGGGTCGAGCCTTGTACCCTGAACAACTGCCTCGTCTATTTCAACGCGTCGCCATCAGGTGCAGAGAATTACGACGCCCACAGCACCCTGAACTACTGCTGCACGACGCCGATGCCCACCAACGGCGTCGGCAACATCACCGGCGACCCGCTGTTCGTTGATTACGCCAACGGCAACCTGCGACTGCAGCCCAATTCCCCGTGCATCGACGCCGGGAACATCGCTTACGCCCCCGGCCCGGTTGACCTGGACGGCAACCCACGCATCGTGAACGGCACGGTGGACATCGGCGCTTACGAGTTGCAAGTACCAAGACCAAGCAACGGGCCGCCCGTTTTTCTTCGCCAGCCGACCAGCGTGACGAGTGACGCTGGCACGACCGTTACGTTCAGCGTGGATGCCGGCGGCTCCCAACCCCTGAGCTTCCAATGGCTCAGGGGCGGGATGGCATTGGCGGAGGGCGGGAATCGCGCGGGGACCTGCACTTGGGTGTTGACGTTAACGAATGTGCTGGGTGCCGACGCCGGCGGCTACAGCGTCGTGGTGAGCAATGGCTTGGGCAGCGCCACCAGCGCGGTGGCCACACTCGAGGTGATAGACCCGCTAATCGCCGTTCAACCCTTGAGCCAGGTCGGTCAACTGGGACAGACCCTGACGCTGAGCGTGACGGCATCGGGGACCGCCCCCTTCGCGTATCAATGGTGGAAGGACGGGGCGGCGCTGGCCTGGGGCACTTGGGCCTCCCTGACTCTGACGAATTTCCAAGGCGGCGATGGCGGCCAATATTACGTAGTGGTGAGCAACCACTACGGCAGTGCGACCAGCGCAGTGGCCCTGTTGACGACGAGCCTGATCACGCTGGACACCGGGTTCGACCCGGGCGCGAACAACACGGTGGGTTCACTGGCGGTACAGGCAGACGGGAAGATCCTGGTGGGCGGCGGATTCACCACCCTGGGCGCGCAGACGCGCAGTTACCTTGGGCGGCTGAATGCGGACGGGACAGTCGACAGCGGGTTCAACCCGGGAGCGGGAGGGACGACCTATCAACCGTTTGTGTCTGCGCTGGCGCTGCAGGCGGACGGGAAGATCCTTGTGGGAGGCTCGTTCACCGCGCTGGGCGGGCAGAGCCGCAATTTCATTGGCCGACTCAATGCCGATGGGACAGTGGACACGAGCTTCAACCCGGGGGCAGATGACCATGTGGCTTCCCTGGCGTTGCAGTCGGACGGGCAGATTCTGGTGGGCGGCTGGTTCAGCATGCTGGGCGGGCAGAGCCGCAATGGCATTGGCCGGCTCAATCCGGATGGGACGGTGGACATGAGCTTCAATCCGGAGGCAATCACGTGTGGGCTTTCCCTTGCGTTGCAGGCGGACGGAAAGATTGTGGTGGGGGGCGGGCAGAGCGGCAATTACATTGGCCGGCTCGACGCCGATGGGACGGTGGACCCGAGCTTCAATCCGGAGGCAGGCGTGCCTGTGTCTTCCCTGGCGTTGCAGGCGGACGGGGAGATTCTGGTGGGGGGCTGGTTCAGCATGTTAGGCGGGCAGAGCCGCAATTACATTGGCCGCCTCAATGTCGATGGGACGGTGGACCCGAGCTTCGACCCGGGGGGCAGACAACCCGGTGTGGTCCCTGGCGTTGCAGGCGGACGGGAAGATTCTGGTGGGGGGCGAGTTCAGGACACTGGGTGGGCAGAGCCGCAATTACATTGGCCGCCTCAGTGGCGATGGGACAGCGGACATGAGCTTCAACCCTGGGGCAAACAACTCGGTGCAGTGCGTGGCGTTGCAGTCGGACGGGAAGATTCTGGTGGGGGGCTGGTTCAGCATGTTAGGCGGGCAGAGCCGCAATTACATTGGCCGACTGAACAACACCGAGCCGGCGACCCAGAGCCTGAGCTTTGACGGCTCGATGATCACCTGGCTGCGCGGTGGCGCCAGCCCGGAAGTCTGGCACACAACCTTCGACTTTTCGACCGGCGGCACCAACTGGACCAGCCTCGGCGCCGGCGCGCGCACGGCGGGCGGTTGGCAGTTGACCAGCGTCTCGCTGCCCTCCGCTAGCGGCACCATTCGCGCCCGGGGCTATGTCACGGGCGGCGAATATAATGGTTCGAGCTGGTTTGTGGAGACTCAGCTTGTGGTGGGCCCTCCTCCCGTGATCCTGGTGAATGACCCCAGCTTTGGCTTCAGTTCCAATCGCTTCGGCTTCAAGCTCAGCGGGAGCGCGGGCCAGGTGGTGATTGTCGAGGCCTCGACCGACCTCACAAGCTGGACACCCATGGCCACCAACACCCTCGGCGCCACGCCGGTCTATTTCAGCGACCCCTATTCCGGCAACTTCCCGCAGAGATTCTACCGCCTGCGGAGCAGCGCCCCGTAAACCGGTATGAATTCCCAGCTTCCAACCTGGCAGGGACAGGGTGAAGGGTTTGGAACGGTCACCGGGCTGACTTCCACGATCTTCCTGCGGCAGTTTCCTGGCGGTGAGCCTCAACCTCTTCGAGAAAGAGCAAAATGAAAAATCCAATGCTTCTGACAATCATCACCTTTTTGCTGGCGGTTTCCAATCTCCCCGCGGCCACGCACTACGTCTCGTTGGGGAGCAGGCACCCGAAACCGCCCTACACCAACTGGTTGACCGCAGCCACGAGCATTCAGGGTGCCGTGGACGCCTCGAAGGCCGGGGACACGGTGCTGGTGACCAATGGGCTGTATAACGTGGGGCAAAGGGATGTCGGCCAGGGGCCGAGCCGGGTGGCAATCACCAACTCCATTGCTTTGCTCAGCGTGAACGGCCCGCAGTTCACGGTAATCGATGGTGGCCGAATCTATGGCAGCCGCGCGAATCGGTGCGTCTCTCTAGCCGACGGCGCCAGCCTGTCCGGGTTCACCCTGACTAATGGAGGGGCCACTAACGGCGGCGGGGTGTGGTGCGCATCCACAAACGTCTTTCTCACGAACTGCACGCTGAGCGGCAACTCGGCTGCGGCGTATGGGTTTGGGAGCGACGGATACGGCGGCGGCGCGTATGGGGGCACGCTCTACAATTGCACGCTGGCCGGCAACGAGGCCCAATCCGGCGGCGGGGCGTATGGGGCCACGCTCACCAACTGCACGCTGACCGGCAACTGGGCTTGGGTGGACGTTGCTCATGTCGGCGGATACGGCGGCGGGGCGTATGGGGGCACGCTCTGCAACTGCACGCTGAGCAGCAACGCGGTCTTTCCGGAGAACTGGCCGAACCGCGGTTTCGGCGGCGGGGCGTATGGGGCCACGCTCACCAACTGCACGCTGACCGGCAACAGCGCCCCATTCGGCGGCGGGGCGTATGGGGGCACGCTCTACAACTGCACGCTGAGCAGCAACTCGGCTCTGTTTTACGGCGGCAACCCGTGGGGCGGTTTCGGCGGCGGCGCGTATGGGGGCACGCTCTGCAACTGCGCGCTGACGGGCAACGGCGCCCAATTCGGCGGCGGTGGGGCCTATGGCTGCACGCTGAACAATTGCACCGTGACCGGCAACGGGGGGCTCTTCGGGCTCGGCGGCGAGGGGGTGTTGGAGGGCACGCTCTACAACTGCATCTTGTGTTTCAACGGGACTGGAAACTACGACCAAGGGGGCAGCACCTTGAACTACTGTTGCACGACGCCCATGCCGACCAACGGTGTCGGCAACATCGCCGGCGACCCGCTGTTCCTTGACTACACCAACGGCAACCTGCGACTGCCGCCCAGTTCCCCGTGCATCAACGCCGGGGAGGTCGCCTACGTGAGTACCACCACCGACCTGGACGGCAACCCGCGCATCGTCAACGGCATGGTCGATATGGGCGCTTACGAGTTCCAAGGACCTCGCTCCGGGCCGGCTTTTTTTGTTTCCCAGCCGGCCAGGCTGACAAACGAGGCCCACACGACCGCTGCGTTCAGCGCGTTGGCCGGTGGCTCAGCACCGTTGAGCTACCAATGGCTTAACGAGGGGGTGCCGTTGGCCGACGGACGGAACATCGCGGGCTCGAGGACGGCCGTGCTGACGCTCACGAATGTGCTGGGCGCGGACGCCGGCGGCTACAGCGTGGTGGTGAGCAATGGCTTTGGCAGTGTGACCAGCGCGGTGGCCACGCTCGCGGTGATAGACCCGGTGATCGTCGTTCAACCCGTGAGCCAGGCCGGCCAATCGGGGCAGAGCGCGACGTTGAGTGTGACCGCAGCGGGGACGGCCCCCTTTGGGTATCAATGGTGGATGAATGGGGCGGCGCTGGCCTGGGGCACTGGGGCTTCCCTGACTCTGATCGATCTCCAAGCCACCGATGCCGGGGGCTACAGCGTGGTGGTGAGCAACCAGTACGGCAGTGTGACCAGCGCAGTGGCCCTGTTGACAGTCAACCTCGCCACGCTGGACAGCGGGTTCAATCCGGGGGCGGACGGTTCGGTGGTTTCGCTGGCGGTGCAGGCGGACGGGAAGATTCT
>Ga0209415_10017837_pt1 | contig 11253 bp, 9 predicted proteins | sample PeaSoiSIISIP2007_FD_187696 | JGI IMG/M metagenome (GOLD analysis project Ga0209415, IMG submission 187696) | Peat soil microbial communities from Weissenstadt, Germany - SII-SIP-2007 (SPAdes) (version 2) | ecosystem: Environmental > Terrestrial > Soil > Wetlands > Peat | place: Germany...
AGGCGTGGGGAGAGGTGTATAGGAAGCCGATCGTGGCGGTTTCTCGATTGGAGTTGCTGGCGTGGCAGGCCGGGGGTGGGACGGAGTACGTGGCCTCTTGGGCCGATGCGCGGCGGGGGCAAGTATTTGGTGCCGTGTACCGACGAACGGTAGACAGGCTGGAGAGAATTGGCGACGAAATGGTGATGGAACCGGGGAAATTCATTGAGAAGGCGGCGGAGCTTGCCGGAGGAGGGAAAATTGCGTGGGCTTCGGGCGATGTGGATTGCGTGTTTTGGCAAAAGGAATGGAAGGCGCGACAAGTGTTGAATGAAGGATTCGCGCTGGTTTCCGGTTTCCTGGGGCTAGGAATCGCGCAAATGGCCGCGAAGGCGGTGTCGGCCGGCCGCTACACGGATGCGCTGGCGCTGGACGCGAATTACGTGCGGCGGTCTGACGCCGAGGTTTTCTGGAAAGACGGAGCGAAATCCGCTGTGCCGAGCAAATAGACTAACTGATTTCGACGGGTTGTGGTTCAACGGAGGAACGACGTGATTGGAAAATGCTTAGCAGTTTTGTTGTTCACCTCAGTCTCCATCGCGCAGGCCCAGGATGCGTCCGGCAAGGCGGTGGCTACCTCCACGGCTAAGCCGGAGCAGGGATGGATCGAACGCAGCAACGAGTTCGCGAACCTCCTGATCGACATCGAGAAGAAGCACTCTCCGGAGAGTGCCTCAGGACAGGGATTGAGCCAGTACGACGAACTCATCTCGCAGCCCACGCTGGAGGATGAGCATCTCGGTGAGTCCGAGACCAGGACGGTGCTGGCGAAGCTAAAGCAGCAACTTGCTGTGGAACAGAACAAGTACGTGAAACAGGATCTGGGAATCATGATCCACAGCACCGAACTCGACCTTAAAAGAGATGAATACCTCGAGTCCCACGTAGTTTTCAATGCCAATGCCAGCGCGTATGTGTATAGCGGATTGCGAACGCTATTGGATGATCAAGTGGCGGCCGAAAGGCGCAAGGCCGCAATTGTGAGACTCCGAAAGTATGCGGGGATCGAGCCGGGGTACAGGCCGCTGGCGGACCTGCTGAAGGAGCGCGTACAAATACAAATCGCCGAGCCGAAAATGCTTTACCCGGCGAAAACTTCGGTGGAGACGAATCTTTCGCGGAATGTACTTTATGTAGACGGGATTGCCTCACTTTTTAAGCAGTATGGATTGACGGGTTGGGAGGATGCTTACGCGAAGCTGAAGACCCAACTAACGGAATACGACGACTGGGTAAAGAAGGAAATCCTGCCAAAGGCGCGCAAGGACTTTCGCCAGCCGCCGGAATTGTACGCGATGGGGCTGGAAAACTATGGGATCGATATTCCTCCGGCGCAACTGGCGGACATGGCCCACAAGGCTTTCGCGGAATATCAGATCGAAATGCAGGCGATTGCCGCAAAGATTGCAAAGCAGCGCGGCTGGCCGAACGGCACCTACCGCGAGGTGATCAGGAGATTGAAGGAAGAGCAGCTTGTGGGCGATGCCATTCTCCCCTTTTACAAGCAGAGGCTGGGGGAGATCGAAAAAATAATCTCCGAGCAGAAGTTGGTAACGCTTCCGGACCGGCCAGCGCGAATCCGCATCGGCACGCCGGCCGAGAGCGCCCAACAGCCGGCGCCTCACATGAATCCGCCCCCGTTGCTGAACAATCATGGAGAACAAGGTGAGTTTGTCCTGCCATTGAACATGCCTACGGCTGCGGGAACAGCAAAGGCCGAGAAAGTGGACGATTACACGTTTGATGCAGCGTCGTGGACGTTGATCGCGCATGAGGCCCGGCCAGGTCACGAACTGCAATTTGACTCCATGATCGAACACGGCGTCTCCTTGGCGAGGTCGCAGTACGCGTTTAACAGCACAAATGTGGAAGGCTGGGGGCTTTATGCAGAGTACATCACGAAACCCTACATGCCGCTGGAGGGGCAGCTCATCTCGCTACAGTTCCGGCTATTACGGGCGGCGCGGGCTTATCTCGATCCAGAGTTGCAGGCGGGAAAGATTCAGCCCGAAGATGCCATGAGGGTGCTTACGCAAGATTGCGTGTTTTCCGTGCCGTTTGCAAACCAGGAAGTCGAGCGCTACACATTCAGGATGCCCGGGCAGGCCAACTCCTATTTCTATGGGTATACGAGATTGCTGCAATTGCGGAAAAATACTGAAGCTGCGCTGGGCGCAAAATTCAACCAGAAGGAATACCACGATTTTCTGCTGGCACAGGGATTGTTGCCAGCTGATGAGATGCGGAAGGCAGTGATGGAAGACTATGTCGCCCCGAAAGTGGGCACGGACCCGAGTCGCTAGCAGCAAGGATCAGTTGCTGAATGAAGCGCTGCAAATCGGCGGATCCATCGGATAGACCATTTCGCGCCGCAAATTACGTGCGGCGGCCGGACGTCGAGGTCTTCTGGAAAGGGAACACGGCGCATGGCCGCTGAAACAAAGCCAGAGCGGGCTGCAACCATTCGAGCATTTCGTGCCGAGGATGCACCGGCGCTCATGTCGATTTTGCGGGACGCTCCGGAAGCAGCGAACTGGACGCAAGCCAGCTATCGGGAGTCGATGAACTCTCCGGGCGCGGTGGCTTTCGTGAGCGAAGCTAACGGCAGCGTTACGGGATTCATCATCGGGCGCTGGGTGACGGACGAGGCGGAGATCCTGAATCTTGCGGTGACGCCTTGGGCTCGTCGCAGAGGAGAAGGCGGAGCACTGCTGGGGGCTGCGATCGAAGAATTTCGAGTGCACGGTGCAAGTCGAGTGTTTTTAGAAGTGCGCGAGTCGAATGCGATGGGAATCGCGTTTTATGAAAAACATGGCTTTTCCAAGACGGGACGCCGGGCAGGCTACTACCGTGATCCGAACGAGGCGGCGGTGGTCATGGAGAAAAAACTCAGGCATTAAGGCCACGGACAGGTTCCGCAAATTAGTCTAGGTTGCATTCCCCAAGGATAACGCGGCATGGATATTCCAGCCTGGAGACGCACTGCGGGCCGGAATCTGATAGTGTTTCCATCCGCAACTTACTTACGGAGGTAGAGATGTTTCTCGCAAAACTGGAAAATGGTACCGCGCGTGTCTTGGCGGGAGGAGGAAACACTCTCCGGACCGCCGGGCTAATGGCTTTCAGCGTTGCCGCAGCCATTGGCGCTCCTTTTACGGCGCTAGCAGACGAGCGGCAGGCCGCGGCGAAACTGCTGGCGCGTACGATGAACAATCCGGAATTGCGGGCCAAGACTTTCAGAGGCGGAGCCTGGCTGGGGGATGGGGATTCGTATCTGGCCTTGGAGGCTTCGGCCACCGGTGCCGGAAGCGACATCGTGCGCTACCAGACGGCGACAGGCGCGCGGGAAATACTGATTGCCGCTAGCCGCTTGATTCCCGCCGGCGAAAAAACGCCATTGGCTATTGAAGCTTACCGGATGTCGGCGGACGGACAGCGGGTTCTGGTGTTCACAAATTCCGAAACCGTGTGGCGCCAGAACACGCGGGGAGACTACTGGGTTCTCGACCTGACCAGCGGGGGGTTGCACAAACTCGGAGGCGATGCGCCGCCATCGAGCCTGATGTTTGCGAAGTTTTCGCCGGACAATAGCAAGGTTGGCTACGTTCGCGGGAACAATGTTTACGTGGAGGATCTGGCCAGCGGAAAAATCGTGCAACTGACGCAAGACGGGTCGGACACGATTATCAACGGGACTTCCGACTGGGTGAACGAAGAAGAGTTCGATATCCGCGACGGTTTTTCCTGGAGTCCCGATAGCCGGGCGATCGCTTTCTGGCAGTTCAACACCGCCGGTTTGCAAAAGTACACGCTGATCTACGACCTGGGCGCGCCCCGGGGCGAAATCGTCACCGGGATTCCCTATCCCCACACAGGTGTGTATCCGCAGACGCTGGAGTATCAATATCCGCTGGCAGGAACGCTAAACTCCGCGGTCCGCGTGGGCGTGGCGAGCGTTTCAGGCGGACCGGTTGTCTGGATGCAAACGGCGGGAGATGTGCACAACAATTACATTCCGGAGATGGGGTGGGCCGATTCCGGTCATGTGCTGTTGCAACACATGAACCGTCTGCAGAACAGGAATGAGTTTCTACTTGCTGATGCCACGAGCGGGGTATCGCGAACAGTTTTCGTGGACGAAGACCGCGCGTGGGTGGATGTGAACCGGGCCGTTTCCTGGATCAATCAGGGACGCGAGTTCCTGGTGCTGAGCGAACGAGACGGCTGGCGGCATTTGTATCGCGTGGCGCGGGACACGGGCAAAGCCCAGTTGGTCACGCGCGGTGAGTTCGACGTCGTGGCACTGGATCGCGTCAGCCCGGATGAGAAGTGGGTGTACTTCATCGCTTCGCCAGAAAATGCCACGCAGCGGTACCTTTTTCGCACGCGGCTGGATGGCAGCAGCGCGCCAGAGCGCTTGACTCCGAATGTGCCGGGCACACATTCCTACACCATATCGCCGAATTGCGAATGGGCTTTTCACAACTACTCTTCGTTCGATGTGCCGCCTCTCTATGAAGTGCTGCACCTGCCCGATCACCGCGTAATGCGGAATACCGCGGATAACGCCGCGATTGGCGAGCGCGTGAAACCGCTATCGAGCGGGCCAGCGGAATTCGTGAAGGTGGATGCGGGAAACGGCTTGCTGGTGGATGCGTGGCTGATGAAGCCGCCGGATTTCGATCCCGCGAAAAAGTATGCGCTGATTGTGAATGTGTATTCCGAGCCGGCGGGACAGACGACCGCGGACCGCTGGCCGTCGCTGTTCGACCGGGCACTGACCAGCGCGGGATACCTGGTGGCGAGTTTTGATAACCAGGGCACGCCTGCTCCGCGGGGCCGCGAGTGGCGCAAGATCGTGTATGGAAACGTGGGGCCACTTTCGTCCCAGCAGCAAGCGACGGCTCTTCAATCGCTGGAGAAAACGCATGCGTATATTGATCCGAAGCGCGTCGGAGTGTGGGGCTGTAGCGGAGGCGGAACGGAGACACTCAATTTAATGTTCCGGTATCCGGAGGTTTACAGCGTGGGGGTATCGGTGGCGTCAGTGCCGGACCAGCGGCTGTACGACACGATCTATCAAGAGCGGTATCTGGGGTTGCCGCAGGATAGTCCGAAAGCCTATGAGGCAAGTTCGGCGATCAATTTTGCTTCCGGCTTGCGCGGGGACTTGATGGTGATGCACGGCTCGGGAGATGACAACGTGCACTTCCAGGGTTTCGAGTTGCTCGTGAACAAGTTAATTTCGCTGGGCAAACCGTTTGATATGCGCGTCTATCCTGGCCGCACCCACGGAATCTCGGAAGGCAAGGGCACCAACCTTGACGTGTACACAAATATTTTGGGGTACTTTGAAGAGCGCTTGCCGCCGGGGCCGCAAGCCGCTGGAACTCACTAAGAGTTGACACCCGTCCAAAGACCGAACCGGCGATGCGAGGTACTCACAGGCTAGGACGGAAATACCAAAGGTTCCCCCTTGACGTGGACCGCCAAAGTGCTATCTTGCGTTCATGTAGTGCTCACACTCCATTCACGGAACGGTCAGGAGGAACGCATGGCAAGTGCGCAGCGGACACCTCGGGACATACCCTTCGAGACAGACGCCGAGTATCAGCGTCTGGCAGAGCAGCACCGGCAATACGAAGCAGAACTTCAGAAAATCTCCAAGTCGCCCTACCTGAACTCGGAAGACCTCCTGGAAGAAATCAAGCTGAAGAAGATGAAGCTCCACTGCAAGGATGAGATGGAGCGGATTGCCGCGCGTATCATACGCGCGCGGGCCAGTTACAGCCAATAACGACTTTATCGCAGGCGATTCTGTCGTAGAATGACCGTGCATGCTCGCGGCGTGAAAGCCGCGCGCAGGAATGCTGGGGTCTACTCCGGGGAGCATGGTCAAAGAAGGCTACACATTCGGACTGCCACTGTTGGTGTTGGGCGGCGTTTTCTATCTACTGCATTGGAATGTTGCTGCTGTCGTCCTCATGTTGCTCGCGCTGTTTGTGTTCTCTTTCTTTCGCGATCCGGAGCGCGTGATTCCCACCGAAGCTGGGGCGCTGGTGTCTCCTGGCGATGGGCGCGTAGTGGTGGTCACGGATGAAGAGCATGAGGGCCGGGCCGGGAAGCGGGTGAGCATTTTTTTGGCGGTTTGGAATGTGCACGTGAACCGCTCGCCGGCGGCGGGGACGATTGCGAAGATGGAATACCGGCCGGGGAAATTTCTGGCGGCGATGCTGGAACGAGCTTCATTGGAAAACGAGCAAAATGTGTTTACGCTTTCGACCGCGGCCGGCGAGATCGTGTTTAAGCAGATTGCCGGGTTGATTGCGCGGCGGGTAGTCTCCTGGAAGAAGGTCGGCGAAAAGGTGGCTCGCGGAGAGCGCATAGGGCTGGTACGATTCGGGTCGCGGGTGGACCTATGGGTGCCCAAGGACGCGGAGATCCTGGTGAAGGTGGGAGAGAACGTGAAAGGCGGATCGAGCGTGCTGGCGCGCTGGCCGGCGAAACCCGCGGCAGTTAAATTGGATGCAGCGAGCGCGGCAGTGACGGACGCAAATCTGACGACGATGGGAAAGCGATCGTAACCATGGGCGAGCCCGAACAACACGAGATCCCCTTCAAAGAGCGGCGCATCAAGAGTCACCGGTTGCGCCGGGGAATCTTTCTGATTCCGTCGTTGTTTACGTCGGCGAATCTTTTGTGCGGTTACTACGCGGTAGTGGCGTCGCTGCTGGGAGGCGCCGACAATTTTGATCGTGCCGCGAAAGCGATCGGCTTCGCGATTCTATTTGACTCGCTGGACGGGCGCGTCGCAAGGATGACCGGCACGGCCACCGAATTTGGCGTGCAGTTCGATTCGCTGGCCGACGTGGTGAGTTTCGGAATCGCGCCGGCGGTGATGGCTTACGCGTGGGGAGTGCGCAGCCTGCCGGGAGATGGATCGGTCGCCTTTCAACAAATTGGTGAATTTGGCTGGGTTTGCTGCCTGGCTTTTTTGATTTGCTGCGCGTGGCGGCTGGCGCGATTTAATGTGCAGGGCATGGCGCCGGGCGGATCGAAATATTTTGTGGGCATGCCCACGCCCGCGTCGGCCGGTATGCTGGCGGCACTGGTGCACGGATTCAAGGAGCCGCTCCACGACTGGCGCTGGTCGGTGGCGTGGTTCCTGCTGGCGGCGGGATTGGGAGCCCTAATGACCAGCACCATTCGGTACTCCAGTTTCAAAGAGATTCCCTGGACGCGAAAACAGCCGTCACTTACGATTGTGACGCTTTGCCTGATGGTGGCAGTGGTCTGGAGATACTCGGAGTTTGCTCTGGTGATCCTTGCCGGCACCTATGCGGCCGTTGGTGTGGCGCTGCACCTGGTGCGCTTTGTGCGTCATCGCATGGTTTCGCGGACCAAGTGATTCATGCCTTCGTTTGAACGGGATTCCCACCGGATTGTGATTGCGGGTGCGTCTTCGCTGCTGGGAGCGGAGCTGAAATCGCTATTGGAAGAAAGCAAGTTTGCGGGATGGGATTTGCGGCTGGTGGATGAGGAAGTGGCCGCAGGGACATTGACGGAAGCGGGCGGGGAACCGGCGGTGATTCAGCCGGTGGAAGCAGGAAGTTTTGATAGCGCGCGATTGATTTTTTTCACTGGTTCACAAGAGTTCACGCGGGCCAATGCTGCAGCAGCGAGCGAGGCGGGGGCCAAGATCATTGACTTGTCGGGCGCGTTAGCGGAACAGCCCGGCACAGTCGCCTGGTTTGCTGGAATCGACGCATTGCGCGGGGAGGAGTCGGCGAAGAATGGAACGGCATTCGCCGTGCCGTCGGCTTCCGCCACCGCGGCATCAGCACTCTCATTGGGGTTGGCACCGCTGGCGTGGAGGCGCTTGATGTTTGTCTCCTTTCAACCGGTGTCGGAAGCAGGACGGGCGGGGATCGCGGAACTGGAAAGTCAGACATCTCATCTCCTGTCATTTCAGAACATCGGCAAGTCGGTGTTCGATGCACAAGTCGCTTTCAGTATGCTGGACCGTTTCGGTGCCAGCAGCGCGCAGAAACTCGGATCTGTAAGAAATCGGGTGCGTGCGGAAGTGGCTGCGTGCCTGGGCGGCAAAGCCCGCCTGCCAACACTACAAGTACTGCACGCTCCGGTATTCTACGGAACGACTTTTGCCGCTTGTGCCGAGGTCGCGCCGCGAGTCGGTGCACAAAGAATCTTCAAAGCGTGCCGAAGTGCGGGATTCACCATCACAGCCGGGGAAGAGTCCCCGAGCAACGTGAGCGTCGCCGGGGAGCGCGTCATGCAACTGGCAATTCCGGAGCCCGCTCCCGAGCAACTACATACCTGGTGGTTTTGGGGAGCGGCGGATAATATTCGGTTGCCGGCTTGGAATGCGGTGAAGCTGGCGGAGAAATTGGTGCCATGAGGCGGCGGATTGTTTTCGGGCTAATTTGCGCTGTGGTGTGTAGCGCGGGGTGCGGGTATCACGTGGCGGGGCGGAGCGACTCGCTGCCGAAGACCATCCATGTGATTGCGGTGCCAGCGCTGGAAAACAAGACGACCAGCTACCGCATCGAACAGCGATTGACGACGGCTACGGTGCATGAATTTTTGGCGAAGACGCCGTACAAGGTGGTATCCGACCCGGCGAACGGGGACGCGGTGCTGCGGGGCAAGGTGCTGAGTCTGGAAGCGGTGCCGCTGCTGTTTGATACCGCGACGGGGCGCGCGACGGCCATGTTAATCACACTGAAGTGCGAGATTACTTTCGAAGAGCGTGAGACCGGGAAGATTCTCTATCACACGGACAATTTTGTTTTTCGCAACCAGTACGAAATTTCGTCGGACCCCAACGATCCGGCCAGTACCAAGAGTTTTTTTGACGAGCAGGATCCCGCGCTGGACCGCATGGCGCAGGATTTTGCGGCGCGGCTGGTGGCGGCGGTGATTGAGAATTATTGACAAGCTGGCCGGACTAAAGTCCGGCCACTACAGAAGAGGGAAGGGATGGCGCGGATTTCGCCGGAGGAATTGGTGGGGCGGCTGGAGAAGGGGAAGCCTGTTCCGGCAATTCTGTTGCTGGGTGAGGAGCCCTACCTTCGCGATGCTTGCCGTGCGGGGTTGATCGAGAGATTTGTGCCGGAGGCTTCGCGGACGTGGGCGGTGTCGCGGTATTCGGCGGACCGTGGAGAGACGCAGGCGGCGCTGGACCAGGCGCAAACGATGGCGATGCTTTCGCCGCAGCAAGTAGTTTTCCTCGAGGACGTGGAAGCCATCGAGAAGCTGGGGGAAAAGAATCGGGATGAAGCGGTCGCGCAACTGACGGCGTATCTCGAAGATCCCGCGCCGTTCACCGTGCTGGTGCTGGAAGCGACGGGGCTGGATCAGCGCATGAAATTGGGCAAGCTTCTGGCGGAGAAGACGCTGGTGGTGCAATGCGGACTGGGCGAAAACCTGGGGGAACGGCAAGCGGCCGCCGTGATGCTGGCGCGGGCGCTTGGAAAAGAGCAAGGCGTGGAATTCGAAAGGGGCGCGGCAGAAGATTTGGCGGAGTTTGTGGCCGCAGACTTGATGCGGCTGAAAACGGAGATCGACAAGCTGGCGACGTACGCGGCCGACAAAAAGGTGATTGGGCGCGCGGATGTCAGCGCGCTGGTGATTTCGGAGAAGACGACTACCGTATGGGAATTGTCGGACATGCTGGCGGCGCGACAGTCGAAGAAAGCCATGGAGTTTCTTGACCGGCTGCTGCGGGATGGTGAAGAGCCGCTGCAAATGCTGGGCGCTATCGCCTGGATGTACCGCAAGCTGATCGAGGCCAGCGACATTAAGGGCGTGGCCAATGGCTGGCAGGCGGCGCGCGCGCTGGGGATGAGGCCGGAGCAGGCGGAACTGGCGTTGCAAAACGCGCGAAAGATTTCCAAGCCGCGTTTGCTCGCGGGTTTGCACGCTCTGCGGAACGCGGATGACCGGCTCAAGGGCAGCGGGGTGGAGCCGCGGACAGTGATGGAGTTCCTGGTGTCGCAGTTGACGGGCGGAGAGGCTGAAAGCACTAGTCGGAAAGCGGCGCCCGGGTAAGAGAAGAAAATGATTTAACAGAGAGGACTCAGAGGTCGCGGAGTTCACAGAGAAGAAAATTCGGAGAAATAAAAAAGGGCGGCCGGCGGGCCGCCCTTTTTGCCGCTGCAATCGAAATGATGGTCAGTGGTCGTGGCCGTCGTGGTGGCCGAAGTCGAAGAGGTCGAAGAGATCGCCGATGGCCGGGCTGTTGAGCGGCACGTACGGATTATCATCGTCGACTTTCGGGTTCGGGAAATTGTCGCGGCTGCGATGCGTCAGCGGTTTCAAGTCCCAATTACGCTCGATGAACTTGAGGATCGAGACGTGATCGGTGTAGGTGTGGCTGATGTGGCCGCCACGGCTGAAGGGCGAAACCGCGATCATGGGAATGCGCGGGCCATCGCCGAAGAAATCCAGCGGTTGAATATAGCCGGAATCGTAGAACCCGCCGCCCTCGTCCATGGTGATGAACAGAACGGTGGATGCAAAAAGATCCTTGTTGGCGGTGAGATGATCCACGATTTTCTTGGTCATGGCTTCGAAGAGGTCCTCTTTGGAGGATGCCGGGTGCCCATCCAGAAGGCCATCGGGCTTTACGAAGGAGACCGCAGGCAAAGTGCCATTATCGACCGCGGCGAAGAAGTCGATGGCGTCCTTGATGTGCTCGGCGCGCTGCGTCGCATCGCCCATAATGGACGTGGCGTAGGATTCGAAATTGCAGATGTTGCAGTAGGCCGCGCCAACTTGAACCGCCGGATTCGTGCTGGTCGGATCGTGCTGGAGAGCCACCGCGGCGTCGTACGCTCCGCCGTAGTAGGCCCAGGAAATGCCCTTCTCGTTGAGCGCATCGCCGATGGTGCGGGTATTCACCGGGGGGATGGAGCCGCCCTTGGCGATTCCTTTGGTGTCCACAGTTCCGTCAGGCAGAAAACCTGGGTTGTTGTTATTGACCATGTAGAAGTGGCCCTTCTCGCAATTCGGCTTGGGATCGTAGGGAAGCGATTCCAGGTAATCCCGGATGGGCTTGATGCCCGGCTGGCGGGGATCAGCGCATTCAGTGAAGTTGCCATCGAAATTGATGTCCACAGTGTACTGATTGTCTGAGCCGGGCAGCGGATCAGGATTGGCGATGTGGGATGGCGGCACTGTCGGATTGCCATT
>Ga0209415_10017838_pt1 | contig 11252 bp, 8 predicted proteins | sample PeaSoiSIISIP2007_FD_187696 | JGI IMG/M metagenome (GOLD analysis project Ga0209415, IMG submission 187696) | Peat soil microbial communities from Weissenstadt, Germany - SII-SIP-2007 (SPAdes) (version 2) | ecosystem: Environmental > Terrestrial > Soil > Wetlands > Peat | place: Germany...
CGGGCGTACATACAATTCACATTGCCCTTCAGCGTGTTGATCTCGCCGTTGTGCGCCACGTAGCGATAAGGGTGGGCCAGCTGCCAACTGGGAAATGTATTGGTGGAAAAACGCTGGTGCACCAGGCAAAGCGCGCTCATTACGTCCGGATCGGACAGCTCGCCGTAAAAATTGGCAATCTGCGGCGCCAGCAGCAGGCCCTTATAGACAATGGTGCGGGCCGAGAGCGACGGGAGATAGAAGAAGTGCTTGTCTTCGATTTCGGACGAAGCAATCTCCCGCTCCGCCAGCTTGCGCACCACATACAGCTTGCGCTCAAAGGCGTCTTCGTCCATGGTGGGAGTCATGCCAACGCCGCGGCCCACAAAAATCTGCTCGATGTAGGGCTGCGAAGCCCGCGCCACCCGGCCAATGGCGTCGCCATCCACCGGCGTGTCGCGCCAGCCCAGCACCGTCAGCCCTTCTTCCTGGATGATGCGCTCCAGAATGCCTTCCACCTGTAGCCGCTGATGCTTCTCCACCGGCAAGAAACACATGCCGACGGCGTACTCTCCGGGCGGAGGCAGGGTAAAGCCCAGCTGGGCACACTCGCGGGCAAAAAACTTATGCGGGATTTGAATCAGCACGCCGGCTCCGTCGCCGGTTTCCGGATCGCAGCCGCAGGCACCACGGTGGGTCAGATTGATCAGTACCTGGATGCCCTGCTGAATGATCGCGTGGCTCTTCTCCCCCCGAACGCTGGCCACGAACCCAATGCCACAAGCGTCATGCTCATAGCGCGGGTCGTACATCCCCTGGGCAGGGGGTAAGCCATTCGGGGTTTGGAAGAGCGTCGGCATAGTCCTGGGCGTCTCCGTTCAACATCGTCAGCCGCTTGAGCGAACTCAAATTCGTCTCGTCCCGTGGCAAGCTGTATGCCACGATCCTTACGGGCTTAGAGATAGTCTTGCATAGTATTGATAATACTGGAGGCCCAGAAAGTAAAATTCAGAATTTCGATGCACGTAATGGATATTTTGATCGTGTGTGGCGCGGGCGCCCTCGCCCGCGTTTCCCGCCCGTTGCCTGGGTTCGCCCGCTCATTTTTGTGGGCGCTAGTCTGGGTTGCGGTGCGAGAAACACGGCAAACGCCTTTTAGCCCTCCAGGATAGAGGGTTGACCCGTTAAATATCATAACAACCGTGCATGTTACTTTCCCGGAGGCTTCAGGGAAATATCGGTTTGCTCGTTCCGGCCCCGCGCTTCTAGCACAAATCCAAACCTCCACATCCAGATTCTAGCTTTGACGAAATCCTTACGCCAAATGGCAAAACCAACCAGGAGCAGGCAGAGAGCAATAATGGTCCAAAGGCTGGTCATCGGCGGCCTCCGGAAGCTGGGGGATTTGTTATTGCGGAAGCCAGCTCTACCGCCACCTGAGCACTTTCTTTCACGCGCTCAGCTGTCTTTTCTGCTTCCTTCGTTAGCTCATCCAGTAGCGCCGGGACAAGGTCGATTGCTCGCATCCTCAGCCTTCGAGGAGCTTCGTTGAAAAGCCATTGCTGCTTGATTTCTTCCGATCCGTCGGTATGGTCAATATCAACCACACCTATCGCAAGTCCCTTTCGCGAACCGACTTTGTCATATCCAAGCCTTTCGGCTGTAGACTGTGTTTCGTCGTGTTCCGAGGTGGATTCGCTGAATGTGACCCAACCGGTAACGCCGATCTTCAGTTCGGCCAGCGCCTCGTCGAGTACCTCAATAGCCTGCCCAAGTAGGTCGGATGCCTCATTGAGTGCCGACGCCGCCTCGGACAGTTTCCGGTAACTAGATTGGAGTTGTGCAGCGCGAGGATTCGCGTTGTTCGACATGTATTTTCTCCCGAAGGTCCTTCAAGTTTTCAAGGCCAGCCACTCAAGGCGCCATCCTTGGGGTTACGGTTGACCGGCGTCTGCCGGGGCTCAGGGGCGAACTCTCAGCTTCCGCTGATTAAAACCATCATATCATTTGCGTCAACTGAGCTGTCTGTAGCCACTTTCGTGGACGTGCGCGGTGGCCCATTCAAGCCGTCTTTTGGCTTGAGTGGGGCTGTTCTCGCTTCCAAAGACCCACTCTAGTCGCAAAGAACGCGACTAGAGTGGGCCACCGGCCCAAGCTCGCGGTTTCCGAGTCCCCGTACTGACTTGGCCGCGGCCATGTTCCCTAACTGACATTGACGCGCCGGGCTAATCGCGCAAGCATAAGCAGGCTAGACGACTGAGGGGACGTCTTCCAAATTCTCGTTAGGGAGACCCCTCATGAAGTTTTTCCTTGCAGTCGCGCTTTGCTTCGCGATTCCCATCGTGCTGATCGCTGGCGACAACGGATACAAAGTGATCTATGACGGCGGATCGCTACCGGACACCAAGTCGGGCACCGGAGTGAAGATTTATATCGAAGCGAACCGAGTCCGGTTCGTAAAAGACAAAACAGATTTAGTCGCCATCCCAGCTTCATCTATAACGGAAATCAGCTACGGCCAGGACGTTCACCGACGAGTCGGCACTGCCGTTGCCGTAGGTGTGTTCACTCTCGGATTGGGCGCGTTGACTGCGCTGAGCAAGTCGAAGAAACATTTCGTGGGGATCACCTGGGCCGACGGGGACAAGAAGGGCGGTCTGGCGATGCAGTGCGACAAGAATGACTATCGTGGCATTTTGGCAGGGTTGGAAGGCGTCTCGGGCAAGAAGGCGGTGGATTCGGAAGCGATGACGGTGAAGAACTAGAACTCCACTTCCTACCAAACACAGGGGAGCCGTGGACCCGGCGGGGCTCGAACCCGCAAACTCCGGCTGTTCTCTGAAGAAAAAGCGAGGCTCCCGCCAGGCGCGCCCCCAATGCCCTTGCCTGGCAGCATCTTAGCTGTCAGCACAGCTCAGTGATGACGATATGTTCCCCGTGGAACACTGCATGCACGTTTCACGGGTATAGCTTGAAGGCATCCGCTGACACGAACCGTACTCGCGCCAGAGGCTCCAGGCACCAAGGCGGACGAGGGCGTCCGCCCCACACGAGCATTCCCCCTCCTAGTATTTTCCGCGGAAGAGCTTGGAGTTCAGGTACGGCCAATATTCCTTCAGCAAGTTCGCGGCGCCGTCGAGGCCGATTTGCGTAACCCAGCGCTGTCCGGTCTTCGTCCAAGTCCGCTCCGGGCTGGGGTAGTAGAGATTGGCAATGCCGGCGGCTGCCCCGTTCCCCACTATTTCGGAGATGTTAAAGCAACGGCCATCTTTGTCGGTGCGGGTGACGAATAGACGCGAGACGGAGTAGCCAGTACGGTGCGCGAACCCGCCCCGGCCCAGCGTGTAGTAGCGAGGGTCTTCACGCGTGAGAGTGGGCACAATCGCCTCGGTCATCAAGTTCCCACCCAGAGTGTCCGCAAAGTTGTGCCAATAGTAGCGGCTATAGCCAACTGCACCTTGGTGAAATTCAGGATAGGAATTCTGCGCTTGGCCGGCTCCGGCAATAATGCCTACGTAAATGAAGGAAGAGTAGTCAAAGCTGTCTTGCAGCATCAATTTGAACTTGTTCTTGGGGGAGAGCGGCGGTAGTTTTGCGTCAACCGAGACGGCGCGGAAGTTGGGGACAATACCAAGAATGCGTTTCGTTTGCCGGCCATCGGCAGTGGACGGAGGCACCACAGCACCGGTTGCGGAATCTGACGGATCGTCCGGCAGTGTGGCGTCTGCACCCGTACCAACGGAACGAGCGGAACTTGCAGTCTGTGCTAATGCTGACCGCGCGCTACTCACTGCAGAGATGGCAATGACCACCAGGCAAATAAGAGAATAACGATTGCGCATGATCTTTAGTTAGATGCATTTGCCTGTGCCGAGGTCGTCATTCCTTCTGCCGAACGGCGCGTGGCCGACCATTGCGATGCCTCCTTTCCCCCCAACCGCGCAGCGCACCGCGAAATAAGGCTGATTCGCCAGGTCGGGTGCGAAGCCGGGATAGAGCCAGGCCGTTTCTGATCCTTGTTTCAACTCGAAATAATATTGCAGTGGGTAAATGGATTTGGCATAACTGGCGGGAATCTCCGCGTGGTATTCCCATCCCTGCGGCGCGGCTTCCGCCATCTGGTAGCGCTCCGATTGATTCACGTGCCGGTAATACAAACGAACTGAAACCGGCGGTGCGGTTGGCGCGATCGAGAGGACGAGTGGCAGCAGCTCTCCGGGAACAACGTGAGCGGGTGGAGTGTGGTGGCAGGCCACGGAATTGCGCTGGGAGTGTCCTAAGACTTGTTGCATCGCCGCCTGCACCCGGGCGGATTGATCGGAGACATGCGGCGTGGATTCCAGGCGCTTGGCCATTTCGGCGACATCAGCATCGATGGCGGGCAGGCGGTCGAGCCAGTGGCCGCGCTGGTCAGGCCGCGGGCCGTAGGTGATGTCGGAAACATAAACACCCTTCGCGGCCTCGGCAAAGGCGGACCAGATTTCTCGCGCAAGGCGGTAGGTTTTTAGGGCCTCTTCCAGGGCGGCGCGATCGCCGGACTGGTCGTGAATTGCATACAGGGTTCCGCTGCGGAACTTGGCCGCGAAGAAGCGGCCGAGGCCGATTTGGAGTTTCAGGTCAGCAGCCACTCTGCCAAAGTCTGGGTTGGGCCTTCCGGCAATCTGTTTTTCCGCCTCCGCCAGATTACGGGCAGCAGTTTCTGACAGATTCTCCAGCCATTGCGCGACTTCGATGGGAGAATATTTGCCGCTGCGGTCGCCCTTAAGCAGCTCGCTGGCGAAATCACTCATGTGGGAAAACAGTTGCGGATCGAGCGGGCTGACGTTGCTGAATATTTTGGGGGACGGAGTGTCGCCATAGTGCTGGTTGCTGGGATCGAGCATGGATTGGTTGGTGTAGAACTCGGGTCCATAGGTGTCGTTGGCAGCGGACGGCAGGTGGGTTGTGGTGACAATAGGGAGGATTCGAGTGGCGCTGGCCAGAGCGGCCTCCACAGCGGGTGCGGCGTCTTGAAACTGGGTGCGCAGGTAACGGCGCCATGTGTCCGGGTCGGCACCGGGGTTATAGAGGAGCCGTCCCCAGACGCGGTACGAATAAACGTACTTTTGCCAATCCCAGCCGGGGTTCAGCGAGGCATCGGCGTAGGCACAACGGCCGCCGGGAAGACCTGATCCGCGGCGTCCTTTGAAGGTGAGCGGTTCGTACAGTTCTACTCCATTGCTGCCGCAGAAATTGAAGGCACGGGCGTGAGCGGCGGTTGATAGCGGGTCGCCCCATACCAGAAAACGGTGCGTGCCGGGCCAGATGCGAAACATGACGCTGTACGGGCGATCCTCGCGCAGAAAGTCGGCGTACCCGTAGCGGGTGAAGCTGCGGGAACCGCTGCTGAGCGCGAAGAAAGTCTGAGGGTTGGCGTTTTCGTGAGGCATTTCCAGATCGCGAATGGCGGCCTGCTGGTAAGGCATTCCCATGTGCTCGGCCCAGTACTTGGGTGAGAGGCGGACGGGCATGCTGGTGGCGACGGCCGCGTCGATCATGCTTTGGTCGAGGCCTTTGGTATGCAGGTCGATTTCGACTTTCCGGCCAGACTGCGACACTCCGTCGAACACTGTCTTCCAGAACGCATAGCTGCCCTCAGGGACGCCGCTCTCTCCGTGAGTGCGCAAGGTGACACCGCTGATCGCAGGACAAGCGCGCAGCAAGGCGGACAGGGCGTCGCGGGAATACGCGGCATGGTTCTCGGAAGTCAGGCCTGCGATGGTGTAGTTGGAATTCGGGCTGTCCTTCCATTGGTAGCCGTGAGTCCAGATGCCTAACTGGAAGTCGATCCCGTGCGTGACGGCTTGGCGGCTGATGAATTGCAGCATTTCGAGGTTCTGGTCCCGTTCTGCATCGGAAAGATTCACAGCTCGCACGTTGTAGCCCGGCACGGATACAAGAAACGGGTAGGCGAACAGAAAATATGCGTCAGTGACGTTGATCAGGAAATCGTAGCCGATGCCGAAATTCAGACTGAACTGGTTGAAGCGCTGCGAGGCGAGCATGGAGAAATACGCCGGCCACATTTCGCGATCATTGAACCAGGGCTTGTCTTCGATCTCGCTGACGAAACAGCGCCCGATGCTGCGAGTCTGGTTAAATGGGTGCTCGGTCAGGGGCTTTTGCACGTTGATCGCCTGATATGGGTTGCCAGTGTGCCGAACGCGATCGGCTAGTTCGAGGAGCGCGTACATGAGGCCGCGGGCATCGCTGCCGCAGGCGAAAAGAATCGGCCGGCCTTCGTACTTCAGGGACGCAAGGGCCAGGCATTCTGGTGAATCCGCCACGGACAGGGCAGCCTGATTCAATATGGCGGAAGCAGGTGGCACGTTGCGTCCGCTAGCCACGATACAAATGTCTACCCGAGGCGACCGCTCAAGCGAATTCAATTGGCGGACGCGGATGCCGTGCTGGGCGAGCGCGTGGCTCAGTTCCTGCACGGCCCAGCGGACGGGGTCGGAGGAGGCCACCGGGTCGGCAGGATCGCTGACGATGGAGATGCTCTTGCCGCCCGATTGTGCGCCAGCGAAAGATCCCATACCGACGGCGCCCATCGATAGTGCGGTCAGTTGCAGAAAGTCGCGCCGAGACGGAGGAGAGGTTTTTGGAGGTGACATGTTTTCGCCATCAACAAGATACCGGGCCCCTCCCGGCTTGCCAATACGAACGGTAACCGGCGCAGGTTCAAAGATCTCAGACGCACGAGATCATCGTGGACTTGCTGTCATGGACGCGCGGTGTCCAGTGGTTGTCACCCAATAGTCGATCCACTGCCGGCGGATGCCTTTGGTTCGCTCGATGAGTTCGCGGCTTGGCTTTTGGCCATGCTCGACAACGACGACCATCCCAGTGTTGAACTTCCGTTGGGAGTGGTCGACATCCGGTAAGCGCGGCCCCTCGTTGGCGAACACGTCCTGGATGGTCACCTTGGTTCGGTCGGCTTTGAATATTGGGTGACCGTTCGCGTCCTTGCCGGCCGGTGTTAGGTTCCTCAGAATGAAGAAGTCGGGGACTTCCGCCGCCGAGATCAAGCCCATTAAGTACAGGTCGAGATAGGAATACCCCGTCGCGGGGACGTAGTAATCGTCATCCAGTTGGGTGTATGTGCCATCGAAGTTGTCCTGCCAGACGCCTCCTCCCATGGCAGAAGCCTCTGTGGGACGCTGATAAGGAAATGGCACCACGGCCTGCAATCCTCGCGCCCAATGCGTGGGCCCGAGCGGAATTGTTTCCCCATTCACCTTCGCGGAGACAAACGCGGCCCAGCGGTGGCCCATCTCGTGGCCAATCTGCGACATTGCGTAGTTGTAGGGAAGCATCTTCCCCTCCGCTGAACCCTCGCCCAGTTGGTGCGTATAGAAGGTTATGTCATGACCCTCGCCGACCGGCGCGTCGTCGGGCGGACGCTCCTGCATTTGGTTGGAACCGACGTAGACCGGTTGTACGAACCCCCACTGAAATCTGCCCTGGCTGCAGTAGTTCTCAAGGCCGTTTTGAGTTTGCCCAATCCCGGTTACATTGCCTCCCACCGGTCCGTCACTGGGGGTGCCGGCTTCCTGGTTGTCGATGCGGAAATCCGAATAGTAAGCCAGGAAGTCGAACTTGTCGCCGAGAGTCTTGAGTACGGTGCAGGCTAGATCCTCGGGATTGGGTAGCGCCAGGTAGTGGAACGATTCGTACGCGACCGCAAAGGGACCGTCCTTGCGCGTCAGCGCAGACAGATGGACCTCGGGGCTACGGATTCCGGACAAGCGAACCAAGTGAGGGGATAGCTGCTCGACAATCTGTTCGGGGCTGCCGGGGGCAACGACCTCCGCGTGGACGGCAACCTGCTCGGCCCCGCGCAGGGACGAGGGTAGGATTCCTTGCAGCGCGATCGTGTTGCCGCTCGTCTTCACGGTGCGGGAGACCCCCGGACCAAACGCAAAGTATCGTGACGGCCGGCCCGGTGGCGCAAAGCCGCGTACGGTCCAAACCAGCGATGGATAAGCGGTATCAGCGCCTCCGGGAAGCTGTGCATCGAAGAACACCCGGTATGCAATGCCTCCCACCCCCGGATCGCCTTCCGGCAGCACCGGTCCGCGAGTTTCGAACCTGACCTTCAGAAGAAGACCATCAACTACTGAAATCTTGAGGTTGCGGACATCGAGGTGCGCAGCCACTGCTGGATGCGGCTCGGCGCTGATGGTCGCGAGCGGCTTCTCCTCGCCCGAGAGCATTGGGTAGATGCCAACAATGGCATCCTTTGCGGCGAGCTGGTTGTAGGACATCTCGATGGAGCCATTGCGATGCAGCACAGCCTGAAAGCGATTGATCGTCTTGAACCATGTGAAGTCCTGGATATTCCCGAAAGGCTCGGTAAGGTCCCAGGTGATGACCACACGATCGGCGAGTTCCTTCACATAGTGAGGTCCGCTCGTCCGCGGCTTGAAGAAAACACAGATCGCTGGGACGGTGTTGACCAGCGTACCGGCCGCTTCCGCCAACTGGTCGAAACGACGGATAGAGACACCGGCGGCACGACCGCAGGGACCAGGACCAGGGCCCTCCCCGGAGCGCTCCTCACCTTCACCGAAGCTGATCGATCCGGTTGTTCCCAGCAGGAATGAATTCCAGGTCTTGCCCGAAAAGGGGAAGACAAAGTTATGCAGGGCCACTTCCGCGCCGCTGGGTTCAGGGCCGAACTCGGGATCCCATTGCGAGGCTGTATTCTCGACGCGGTACTTCGAACCCTCCGGAGTGAAGCGCAGCGTGCGACCGACCAGGTCGAACAGATTTGCTTTTCCGAGCGCCCCCTCGTCCAATTCCATGACGATCAGGTCCCCATCAGTCGAGACGGCTCCGATGGGATGTCCGGGCCGTTCCGATTGGGCGTGTGCAACGCCGAGCTGCAGGAGCAGCCCCGATAGGATCAACATTTCACCGCGTAACAAACCGCCACTGATCTTCTGCATGTGACACCACTCCGCGTACAAGGTATGGGGAACCATCGCCGATTGGATAAAGTATCCTAACTGCATAGCGGTCGTCTATATGCTTAGCGGGTGGGAGGCGGTCACCCTAATGCCTGGGAGTGTCTAGCGGGTGTCGCACTTGGGGATTCTGAACGACCCGATTCTGGTTCTATACCCCGAATCGCCTAACTTGAAGTAGTCGCCTACATACCAGAATGTGCAGTCGTCGCTCGGATCCAGGGCGGTAGTCGCGTAGTCTTCCCAACGAAAGGTGTTGGTCTGCGCGGCTTCCCCATTGGCCAGCACGGTTTCGTGAAACGTCAATTGGCCTTTCGGATCTGCGGCAAGGCGCGCGGCGAATCGTTGTCCTGCGAAATTTGGCGCTCCGCCGAACGAATATCCGACACCGATGTCGCCTTTCTTGTCCATCGCGATGCTGGGCAGCCACCGGTAGAAGCTGTCTGGAGCATAGGTCCCCTGCTGAAAGAGACGCGGATTCCGCTTTTTGTCCAGACGAAACTCGTACCAGCGGACGCCTCCGCCACCCGCCTGGGTGGCGATCGAATGGGCCGCGACAACGAATTCGTGACGTCCAATTTTGCGATACACCAGGCGCTGCATGATCTTGTCGCCTTGCACGTCCAGGCGCCGGTCAGTGCCCGGCTGCGGAACGCAATTTGTCAATTGGCCGTTGCACAGATAGTGATATGGAGCGACGGCGATCTTCTCCGGCCCAATCGCCTTGGTGTTTGCCGGGTGGTCCCAATCCACGTGAACCTTCCAGGAGTAGTTTCGTCGTCATCGAACACCTTTTTGAGCTGGGTGCCGCCAGGCGCCATCATGATGTTGGGCGCTCCCGCGGGCGGCAAGCGATCGCCGTCGAGATCGGCATTGTTGAGGAAATTCACACCATCGATCACAATGCACTGCTCGGTAGCCGGCTTGCCGGCCAGCATCCTGGAACGGTCCGCGACGCAAACATGTTTCTGGATGACGGTGTCGCCGGTGCTGGTTGGAACGTAGTAGCCGTCAGGCCAGATTGCCGGCCTGGGATAGTCGGGAAATAGGGTTCGTTGAAAGGCATACCGAATAGTAGGGCCCGAGCGGGTCTTCCGTGGTGCTGACGGCGTAGCACATCGCGAAAGTCCCTTTCGGCTCGGAGAGATTTGAATGATGTCTCTGGCCGGGAGGCGGAGGTTGAGGAGGGTTGGGCGGTAACGCGGCAGCCGGCCCGGGCGCCACAGGCTGGCCCTAGCTCCGGCAGCTCACCGCTCCCGTGGAATTCGCCCGGAAAGATTGGGCTGAAAATCGGCATCACGAACAGCCAGCGACGCGCGAGTTGATCGTATCGAACAACGGCGTCGCCGTTGTTTCGCGCCTGACAAACTCCGCCAAACCCCGCGAACAGAGTATTGGTTGCAACTGCGCCGAACAGCACGGTGCCGCTCTGCTGATAACGCGCACCCTTCTTGGTGTAAGCCGCCAGGCGGGAGTTGACGATCTGAACGATGTGGTTTGGGCCAACCGCAAGACTGTTATCGGAAGGATTGGAAAAAATTGCAGTTCCCTTCGGTCCTTCGAATCCAGCTCCCAGCCCATCGAAGCTCTCAAGCACGGGAAGGAACGGCCGCTGTCCTTGCGAAGTCTGTTCGACGGCCACACCCGCCGGAGACAACACCGGTGCCGGAATGGCCGCGGAATTCTCCGGCAGTTGTCCCGGGCTCCCCGGACTGGTCCCACAGGACTCACCCTCCTCGCAATCCGCCGGCTCGGTGGCATCTCCAGAATCGCGCATAGATACGAGAGGGGCTGAGACATCAATTTTGATCGCATGCTGAACGATGACTTGGCCCGACCGAAACCGGATTGGCGGGGACTGGGACGGAACGGCGCGGCTGGTGAAAACGGAACCTGCGACAAAAAGCATAATACCAACGCTTCCGAGTATTCGATTCACTTGTGATTCCAATCCAGGCGCAACCGTAATTTATTCAATATCTGCATCATAAAGTTACTTCAACTTAATGATTACGGAAAAGTTGGCTGAGGAGGAACTTGACTCGAACCGGCATCCGAAAAGGTTACGGTCAAGAAGCGTACGCAACCTTTGTGAGTCCCGCCGGGTCCCCGTTTGGCCGCCGACGCTCAAGGCGGCGAGGAAAATCAGGCGAAGGTTGGGACCAGCCGGACGCGGAACTGGGACGATTTCTTTCCCGGATCGGAGGGCACATCCGGGTTGGTTGGGGACGGGTCCACGGAAAAATAATCTCCGCCATCCAC
>Ga0209415_10017839_pt1 | contig 11252 bp, 11 predicted proteins | sample PeaSoiSIISIP2007_FD_187696 | JGI IMG/M metagenome (GOLD analysis project Ga0209415, IMG submission 187696) | Peat soil microbial communities from Weissenstadt, Germany - SII-SIP-2007 (SPAdes) (version 2) | ecosystem: Environmental > Terrestrial > Soil > Wetlands > Peat | place: Germany...
TTGCTGATACTTTGTGCCCTTCGTGGTCGATGTTTTTCTTAGAAGCGGGCCTGACAGATCATATTTGGAGTTTGGGGGAATTGGTGGGACTATTGGACGAGATTTGTTAATAAGGCGGTGGCGTGATGTTCTTGATTGCCAAACTAGCCCTTGTCACATGCGGATTTTACATGCTGACAGCGATTGTTCTTGAAGTTGGGCTGCTGGTGCTGGGGTATGTGAAGGGCGGCATCCTCTACGGAACCAGTTACCGTGTGTGGGCTGTCGGCTGCGCGGCGCTCTGGTTACTCTCGTTTTCCTTGGCATGGCGGATCGTCATGGTTCCACTTCGCGTGGGATTCCACAGATAGTTTCAGAGAACTCAAAACAACCCGTTCCAGTGTTTTTTCTTTTCGGTCATCAAACCGACCTGGTCTTATCATGGGAGGATGGCTCCTCAGCCCGACTTCCAGTCTGTGCTCAGCTTTGAAGATGCGCGCCGCGTGGTCGAAGAGCAGGCTCGCCAGGTTAACGCACAGGAGACGGAGGCGGTCGATCTGCTTGCAGCCGCTGGCCGCGTGCTAGCGGAGCCTGTGGTCGCGGATCGCGATATCCCGCCCTTCCCACGCTCTACCCGAGATGGCTATGCGGTATGCTCCAGCGATTTGTCTCAGCTTCCCACGACGCTGGAGGTGATCGGGGAAATCAGGGCTGGAGAGAATCCAAATTTACTCCCATCTCAGGTTGGCTCAGGTCAGGCCGTTTCCATCATGACTGGAGCGCCCGTCCCTCAGGGCGCGGACGCTGTGGTGATGGTCGAGCACACGTCGCGGCTGGGCAGTCGCGTCGAAATTTCGAAGGGCGTCGCTTCCGGGGAGAATATTGTTCCCCGAGGGGCGGAGGCGCGGCAGAGTGGGCTGCTGGTGGATCGCGGCGCCCGGCTGAATGCCGCGTCCATGGCCCTGGCCGCTTCGGCCGGCAAATCGCGGCTGGAGGTGTACAAGCGGCCGCGAATCGCGGTGCTGACTACCGGCGATGAAATCGTCGCGGTGGAGGCGGCGCCCGGTCCGACCCAAATTCGCAATTCCAACAGCTACTCGCTCGCGGCACAGATTCTGGCAGCGGGCGGCCAGCCGGTGCTTTTGCCCATCGCGCCGGACGAGACCGAAAAACTGCGGCAACTGATCGAACTGGGGTTGCAATCCGATCTGCTGATCCTGACCGGGGGCGTTTCCATGGGGCGCTACGATCTGGTCGAGCCGGTGTTGGGGGGGTTGGGAGCGGAATTCTTTTTTACGGGAGCGAAGATTCAGCCGGGGCGTCCGGTAGTGTTTGGGAGAATCCCGTTTGGGAATTCAGGGGGAACTGACGTCCTCTGGCGGTCAAGAGTGCCCGCTCCACACGTGCCTGCTCCACATCTGCCCAAGTATTTCTTTGGACTGCCTGGGAACCCGGTTTCGACTATGGTTACGTTTGAGCTGTTTGCGCGGCCCCTGGTCGAAGCGCTGGCGGGGATGTCTCCGCGCAAGCTGTTGTTTCTCCATGCCAGGCTGGGAAGCGAAGTTCGCGTCAAGGCCGGGCTGACGCGTTTTCTGCCTGCGATTCTCTCGGGCGAGTTGAAGAATTCGCAGGTCGATCTGGTGGCCTGGCAAGGATCAGGCGACATCGCAGCCACGGCGCGCGCGAATTGTTATGCCGTGATCCCACCGGACCGCGATGTCATCGCCGCGGGGGAGTGGGTTGCGGTGATGATGCGCTAATGGCTTTCCGATTGAGCGCGACCGCCTTTCTTCCAGCGTGTGAAATAATGATTGCGCAAGCGATGGCCAAGCTTTCCCATTACGACGGAGCGGGGCGGGCGCGCATGGTGGACGTTTCCGGCAAGAAGGCGACGCGTCGGGAAGCGGAGGCCAGCGCCTTTGTTGCGATGAAACCGGAGGTGCTGGCGGCGCTGCCGAAGAATCCCAAGGGCGATCCGCTGGAAGTGGCTCGCTTGGCGGGCATCATGGCGGCCAAGCGTACCGCGGAGTTGATCCCCATGTGCCATCCGCTGCCGCTGGCGCGCGTTGATGTGGAGATGCGGCTGTGCGAGAATGGCGTCGCCATCGTCTCCAAAGTCGCAACTACGGCTCAGACCGGCGTTGAGATGGAAGCGCTGGTGGCCGCGACCGTGTCTGCGCTGACGATCTACGACATGACCAAAGGTATGGACAAGGGGATCGAGATTCGGAATATTGTTTTGGAACGGAAGACGGGCGGGAAGAGCGGCGACTACCGGCGCTCGAATCACGTGGGGAAAAAGCTGTCAAAGAAAAAGTAGTGCGCTCGATTCATGGCTAACGACGTCAAGCTGCTGCTGGTGGAAGACAATCCCATGGTGTTGGGAATGTTGCAGCATGCGCTGTCTCCGCTGGCGGCGGTGACGGCGGCGTCGGAATCCGCCGATGCGCTGCTCAAGGCGGTGGACGATCCTCCGGACCTGGTGGTCTGTGACTATCGTTTGCCAGGAATGGATGGGCGGCAGCTGATCGAAAAATTGAAGAGCCGGCCGAAGACCGCCGTCTTTTCCGCGGTCCTGATGGCCAATAAGGCCGACATCGCAGAGCGTCTGTCGCCGCAGGACGCGGCCGACGATTATCTGGAGAAGCCATTTTTCCTGCGGGATGCGGTGCGGCGCATCAAGCGTATGATTGACCGCATTGCGCTGGAAAAAATGGCGAAGACCGCGCCCTCCGACGGCGTGGTGCGCGGCAATCTGGCGCAGATGAACGTGATCGACCTGATGCAGTCGCTGGAGATGGGCCGCAAGAGTTGCCGGCTTACGCTGACCAAGGAAAGCGACAAGTGCGAAGTGTTTTTCGCCGAAGGACAGGTCAAGCACGCGACCTACGGCGATCTGGTGGGCGACGAAGCGGTCTTCAAAGTTTTGCGCTGGACGGGCGGCAGTTTCGAGCTGGATTTCGAAGGCAAGACCGAGAAGGAAACGACGCAACTGAACACGCAGGGCTTGCTGATGGAGGGCCTGCGCCTGCTCGACGAATCAGCGCGCGACGGCGCCGAGGCCGGCGCAGGCGGCGATGTGGCGAGCGGCGATGCTGCAGGGGGCGCGCCTCCGGCGGCGACGGCCGGAGTGACCCACGCCGGCGGCGGCGGAAGGGAAGAAGAGGAAGATGTCCTCCTCGACAGCTGAGGCGGAGACGCCCGAATCTTTTCTGGCCGCGGTGGTAACGGTCAGCGATTCCTGCGCTCGCGGCGAACGGAAGGATCTCTCCGGTCCGGCCGTGGCGCGGGTCCTGCAGAAACTTCATTTTCAAATTGCCGCGCAAGAGATTGTGCCGGACGATTCCATGCAGATTCAAAATCTGCTCATGCGGCTGGCGCTGGACGTGCAGTTGATCGTGACCACGGGCGGCACCGGCATTGCGCCCCGCGACGTGACGCCGGAAGCTACAGAGGCCATATGCGACCGGATGCTGGATGGAGTCGCCGAACAGATGCGGCGCGAAGGCGTGAAGAAGACTCCGTTTGCCGCGCTGAGTCGTGGCCTGTGCGGAGTGCGTGATAAGACTCTCATACTCAATGTGCCCGGGAGTCCGGCGGGCGCGGTGGAATCGCTCGAGGCGGTGGTGGAGTTGATTCCGCATGCGCTGAAGCTGCTGCAGGGGCATACGAAACATTTTTGAGGGTGCAGTTTAGATAATGCGGCCGGGCTTCGCCCAGGCCGGACAGCCGAGGCGGCTGTCGCTACGTAAGTCTCTCTTTCACGTAGACTGAATTCCTGTTGAAAACCATTGGACACATATTGGCGCGCTATACGGCGTGGATCTTTCAGTTGCTGGGGCCGCTGGGAATCTGGGGGCCGTTTGCGGTCGCGTTCGCGGATTCGGCGCTGCTGGGGATGCCGGTGGACGCCGTGGTCGCCGCGTATGTGTACAAAGACCACTCCCACTTTCTGTTGTACGTGGTCCTGGCGTCGCTGGGGTCAGCCGTGGGAAGCATTCCGCTCTATGTCCTGGGATATCTGGGCGGTGAGAAAGTGTTGCGGAAGAGAATCTCTGAGGAGCGCTTTCTCAAGATTCATGCCTCGTTTGAGCGGCATGAATTCTGGGCGCTGATGTTTCCCGGGATGCTGCCTCCGCCTATGCCGTTCAAAGCGTTTGTGCTGGGGGCGGCCGTGTTTGAGATGCGCTTCAGCCATTTCCTGGCGGCGATTTTTGCGGGAAGGTTCGTACGCTTCATGGTGCTGTCGGTGCTGGTGCTGTGGTTTGGGCCGCAGATCGTGGAGTTGGCGGGCAAGTTGTTCCGGCAGCATTTTTATTGGGTGCTGGGGGCGGTTGTGGCGGGGGTGGTGATTTGGCTGGTGCTGCGGCGGCGCGGGAAAGCTAGGAGAATCTCAGCTGAGGGTGCGCAACCGAGCGAGTGAAGACTGGTCGAGCTTCGCTCGACGGACAGCCGAGGCGGCTGTCCCTACGCAGCGGCGATGTGGTTGCCGGCGGAGCGCTCCGAAAGAGCATGCACGGCGAAGGCAATCCCGAAAAATGCCATCGAGAAGAAAAGGTCGCTGATTACGGTGGGGCGGAAGAACGGAATTCCGAGCGTATAGCAAGTCATCAGGCCACTGAAGGTCCGGGGATACATTCCTGACCAGACCCAGACCGCGAAATTGCTCACCAGGAAGAAAGACGCAGAACTGGCCAGGGCGGCTCCGATCACGCGAGCCGGACCGGATTTCTCCCGCAGATTCGAACCCAGCCACAGGATCGCCGCGTACCAGCCCCAGGTAACCACTTGGTCCCAGGAGAACTGAAACGCATAAATGTACTTTGTAAGAATGACGTCGGTGATGGCGAACAGCACCAGCGGGATCCACATCTGGCGGCGCGAACCGCGCGCCCCGAAGAATAAGAGCGAGGCGGCGAGTGGCGTGAAGTGCCAGGCATGCGGCAGAACGTTGAACGAACCGGCAAAGGGAAGAAAACGAACGGCAATTGCTAGGAGTACGAATAGATAAGCCAGCATGAGCACCCTCGATACGAACGATGGATACGAACTATTATTCTGGGCGCTAGGCGGCGGCGCGTCAAGGGCGGAGCGCGAATATGTTCGGAGCTAGCGAGCGAGGTCTTCCATCTGCTTCTCGTCGATCACGGCGACACCCAGTTCACGGGCCTTGTCGAGTTTTGATCCGGCGTCGGTGCCGGCGACCACGTAGTCGGTTTTCTTGCTGACCGAGCCGGTAACTTTCCCGCCGGCATCTTCGATCATCTTCTTGGCGGCATCGCGCGTGTATTTGGTCAGCGTGCCCGTGAGGACGAAGTTTTTCCCGGCAAGCTGGGTTCCGCGTTGCTTTTTCTGGCCGGTGAAGGCGAGACCAGCTTCGCCCAGACGCTCGACCAGCTTGCGATTCGCCGGGATGGTGAAGAATTCGGCGATGCTTTCCGCGATGCGCGGGCCGACTTCGTCGACGTTCTGCAATTCTTCAACGGTAGCCTGCTCCAGCGCTTCCATCGAACCGAAGTGTTCGGCCAGGAACTGCGCGGTGCGCTCGCCAACGAAACGAATGCCCAGGCCGTAGATCACGCGTTCGAGCGGCAGCTTCTTCGATCCCTCGATCTCGTCGAGAATGTTTTGCGCGGATTTATCTCCCATGCGCTCCAGGCTGAGCAGGTCGGCTTTGGTCAGCTTGTAAATGTCGGCGACGTTTTTGACCAGGCCGCGCTCGGTGAGCTGGGTGACCAGGGCGTCGCCCATGCCGTCAATATTCATCACGCCGCGGGACGCGAAGTGCAGGATTGTGCCGAGTAGCTTGGCGGGGCAGTTGGCGTTGACGCAGCGGTAGTCGACCTCGCCCTCGGTGCGCATGACCTTGGTGCCGCAGACCGGGCACTTATCCGGCACATCGATGTCGACCTTGCCGCGGGGATGGTCTTCGTCGTCGTCGATGACCTTCGCGACTTTGGGAATGACGTCGCCGCCGCGCTCCACCTGCACCCAATCCCCGATCTTTACGCCCAGGCGTTGGATTTCGTCCATGTTATGCAGCGTCGCGTTGCGAACAGTGGTGCCGCCGATCGAAACTGGGACTAACTCCGCCACGGGCGTAAGTTTGCCCGTGCGGCCCACCTGCCAGCGCACACCTTCGAGCTTGGTGATGCCGGCGCGGGCGGCGTATTTGTAAGCGATCGCCCAGCGCGGAGCCTTGCCGGTGAAGCCGAGTTCATCCTGCAGCGCGGTGCGATCCACTTTGACGACGATGCCGTCGATCTCGTAGGGGAGAGAGTCACGCTTGGCTTCCCACTGCTGGATGAAGGACCACACATCGTCCATCGAGGAAACCAGCTTGCGGTTTGGATTGACTTTGAATCCGGCGGCGTAGAGCGCCTCAAGCGTTTTCCAGTGACGATCAAAATAGGTGCGGCCGTTCCGCAGCAGAATGTAGGGGAAATAGTCGAGACGGCGTTCCGCGGTAACGTTCGAGTCCAGCTGCCGGACAGTGCCTGCCGTGAAGTTGCGAGGATTCGCGTAGGTTGGCAATCCGTCGCGTTCGCGCTCTTCATTGATTCTTCTGAACGACGCGGTGGGCATGAGCAACTCACCGCGCACTTCGAAATCCGAAGGCATCCCCGCCTTCTTCAACTTCTCAACGGGTATCAGCAAAGGAATCGAGCGCACGGTGCGCACGTTCAGCGTGACGTCTTCGCCGACCGATCCATCGCCGCGCGTCACTCCTCGCAGCAGTTTGCCATCTTCGTAAATCAGCGCCAGCGACATGCCGTCAAGCTTCAGTTCGCAGACGTAGTCCACATCGCTGCGGCCGCTGAGTTCGTGCACGCGGCGCTCCCAGTCGCGCAGTTCTTCCTCGTTGTAAGTGTTGTCGAGGGAGAGCATAGGGGAAGAGTGCGGGACCTTGACGAATCCCTCGCGGGGCTTGCCGCCGACCCGCTGGGTGGGCGAGTCGGGTGTAATGAGATCCGGGTGGTCCGCTTCGATCTGCTTGAGTTGCAGCATCAGCTTGTCGAAGTCCGCGTCGCTGATCTCGGGATTGTCTTGGACGTAATACAGGTATTCGTGGTGGCGGATTTTGTCGCGGAGAGAGTCGAGCTTTTTTTCGAGTTCTTTGGCAGCGGCAGGCATCGCAAAAGATTATAAACACGTAGTGACAGCCGCCTCGGCTGTCCACCGAAGCGCAGCGAGGGAACATCATCGGTGGCCGGCAGTTCCAATTCGGGCCTGGCAGGGGAAGATCTCGTTTTTTCTTGATTCGCCCAACACCGTTTCAGATTAGGCTCCCTTAGACGGCTGAGCTTCGCTCAAGCCGGACAGCCGAGGCGGCGGTCTCTACGTGGGTTCTTATGGCCTTTTACCGGCGCAAGCTGCCGCATCTTCAGCGTGACGATAAGCGTCACTTCGTGACTTTCTGTACGCTTCACCGATGGGTGCTGCCCGATGCCGCCCGCTCGATTGCGCTGCAGTGCTGCCTGCACGATAACGACAAAAAGCATTTTCTTCACGTCGCGGCCGTCATGCCGGATCACGTCCACGTAATCTTTACCCCGCTCGGCAGCAGGGCGACGGGGGAACCCTACTCCCTGGCAGAAATCATGGGCGGAATCAAAGGGGCTTCGGCGCAACTGATTAACCGCGCACTGGATCGCCGAGGACGAGTGTGGCAGACCGAATCGTTTGACCGGGTGTTGCGGTCTTCGGAATCGCTCGACGCTAAGGTGGATTATGTACTCCACAACCCCGTTCGGGCTGGGCTGGTTGCGAGGTGGGAAGACTACGGCTGGACATGGAGGCGAGCCGAGAAGCATCCCTTTGCTGTGGCCTAGCCGCCTCGCTGCGCTTGGCGGGACAGCCGAGGCGGCTGTCCCTACGCGAGCCACTTTACACCAAGTCATCCAGCTTCAACACGTGGGCGCCACCCTTCCAGGACGCTTCGAACTCTTTCTGAACGAAGCCCGCGTCGTACTCGCGCTTCTGTTGCAACAGGGCCTGGCGCAATCCCCACAAGGAGCGCGGGTTTCGAGGATTGTGGTCGAGGTCGGCGCGGAAGACTTTTTCTGCTCCCGCCGCGTCGCCGCTCATCAGCAGCGCGCCGCCGAGGGATTCACGAACGGGATAGAACCAGTCGGGCGGTTCGCCGTATTTCAGCGTGTCCTGAATCGCTACGGCGTCGCTCAGCATGGCAATGGCTCCGGTATTGTCTTTCTTTGCGATCGCGATCTTCGCGCCCAGAACGTTTTTTGCGATCTTCATGATGTCCTTGGCTTTGTTGTTGATGGGCATCTGGAAGATGACATCGGGAGGCGTGGCTTCTTCGGCATCGGAAACGATCTTGTACTCCGCTTCCGCATCCGTGACTTTGCCGGTGCCCGCCAGCGCCAGCCCGCGAGCGAAGTGCCAGAACACCGTGGCCGTTTTCATCGCAGCATCAGGCTGCGGCATTTTCAGAAGCTCATTCCAGTGATGAAAACGAAGCTCCACCGCTGCCGGAATGGTCATGAAGCCTTCGAGAGGCGGCATATCTTTTACGTGCGGGCCGACATTCTGGGCGAGCAGATCGGCATTTCTTCGCGCTTCCAGGTAGTTCCCGTTCATGGCGCCGCACATGGCGATGAAGTGCAGGTTGTGGCTGTAATACATCATGGGATAAATGCCTTGCACTCCCGTGGCCTTGATGTAGGCGCGGTCTACTTCGGCAGCCTTCTCGTTGGTCTTCACCGCGGCTTCATAGTCGCCGGTTCGGATGTAGACGTGAGCGGGCATATGCACGATGTGTCCAGCTCCGGGAGCGAGTGCGGCCAGTTTGTTGGCTCCGGCGAGGGCGCGCTCGGGATTGTTCGAGGCCTCAACGGCATGAATGTAGTAGTGGATTGCTCCCAGGTGGTTGGGATCGCGTTTCATCACCGATTCAAGGGTCGACACGATTTCCTCGGTGCCAGCCTCGGGCGTGCCGTCCACATGCCACAAGCCCCAGGGATGCAGGTTCATGCCAGCTTCGGCGAAGAGCGTGGCCGCATCCAAATCGTCGGGAAACTCAGCCACAACCTGGCGCATAGCGTCGCGATAGTCTTCGGCGGCTTTTTTCAAGTCAGAGGCCGGATCTGCCGGAAACCGCTTGGCCAGGGCCTGAATGTAGGCCTGTTCGCTGGGTGAGGCCGCGGCGGAAAGATCAACCGCTTTCTGCACTGCATCGTGGGCTTGCTTGTAACGGTCCGGATCGGCAGGGTCGTTGTAGTTCGGTCCCACGGCCTCGGCAACGCCCCAATAAGCCATGGCCAGCTTGGGATCGAGATCAGCGGCATGCTGGAACGAACGGGCTGCTTCGTCGTGGTTGAAGGCATAGATGAAGCGCAGTCCCTGGTCGAAGAACTGCTGCGCCTGTGGATTGTGCGTGGAAACGGGGTGATGGAGATTCCCGAGGCCGGTCACCAGCGTCACTGGACGGGTCTTGGTGTGAGGAGCGGCGTGCGGGGCGGCGTGGGAAGTATGGTCCTGCGCTGCCGCGCCCAAACAAAGGAAAACCAAACAAAGAAACACCACACCGAGAACGTGCCCCAGGATTCTCATCTGGTGAAACCTCCTGAATTTCATTTTGGTACGAAAGGCCCCAATTGGCGTCGCGAAGAAAGTCTTGTGGAAAAGACGCCCTTGCAAGTGGCGACAGCTTATGCCAAATTGAAGGCCTTGCCAAGTGGTTGTCCCGGGCACCGAAAGTCATGCCAGAAGCGCCAGCAGCGGTCCATGCCGTGTCCCGGGGGAGGGCGTTTGCCGCCGAGCTTCCTGTCGCATTGCTCAACGCCTTCAACACCAATAACCGTATCAACCAGTATCTGATCGACCACATTCCTCCGGAGGCATGGAAGGCAAAGGCTGCGAACGGCAAGGGCCGCACCATCCCTTCGATCTTGGCCCACATGCACAACGTGCGCGTGATGTGGCTGAAAATGGCGGCCAAGGGCAGTAAAATTCCCGCCCAATTGGATCGGGCCAAAGTGACGCCTTCTCAAGCCCTGCACGCCCTGGAGCGCAGCCGGCACGCGCTCAGCCTGGTCGTGATTCGCGCACTGCAGGATGATGGACGCGTCCGAGGTTTTCGCCCCGACGTGGCGGGATTCGTCGCATATCTGATCGCGCACGACGCCCACCACCGCGGTCAAATCGCAATGCTGGCGCGTCAATTCGGCCATCCTCTGCCGCAGAAAGCCACGTTTGGCATGTGGGAGTGGGGCCGACGGTAGGCCGGGCGCGCCACTGTCCGATATTGGCAGCGGAGACCACGCCGAACCCACTCCGCGAACCCATTCCGAAACGAACCCTTGTTCTTGCCCTCCGGTACAATCCAGCTTTGCATGCGGCGCTGACCATACGGTTGGACCCGGTGGCATCGGCCCATTTCATCGTTGGACGTTTCATCGTCGGCCCATAAATCGTTAACCCATCATGCGTAAGGCGGCTCTAATCTATAACCCTGATTCCGGCGGCCGGCGAGTGCGTCGCCAGGAGGAACTGGAACGGGTTTTGAAATTACTGCGCGGCGCAGGAGTCGAAGCGGACCTGGTGCCTTCGCAATCCCGCGCCGATGCTGGCGAACATACGCGGCGAGCCATTGCTTCGGGCTGCGACACAATTTTTGCTTGCGGAGGAGACGGCACTGTCCACAACATTATTCAGGCGTTGGCAAAGTCCCCGGTCGGGCTAGCGATCTTGCCGATGGGGACGGCCAATGCGCTGGCTCATGATCTGAATCTTCCCCGTGATGTCATGGCAGCGGCAAAGGTATCTCTTCGCGCCACTCCGCGCCGCGTGGCGCTGGGACGCGTTCAGTTTCTGGATTTTGAGGGGAACCCGGGTTCGCGCTATTTTACGGTGGCGGCTGGAATCGGCGTGGATGCCCATCTCTTTTACAAACTGCATGCCGGCGACAAGCAGCAACTGGGAATGGGGGCCTACTACGCCAAGGCCTGGAGGCTCCTGCTGACTTATCGCATGCAATATTTTTCCGCGGAATACGTCGAAGCGGGCAGCGGAGAGAACCGCAGCGCCCGGGTGACGGAATTGATGGCAGTGCGCATCAGCAATTTTGGCGGAGTTGTGCAGGAATTGGCGCCGGGAGCATCGCTGGATCGCGATGACTTGCGTCTGGTCATGGCCCGCACGGCGAGCCGCACGGCCTACCTCGCGTACGTGGCGGGCTGCCTGCTGCGGCGGCATTGGACGATCCCGGGCATCGACCTGGTGCATAGCGGCAAAGTCTGCTGCCAGTATCT
>Ga0209415_10017841_pt1 | contig 11251 bp, 11 predicted proteins | sample PeaSoiSIISIP2007_FD_187696 | JGI IMG/M metagenome (GOLD analysis project Ga0209415, IMG submission 187696) | Peat soil microbial communities from Weissenstadt, Germany - SII-SIP-2007 (SPAdes) (version 2) | ecosystem: Environmental > Terrestrial > Soil > Wetlands > Peat | place: Germany...
CATTCCGAACCGCTTGCAGCCGCGGAACGCGGCGAAAGCGAGAGAGGAATCTGCTGTCCTCGCCACTAAGAACAACTCTTCGACCTCTCCGCCTCCAAGTCACAGCGGCAACCAGAATCCGCTTGACATAGTGTCTATTATACACTATATTAGTGTCCGTAAGACACTACTGGAGGTTCCCATGTTGAGCTTTATGAAGGTGCCACCTACCACTTACGTTCTGCAGTACAAACACGGCAAGATCAAACGCGAAGGCGCGGGACTCTCGTTCTTCTACTATGCGCCCACGTCCACCATCGTGGTGATCCCCATGGCCAGCACCGATGTGCCGTTTGTTTTTCAGGAGGCGACGGCCGATTTCCAGGCAGTGACCATCCAGGGTCAGCTCACCTATCGAATCGCCGACCCCAAGAGGATCGCTTCCTTGCTCGACTTCAGTATCGATAAGGAACGCAAGTTCGAGGACGCGCGCAAATCCGGGGAGCCTTCCCTGGTGATCGCAGAGCGCCTGGTCCACACTTTGCAGACTCTGACACGCACCGTCACACAAAGGCTCACACTGCGCGATGCCCTGGTCGGTTCCGACTCCACGGTGGTGGAAGTTCTGGACAAGCTGAGGGTGTCGGAGGCGGTCTCTACCCTGGGAGTGGAGATTCTGGCGCTGTCCGTGCTTGCCATCAAACCTACGCCCGAAACCAGCCGCGCGCTGGAAGCTGGGGCACGGGAAGCCCTGCAGCGCCAGGCGGACGAGGCGATCTATGCCCGCCGTAATGCTGCCGTGGAACAGGAGCGGTTGATCAAAGAGAGCGAACTCAACACTGAAATTGCCGTCGAGGAAAAGAAACGGCAAATCCGCGAAACCCAGATGGCGGCCGAAATCTCTGTCGAAAAGCAACGCTTGGAACTGATCGATCGGCGCGTGGAAAACGAGCGCAAGGATGCCGACAGCCGCGCCTATGCGCTGACCGAAACGCTGAAGCCGTTGCGCGATCTCGACTGGAAAACCCTGATGATGCTCAATGGCAAGGGCGCCGATCCCAAGGCCATGATTGCTCTCGCATTCCAGGAGATGGCGGAGAATGCGCAGAAGATCGGGGAGCTGAATGTGTCTCCCGACCTGCTGCGGTCACTGATCGGCACCACAGGAAAATAGTCATGTACAAGAAACTGGTAATCGTGACTCGCAAGACACGGTTGCAGGAACTGGTGGAGCGCTTCAACACGCGGGGGCAGGCGAAGTTTTACATCGAGCACTCGGGCGGCGATTTCGCCGACTACGTGTGCGAGGACGATGCCTACCGGTCCGCGCTGGACGCGCTCCGCCGGTCCCTCGACTTTGAAATGCCGCAACAGTTGGTCGAGCGCAGCCTGGTTTCGACGTTCCAGTTCCAGAAAGAAGATGTCGTTATAACTCTGGGGCAGGATGGGCTGGTGGCGAACACCGCCAAGTACGTGGGCAGCCAGCCCATCGTGGCCGTGAATCCGGAGCCGGGCAGATTTGACGGCATTTTGCTGCCGTTCACGCCGGATCAGGCGCGCACCACGGTGGCACAGGTAATGGAGTCGAAAGCGAAAATTCGTGAGATTACCTTGGCCGAAGTGCGACTCGAAGACGGGCAGCGGTTGCTCGCGTTCAACGATCTCTTCCTCGGGGCACGCAGCCACGTGTCGGCGCTTTACCGGATTAGCTGCGGGAAGATATCAGAGGTGCAATCCTCCAGTGGAGTTCTGGTCTCAACCGGAGCCGGTTCGACCGGTTGGATGTCCTCGGTTTTCAATATGGCTTCCGGCGTCGCCCGGTTTTGTGGCGGCGCGCCGGTCAAGGCGATCCGCATGCCCTGGGATGATCGGCGGCTTCTTTATGTGGTACGCGAGCCTTTCGTCAGCCGCCATTCGCAGGCAAACGTCGTCGCGGGAGGTGCTAGAGTCCGGACAGGAGTTGTGCCTGGAATCTCTGATGCCTTCGGGCGGAGTAGTCTTCAGCGACGGCATGGAACTGGATTTCCTGCAATTCAACTCCGGGGCCGTCGCTCGCGTGCGAGCCGCCGAACAGCGAGCGAGGCTGGTGGTGTCGTAAAGTTGTGTCCTGAGAACGACTCATGCAAGTTACGGTGGACGTCGTAATTTTCACGATTCATTCGGGAACTCTCAAAGTGCTGCTGGTGAAGCGCGGGGCGCAGCCATTTCTGGGCCAGTTCGCAATTCCCGGAGGCTTCGTTCACGAAGATGAGAATCTCGATCAGGCCGCCCTGCGCGAGTTGCGCGAAGAAACGGGAGTAGCCGACGTCTACCTGGAGCAACTCTTTTCCTTTGGAGATGTAGGCCGGGACCCCAGAGGGCGTGTGGTCACGGTGGCATACTTCGCCCTTATTTCGGCAGACCGGCCGCTGCGGGCGGGCACGGACGCCGCCGAAGCCAACTGGTGGGCAATCGATCAGCTGCCGAGCTTAGCCTTTGACCATGCCAGGATTCTGAAGTACGCGCTGGAGCGTCTTCGCAACAAGCTGGAGTACACGACGGTGGGCTTTCAGTTGCTTCCGGAGAAGTTCACGCTAACTGAACTGCAAGAAGTCTATGAAGCCATCCTGGGAAGGAAGCTCGACAAACGCAACTTCCGGCGCAAGCTGTCTCTGCTGCGAATCTTGAAATCTCTGCCCGACTACCGCCGCGGAGGTCAGCGTCCAGCGCAGCTTTACCGTTTTGTCGCGACCCGCTTCGAGAAACTGAAGGACAAGGGGATTCTGTTTCCCTTCTGATCGCCGTCCCCTAGTTCTGTGCGGGGGCAGGCCACGACCCTTTTGCCTGTTCTTCGCGCCCGGCATGGACCCCTTTCAGTCTCGTCAAAAACCTTGCTGGCGGCGCTATCTCCCGCGATTGCCTTCGTTTGCGAGGGAGTGATTCGGATCACGCCGAACCGTGATGAGGGGCATTTCTCGCGCAGCCGCTTTCGCCGAAGATGTAGTCGGACAAAGCGGAGATGTGACCCGCCGAGGCCACATCCCCACACTGCCGGAGCTGGAGTGGAAAGCTCGGGTGGTTACGGGGGAGGATGAAATGAACGGAACACTCGAAGTCCACGAACCAGAGGTACAGGAAGTCCAGCCGCCGGTAAGCCGCCCGGCTGCCGCACCCTTGCCACGGAGCGAGTCACTCGCACAAACCGCGGTTCCGCAAAGAGCGCTGTTTTCTGACAGCGTGCTGGAGTTTGGCGCTTATCGAAAACGAAAGGCTTTTGCCACTTTTACGTCATTCTTACTCAATTTTCTAGCCATTGGCGGCTTGCTGGTGGTGCCTTTGCTATTCACCGAGCAACTGCCCAAGGCCCAGCTTCTCACTTTTCTGCTGGCCCCACCGCCTCCTCCGCCGCCACCACCCGCGGCCGCACAGGCGGCGAGAATCCTCAAGCAGATTGAGACTGACGTGCTGTCTAACGGCGGGTTGCGGACTCCCACGCGGATTCCGCAGAAGGTGCAGATGATCCAGGAAGAGGAAGCGCCGCCGCCGATCGCCACCGGGGGAGGCGTGGTGGGAGGCGTGATTGGAGGCGTTCCGGGCGGACAACTGGGAGGCGTGATCGGAGGCATCATCAGCGCCACCTCGAGTCTGAGTGCGGTTCCAAAGTTCGTACCGGTAGTGCCGCAGCGGATTCGGATCTCGCAGGGCGTGACCAAGGGGTTGTTGATCCATCGCGTGGAACCGCTCTATCCGTCGCTGGCCAAGGCGGCGCGGGTCCAGGGAGAAGTCGTCTTGAAGGCCATTATCGACAAAGATGGCAACATCCAGGACCTGCAGTTGAGCAGCGGACACCCCATGCTGGTGCCCTCGGCCATCGCAGCCGTCAAACAATGGCGTTACAAGCCTTACCTGCTGAATGGGAATCCGGTGGAAGTAGAGACCACGATCACCGTGATCTTTGCCTTGACCACTTGAGAAGTTGGCGAGTTGAGAGGTTGGCGAGTTGAGAAAAGTACAGGGCGTTGTCTTCAGGGAGCGCCCGGGGAGCGAACAATGGCTGCAGAATATATTTACCGCGTAGCGGCATGGTGGACTTCAGGCCGGACCGGACTGGCGAAGTGCGAGTCCGCTCCAAACACGATTCATTTTTCCGAAGCCCCTGAGTTTGGCGGCCTGGAAGGCCGCTGGACGCCCGAGCAACTGCTCCTGTGCTCGCTGGCCGGTTGTTTTACCACCACGTTCCAGGAGGTGGCGCGGAGCGCGAAATTCGAGTACACCGACCTGGAAGTGGAAGTGGAAGGCAGCGTCCGCCGCAACAAGTTGGGATGCAACTTCTGTGAAATCACGATCCGTCCCAGACTAACGGTTCACTCCGAAGACGAATTCGAGGCTGGACTGGGCTTGCTGCGCCGCACCAAGGCAGTGTGCCTGATCTCTCGCGCCATCACCGTTCCGCAAACCCTTGAGCCCAGCGTCGAAACCACCAGGACGCCGGTCGAGGGCTGGACCGAAGATGCCGCGGTGAAGGTCGGTGTGTGAAATGCGTTCGGGAAGAAGGGGGTGGTTATGATGTTTTCCTACCGGTTGGTACGCCTGATTGAGACTCACGCCGACGCCCTTGCCAAGGGAGCGGAGGAGAGAGTGCAGGCCAGTGTGCAACTGAATCATTTTCGCGGCCTTCCCACCCATGAATTGCGGGAGCGGGTTTACGAGATTTACCGCCATCTGGGCGAGTGGCTGCTCAGCAAGAACGAATTGGACATCGAACAGCGCTATCGCGAGATTGGCGCGCGCCGTGCCCGGCAGCATGTGCCCTTCAGCGAGGTGGTCGAGGCGATCGTGCTGGTCAAAGAAAATCTTTGGGAGTTCCTGAAGAGTGAAGCCGTGATGGATCGCGCCGTCGAGATCATGGGAGAACTCGAACTGTTGCAGATGCTGGAAATGTTTTTTGACCGCGCGATTTACTATGCGGCCGTGGGGCATGAGCAGGAAGTTGAGCGCGAGCGGGCGTTGCAGGACGAACAAGCAGTCGGTGCCCGCTAAGGAACGCGACCGGCGTAATGGTTATGATGGTGCGGTCGGCCAGCAGCGCCGGCTAGGGGGAAGCTGATGTCGTGGGAAGGGGATTACAAGAAAAAGCTGAGTACGGCGGATAACGCCTTGGCCTGCGTTAAGTCGGGGATGCGCGTCTATATCCAGCCGGGTTGCGCGGAACCGGAGACGCTGGTGGAGGCGCTGATGCGGCGGGCGCCCGAAGTCTACGATGTGGAAATCGTCCACATGATGACCATGGGCTGCGCGCCCTATGTCGCTCCCGAAATGGCGGGCCACTTCCGGCATAACGCCATGTTTATCGGCGGCAACGTGCGCGACGCCGTCAACGACGGCCGGGCCGATTACACTCCCATCCATCTGAGCGAAATCGAAGGGCTGTTTGAAAGCGGGGAGATGCCGATCGATGTGGCCCTGATCGCAGTCTCGCCACCGGATTCCCACGGCTTCTGTAGTTTCGGTGTGGGAGTGGACACCACGCTCACCGCTGCCAAGTGCGCGCGCCATGTCGTCGCCCAGATCAACGACCAGATGCCCCGCACCTATGGCGATAGTTTTATCCACGTCAACGACATCAGCGCGTTCGTGGAGTCCTCCCGGCCCTTGTGCGCCATGAAAAGGCCGGTGCTGACGGAGATGCATGCCGCCATCGCACGCCACGTCGCCGGACTGATTGACGATGGCTCGGTGTTGCAAACCGGCATCGGCGGAATTCCAGACGCGGTGCTGCCCCTGCTGATGGATCGCCAGGACCTGGGTGTACACAGCGAACTGGTTTCCGATGGCGTGATCCCGCTGATCGAAGCGGGCGTGCTCACCGGCGCGCGCAAGAACTTTAAGCCGCGGAAAATTATTTTGGGATTTGCCCTGGGCACCAAGAAGCTGTTCCAGTTTGTGGATAACAATCCTATCTTTGAATTCCATCCCACGGCCTACACCAACGATCCGGCGCTGATCGCGCGCAACGACAACATGGTCGCTATCAATTCCGCGCTGCAGATCGATTTGACGGGACAAGTGTGCTCGGACTCCATCGGCAACCAGTTCTACAGTGGCATCGGCGGGCAGGTGGACTTTCTCCGCGGATCGTCGCGCTCCAAAGGCGGCAAGCCCATTATCGCGCTGTCGTCGACGGCCAAGAACGGCGAGATATCGCGCATCGTGCCCATGTTGAGCCCTGGCGCGGGCGTGGTCACCTCTCGTGGGCTGATTCGCTACGTCGTGACGGAATACGGCGTGGCCCACTTGCATGGCAAGTCAATCCGGGAGCGCGCCAAATCGCTGATCGAGATCGCGCATCCCAAGTTCAGGCAAGAGCTGTACCAGTATTGCGAAGAAACCAAATGGCTGAAGCCGCAGACATCGTTGGTTGCAGTGCAGAAGTGAGGGAAAAAATGGCTGGCCAAGCACGCGGTAAAGTTACGATCGACATCGAAGAGTGCAAAGGATGCGGGCTGTGCGTGGAGTCCTGCCCGCCGAAATGCCTGGAACTGGCGCCGGAGCTGAGCGCGTATGGCGTCCATCCCGCGCGCTATACCGGACACGACTGCACCGGCTGCGGCATCTGTTTCTATTGCTGCCCGGAGCCGGGAGCGATTGCCGTCTACCGGCTGGCGCCTCCGCCCAAGGCGGTTCCGGCGGTGCTGGGAGGCGAACATGCGGCAACTGTGTAAAGGCAACGTCGCGGTCATCAAGGGCGCAGTGCTCGCCGGATGCCGCGCCTACTACGGATATCCCATTACTCCGGCCAGCGAGATTGCCGAAGCCGCGGCGCTGTATCTGCCCGAAGTCGGCGGAACTTTCATTCAAGCCGAGAGCGAAACCGCTTCCATCAACATGGTCTACGGCGCTTCAGCCGCGGGCGTGCGCGTGATGACTGGTTCCTCGGGGCCGGGCATCAGCTTGATGCAGGAAGGGATCTCTTATCTAGCGGGCGCGGAATTGCCCTGCGTCATCGTCGATGTGATGCGCGGCGGGCCGGGCCTCGGCAACATCGCTCCCGAACAGAGCGACTATTTCGCGATGGTGAAAGGCGGAGGCCACGGCAACTATCGCAACCTGGTGGTGGCTCCCGCTTCGGTGCAGGAGATGGCGGAATTGACTATCCTAGCCTTCGAGCTGGCGGATAATTATCGCAACCCGGCCATCGTGCTCACCGACGGATATGTCGGGCAGATGATGGAACCGCTCGATCTCTCCTATCGCGAGATCGTTGCGCCGCAAAAGCCCTGGGCGGTGCGCGGCACCGCCGGAACCCGCAAGAATATGGTGAGTTCCATCTATCTCGAAAGCGACGATCTGGAACAACACCAGCGCCGCATGGAAGCCAAGTACATTCGCGCGCAGCAGACCGAAACGCGCTGGGAAGAGTACCTCACCGCGGACGCCGATCTGCTGGTGGTGGGATTCGGAATTGTCTCCCGCATCCTCCGCTCGGCCGTGGATGAGGCGCGCAGGCAAGGAATCAAGGTGGGATTGTTCCGCCCCATCACCCTGTGGCCATTCCCGTCGAACGAATTGGCCGCGGCAGCATCCCGCACAGAACGACTGCTGGTGGTGGAACTGAGCAACGGGCAGATGCTCGAAGACGTGCGCCTGGCTTTGGACGGAAAGAAAAACATCGAGTTCTACGGCCGCGTCGGCGGCAATGTGCCGTCCGTAGAAGAGTTGCTAGGCAAGATCGAAGAGCAAACCGCAGCGCTGATCTAAGAACGCAGCGGCGTCTTAAGCACGTCGCGCCGGTTGAAACGTAGCGCCGGCGTCCCGCCGGCTGTCGTGAGGGCGTCCTCGCCCTCACCCAGCGCAGCGGAACAGAGGCAAAGGGGATCAACCAATGATCGATGAAGGCGTCGCGGTGGAGGAAAAGGCGGCCAACGGCTACGAACTGGTCCATGCCAAGTCGGAAGTGTTCTACCCCGAATACGAGCGCAAGACTGACCTCAAGCATCAGACCCACTACTGCCCCGGATGCGGCCACGGCGTCGCGCACAAACTGATCGCCGAAGCGCTGGAAGATCTCGGCGTGCAGGATGACACCATCCTGGTCAGCCCCGTGGGATGCTCGGTGTTTGCTTACTACTACTTTGACGTAGGCAACGTACAGGTCGCGCACGGACGCGCTCCCGCCGCAGCCACCGGATTGAAGCGCGCCTGCCCGGATAAAATCGTCGTCGCCTACCAGGGCGATGGCGATTTGGCCGCCATCGGCACCGCGGAAATTATCCATGCCGCCAATCGTGGCGAAAAAATCACCGTCTTCTTCGTCAACAACGCCATCTATGGCATGACCGGCGGCCAGATGGCTCCCACTACGCTGGTCGGCCAGAAAAGCACCACTTCGCCCTGGGGACGACGCCCCGTCAACGAAGGCTTCCCGCTGCACATGGCCGAACTGCTGGCCACGCTAGAAGCTCCGGTTTACATCGAGCGCGTGGCCCTCTCCGACAACAAGAACATCATGAAAGCGCGGCGCGCCGTGCGCAAAGCGCTGGAACTGCAACGCGCCGGAGCCGGCTTCACCTTTGTCGAGATTCTTTCCCCCTGCCCCACCATCTGGGGCAAAGATCCGGTCGAGGCGCGCAAGTGGGTCGCGGAAAAGATGATTCCCAGCTTTCCGCTGAACGTGTTCCGCGATCGCAAGGTTGAGATTCCTACCAACAACGTGCCCCCGCATAAGACGGTGGCCGAACTGGTAGAGGGCGAGAAGAAGGCCGCGGTCAACGAACCACTGCCCAAACGCCATCACCACTTCCAGCATCTGGATATCAAGATCGCCGGCTTCGGCGGCCAGGGCGTGCTGCTGCTGGGCCAACTTCTGGCCGAGATGGGCATGCGCGAAGGCCTCGAAGTAAGCTGGCTGCCTTCCTACGGGCCGGAGATGCGGTCCGGCAGCGCGCACTGCCATGTTTGTCTCTCGAAAGAGCGCATCGGCTCGCCCGTCATCTCGCGCCCTCAAGTGCTGATCGCCATGAATGAAATTTCGCTGCGCAAGTTTGCCGCCGAGGTGGCGCGCGGTGGCGTCATCATCTACGGACGCGAGCAGCTTCCCGAAGACTTCACCGCTCCCCAGGCGCAGGTGGTCTGCGTCCCAGCCTCCGACATTGCCGATAAGCTGGGCTCCGCGAAAGTGGCCAACGTGGTGATGATGGGCGCTTTGCTGGAAGAAACCGAATGCCTCTCTCCGGCAACCGCCATGAATGTCCTCGAAGCCAAGGTGAAGAATCTCGCCCTGCTCGAACTCGACCGCAAAGCGCTGGACGCAGGCCGAATCTACATCGACCACACCGTAGCCATCGGCGCAGTAACGCAGGCGGATGGGTTCGCGCAGTAGAAGCCAACTGGCCGCCGTCTGACCTCCGGCCACTGATTTTTAACTCCAGCCCGGGGGTTGGTTTTCCTGACGGCTGATGGCTGATAGCTGATGGCTCCCCGTGATTCCAGTCACAGAAAATGGTGACAACGGACATATCCCCCGCAAGCCAAAAGTGAAAGCCTATAGGCGAGTGTGGGAGGTGTCCCATGACACTCGTAGCAGAAAAAGAAAATACTCTCCTTCAGAAGAAATCCAAGGCCAAAATCGCAGTAAAGAACGTCCTGTTCGCAACTGATTTTTCCGCAACTTCGGAAAGCGCCCTGCCTTATGCCACGGCCATCTGCCGCCGTTTTGGCAGCACCCTGCATTTCGTGCATGTGCTTTCCGATGCCAACGTGCTGATGATGACCGGAGGTGTCGACTACGTCAGCATGGGAAGCATTTACGAAGACGCGCACACCGAAGCCAAAGAGAAACTCGAGAGCCTGGCGGCGCGTTTTAACGACATTCCGTTCCGTATCTACGTGCGGCACGGGCAAGTGTGGTACAACCTCGCCGGCATTGTCGAAGAAAATAAGGTGGACTTGATCGTGCTTGGCACGCACGGCCGCACCGGATTCGGCAAATTGCTGCTGGGTTCGGTGGCGGAAAATATTCTCCGCCATGCGCCCTGCCCGGTTCTGACCGTGGGACCGAGGGTGACCGGCCGGGCCAAGCTGCCCGCCCTGCGGGGCAGGGATCTCGCTCCGCTGGAACTGGAACTGAACGAGATCATCTATGCCACTAACTTCGGCGCCAGCGCGCCATCGGAAGCAGCCCTGGCCGCGCGCGTGGCTGAAGAATTTCTGGCGCGGCTCACGCTCATCCATGTGATGGAGAACTACACGCAACTCGGCGCCCGTCCCGGCCCCATCGAAGACGGAGTCGCGCGGCTGAAAGCACTGGTTCCACACGACGCAGACCTGGAATACGCTCCTGACACCGTGCTCGAATTCGGCGACCCGGCCAAGCGCATCGTGCAGGAAGCTATTGACCGCGTGGCCGATTTGCTGGTGCTGGGCGCCAAGCCAGTGACTGAAATGGCAGCCACCACGCATCTGCCCTGGAGCACTGCCTGTCAGGTGATCGCGCACGCGGCGTGTCCGGTGCTGACGGTGAGAACCGGGGCGGAACGGGACAGGACCGAAGAGCAAGGCTAGGATAATGTTGCCGCTGTCGGGAAGACCTGGCGCGAAAGCTTCCGCCGGCAGAGTCGGCGTCCCCGGCGTTATTATAGAAGTGCCTTGTCATGCCTGAGCGAAGCGAAAGCCTGCCCTGAGCGAAGTCGAAGGGGACCTCTGCACTTTTCGCTCGCGGCAAGTTGCATAGGTCCTTCGCTTCGCTCAGAATGACAAGGGAATCTCAGTACGACAATCCACCGAGTCCTTATGAGCCCCATCCAGGCTGCTCGTAACTCCTTGAATGCAATCGTGAAACATACGGTGACACGAATCACCCGCCGCGGTGCGGCCTGTCACTGCGCCTGGTTCATGGAAGCACAGAATGATGAACGGCAATATTAAACAGCGGTACCTACGGAGGTAGGACTATGAATCCTGTTTTGACAGCGCCCGGAATCAAAGCTCCCGGGGATTACCTTCAACAAGTCATGATCAGCGTGAAGGCCAAGAACCCGGCCGAGCCTGAATTCCATCAGGCGGTGCAGGAAGTGTTCGATTCTCTACGGTTAGTGTTGGGGAAGCATCCTGAATTTCAATCGGCGCGTCTGCTCGAAAGAATTGTCGAGCCGGAGCGGGTCATCATGTTCCGCGTGCCCTGGTTTGACGATCAGGGAGAAATTCAAGTCAATCGCGGTTTCCGCATCGAGATGAACAGCGCCATCGGCCCCTACAAGGGCGGACTGCGCTTCCATCCCTCGGTGAACCTCGGCAT
>Ga0209415_10017842_pt1 | contig 11251 bp, 11 predicted proteins | sample PeaSoiSIISIP2007_FD_187696 | JGI IMG/M metagenome (GOLD analysis project Ga0209415, IMG submission 187696) | Peat soil microbial communities from Weissenstadt, Germany - SII-SIP-2007 (SPAdes) (version 2) | ecosystem: Environmental > Terrestrial > Soil > Wetlands > Peat | place: Germany...
CCCGCGAGCGCCGCGGCCGGCCAGCGGCGGCGGCGCCGTGACCTGCTCGCCGAGCAGCCGGCCCGCCAGCCCGCGGCAGGCCGCGGTGAGCCTGCGGGCGGCGCCGGTCGTCACCAGGAGCACGGTCAGCAGCGCCGCGACCCCCGTGCCAGTGGCCACCGCCAGCCCGGACGGGTTCCCGCCGGAGTTCCACGGCGGGCCGGAGGCCAGCAGCGCGAGCCGCACCGTGACAAAGAAGCCCGCCAGCGGGATGAACACGCCGAACGGCATCGTGAGCAGGCAGAACAGCACCTCACGGCGGGCACGCCCGGTGAACGGCCCGCGCAGGACCGCGCTCACCAGGCCGGCGGCGTCCATGGGCTCATTGTCCCGCTTACGCGTCCCGGCGGCTCAGCAGCCACCCGGCGACGGCGAGCAGGACGGCCGCGTAGCAGGCGATGATGCCCAGCCCGGCCCACGGCGACAGCGTGAACCCCGCCTGCTGCTGGGTGGCGCCCAGCGAGTTCGCGTAGATCAGCTCGGGCAGGAACTTGCCCGCCGGGTCTGCGCCAGCCCTGCCAGCGGCGCCAGGAACACCAGGACCACCAACGCGGCGATCGCGGCGGTGCCGTGCCGGACGATCGCCCCGAGCGCGAGCCCGATCAGCCCGACCAGGCACAGGTAGGCGCCGGACAGCGCGACCGCCCGCAGCACCGTGGGCTGGCTGAGCGCCGGATGCGGGATGCCCGCACGGACGAACGCCGCCCCCGCCAGGAACCCGGCCAACGTGGCCGCTTCCCCCGTGACCAGCGCCACCACGCCGAACACTGCCGTCTTGGCCGCCAGCACCAGCGGCCGGCGCGGGATCGCGGCCAGCGTGGCCCGTGTCGTCCCCGAGGAGTACTCGCCGGTCATCACCAGCACGCCGAGCACGGCGAACACCAGCTGCCCCAGCGCCCCCCGCCAGGATGTTATTGGTCACATCGCCGCGGGGATTGATCGTGTTGCGCCCGGCCGCGATGCCGATGCCGATCATCCCGGACAGCGCGACCAGCAGCCCCCACTTCACCCAGCGCAGGGTGCGCAGCTTGATCCACTCCATCCGCGCCGCGTGCCGGAACCGGAAATGCCCGGCCGGGACCCGCGATACCGGGACGGTGGCAGTCATGACGTCCTCCGTTCAGCTCATCGCGTTCACGCGTCGCGGCGGGCGAGCACCCACCCGCCGGCCGCCAGGGCCACGCCGGCGTAGAGGCAGAGCAGGCCGAACCCGGTCCACGCCGACAGGGGCTGCGGGCACTGCGCGGCAGCCCCTCCGCAGGACACGGGCTTGGTCGTGCTGATGGAGTTCCCGACGATCAGTACCGGCATGTATGGCCTGGCCCCGTGCGCGACCGCGCCGATCACCTGGGCCAGGACGTACACCCCGCCGACGAGCACGCCGATCGCGGCCGGGGAATGGCGGATGATGGCACCCAGGCCGAGGCCCAGCAGCCCGATCAGGCAAAAGCTCGCACCGGACAGCACCACCGCGCGCAGCACACCGGGCTGTCCGAGCGCGGGCGCCGGGATGCCATGCCGTAGAGACGCTCCCCCCGCGAAGAACGAAACGAACGCGGCGGCCTCCCCGGCGGCCAGCGACACGGCGGCGAACACCGCGGCCTTGGCCGCCAGCAGCAGCGGCCGGTCCGGGACCGCGGCCAGCGTCGCCCGGATCATCCCGGAGGTGTACTCGCTGGTCATCACCAGCACGCCGAGCACGCCGGCCAGCAGCAGCCCGGGAACCATGCCCGCCAGCGCGTTGTTCGTCAGGTCACCGGACGCGTTCTTGGTGTTGAGGCCGACCGCGACGCCGATCGCGATCGCGCCGGCCACGGTGATCCCCAAGGTCCACCAGGTGGAGCGCAGAGTACGGAGCTTGATCCACTCCATCCTGGCCACGTGCCGGAAGCGGTAGTGTCCTCGCGGCACGGCCCCCGCGGTCATGACGTCCTCCCCCCAGCGCCGCGGAACTCGGCGGCACCGGAGGTCAGCTCCAGGAACGCGTCCTCCAGCGACGCTGACCGGGCGGCCAGTTCCGCGACGGTGGTGTCAGCGAGCAGCCGTCCGGCGCCGATCACGATCAGCCGGTCCGCGGTGACCGCGATCTCGCTGATGAGATGGCTGGAGACGAACACGATCCGGCCCTCGGCGGCCAGTGATTTCATCAGGTCCCGGATCCAGCGGATGCCCTCGGGGTCCAGGCCGTTGACCGGCTCATCCAACAGCAGGGTATGCGGGTCGCCGAGCAGCGTGGCGGCGATGCCAAGCCGCTGGGCCATGCCGAGGGAGAACTTCCCGGCCCGCCGGTTCTTCGCGGTATGCAGGCCGACCAGGTCGAGCACCTCATCCACCCGGCCAGCCGGGATGGCGTTGCTAGCCGCCAGCGCGGCCAGGTGCGCCCGCGCGCTACGGCCCGGGTGGAACGCCCTGGCCTCCAGCAGCGCACCGACCTCCCGCAGCGGCCAGCCCAGGTCGCGGTAACGGTGACCGTTGATCCGGACCGTGCCGCGATCGGGCGCATCCAGGCCCAGCATCAGCCGCATCGTGGTGGACTTCCCCGAGCCGTTCGGGCCCAGGAACCCCGTCACAACACCGGGCCGGACATCGAAACTGAGCGCATCGACCGCAATCACCCGGCCATAGCGTTTAGTCAGGCCACGCACCTCGATCATGGCGAACCTCCCGGCAGGCAGGGCAAGCTGTCTCACCCCCGTCACCAGGCACACGGCTGCATGCCCTCACCAATCACGCTACGAACCAGGCCTGCCTGGCGGAACGCGGAAATCATCCATCTTCACCCCGGGGGTTTTCCCCGGGGTCCGGCAACACGCCACCGGCCAGCCAAACCACTTGACCCGACCCTGGCGGGGCTGGCACCACGTCGCTGCGCACCGGCCCGGACGGGATAATCACCCTGATCACCGACGGCGAGCAATTCGCCCGCGACGCCCGCCCCGTCCTGGAATCACTCACGCGTCCCGGAGCAACAGCGCCGACCACGCATCGTGATGATGACGGCAGCACCCGAATGCTCAACTATCCGCGCCGGCCCAGCCTAAGCGCTGCTCAACTACACCTAACGCCCCAGCTCAGGCTGCTCACGTAGATCTGATCCCTACAGGTGCGCACGGAACCCGTATACCTGGCCGCATGCCCGGCCTGCACGCTCAAAGACAAGCCCCGCGCGGAACGGAACGCCTGGTGGAACCACGCCGCCCGGGTCGCCGCCGAGGCGGGCCGCGCAGATCCCGCGGAACCCTGCCGGTAACGCCCGCACCGGGAAGCACGGCGCGGACCAGCCCGGCCCACGGGCGGGCGGCCGACCGGGACCGCACCGGCCGCGCGGACCCACCCGGTGAGTTCCGCAGCGCCACGCCATATTCGAGGATGCCGCGTTGTCCGGGTGGACAGTGTTCTCCTGGCGATCGTGCCTACGTGGTGGCGGCCGGCGCCGTGGTGTCCGGGATCGCGCCGCCGAGGCCGAACATTGCCAGGCAAGGTGTCAGTCCCGTGATGGTGCAGGGGGTGCCGTCGCAACTGGCCTGCCAGGTCTGGCGGTCCAGGCGGAGCCGGTATTCGGTGGTGCGGCCGGTGTCGTCCCGGTGCACTAGGTGCTGGCCGTTGCCGGTGTAGCCGAGCTTGCGGGACACCTGCTCGGAGGCGTGGTTGCCGTCGAGGTACTCGGTGCAGGCTTCTTCGGCGCCGAGGTGGCCGAAGGCCAGTTCCAGCACCGCGTGGCGGGCCTCGGTGCCGTACCCGTGGCCCTGCTCGGTGCGGGTGATCCAGGACCCGGTGCCGACCGAGCGGACGCGGGCGAAGTCATCGGCCCACATGTCCTGGACGCCGACCGGCCGCCCGTCCCGGTAGACGGCCAGCGGCAGGTGCCAGCTTTCGGGTTTCCAGTGGGCCAGGGCACGCCAGTGCCGCTGGAGGAACTGCCGCTCCATGTCCGGCGAGGGGTGGTACATCCACGACAGGTGGAGCTTCGGTTCGCCGGGAGCGGCGATGACACGCGCGGCCTGGGCCAGCTCGGGCAGGTCGTCCTCGCGGGGCAGCCGCAGCCGCAGCCGGGGTGTCTGGATGAGCAGGCCGAAGACCGGCCACAGGTCAGCCACCGAATCCAAGGCGGTGATCTCCCTCTGCTGGGACGACGGTCAAGGTCATGGCGGCGTGGTCGGTGAGGCCCTGCTGCCGGGGTTCGTGGAGGTAGCCGCAGTCGCGGACTTGCGCGCGATGGTGCGAGGTGATGAAGGCGTGGTCGAAGCGGTAGCCCTGGCCGCTGCGCCCGTACCAGCTATGTGCGGCAGCGTCGTCGGGGTGCACGAGCCGGTAGGCGTCTGCTAGCCCGGCGCTGGTGAATGACCGGTAGAAGTCGTATTCCCAGTTACCGAAGACCGGGTGGTGCGGGGTGTGGCCGGGTTCGACGACGTTCAGGTCTCCGGCAACGATGACCGGGCCATCGAACAGTGTTACGAAGCCCGGGAGGGCTTCGGCAACGGCGTGCTGGAAGGCGCGCTTGGCCTGGTTGCGCTGGTCTTTCGGGCCGCGTGAGGGGACGTACAGGCCGAGCAGGCCGATCGCCTGCCCGGCAAGGCTGACCGTGGCGGCCGGGCCGCGGTGCGCGAGTACGGCGATCCCGCTGGGCACGGTGGTCAGGTCCGGGCCGCGGGAGGCGATCACCGTCCGGTAGTCGGCTGCGGACGGTTCGGGGGCAACCGCCGAGAGGTAGCCGTGTCCGGCGAGAGCGCCGGTGAGGGCGCGCCCGCCGGGGCCAGTGCCGACTTCGGTGAGGATGACCAGGTCGGCGGTTTCCTGGCTGGCGATCCATGCGGCCTGGCGGCGGGCGCGGGCTGGGGAGGCGTGCTGGGCGTTGAAGATTAGCAGCCGGAGCGCGCCAGCGTCGGCCTGGTGAACGGGGCCGGGCGGTGGGATGAGCGGGAGCTGCTGGGCACCGGTCATGGCTGTGGTTCCGTGGTTTCATCGAGGAAGACTTCTCCGGCCGCGTCGAGCTGCTGCTGGATGCTGCCTGCGGTCTGGCGGATGAAGTCCAGGTCGCCGCTGGTGAACGGCCGGGCGGGCGGGGTGAGGTTCTGGGTGACCTGCCCGGGGGTGGTGAATCCGGCCAGGACGGCGGCATCGGCGGACCGGCTCAGGCAGTAGGCGATCATGATGGGGGCCAGGTCTGCCGGGCGGGGGCCGAAGCGGTCGCGCAAGGGCTTTAGGCCGTCGTGGATGATGCGCAGGGCGTGCGGGGTGAACCAGGCTTTGCGGAGCCGGTGGTCGCCGGGGCCGAAGCGAGGTGGCCGGGCGGGGTCGTATTTGCCGGTGAGCAGGCCCTGGGCGAGCGGCTTGTTGATCAGCACGCTGGCGCCGTGGGCGGTGGCGAAGGTGAAGATGTCGTCCTGGCCCGGTGGCGGGGGCGGGGTCAGCGCGTTGAACCGGACGGCGAGGTAGCCGGGGCGGATGAGGCTGAACAGGCGGCGGAACCGGGCGTATTTGTCTTCCCGCTGCTGTTTCGGGATTGTCAGCCGGTCGGTGGCGAACCGGTGCGGGCCGCGCATTCCTATCGCTTTGATCAGCCCTTGATCCTGGAATGCGCGCATTTGCGTGATCGCGCCGTCGAGGTATTTGTCGTCGGGGCCGAATTCGGAATTGTGCAGGAAGTAGATGTCCAGGTGGCCGGTCTGGAGATTTTCCAGGGTGGTTTCCAGTTGCCGGCGCATGGCCGAGGGCAGGTAGGGGTGGGCGGCGGTGCCCGCGAAGTAGCCGGTCTTGGAGGACAGGACCACGCTGTCGCGCGGGACCTGGCCGACCAGGCGGCCAAGCAGCCGCTCGGAGCGGCCGTGCCCGTACACGTCGGCGGTGTCGAACAGGTTCGCACCGAGCTGCCAGGCAGTTTCCAGGCCGCGCAGCGAGGCGGCCTCGTCGGCGGTGGACCATCCCATGGGCAGGCCGAGGTTGCAGGCGGGGCCGCCGATGGCCCAGCAGCCGACGCCGACCGGGTACATGGTCAGGCCGCAGGCCAGGGTCCGCCGCTGATACTGCTGTGCGGGAGGAATCTCGTTCATGATGTTTCCCGGTTGTTGTTTTCGCGGGCAGCGCGGCCCTGGCACGAGTATGGTCTGCGGGCATGACCACTGCACCATGCACAGAGCTGGACCTGGCGGCGGTCCTGGCCCGCGGCTGGGCCGGGCGCGGCGATTTCCCGGCAGCGGAATACGAGCGCGCCATGGAATTCTACGAGGCGATGCGGGCGCATGATGAGCGCCTTTCCGGGGTGCGCGAGAAGGCGTCCGGGATGATCGAGGCGTGGACCGGCCGCAGGCCGAGGGATGTCGGCTCGTTCGGCACCCGGCTGAACCTGGAGACCTCCGACCTGGACCTGGGCATCGGCTTCCCGGTCGAGGCCCGGGACGGGCTGATGGCCACGCTCGCCCCGCACGCCGGGTTCCTGGGCGAGCGGTACACCCGGTTCTCGACCACGCGCCTGGTGTTCGCGTTCACCGTGGACGGCGTCCAGATCGACCTGAGCGCGCTGACCGAGGAGGACTTCACGGTCGCCTGCCGGATGCTGGACCAGATCGAGCAGGCTATGACCTGCGAGGACCGGGTCTGTCACACGTGGGTCAAGCACGTGCTGCGCGCACAGGGACGGCTGGAGGAGTACGCGGCGTGGAAGCTGGTCACCTACCGGCGGTTCTGCCCGGAGTTCAACTGGGTGCCGATCCCGGAGAAGGCTGCCACGTGACCGGGGCCAGCCGCACCCCACGCAACCGTCGCGGGCGGTGCGGCTGGCCGTGCCTGGCGGGTCAGGTGCCACAGGGGTCCGCCACGTTGATCAGTCGCCATCCGTCCGCCGACTGCCAGCGCTCGTACTCCCGGTACAGCGTCCCGACGTGGCTGGCGGGCAGGCTGACGGCCACCTCGCGCACGGTGTCGTCCATCCGGGCGTGCAGCAGGCCGATCTGCATGTCCAAGATGGCGCCGATCCGCGCGGACAGCCGGTGCTCGCCCTCGGGATGACCGGGCGGCTCGGTCTCGATCGCGGCGATCATCTCCCCCAGCACGGTATAGGCCGTGTCCTTGAGCACCGCCCGGGCCTGCCGCACGGCGTGCCAGGACGGCCCGTCGAGCACCTTTTCCAGCGATTTGAGCGTGTAGTCCAGCGCGAAGTTGCGGTCCACCCACATCTGCGCCCAGTGCGAGGCCACCCCGATCCGCCAGTCCGCGAACCGGGCATCCACCCGGCCCATCGACGGCCGGACCATCCCGGCCAGCCCCGCGGCCTGGACTTTGCGCGTGTAGGCGGCGCCGATCAGGCATTCCATCGAGACCAGCATGTACGAGATCGCGGTGTGCAGCGGCGAGCCGGTCGCGGCCCCGGCGGCGAAGTCCTCATCGCGGACGCCCCGCGCGATCTGCTCCGGTGTCAGATGCGGCAGCGGGCGCAGCAGCAGGTCGGTGCGGCCCTGCCAGGCGTAGCTGGCTTTGAGTTCTTCCAGCGTCATCAGGTGATCGAAGGTGATGTAGGTGAACCGGGTGGGGACGCCGAGCGCCGACAGGGTGCGGATGGCCAGCGCGTTCTGCTGCCCGGTGGTCTCTTTGGCGAACCGGTCCAGGATGGAGTCCACACCCGATTCGACGCCGAACAGCATCCGGCGCAGCCCCCGCTGCACCAAGGTGCGCCACATCCGGGCGCGGCCGGCGTGCCAGCCCAGCCCCTCATCCAAGCGGACCACCTGATCCACGCGGCAGCTTGACTCCCAGCGGAACCCGGCCTCGTGCACGACGCGGGCCACCTCCAGCGCCCGGCTTCCGGCGTCGCTGTCGCGGCCGATGAACTCCTCATCAACCAGGTACACGGTGCGGGAAATGTGCGGGTAGCGGTCGAAGACGCGCCGCATCTGCTCGAGCATCCACGGCAGCCGTTCCGGCGCGGACCCGGCCCACATCCCCTTGTGCCCGCGCGGGCAGAAGCTGCAAAAGTTCGTGCAGCCCCGGCTGGTCTCCAGCTGGGCAACACCGTGGTGCCCGAACGTCGCCGGCAGCAGGTCCAGCTCCGGGAAGATGTCGGCGGTGGCGTCGCGGGTCAGCGGCCTCGCCGTGCGGCGCCGGGATATCGCCAGGCCGCCGCCGCGCGGCCCGCCGTTGTAGCCGAGCCCCGGCACCTGATCCAGGGGGATGTCCCCGTGCCAGTGGGCGAGCAGCCCTTCGATGGTGGCCTCGCCGCCGCCCCGGGCGATCAGCAGCCGCGGGTAGCGGTCCAGCAGCAGGCCCTCGTTCCGCGCCGTCAGGCTGCCGCCAGCGACGATCAGCGGCGGCAGGGGCAGGGCATAGGCGGCATCCAGCAGCCTGGTCATCAGGTCATGCTGGCCGAACGTCGCCGAGACGCCGACGATATCAAAGGACCCGGCCCGGACCTGGTGAACCAAGTCCGCGAGCGTCACGCCGAGCTGCATGTCAGCTAGGCACACCGTGCCCATCAAGGTGGAGCGGGCCGCGCGTGCCACGTCGCTGATGCCCAGCGGGAAACGCGGCAGCGGGAAGTACTCCGGGTGATACAGCGCCGCCAGCAGCACGCCGGGCCGGCTGAGCCGGCAGACGGCAGTCCCGTCCAGTCTGGCCAGCGAAAGCCATGAGCCGGGGTCCTCCAGTTCCAGGTGGCCCGATGTCCACGACGGCCAGGCGCGGGTCTGGTGCGGCTGCCCGGACAGGTCCGCCACCACCCACCGGGCGTCCAGCCGCTCGACGCAGGCCAGGCGGCGCTCCAGCGGCCCGGTCACCCGCACCTGCCCGGCGGCTCCGGCCAGCCCGGCCTCTAGTACCGTCCGCAGCCGCAGCGGCTCTACCAGCACCGCGTCATCCACCGCGGGCAGTTCGATGCCGGCGGCGTAACGGACGGTTCCGGCCAGCCGCAGGATCTCTGCCTTGACCGTGTTCATTGCTTTCATCTCCAGTCTCGTTCCGCTGATGTCCTCTCGCCCCGCGGCAGCGCCTACGGGGTCACGGGGTGGTCTAGAGCCGCTCCTGGCTGTGGCAGGCGACCGGCCGGACGTTCCGCTGGCGTGTACCGTCTGGCACCTCCCTCCGCGAGTACCGCATTTCCGCTGTCCGGCCGCGCCTGATCGTGTTTAGCCCCATAAACGCGACCCGCCAACGCGGGTCAATGCTCACGCTGTATAGGGGTATAAACGCACGGTAGGCTGGCGCTTCCTGACCGTCAAGGGGTCTAAACTCAGGTCCGTGCCGAGCTTGGACGACTTCGAGGACGTGCGCCGCGACCCGGACCCGATTCGCCGCGGGCGGCGCGCGACCGAGCTGCTGACCGTCTACCAGCAGCGGGCCGCCGAGCTGGCCCGGCTGCGCCGGGGCGCGGTCGAGGACGCCCATCGGGAACTGGGGATGAGTTACACGCAGATCGCGACCGCGATGGGCATCACCAAGGGCCGCATCTCCCAGATCCGGGGCACCGCGCCGGCACCGGAGCGGGCGTTCTTCGGCGTCGGCCCGGTCAGCGTCGGCGTGCCGCTTCGGCACGGCGTCACCGACCGGCAGCGCCCGCTGATCGCTGCCGAGGACGCCCAGGCCGGCGAGGAGATCGCCCGGCTGCTCACCGGGTACGCGCTGGCCGTGACCCGCTACCAGATCGAGCCCGGCGCCACCGTCCCACCGCCCGGGGACACGGTGGTGATCTGCGGGCCGAAGACGGCCCCGGTCGGGGCGGCGCTGCTCGCCCAGGACCGGGCGCTGGACATGCGCGAGGAGGGCGGGAGGTGGCAGATCGTGCACCGGGCCACCGCGGAACGGTACGGGTCCCCGGCCGACGAGGCGGCCCACATCGGCGCGGACCTGGCCTATGTCGGCCGTCACCAGTACGGGGACCATGTCGCGGTCCACATCGCGGGCATCCACGCCATCGGCTCGCTGGGCGCGGTCCACTACCTGGCCGGGCACCTCGCCGCCCTGTTCGCGGAGACCGGGGGCACGTCCTTCTCGATCGTGGTCCGCGCCTCCTGCGACGGCCTGGCCATCACCGGCAGCAGCCTGGCGGCCGGGCCGTTCGGCTGGTGACCTCATGCGCATCGCCGCCGCCCAGCTACCCGAGCCGCCGCGCGGGGCCGACCGCGTCGCGATGACCCAGAACGCCGTGGCGGTGCTGGACGGGGCCAGCGCGATCGAGCCGGTCAGCGTCCCGCCCGGTATCTACGCCGGCTGCCTCGGCGCATCCATCACGGCGGCCCTGACCGCCGATCCCGGCGCGGCGCTGGCCGACGTGCTGGCCGGCGCCATCGGTGCCGCCGCCCGGGAGCTGGGGCTGGCCGGGGAGGACTGCCCGTCCAGCACCGTGGCCATGGCCCGCGTGGCCGACGGCCGGGTTGACCTGCTGGTGCTGGGTGACAGCTTCATCTTCTACGGCACCGGCCCGGGTACCGGCATGCTCACCGATGACCGGCTGGCCGGGCTGTGCCAGTCCGAGCGGCAGCGCTACCGCGAACGGCTGGCGGCCGGCAGCGGTTACGACGGTACCCACCGGGACCTGCTGCGTGCCCTCCAGCGCGAGCAGCGCAAGCACCGCAACCGCCCCGGAGGCTACTGGATCGCGGACAAAGACCCGGCCGCGGCCCGGCAGGCACGAACCCTCTCGCTCCCGGTCTCCGCGGCGAGCTGGGCTGTACTGGCCACGGACGGCGCGGTCAACACCGCCCGGCACCTCGGCCTGGACGACTGGCCCGCGCTCGCGCGATCCGGCCCGGCCGCGCTCGCGCGGTTCCTGGCCCGCTGCCAGGACTGGGAAGAAGATGCCGACCCCGGCGGCCAGCAGTTCCCGCGCGCCAAACGACACGACGACAAGACCATCGTGTCCGTGCTCCTGCGCTGACATCCCCTGGTCACAGCCGGTCCAGGGCCGCCTTGACCCGGCGCAGCGTTTCCGGGTCGACCGGTACCCATTTCGCGGCATGCACCCCAGCCGGCACTGGCCTGGACGGCAGCGCCGGGGCGGGCACGCTGACCTCGGCAGGTGCCAGCTCACGGGCCGTTTCCTGCCTGGCTGGCTCGTCCCGCGCGGCGCTGCTTTGCCATGTCGGACTGGTCATTGCCGGGTGCGCCCCGCTTCGCCGTCGCGGACACGGCGCGAGATATCGAATCCGGCGAGCACCAGACCCGCCTCGATCTCCGAGCGCCGTCGCGGCCCCAGCCACTTGAAGTTGTCGCTGGTGAGCTTGCCGTC
>Ga0209415_10017843_pt1 | contig 11250 bp, 14 predicted proteins | sample PeaSoiSIISIP2007_FD_187696 | JGI IMG/M metagenome (GOLD analysis project Ga0209415, IMG submission 187696) | Peat soil microbial communities from Weissenstadt, Germany - SII-SIP-2007 (SPAdes) (version 2) | ecosystem: Environmental > Terrestrial > Soil > Wetlands > Peat | place: Germany...
CCAGCGGGTCCAGTTGAGGCCAGCTTGGGAGCAAAAAACTCTTGACAGGATCGGCCTTCTCATGGAAGCCGCGACCAAAGGAAGCGGTGTTTCAAACGTAAGCGTCCAACGCAAGCGTCCAACGCGAGCATCTGGTGCGAGTATCCTATAAGCCATGCTTGGCATCGACCGGCGCGTGTTGCAGACCGTATGGACTGTATTCCTGTCCGTGTTTGTGCTCGCCACCATTTACGAAATTCGCCGGACGCTGGTTCTGTTCGCGCTGGCGCTGTTTCTGGCGAACCTGCTCTCGCCGGTGGTCGAACGGGTGCACTGGCTGATCCCTCCCTCCGGCACGCGCGGGCCGGCAGCGGCCCTGGTGTATCTGGTGCTCTTCGGAATCCTGGTCGCTCTGGCCGTTCCCCTCGGATCCAAAATCGCAGAGGAGTCCCTGAGTTTGGGTAGCAGGCTTCCGGCCATGATTCAGCAAGACCCGTTGGGACGCGTGCATCTTCCGAGTTTGCTGGAGCCGATCCGGCCGCGTCTGGAACAGTTCGTCCGCGACCGCGTGGAGCAGTTCGACGAGTCGGTTCTTCCCATGCTCAGCAGCGCGGGCGAGGAGGTTCTGTCCGGTATCGGCAGCGTCCTCAGCCTGATCGTGATTCCCATCTTGAGTTTCTACATTCTCAAGGACGGCGTGGCGATCCGGCGCACCCTGGTTGACGCTTTCGATCCCGGGGCGCGGCCGTTGGCGGACGGCATTCTCACCGATCTGCATTTGCTTCTGGCGCGCTACATTCGCGCGCTTCTGGTGCTGGCCATCGCGGCCTTCATTGCTTATGTGGCCTTTCTTTCGGCGCTGGGCGTTCCCTATGCTCTGCTGCTGGCGGGAATCGCCGCCACGCTGGAGGTGATTCCCGTGATCGGCCCGCTCACGGGAGCCGTGTTGATTCTCCTGGTCGCCGCGATCAGCGGCTATTCGCACCTGCTGTGGCTGATCCTAATCCTCGCCGTCTATCGCGTTTTTCAGGACTACGTGCTCAACCCGTTCCTGATGAGCGCGGGCGTGGAAGTGCACCCGGTGCTGGTCCTGCTGGGCGTGCTCGCGGGCGAGCAGCTCGCCGGAATCCCCGGGATGTTTTTCTCGGTGCCCGCGATCGCGGCCCTGCGCGTGATTCTCTCCCGCGTGCGGAGACACAATAGTGAGCAGCCCGCGCTCTAGTAGCACAGGCTTCAGCCTGTGGCGGCCGATTCTGCTCCTGCCCGGTCTCGCCGCCACTCTGCACGCCCATGTCGTCAGCATGAGCACGGGCGAGCTGCGCATGGACGGGCCGACCGCGGTCTTCGAGCTGCGCATCCCCATCTACGAGGTCGCGCAGCTTGCGCATCCGGAAACCGAGCTGCTCGCGCAGTTTCACTTCGGAGACGGCCATCTCGCGCGCTCGAATTGCCACGAAGAGGAAGGCGCTTACGTCTGCCACGGGGAGTATGAGTTTCCCAGCCTGCATCCCGATGCTCTGGAAGTCCGCTGCACCTTGTACCAGGTGACGGTTCCCAACCACGTGCATCTGCTCACGGCTGTGCAGGGTGCAAATGTGGATCAGGAGGTTTTCGATCGGCGCTTCACGGAAATCGAGGTTCGCTTCCGGCCTCCTTCGCGCGCCGAAGCGACGGTCAGGGAAGCGGCCTCGGGCGCCCTGCGCGCGATGGAGAGCGCCTCGGGAGTGCTGTTCCTGATCGGGCTGGCTCTGGCATCGCGCGGCGGGAAGGAAGCAATCCTTTTCGGCGCGGTATTCCTTGCCGCGGAATGCGGCGCTCGACGGCTGGGTCCGCTGCTGCCTTTGGCCCTTTCCGCGCGGTTTCTCGAAGCTGTGCTGGCGCTGCTGGTGGCCTATCTGGCGATGGAGATTCTGCTGCTTCCTCACGGCCGCGCGCGATGGCTGGTGGTCGCGATCCTGGGCCTGTGTTATGGATTGTCGTTCGCGGGGTTTCCGGCCGCCTATCTGCTGGGAGCCGTGCCGGTGCAGGGCGCGGTCCTCGCGGCTCTCGCGGTGGCCTCGCTCAGGATGCCGCGTGCATGGATAGGTCCGGCGGCGGCGCTGCTGCTGGTGGCGGGGATGGCATGGTTTGGTGTGCGGCTCCTGACGTAACGGCCACACCCACGCTCCATTCCCTTGCCCTGCGGAAATGTTCCGCCAGGAAGCGCACGAACTTCTCCACGCGGTCGCGGACGTCCCGGTGCGTGTCGAGGTCGCCGGCAACGGGCGCGGGCACGCACGGCTCCAGCACGCAGGTCTTGAGCAATAGCCCGGGATCCAGCGTGAACTTGCATGCGCTCAGGTTCACGATCACGTCAAAGCCGGAGAGATCGAAATCGGCCAGGCGCTTGGGCGCTTGATCGGGGAACAAGGGCGTAGCCCCTTCGGCCATTACCGCGCGGGCGGCGCTGGAGATCGATTCCGCGGGCCAGATTCCGGCGCTGAAGGCGAGCATCACGTCTTCGCCGAGAGCGCGCGCGAACGCCTCCGCCATTTGACCCCTGCAGGCATTGGTCGGCGACACAAAAAGCACCCGCCCGCGCCGGTGCTGCATGGTTTCGAACAGACTCATGGCGGCGTCTTCAGAGTGGTTCCGGGGGCGCGGTGGCGGGAAGGGACCCCGGAGTTAATTTGCAGTCCGTAGTCCTAGGACTGGCGTACTGCGGTTGTGGCGCACGCACTCGTGCGCGCACTCGTGCGTGCCGCGTCGGCACTCCTGCCGACGCTAGGCTCCGGCGGCCACTACTGTGTCGAGAAGAGTCTCGACACTGCACGCACGAGTGCGCGCACGAGTGCGTGCGCCACGTGGCCACCGGTGAGAAATGCGCTCTTATATCGACGCCGCGTGCGATCTCGCCTCGACTTCCCCGAGAATGCGATCCAGTTCAGCCTCTTGCACCGGGCGCACCAGCAGGAAGGAGCGATTCGCCTCCAGGCGCTGCGCCAGCGTGGCGTCCCAGGCGTCGCCCATCAAAATGAACGCAGGCGTCTGCCCGCGAATGGTTTCGTAGAATTCCGTCCAGGTAGGGCCGTTTGAAGAGAGCAGCCAGAAGACCGCGTCGAAGCTCAGGCGCTGCGCCAGATCGACGGCTTCCCGGGGAGCCACCGGCACTCCTCGATGACCACGCGCGGCCAGCAGCGCCAGAATGCGCTTCTGGGCCGCGGGGTCCGGATCCACCAGCATGACGGTCATGGCGCGGGGCGGCTTGCGGGGTTGTGGGCCGGCGCTCTTAACTGCGTCCCGGATCAGCGGCAACTCTACTTCAAAGTTGGCCAACCCGGCGCGCCCGCGAAAGCGGATCTCGCCGCCGTTGCCGCGCACAATTCCCTGGCACACGCCCAAACCCAGCGAGTTTCCGCCCAGCAGGCTGGCGGCCGAAAACGGATCCCCGCCGGAGGTTTCCTCCTCCGCCGTGGTGGAATATCCGATCTCCACCAGCACCTTCTGCGCGATCACGCTGCTGTGCAGGGACAAAGTCTTGGAGGGCGTTTGCGCGGCTCTGTGCTCGGCATGCACCAGCAGGTTCAGCAGCACCTGTTCGATCTGGCTGCGGGAGCCCAGCACCGGCGCCGGCTCTCCTGAGATGCGGTCCTGCGCATGAATTCCGGCCGTCTTCCATTCCGGCTCGCGAAAACGAAACAGTCCCGCCGCGATCTCATTGATGTCGACGATGCTCGGGGCCGGGTCGTCTTCACGCGCGAAGGAGACCAGGCGGGAGACGATTTCCGAGGCTCGATACGATTCTCCCGACAGTTTGGCCAGATCCGCACGCGAGGGTGGAATCTCCGCGTGGGCAGACAACGCGGCTGCTAACTTTACGATATTCGCGATGGGCGCGTTCAACTCGCCGGCCACGCCCGAGATCAGCCGCCCGGTGGCCGCCAGCTTCTCGCTCTGGAAGAGCTGTTCGCGCATGGCCTGGCGCTCCTGGAGCCGCAGGGCCGCCGCCGCCTGATTGGCGAGATGCTGCACGTCAGCCTGCTCATCCGGTCTGAAGAAGCCGGTCTTGCGCGCGTTATCCACTTCCAGCACGCCCAACATCTCCTGTTGCGAATAAAGCGGCACGAACATGGCGGAGCGGGGAAGGCTGATCTTGGCCCCCACCTTGACCAGGGGATTGCGGCGAACATCGGGAATATGCAGCAGGGTGCGATTGCGGAAGCACACCACGGCGGCATTAACCAAACCTTCCGGAGAGGAATCGAGGGCAGCGGCCATGGGCTCCGGTTCGGCGCTGGTGGGGACGCGTTCCAGGCTCTTGGTGCGGCGCTGATAAAGATACAGAATAGCGGAGGTGGCTTGGGTGACGGAAGGCAGCACCGTGGCCAACTTCTCCGCGATCGCGGCGGGAGTGGGCGCGGCGATGATGTCCTCGGCGAGTCCGTGGAGGATCCGCTGGCGCTCATGTTCCGCCCGAACGCGCCGCTCGCGCCGCCACCAGGCCAGCGCGGTCAGGGCCGCAGCAATGGCCGCCCCGATCCAGACGCGGTCGGGGAGCATGACTCCCGGACCTGCAAGGACGGGATCGGCAGTCAGCATTAGCGCAGCGGCTCCGATGCCAGCCATTTCTCCAACTCCGGATCGAGAAAATCGCTCACGCTTAGATCCACGTGCTCCAGCGCTTTGGCGTGCGAGAGAATTCCAACCACTCGCATGCCCGCGGCGCGGGCCGCGGCGATTCCGGCGGGAGAATCCTCAAAAACGATGCAGTTGCGGGGATCCACGCCGAGTCTCGCCCCCGCGGCCAGATAGATGTCCGGCGCGGGTTTGGCGTGGCGCACCTGACTGCCGTCGGCGATTACCTGGAACCAGCGGCGAAGATTAGTCCCGTCCAGGACGAAGTCCACGTTGGCGGGCTCGGCGTTGGTGGCCAGCGCTACGGGTAAACCCTTGGTACGGGTCAGAAAATCCGCCACACTGGGAACTAAACTATGCACCAAGTTCGCTCCTATCATTTCCCGAAACAAGCGCTCTTTCGCGGCGCCGTGTTCAGCGATTACTTGGTCCGGCGCATCCGGTCCCATAAACTCGCGGACGATCTCGTCATTGCGCCGGCCGTGCATATGAGCGGCTATATCCTTTCCGGGGATCCCCAATTGTTCCAAATAGCGCAACCAAGCCAGCGTGTGCATGGGCATGGAATCGACGACGACGCCGTCCAAGTCGAAAATCAGACCCAACCCACGGGCTACGGGAAGCCCGAGATCCTTCATTGCAAGTAGCATACCAGCAATATATGGAGTCGTATAACCAACTCGGGATGAAGTGCATAGGTACTAATGCATTTCGCCCTTCCAACTCGGTAAAATCACGGTTTATGCCCTCCGTTTTGGCACGCAAGTATTATGTCTCAGGGCAGGTACAAGGGGTCGGCTACCGCTATTTTGCGCAGCGGGCCGCCCGAGACTTGGGCGTCCGGGGCTGGGCCCGCAACCTGGACGACGGCCGGGTGGAGGTGCTGGCCTTCGGCACTTCTCGTCAACTCGATGATTTCGAGGGTGAATTGCGCGTTGGGCCTCCGCATGCAACCGTCCGGGGAGTGGCGGTGGAGGATGCCCCGGAGGTCCGGGTGGAGGGATTTCACATCCGCTGAGGACGACCATACGCCTGCGCTGAGTCGAAGCCGACCAATCTAACCTCGATGCCGCGCCGTCGGGCGGTCGCTGCTTCCGGAGTGTTAGAATTGAAATCCCCTGCCAATGAATCATCTCAAGACGCTCATCCGTGAAGTGCCGGATTTTCCCAAGCCGGGCATCAACTTCTACGACATCACCACGTTGCTCAAGGATCCCGGCGGCCTGAAGGAGGTCATCGACGGACTGTGCTCGCATTACTCGGGCAAGGGCATTCGCATTGTGGCGGGCATCGAGGCTCGCGGATTCATCTTCGCGCCGGCGCTGGCGTATGCTTTAAACGCGGGGTTCGTGCCCATTCGCAAACCGAAGAAGCTGCCGTCCCTGACGGAGCGGGTCGAGTACGCGCTGGAATACGGCACCGATGCGGTGGAGATGCATCGCGACGCGGTGCAGCCGGGCGATGGCGTGCTGATCGTCGACGACGTGCTGGCCACCGGAGGAACCGCGGCGGCGGCGGCGAAGCTGGTCGAGAAACTGGGCGGACGCGTGGCCGGTTTGGGCTTTGTCATCGAGCTGGATTTCCTGAACGGCCGCACGAAGCTGCCTGGCCGCGACGTCTACTCGCTGATCACTTACTAACGATGCCGCTCGATCGCCTTTCTCGCAGCGTGGCGCACGCACTCCTGCGTGCAGTGTCGAGACTCCTCTCGACACTCCGGCGTTTTGGCGTCGCCCTGAGTGGCGACGCGGCACGCACGAGTGCGCGCACGAGTGCGTGCGCCACATCAGTGCCATGACACGCCGCGCGGTCGTGCGCTCGCTCGCGAAGATCAACCTGGACTTGCGGGTGCTTCACAAGAATCCGGACGGGTTCCACGACCTGCGCACCGTCTTCCAGACGATCTCTTTGGCCGACACGATCGAGATCGAATTTGAAAGAGGCCGCCGCAGTCAGCTTTCAATCGACGATCCCGAGGCCATCCCCGACAATTTGATCCTGCGCGCGGCGCGGGCAGCTCTCGATGAAATGGGCATCGCCGCGCGGGTCCATTTCCGTTTGACCAAACGTATTCCCATGGGAGGTGGGCTCGGCGGGGGATCGAGCAATGCAGCAGCGGTGTTGCTGGCGCTTCCGGTATTGGCAGGCAGGGCGTTGAACATCGAAGAGCGCCTACAAATTGCCGCGTCCCTGGGCAGCGACGTACCTTTTTTCCTGCTGGGAGGAACGGCGGTGGGCATGGGCCGCGGGACGGAGCTCTATCCGATCGCGGATATCGCGCCGGAGCCGTTGCTGATCGTTTCACCTGGCTTGCACATTGCAACTCCCGAAGCGTATCGGGCGCTTGATCGTGGTTTGACTTTCACGGGATCGTCAAGTAGCATTAATGATTTCCAGTCCTACGTGCGGGCGTTAAATGAGGGGCGCTCGGCAGGGACGGCGAGCGCGCTCGGCGCGAACGACTTCGAAGCGGCCGTTTCCAAGCAGTACACCCAACTTAAGACCATCATGGGTAAGCTGTCGAAGCTCGACGCCGCGGGCGTCCGGATGACGGGGAGCGGTTCGGCGGTATACGCGATTTTTCGCTCCCGCAAGGAGCGCGAACGCGCCCGAAAAGTGTTACAAGAGAATCGTGTGTTCCAGGGTTTCCGTCTGCTGGCGGCGGCTCTGGTAAGCAGGGCGGCATACCGGCGTCTGTGGAGGCGCCAACTGGGGGAGCACATCGAGCTCCAGGACAACGAATGGCCTCTCCGAAGCCGGTACGAACGATGAGGTTCAATCACTTCAAGGTGTTTTCTGGCAACGCCAACCCCGCCTTGGCGTCGGAGATCTGCTATGAGCTCGGCTGCCCAGTGGCGGCGGCCAACGTGCGGCATTTCTCCGACGGCGAAGTGCACTTGCAGATCCAGGAAAACGTGCGCGGGGCAGACGTATTCGTGGTCCAACCCACCTGCACTCCGGTGGACCGGAACCTGATGGAATTGCTGCTGATGATGGACGCCCTAAAACGGGCTTCGGCGGAACGCATCACCGCAGTGTTACCCTATTATGGGTATGCGCGGCAGGATCGGAAGGATCGCCCGCGCATGCCGATTTCGGCGCGTCTGGTGGCCAGTCTGATTGAGCGAGCGGGCGCCGATCGTATTCTGGCCCTCGATCTGCACGCCGCGCAGATTCAAGGCTTCTTCGACGTGCCGGTGGATCATTTGTTCGCCGCGCCCGTGATGGTCGATTATTTCGACGAATTGAGGGGCGAGGATCTTACGGTGGTTTCGCCGGACGCGGGCGGAGTGGAGCGCGCAAGGGCTTTTGGCAAGCGGATGGGGTCGCCTATGGCGATCATCGACAAGCGGCGTTCGGATGTGAATGTGGCTGAAGTGATGCATATCATCGGCGATGTGGCGGGTCAGCATTGCCTGATCGTGGACGATTTGATCGACACGGGGGGCACTCTGGTCAAAGCCGCGGAGGCGCTGCTGGAACAGGGCGCCAAGAGCGTGCGGGCCTGCGCCACGCACGCCGTATTGTCGGGTCCGGCTGTGGAACGAATTGAGCAGTCCTGCCTTGAGGAGGTGATCGTCACCAACTCGATCCCGTTGCGCGAGGAAGCCGACAACTGTACGCGATTGAAGCAGCTTTCGGTTGCGCCGCTGCTGGCGAAGGCGATTCAATCGATTCACGAGGACGGCTCGGTCAGCACGTTATTCGTATAAAGAGGACAGCGAGGAAGCAAGGATGAGGAAAGATATTACTATTAGCGCCGAGACGCGCTCGGCGCGCGGGAAGAATGAGGCTCGCCGGTTGCGCGCTACCGGCTCGACCCCGGCGGTGCTGTACGGCGTCTCCGACACCTCCGTGCCCGTTGCGGTGAACCCCAAGGAGATCACCCGGATTCTGGGCAGCAAGACCGGCCATAATACGATTTTCAACCTGGCGGTGGCGGAAGGCGAGAACACCCCAGTGATGATCGTCGATTGGCAGTCCGATCCGGTCAAGGACACGCTGCTGCACGTGGATTTGAAGCGCATCGATCTGACTAAGCGGATCGTGGTGAAGATTCCGGTCCACACCCACGGCGAGCCCACGGGCGTGAAGCTGCAGGGCGGACTTCACGAAGTGATTACCCGCGAGATCGAAATCGAATGTATTCCCGACGACATCCCCGAGGAGTTCAGCGTGGATGTGAGCGGTCTGGCACTGAACCAAAGCATCCGCGCCGGGTCGATTCCATTGAGCGGCTCAATGAAATTGGTTAGCCCCGCCGAAGCCGTGATTTCGCACGTGGTGCTGCTGAAGGCTGAGGTTGTGGAGACTCCGGCGGAGGGCGCAGAAGCTGTCGCCGGCGCGACTCCGGCCGAACCCGAGGTTATCAAGAAGGGCAAGAAGGACGAAGAAGGCGCGCCCGCCGCGGAGGAAAAGAAGAAGCCCGGCGGCGAGGAAAAGGAAAAGAAGAAGAAGTAGGAACGGGGCGAATAGGCCGGGACGGAGGCCAGCCGGATGGCGGATGCGGTCGAGTTCCTGGTGGTTGGTTTGGGAAATCCCGGCGAGGAATACGAGTTCACGCCGCATAACCTCGGGTTTCTGGCGATCGACCGGTTGGCGGAATCGCATGCCATTCGGGTGAGCCTGAAGGAATGCGATGCGCGCGTGGGGCTGGGCGTCGTTGGTTTATTAAATGCCCGCGGCAAGCGGGTGGCGCTGGCCAAGCCGCAGACGTTCATGAATGAGAGCGGCCGGGCGGTGAACGGGTTGCTGGGACGGTATGAAATCGGACCGGACCGCTTGATCGTGGTGTATGACGAGTTGGATCTTCCGTGGGGAACTCTCCGCGTCAAGCCGAAGGGTTCGGCGGCGGGTCACAACGGGATGAAGAGCGTGATCGCTCATGTGGGCACGCAGAATTTTCCGCGGGTCCGCATGGGGGTTGAACGCGGCAGCGGCCGAGGGGCGGGATATCTGCTCTCGCGGTTGACGCGGTCGCATAGGAAGGAATTGGAGGAGATGGCGGGCCGCGCCGCGGAGGCTGTCGAATCCATACTCGCTGAAGGCGTCGAAAAGTCCATGGCGATTTATAATCGTCGCGCCCAAGGCTCAGAACAAGAGGAAGAATGAGAGTCTACGAAGAGTTGTTCATCGTCAAGCCGGATACGCCGGAAGAGGAAGTCGACGCGTATATCGGCCAGATTAAGGATTTGATCACATCCGGAAAGGGAACCGTCGACAAAGCCGACAAGTGGGGCGTGCGCAAGCTCGCCTACCGAGTCCAGAAGTACAATGAGGGGCTCTACGTTCTGATTCAGTTCAGCGCTCCGGCCGAGCTGGTGCGTGAGGTGGAGCGCCGCATGCGCGTCACCGATACGGTGATCAAATTCATCACCGTGCGCATCGACGAAAAGCTGAAGAAGATCGCCAAGCGCAAGGTGCATCGCGATAAGCGCGCGGCGCGAAGGCCCGCGATTCCGGTGGCGCCTCCCGCGATGATGGTTCCATCCGAACCTGCGGCGGGCGGACCGGCTCCGGGAATGCCTGGGGCGCCCAAGCCTGCGCTGGGTGAGCCAAAGCCGGCTGAACCCAAAGCCATCGAGACCAAAGCCATCGAGACCAAAGCCGTCGAGACCAAAGTCGCTGAACCCGAGCCAGTGGCGAGCATGGCCGGCGAGCCGAAAGCCGCGGAGTAAAGAGGAGAATCTATGGCGGAACAACGTAGCGGCGGTTATGGCGGACGTCCGGGAAGCGCCTCGCAAAGACCCACCGGCGGCGATAAAGCGGCCGCGGGAAAGAAGCAATATTTCCGGCGCAAGAAAATGTGCCGGTTCTGCGTCGAGAAGATCGACGACATCAACTATAAAGACACGCGCATGCTGAACGCGTTCATGAGCGAGCGCGGCAAGATTACGCCTCGGCGCATCTCCGGTGTGTGCGCGCCGCACCAACGGCGCTTGGCCGAGGCCATCAAGCAGGCGCGCAATATCGCGCTGATGCCGTTCTCCAGTTCTTTATAGGGAGCCGTTGTAAGGGACACTCATGGAAATCATATTGAGAGAAGACATCGATAAACTTGGCCAGCGAGGCCAAGTGGTGAAAGTGACCGCGGGATACGCGCGCAATTATCTGCTGCCGCGGCGGCTGGCCGTGGCCGCAACCGAAGGAAACAAGAAAATCGTGGAGCAGGAGCGGCAGGCTCACCTGCGCCGCGAAGTGAAAGTTCAGTCGGAAGCGCAGGAGCTGGGCAAGATGATGGGGTCGGTTGAAATCACCATCACTCAGAAGGCCGGCGAGAACAATCAGCTCTTCGGTTCGGTAACGCCCGCCGATATCGCGGCGGCGCTCGAAAAGCAAGGCTACAGCGTCGACCGCAAGAAGATTCAGATGGACGAACCAATCAAGACGCTGGGCGATTTCAAGGTCGCCGTGCGGCTGCATAAGGACGTTTCGGTGGATCTTCCGGTGCACGTGGTGAAGGAAGACTAGTATTTCCCGTGGCGCACGCACTCCTGCGTGCCGCGCCGGCACTCTTGCCGACGCTGGCTTCCTGTGTTTCCGGCCGGCGATGGTGTCGAGATGAGTCTCGACACGGCACGCAGGAGTGCGCAATGCCACTTAGTTTTGCGAAGCGGAGGTCCAATCAAAACATTCCATAGGAGTTATGGTTTGGGT
>Ga0209415_10017844_pt1 | contig 11250 bp, 11 predicted proteins | sample PeaSoiSIISIP2007_FD_187696 | JGI IMG/M metagenome (GOLD analysis project Ga0209415, IMG submission 187696) | Peat soil microbial communities from Weissenstadt, Germany - SII-SIP-2007 (SPAdes) (version 2) | ecosystem: Environmental > Terrestrial > Soil > Wetlands > Peat | place: Germany...
CACCGCACACCTCTTGCAGCGGATGAAGATCCGTGGATAATATACTGAACCTACGCGTTATTAACACAGTAGAATTAATGAATGTCACTTGTACGGCGCGACCGTGCATGCCGTCGCGGGCACGATCGCAGATGCTGGCGCGTACCTTCGAAAGCATGTATCAGGGGACGCGTTCGACGTCTCAACGCTGCGTGAGCCATACAGAATTGAAGGCAAGAAGACCATGGCGTACGAGCTTGTTGAGCAGTTCAGGGGGGCCGTTCCGGATGTCGTGTTGTATCCGACGGGCGGCGGGACCGGGCTTATTGGCATGTGGAAAGCGTTCGCCGAGATGGAACACCTGGACTGGATCCAACCCGGCAGACGGCCTCGATTTGTATCCGTTCAGGCGGCGGGGTGCGCGCCGGTCGTGAAAGCCTTCCTCGAAGGGCGTGAACGCACGGAACCATGGCCGAACCCGCGCACGAATGCGTTCGGCCTGCGCGTGCCGTCCCCTCTCGGCGGCTTTCTATGCCTGCGCGCGCTCCGCGAAACTCACGGCACGGCGATTGCGATCAGCGAAGAGGACACGGCGCGCGGCACGCAAGCACTGGCGGCCCGATCCGGCATCGACGTCTGTCCTGAGGGCGGAGCCGCGTGGGCGGCACTCGATCTGTTGCGAAGTAACGGCTTTGTACGAGCGACCGATACGGTGGTGGTGTTTAACACCGGTACAGGACTCAAGTATCGGTAGCGCTCCAATCTATAGCTGCAGATCGATGCGCTTGGGGACGGGGTAGTCCGCGGCGGACTCACGGAACCCATCTGCGCTCGCGTATTCTCCGCGCGATCAGGAATCCGCCGCGTCGGTCTCGGCACCCGGTTTGCATGTCAACCAGACAGCGAAAACGGCCGTTTCGACGGTTACCGGCAAGGCCCGGATAGCGGATGTGTCGTTCGTCGTCACCCTGGTCGGGAAGGAAAGCTAGGCTCCGGTCATACCGGTCGCGCCGGCTGCGGCGGTCTGTGTGTCTGGAACGGACAGCTCCCGCTCCCACGCGGCGATGACTGCTGTCGCCACGGAGTTGCCCACGACGTTGGTCGCGCTGCGGCCCATATCAAGAAACTGGTCGACGGCGAGAATCAGAACCAGCCCTGCTTCCGGTATCCCGAAGTGCGCGAGCGTCGCCGCGATGACGACAAGCGACGCCCGCGGCACGCCAGCCATACCCTTGCTCGTGACCAATAGCAGCAGAAGCATCGACAGCTGCTGCGAGAACCCGAGCTCGATGCCGTAGGCCTGCGCGATGAACAACGTCGCGAAGGTGCAGTACATCATCGAGCCGTCGAGGTTGAACGAGTATCCGAGCGGCAGCACGAAGCTCGCGATCCGCTTCGATGCGCCGAAGCGCCCGAGCTGCTCGAGCGTCTTCGGATAAGCAGCCTCCGAGCTCGCGGTCGAGAATGCGAGCAGGACCGGCTCCCGAATCAGGCGCACCAGAGCGAAGATTCGCGTCCTGAGCAACAGGAACCCGAGCGTCAGGAGCACGAGCCACAGCACGAGCAGTGACAAGTAGAATCCGCCGACGAACTTGCCGTAGGTTGCGAGGATCGCCAGGCCCTGGGTGCTGACGGTGCTGGCGATCGCCGCGAATACCGCGAGCGGCGCGGCCAGCATCACGTAGCCCGTCACCCGCAGCATCACTTGCGCAAGCTGCTCGGTGACCTCGAGGATGCGGCGTGCACGCTCGCCAAGGCCGGCGACCGCGATGCCGAAGAAACCGGAAAACACGACGATCTGAAGGATCTCGTTGTTGGCCATGGCTTCGGCGATCGAGCGCGGCACGAGGTGCGTGACGAATTCCTTGAGGCTGAGCGAGACGGCCTTGACCCCGCTCGCCGCATCGCCCGCCGGAACCACTAAACCGAGGCCCGCACCCGGCTTCAACAGAGATACCATCAGGATGCCGAGCAGTAGCGACAGCACCGACGCCAGCACAAACCACGCGATGCTGCGAATGCCGACGCGGCCGAGCGCCGTCGAATCTCCCATCTGCGCGATGCCGACCACGAGGGTCGAGAACACGAGCGGCGCGATGATCATCTTGATCAGCCGTAGAAACGCGTCCGTCACCAGCGACAGGTAGCCAGCCAGAGCGTTCAGGGCCGCGGGGTCAGTGATTTGCGTGTGGCAGGCGTGACCGGCGCCGATGCCGAGCACCATTGCGACCAGGATGTAGAGCGTGACGTGTCGCCGCATGGCCCCCCCGGGCGGACTCTGGCGTGTGCGGTGCAGCAGTGCAACAGGCTGGTAGGCCATTCGATCCGCTGTACCGAATCCGATCACTGACGCGGTCAGAGCTGCGGGTGATCGCCTCTGTCGGTAGGGCGCTTTAAGAACGCGGTGGCCGAGCGCGCGCGCCACATCCGCTCGTCCCTGGGATACGCGTGATGTAGCGGAGGAAGCGCTGTGAAATCAAGACGTTACTTGTGGTATCAGGGATTGGCGGACTAACATACACGTCCGTCGAGCCGCGCACCTCAGCATTGTTGTCGGTCCCTGTTTCCGAATCCGCGCCCATCAAGCTGATAGCCGATGCGACCGGATCATTTTTGCGCCTGAAGGACATGCTTCCGATCAGGACCCCGCTCGTGCCGGATTGCTTCCGCATCGCGATGAGGTGACAAGTGATCGACCGGTCTATCCGCCTGATACTTCGCGATCAGCTGTCCGCGGGAGAGTCGGTCTTTGAGCTTTATGATCATTCTAACTACGCGCGGGCCCATCTCTGGACCGGCTGTCACGACGGGTATATGGCTGAATTCAGCGGCTGATCCGGCAGGTTAAGCCGGTCAAGAAGCGGTCTGCGGCACAAGGCCACGCGACTCGTGACCGATCAGAGCCGGATGCGCCGCAAGCGGCGCGTCTCGACGACCGGGCTCGAAGCGACCGTCACGGCCTCATCAGGAGGCGTTTCGGCGAGGCACGGCATATGTGTCGGGCAAACCGCGCGGCGTACCTTCATTTGCTGCTCCGCGGTGCTTCCCTCAATGATGATTCCTGACCGGCTGTCGAAGGTGCCACTGGGAGGTCGCCGCCAATCGGGCCGCGCCCATGGTCGAGTAGCGACCCCGCCATTCTTGGTGGCTCCAACCGGCACGGTGTGCCGCCATCCGGTGCCCTACGCACCATCCGGACCTGCCATGTCTCTCTGCACGCCGTCGAGCCGTTACAATGCGCGAGCGCACCGACCGCGCGTCTGTACCGGAGTCCACCATGCGTAGATCAGTGATCGCTTGCCTTGTCGCGATCGTGGCGGTACCGGCTTTTGCGGCCGGATTCGGATTGAAGCCGGGACTATGGGAGACGCGGATCGTCAAGCACGTAATGGATGGGCGGGACATGTCGTCCCAAATCGCCGGCGCAAGTGCACAGATGCAGCAGGCAATGGCGAACATGCCGCCCGAGCAACGCGCGCGGATGGAAGCCATGATGAAGCAGCACGGCGGGCCGGCGATTGCCAGCGACGGCACGATTCGTATGTGCATTAGTCCCGAGATGGCGAGTCGCGACAAGCCGATCGTCGACCGGGACGGGCACTGTCAGCCGGCGGTGGTCAACCGCAGCGGCAATCACACGACCTTCGAGATCAACTGTAACTCGAACGGCAACACGATGACCGGCAAGGGCGAATCGACGTCGACGGGTGATCTGATTAAGACCGAGATGGATACCACCATGCGCCAAGCGAACGGCGAGACTCACGTGATGCACAACGAGACAGAAATGAAGTTCCTTGGCCCGGACTGCGGTGACGTGAAGCCGATCCCGTTGCCGAAGTCGTCTCCGTAGATATAGCGCTCCGACCCAGCTGCTGGACAGAAGGGTCGGAGCACGACCGTAACGGTGCTAGCGCCGGTCGATGGAGGCCGGGTTCTCGGCAGCAGCGCTCTGACCTACCGATCTCCCCGCGTTGCTCGAAGCTAGTACTGACAGTCACCGCGCGATACATTGCCGGCGCAGCGCGCGGAACGAACTGACATCGGAAATCGTCAACCCGGACACCACCGCTTCGGCCAAAACCGCCAGCTTCTGCTCGACCGAATACCGTCGACGACGCTGGATGCCGGCAAAGACTTTGACTCGATCTGCCGAACTAGACATAGGCGTGTGACTAGGCTTACGGCTAGCCCCTCGCTATGCAGCCATGTCCGGTCCAAAACGGCGCTGCTCCACCTGCAGCCCGATGTCGATATGTACGAATGCGACGAATGGTGTGCTCTAGTCGACCGCCCGTTGGCAATCTGGGATTAGGCACCCCATATCCGTCCCGTGACGCCGTACGCTAGCGCCGCCCATGGACAATATCTCCGCGTGTCGAGCGTCTATCCTCGTATGGACTATGCAATAGCCGTCCCCCAGTTTGCGACCGAGAACAACGCACGGATCTCGGCCGCCGTGGTGGCCCTAGGGCCTCGGCTTCGGGCATTCGTCCGCCGACAAGTCGCCGACCTGGGTGAAGTCGACGATATTGTTCAAGACACTCTCCTCGAACTCGTCTCCGCATACCGGTTGGCAGAGCCGATCGAGCACCTGGCCGGATGGCTGCTACGGGTGGCCCACAACCGGATCATCGATCGGTTCAGAGCGCGGTCTCGCCAGGCATTGCAGATTCATCGGGCCGCTTCGGCGCATGACGGCGCCGATCCGTGGCGCGTCCTCGACGAATGGCTCGCGCCCGTCGATGCCGGTCCAGAGTACGCCTATGTTCGCGAGGTACTCGCGGATGAATTGGTGGCGGCCCTCGAGGAGCTGCCGGCGGAGCAGCGCGACGTGTTCGTCGCGCACGAACTTGCCGGGCGAAGTTTCAAGGAGCTTGCGGTTGAGACCGGAATTGCTGTTAACACTCTGCTCGGTCGAAAACATGCGGCCGTACTGCATCTCCGGCAACGCCTTGCTGACATCCGTTCGGAATTCGACATTTAGAGGATGCTGTCATGAAACGAATTTGGGTTTTCAAGGGTGTCAAGATTGCGGTCTTCACCGTCCTCGCAGGCGTCGCCTTGATCGCGTTCGGCTACGTCGTAATGCTGCTCTGGAACTGGGTGGTACCCGCGGTGACGGGCTTTCATTCCATCACGTTCCTGCAGGCACTGGCGTTGCTCGTACTATCCCGTATCCTTTTCGGTGGATTTCGCGGACACGGGGGTGCGCGCCACTGGCGCCACCGGATAAAGGGCCGCTGGGAACAGATGACACCCGAGGAGCGCGAGCGATTTCGGGACTGCCTGGGATCCCGCCACCGCTGTAGCCGTGCTGACGACTCCCCTCCCCCGGCGCCCGAGGCAGCGAAGTAACCTCGACGAAGGTACAAGGGGCCGGTGATCGCTACCGGCTCCGGACCGCCACGGGCTTCTCTAGCCCAAACGGTGCAACTGCCAGGTCGACCGGGGACCGGCAGGGTCGACACGCCGTCATTCAAAGTCATCGAGACCGGACGGTGGAGCGCGCCGGCCGTACGCGTCTCACCGCGGAGCTGTGGGCGATCTGTCTCTGGACGAATTGCTCGGGAAGACCGAGCCGGGCACGAGACGCCAGCTAGGCGCCAGGATTGGCCGTTACGGGCTTCGGCGTCGCCGCGACAGAGTGCTTCATCAGCTTGGCGATCGCCGGGTTTAGCCCTGCGAGCGTGAACTCGAGCTCGGGGGATCCTTCCTGTTGGAAGGTCGGCTGAATGCGCAGATGCCGTGCCTTGGCGATGGCGGCAAGCAGTCGGCGAGCATCATCGCCTCCGGCCAGGTGCAGATGCGTGGCGGGCCAGCGCCGAGGTATCGCGAACCGCACCGGGCGAGGAGCCGCGTCGTCGACAGTGACGGGCAGCGGGCACGCGTTGTCACGGTCGTGGCCGGCGCATACGAACTGCCCGCGCTCGATCGATAAGACGAGATCGGCAGGCCGACCGTTCTGGAGCACAAGCGCAATCGACGCACGTTGCTCGCCGTCTAGTGGCGCATCAGAAGACAGGCGACTGAGACTGTGGCTTTCTACGGCGGCCGTGTAACTGCCGCGGATGGGGTCCTTCACGGCCGTGACGTACCACGTCTGGCCACTAAGCTCGGCACTCGCCGGCGTGGATGAATCGGCAGTAACGATCACCTGCGGCAGGGAACCGCTTGGTACCGGACTGTTCGCAAGCTTCGCCTGCGTTTTCGGGGCGGATTCCGGTGCTGAGGACTGGCAGCCGCTCGCTGCGACGAGCGCCCCGAGCACGGTGAGCCCGACGACCGCGTCTGTTAGGTCGCTCCGACGTCTGGAGGCCCTGATCATGGCGGGCTCTTGATACCGGACGTTCGGCCCCGTCCCAAGGCCGGGCTTCACACTTTTGACGGCGGGTTGGAGGTTCATCGACAGCAGAATCGGCGCGTACGCACTTTCTGTGCCGGAAGTACCAGTTTCTTCGCTGCAGTGCGGTAGCGCGGGGGGCGGGTTCGGCGACGCGGATACCGAACGTTGGAACGCCATGCGGGAGCTTGCCTCACAATTGGCGCCTGACTCTCGCCTGCGGCAATTGCCAGAGGATGACCCATGCTGTCGAGACGCACCTTTCTGTGGAGCGCGTCTGCCGTACCGGTGGCTGTAGCAGCCGCGGCGAACGCCTCGCCCACACGGCCGAGAACGGAGCTCAAATCGATCACCGGCTCGGCGCCGGCCATTCCGGCGGCGGAACGTCGCGCGCGCATTGCCAAGTTACAGGCACTCATGGCACGGGAGAAAGTCGCTGCTCTGCTCGTCGAGTCCGGTTCGACGCTCGAGTATTTCACCGGCATCCGCTGGCACAGATCGGAGCGCACCACGGCTGCGATCATTCCGGCGGACGGTGAGCTGCTCGTCGTGACGCCGGCATTTGAGGAGCCTTCAGTACGCGAAACGTTGCAGGTGAACGGCGACGTCGGGTCGTGGAATGAAGATCAGAGCCCATTTGAACGGATCGTGCAGGGGCTCCGCGACCGGCACATTGCATCGGGTGTCGTGGCGGTGGAGTCCACGACGCGCTTTTTCATTCTCGACGGCGTTCGCAAAGTGTCGAGTGCCTACGAACTCGTCTCGGGCGACCAGCTTGTCCGCGCCTGCCGGCTGATCAAGTCACCGGCTGAAATCGCGCTGATGCAGGTGGCCAACGACGTGACAATCAGAGCATTGCACTTCGTGCATGCACGCGTGGAGCGCGGCATGACTCGCGACGACATCAGTAGCTTAATGAACGACGCAACGATCGCGCTCGGCGGCTCGCCCGAGTTCGCGCTCGTGTTACTGAATGAGGCGTCCGCGTACCCGCATGGTTCGCAGCAGCCTCAGACCATACACAATGGATCGATCATTCTGATGGATTGCGGCTGTACCGTGCAGGGTTACCAGTCGGACATTTCGCGCACCTGGGTGTTCGGGCAGGCGAACGCACGGCAGCGCAAGGTCTGGAATACGGTCAAACGCGGCCAAGAAATCGCGCTCGAGACCGCGAAACTCGACGTGCCGGTCGGCAAAATCGACGACGCCGTGCGTGCCTACTATGAACGCGAGGGCTGGGGTCCTGGCTACAGGCTTCCCGGACTTTCGCATCGCACCGGCCACGGAATCGGCCTAGACGGACACGAGCCGGCTTACCTCGTGCACGGCGACTCAACTCCGCTGCAAGCCGGCATGTGCTTCTCTGACGAGCCGGGGCTGTATATTCCCGGTGAGTTCGGTGTGCGCCTGGAAGACTGTTGGCACATGACTGAATCGGGCCCTATGGTGTTTACTGCTCTCGCGAAATCGATCGAGCAGCCGATCTGACGCATGACGTGCGCCGGATTCTGGGGCGTGGAACCGCTGGTGTATCGGGAGGCCGCCTCCCGGGAGCAGCATTGCCGATGCGCGTAGACCCCGTGCGGCACCGACACTCTGCGATGCCGCCGGCCTTTTTCGGCAGAGCATCTCGAGCGGGTCCCCCTGTCGCCCTGCATCGACATTGGATCAGACCGATGGTGGATCAAGTCAGCTAGGTACATGAGCGCGTCAACCAAAGTCGCCTTGGTCACCGGTGCCGGCAGCGGAATCGGCCGGTGCGCCGCGGTTGCGCTGCTCCAGGAAGGCTACGCGGTTGTCCTGGCAGGACGCCGACGGGAGGCACTGGAGGCTACGGCAGCGGAGGCGCAGCGCCGTGGCTCACGGGCGCTCGTCGTTCCGGCGGATGTGAGCAAACCCGCATCAGTCAAGGCATTGTTCGCCAGGACCAAGGCGGCCTTCGGCCGGCTGGACGTCCTTTTTAACAACGCCGGAATATTCGGGGCCTCGGCGCTGCTTGAGGATTTGACGCCTAAGCAGTGGAAGCAGGTCGTGGATACCAATCTGACCGGGGTCTTCCTGTGCACCCAGGAGGCGTTCCGATTAATGAAGAGCCAGCGGCCGCGGGGCGGCCGTATCATCAACAACGGTTCGATCTCTGCTCATAGCCCGAGACCCAATTCAGCGCCCTATACGGCGACGAAGCATGCGATCACGGGGCTTACTAAGACGACGGCTCTTGACGGCCGCAAATACGATATTGCCTGCGGCCAGATCGATATCGGCAATGCCGCGACAGAGATGACCGGAGGGATGAACAAAGGCGTGCCACAAGCTGACGGCTCGAAACAGGTGGAGCCGACGTTCGACCTCGAGCACGTCGCGCGGGCCGTCGTCTACATGGCGAGCCTGCCGCTCGATGCCAATGTGCAGTTCTTGACCGTCATGGCCACTAAGATGCCGTTCATCGGTCGCGGCTAGCCAGGGTCACAAATGCTTTTCAGTGGTTGTCCGCTCGAAACCTGGCGCCGCGGAGCGCATGCATGGGTCAGTTACTGCGATGTCGCTCGAGAACGTTGAGGCGAGCAAGTGACTGACACATCACAGAGCGCCAAACGCAAAAAGTCATTCCCGCTGTCACTCAAGGTGCCGGCGGTGTCCTGGCGGGATCTCGCCGCGACGCTAGGTCCCGTGCTGATACTGAGCGCGCTTGCGGTCCTTGCGGCACTGCATTACGTGCGTCCGGCACCGCCGAAAACCCTAGTGATGTCCGGCGGTCCGGAGGGCAGCACCTTTCAGGCGGTCGCGGCTAAATACCAGCAGATCCTGGCGCGGAGCGGCATCACGCTCAAGATCGTTCGATCCCAGGGCTCGCTTGATAACCTGAATCGCCTCAAGGATCCGAGCTCCGGGGTGGACATCGGCCTCGTGCAATCGGGTATCGAGGGGGACGGCGATCACCGTGATGTGGTATCGCTCGGGAGCGTGTTCTTCGAGCCCGTCACCATTTTCTATCGCAGCGACAAGCCGCTCGATCGCTTGTCGCAGCTGCGGGGCGAGCGCATCGCGATCGGGCCCGAGGGCAGCGGTACACGGGCGCTTGCGCTCGCGCTGCTGAAGGCCAACGAGATCGACGCTCAGGGACCGACCCAGCTGCTCGGCCTGGAAGGAGAAGCAGCGAAGCACGCGCTTCTGACCAAAGAGGCAGATGCCATAGTCCTCACCGGAGACTCTGCCGCACCCGCGACCATTCGCGAGATGCTCCACGCTCCCGGCATCCGCCTGCTCAACTTCACTCAGGGCGATGCCTACGTACGGCGATTTCGCTATCTGAATAAGCTCGATCTGCCGGCAGGAACTTTTGATCTTGGAGAGAATCTGCCGGCCACTTCGATTACCCTGTTGGCGCCGACGGTTGAGCTACTCGCGCATTCGAGCTTGCACCCCGCTTTATCTGACCTGCTGATCGAAGCCGCCACCGAAGTTCACGGCCATCCCAGTCTCCTGCAGAGCGCCAATCAGTTCCCGACTCCGGCGGTACACGATTTTCCGATCAGTACCGACGCCGTCCGGTTCTACAAGTCCGGCAAGAGCTTCGCCTACCGCTACCTGCCGTTCTGGCTCGCGAGCCTGCTTGACCGGGCACTCGTCGTTTTGCTGCCGATCGTCGTCGTGGTGATCCCGGGGCTCCGGTACCTTCCTCAACTCTACGGCTGGCGCATCAACAGCCGCATTCACCGTCTGTACGGTGAGCTGATGACGCTCGAACGGGACACTCTCGGGGACCTCTCCCCGGACACGCGGGCCGCGCTGATCGATCGCCTGCTGAAAATCGAGAATTCCGTCATCGCCCGCAAGATGCCGGGGTCGCACGCCGATCAGATGTATAACTTGCGGCAGCACATCAACCTCGTCCGCGAGCGCCTCGCCCGCTCCGGTCTGACTTCAAACGTGCCATCGCCAGGTGCGGACCGGGATTGAGTCGACGAGCACGATAAGAATCCGGGCCGCTGCGCCACCGGCCCGGCTTGATGCCGCCGTGCACGACAGCCTTCGGAACTGCCACGCCGTGTAGCCGTCAGCGGCCCGGGTCGACGCTATCGTTAAACCGCGGGTGCCGGCGCAAAGCCGTGAACACCTGCGGCGCTCGCCTCACGGGCGAGTCGGACGTACTTTATTGTGGTGACTGCGGCGACTGCGGCGTTGGGTGTGCGCCGGTCGCGCAGAGTGGCGTGAACTCCTCTTCCGTCAGGTAGCCTTTTTGCCAGATGCCGGGATCGTCGAGTGCTCTCGCGATCTCGGGATTCCCCGCCGCCTCGTTCACGGTCAGGTGCCCACTTCCGCTCGTGTTGAGTTGTCGGAAGATCGCGGCGCATTGCTCTTTGCTTCGAGCGTCGGCCGCAGTGCCCGTCGTCGGAACAATCAGTACGCCGCCGATTAGCGTAAGACCTGCGACGGCGAGTGCTCTCATGTATCTCATGACTGACCCTCCTGTGTTGTCGACTCTGGCAGAGACCGCGCGCGCCTTGTAGCGGTTCCCACGGCGACCGTCGCCAGCGCGCGACACCGGCACGCGACTGCACGCGCACGGCGCGTGAAGGCTAGTCCGAAATATTGGTCTGTGTCGCGCGTCGGACTGTCGGCAATCATCGACAGTATCGGTCGAGCGTGTACCGATGCCGCATCGCAATCGACTGTCGCCGTTTCGAGACTCTGGACAAGTCGAACGTCCGGCAGTACATCTCGCGCTGCGCGATGGGCGCTGCGTGGCGCCGGCGATCGATGCGGCCGTGCACGATGGGCCCCGCGACATCCGGAACTTGGAGCGTAGCGGCTGATCGAAAGCCACCGAGGTGCAGCGAGTTCAGTGGCGACGATCATGACTGTGCGAGCGGAGTACAACCCCACGAACCGGAGGGCTGGAAATGCGCTCAACTTTTATCGGA
>Ga0209415_10017846_pt1 | contig 11249 bp, 10 predicted proteins | sample PeaSoiSIISIP2007_FD_187696 | JGI IMG/M metagenome (GOLD analysis project Ga0209415, IMG submission 187696) | Peat soil microbial communities from Weissenstadt, Germany - SII-SIP-2007 (SPAdes) (version 2) | ecosystem: Environmental > Terrestrial > Soil > Wetlands > Peat | place: Germany...
TCTCGAACCAGATGCGGTAGCGGTTCTCGGGCGCCCAGATGGCGTCCATCTCGGGTCTGCTGTAGCGGGGGACCATGATGACGCTGCCCACATGCTGCCGGGGTCGCCGCCAGCTAGACCGCTCCGCGTGGTGGTGACAAGCCCTGGGCTGACAAGGACCGGATCGCGCGCCGCTCATGACGTTGCCCGTCCCCCTGGCCGAATTGACCCACAACCTGGCGGCGCTGGCGCAGGTGCTGGCGATCGACGTGGCGCTGGCCGGCGACAATGCCGTGGTGGTGGGCTTGGCGGTGGCCGGGCTGCCGGCGCGCCAGCAGCGGCCGGCGATCATCCTGGGGATCGGCGGGGCGACCGTGATCCGCATCCTCTTCGGGACGATCGCGCTGCGGCTGCTGGAGGTGCTCGGCCTGCTGCTGGCCGGCGGGCTGCTGCTGCTGTGGGTCTGCTGGAAGATGTTCCGCGAGCTGCGCCATCGCCCGCCCGGCGGGGCGCCGGGCGTGGCGCCGCGGCGCAAGACCCTGGCGCAGGCGATGGCGCAGATCGTCCTCGCCGACGTTTCCATGAGCCTGGACAACGTGCTGGCGGTGGCCGGCGCGGCCGGCGGCAGTCCGTGGGTGCTGGCGGCGGGCCTGACGATCTCCGTGGTGCTGATGGGGATCGCGGCGGGGGTGCTGGCGCGCATGCTGGAGCGGCGGCGCTGGATCGCCTGGGTGGGGCTGCTGATCGTGCTCTTTGTGGCGCTGCACATGGTCTGGCAGGGCGCCTGGGCGGTCGCCGGGGCGGTGTAGCGGCGGCGCTACAGCAGGCCCTCGCGGCGAAAACTCAGGCAGCGGTCGCCCCCGACGATGACGTGGTCGTGCAGGGCAATCGACAGCGTCGCCGCCGCGGTGCGGATCTCCCGTGTCATGTCGAGATCGGCGGCCGAGGGGGTGGGGTCGCCGCTGGGATGATTATGCACCAGAATCAAGGCGGTGGCGTGCAGTTCGAGGGCGCGTTTGACGACCTCGCGCGGGTAGACCGGGGTGTGGTTGATGGTGCCGCGGCCCTGCGCCTCGTCGGCCAGCAGGCGGTTGCGGGTGTCGAGGAACAGCACGCGGAACTGCTCGACCCGCTCGCGCGCCAGGGTGGCGGTGAGGTAGGCCATCAGGCGATCCCAGTTGGCCAGCACCGGCCGGTCGATCACCTCGGACCGCGCCAGGCGGAGCGCGGCGGCCTGCACGAGTTTTAGGGCGGCCACCCCGGCCTCGCCGAGGCCGTCGATGGCGGCGAGCTCGACGGCGGGGGCGGCGATGCTGCCGGCGAAGCTGCCGAAGCGGGTCAGCAGCAGGCGGGCCAGCGGCTTGGTGTCGCGGCGGGGCAGCGCGAGGAACAGCACCATCTCCAGCATTTCGTGGTCGGCCAGCGCTTCTGGCCCGGCGGCCAGCAGGCGCGTGCGCATGCGAGAGCGGTGACCCTCGGTGCCGGACAGGGCCGAGCCGGACGCGGTGGGGTCGGGCGGGACGGGGCCGGAGGAGACGGGGCCTGTGGTTGCTGCGCCAGCGGGCACCGGGCCGGAGAGGACGGCATCAGATGGGACGCGGTCAGCGGGGGCCGGGCCAGAGGGGGCGGCACCAAAGGGAGGGAGGCCGACGGGTACGGCTCTAGGCGGCAAGGCGTCGGGTGCGGCGGGGCTGGCGGCGACAGCAACGCGGCGGGCGCGCTCGATCAGCACCAGCAGGTCGGGTGCCTCGTTCAGCCCGCGGTGCGCGCGTGTGGTCCTGGCCATCAATCTCGTCGCCGCAAGTGGCGTCGGAAGGCTAGGCCGGACAAGCTTGCCGATCAGCTAACGCAGCCCGGGTCGGCGTGGGGCTGGGAGCTGATTCATTCTGGCGGGAATCGCGGTGACATCCGTGTGTCTCCCGGCCTTTGCGGGGTTGGGCCTCGAAGCGGGCCAACGGTGAGGGTCGGGCGGCAGCACCACCCTCACCCCCGGCGCTTCGCGCCTCGACCTTGGTCCGCTCTTCGCGGCCCAAGCCCGCGAAGGGCGGGAGAGGTGTACCTACGCGCTCCGCTTGGCGACGGTGGGGATCGGGGCGCCAGCGGGACCCGGGGTGGCGATGTCGTTCATGGTTGCCTCCCTCCTGTGGGCGATTGGTCAGCCGGTCTTGTAGGGCGGCTTCTCGAGGCCGGCGGGCGACAGGGTAAAAATCTCCACCCCGTCCGCGGTGACGCCGATCATGTGCTCGAACTGGGCCGACAGGGAGCGGTCACGGGTCACCGCGGTCCAGCCGTCGTCCAGCACTTTTACTTCCGGCCGGCCGGCGTTCACCATCGGCTCGATGGTGAAGAACATGCCGGGCCGCAGCGCCGGGCCTTCGCCTGGCTTGCCGAAATGCAGCACGTTGGGCGGCTCGTGGAAGCTCCGGCCGATGCCGTGGCCGCAGAAATCGCGCACCACGCTGAACCGGTGGCCTTCGACGAAGGTCTGGATGGCGTGGCCGACATCGCCCAGCGTCGCCCCGGGCTTCACCGCGCGCACCCCGCGCATCATCGCCTCATACGTCACGTCCATCAGGTTGCGCGCCTTGGTCGACGGCGTACCGGCGGCGTACATGCGCGAGCTGTCGCCGTGCCAGCCGTCCAGGATCACCGTCACGTCGATGTTCAGCACGTCCCCATCGTCCAGCTTCCGCTCGCCCGGGATGCCGTGGCACACCACGTGGTTGATCGAGGTGCAGATGGATTTCGGGAAACCGCGGTAGTTCAGCGGTGCCGGCACCGCGCCGTGCGCGGTGATGAAACGATGGCACAGTTCGTCGAGCACGCCGGTCGTCACGCCCGGGCGGACATGGGGGGTGATCATGTCCAGCGTCTCGGCGGCCAGGCGGCCGGCCGCGCGCATGCCCGCGAAATCCTCCGGCGCGTGGATCGTGATGCGTCTCGCGTCGGCTCCGCCGTCCATCTGGGTTCCCGCTTGGTCAGTCAACCCTGCCAAGATGCGCAAGCGCCGGGCGCTGCGCAAGAGATGCACGTCGGGGAGATGCCCGTCCGGGGGATATCCGGCTTGCGACAGGGCGGTGGCTGGTTCAGCCTGACCGCATGGCCGCCGATCCAATTGTCGCCCCCGATGGTTCCCCCATGATCATCGACATCCATACCCATGCCGGCCGGCCGCGGCGCACCGGGGACGTGGACCGTGCCGTGCTGGCAACCATGCGCCCGGCCGGCGTTGCCGCGGCGGTGGTCTCGGCGATCGCGGACCTGCCGATGATCCGGCGCAATCCCACGACCAGGCGGCTGGACAAGGTGCGCGATCCGGAGCCCGGCGAATGCCTGGCCTGCGTCGAGGGCTACCTGGACAGTTTCGCGGGTGCCGGCATGCGCATCGCCGGCGAACCGGACGAGATCCGCCCCGTCGCCTGCCCCCGGGCGCTTGACCCGGGGGACCCCGCCCGGGTGCTGGCGATCGAGGGGTGCGACTTCCTGGAGGGCAAGCTGGACCGGCTGGACGCGATGGCGGCGCGCGGCGTGCGCAGCATCCAGCTCACGCATGTGCTGGTGAACGAGACGGGCGACGTGCAGACCGCGCCCCCGGTGCATGGCGGGCTGACCGCGTTCGGCGCCGAGGCGGTGCGGCGAATGAACCGGCTGGGCGTCATCGTCGACGTGGCGCACTGTTCGGAGGCCACGGTGAAAGGCGTGGCGCGGGTCGCCACGCGGCCGTTCGTGTGCAGCCACGCCAACCTGAAGGAGCCGGGCCATCCGGACGGGGATCATCCGCGGTATATCGGCCCGGACTACGCACGGATGGTGGTGGAAAGCGGCGGGGTGATCGGCGCCTGGATCACCGTGTTGTGGCAGGAGAAGTTTCCCGGGTTGATCCGCCATCTGTTCCGGCTGATCGACGCGGTGGGGATCGATCATGTCGGCATCGGCACGGACCTGCCGGCCGGCGTCGCGCAGACCGAGATGCCGGATTTCGCGCGCCATCCGCAGATCGCGGCGGCGTTGCGGGGGCGCGGGATGACGGCGGAGGAAGTGGCCAAGGTGTGCGCCGGCAACTGGCTGCGGGTGTTCCGCGCGGTGCGGGCGTGATCGGGCGCCGCATGCCAGGTCCGGCCCCGGTCGCGGTCGCCTTGCAACGCACCGTCGTTTGCCGGGTTCCGGCACGGCGCGCAACGCGGTTCATCGGTGGCTTTCAGTCAGCATGCCGGCGCGGAAGGCAGCGCACGGGGCGGCGGCGCGACATGCGGCTTCCGAACGGTTTCGGGTGCGTGCCGGCCATGCTGCCTGACCCAGCCGCTCAGACCGTCTTCATCGGTGTTTCGCCAATGTCCGGGATCGGTCGCTCGTACGCAACGTCTGCATAGGCAGAGCATCCAGGCCAAAGATCCCAGAAATGCGCGAGAAAAAGATTCATTTCGTTACTGGTCTGCGGCGGGACTTCGGCGGGAAACCGTTCATCCTGCCGCATCTCCTCGCGATCCTGTCGGCACGCCTGGTCTATCCCGATCATGAGGTGTTCGTACATTATGAACACGAACCGTCGGGGCCATGCTGGCAGGTTGCGAAGCACCACGTTACCCGCTGCAGCGTCACCGCACCCACTGAGGTGTTCGGTCGGCAGATCAGGCACTTTGCCCACGCGGCCGACGTGGTTCGGCTGCAGGTGCTGCTCGAGCATGGCGGGATATACTTCGATTCAGATACGATCGTGCTCCGCGCGATCGACGACCTGCCGCAGGATCGTGTGGTCATGGGGGTGGAGCTCGGCGACGATCTGACTATCATGGGCCTCTGCAATGCCTTCATCGCGGCGCCACGTCAGGCGCGGTTTCTGCGGGAATGGCTCGAATCGTACCGGTATTTCAACGGAACGGAATGGAATCGACACTCCGTCAAGGTGCCCTTCGCGTTGGCACAGCGCCAGCCGGAGCTGATCCACATCGAACCATGGCGTTCGTTCTTCTACCCGAGCAACACGCCCGAAGCGCTGAAGGATATCTTCGCGCGCAGCGTCGATGTCTCGACCTCGTACTCGATCCATCTTTGGGAAACGCTGTCCTGGAGCTACGTCAACGCGATCACCTTGGAGTCGATCGCCCGCGAAGACACCACCTACAATCGGCGGGCGCGGGAGGTGCTGGCGGCCTTCCAGGACGAGATCGGCCGAATGAGCAGCTCCGATCAGGTGGCCCCGGACGCGATGACGCGGACATTCGCGGGCATCTACCAACGGGACGGGTGGGGCGGTGGCAGCGGCAATGGCGCCCGCTCTGTCAACAACATTGAATATTGCGCGTTCCTCGCTCGATTCCTGGAGCGCAACTTCATCCGCTCGGTAGTGGATCTGGGCTGCGGCGATTGGCAATTCTCGCGGTTCATCAACTGGGACGGCATATCATATCTGGGCGTTGATGCGGTTCCGGACATCGTCCAGCACAACACCGAGCGGTTTGGGTCGGCGACCGTCAGGTTCGGCATCTTTTCGGGGCTGCATGATTTGCCAGCCGCCGACCTGCTGCTGTGCAAGGACGTGATGCAGCATTGGCCGAACGGCATGATAGTCGAAGCGTTGGCCGCGTTTCGCGGGAGGTATCGCTATGTCCTGCTGACCAACGACGAGGAGCCGCTCGATCGGCAGAACCAGGACATCCCGCTGGGCGGCTGGCGCGCGCTTGACCTGCGCAAGCCGCCATTCCAGTGCCGGGCGGCCAACCTGCTCTCGTGGTATGTCTACGATGGGACGCTGGTGCGGAAATCCACGCTGCTGCTGCTCGACACGTGATCGTCGTCCGAATGTCGCATGCGGCTTACGTTCACAGCGGGCCAGCAAGCCTGCAAGCAAGAAAGCCATCGGGTGGCTTTCTTGCTTGCTGCCCGCTTGATTGCCTTGCCGTGCCCCGCGCCGAACGGCACCGCTCACCGCTCGCTGAACAGCACGCCGCCCTTGGCCTTGTTCTCCTTCGAGGACTCGACGATCTGCACCATCACCGCGTCCGCGCCCACCTTGAAATTCTTCACCACCGCCTCGGTGATGTCCTTCACCAGCGCGCGCTTCTGCTCCAGGCTGCGGCCCTCGACCGCGTAGACATAGACTTCCGGCATATGTTCCTCCTTTGCACCGATCTAATGCGCCGCCGCCAGCTTCACCACGCCCAGCGCTTCGTCCACCTGCGCCGCGCTGATATCCAGGTGCAGGCAGGCGCGCGCGCGATATTTGTCCGACACCGACACCATCACCCCGTGTCGGCGCAGCTTCCCGGCGAATTCCGCCGCCGTCATCCCGGTGCCTTCGGTGTCGAAGAACACCAGGTTGGTCTCCGGCAGCTCCACCGTGATGCCCTCGATTTGCGCCATGCCGCGGGCCAGCGTCTTGGCGTTGGCGTGATCCTCCGCCAGCCGATCGATGTTGTGGTCCAGCGCATACAGGCACGCCGCGGCGCAGATGCCGCCCTGCCGCATCGACCCGCCCAGCCGCTGCTTCCAGCGCCAGGCCTCACCGATGAATTGTTTCGACCCCGCCAGCACCGCGCCCAGCGGCGCCGACAGCCCCTTGGTGAAATCCAGCCACACCGAATCGCAGCCCGCCGCCAGCTCCGCCGCCGGCACGCCCAGCGCCACCGCCGCGTTCATGACCCGCGCGCCGTCCATGTGCGTCGCCAGCCCGTGCGCGTGCGCCGCCGCGGTCACCGCGTCGAGCAGCCCGACCGACCAGCACGTCCCGCCGCCGCGGTTCGCCGTCTGCTCCACCTCCAACAAGGTCTGTGCCGGGGCGTAGCGGGATTTCGGCCGGATCGCCGCCTCCACCGTCGCCACGTCGAACATGCCGCGCGCGCCGGCGAGCCCGCGGATCGTTACGCCGGCGATCGCCATCGGCCCGCCGGCCTCGCTGCTGAGAATGTGCGCGTCCTGATGCGCCAGCACCTCGTCGCCCGGGCGGCAATGCGTGGCGAGCGCGACCTGGTTGCACATCGTGCCGGAGGGCAGGAACATCGCCGCCTCCTTGCCCAGCAGCGCCGCGGTGCGGTCGCACAGCGCCCAGACGGTCGGATCGGAGCCGGCCTGTTCGTCGCCGACCTCGGCTTGCATCATCGCCGCCTTCATCGCCGGCGAGGGTTTTGTCTGCGTGTCGGAGGACAGGTTGACTCGCACGGGGATCGAGAAGTCGGCGCGCGGGGGTTCATAACTCATTTCGGGGGCTCCAGTGTCGGGTAGGCCACGCCCAGTTGTTCCAGATAGGTGTCGAACCTGGCCGGATCGTAGTAGAACGGCTTCTGCAACGGACGGAATTTGTCCATCGCCACCTGGTTCAGGTCGAGCGGCGGCGTGTCGTCCTTGCCGATGAACGGCTCGTAGTGCTGGTCCTTGCATTGCACCTCGGCGAAGTAGCGTTTTGCCTCGGCGACGCGCTCCGGCGCCAGCAGCAGGTCCAGCACGCTGCCGGCCACCACCTGGGCGCCCGCCAGCACGCCCTTGTGCGCGATCGGGGTCGCCATCGCCATGGCGTTCGACCAGTGATGCCCCGGCAGGCTCGCCATGTTCGCGGGGTAGCGGAGCTGCACCGTTGGCACCACCCAGGAGACGTCGCCGATATCGTCGGTGCCGGGGCTGTGCGGCTTTGTGGTGATCCTGGCCACCTCGGTCGCCAGCCCGACCTCCTTGCCGCCGGCGGCGCGCTGCACGGCGCGGGCGAAGCGCTGGTCGTCCTCGGTCCACGCGGGCAGGCCGGTGCGCTCGATGTTCGCCTGCACCGTTTCGGCCAGGATACGGTTATAGTGACGCGGCCAGGCCGCGCCCAGCATTCGCATTGTCACCGAGGTGTCGGTCATCATCGCCGCGCCGTCGGCGATGCGGTTGCAAATCGCAAAATTCTTGCGGACGTTCTTGATGTCGGTCTCGCGCAGGTAGTACCAGACTTTTGCCAGAGCCGGAACCACGTTGGGCTGCTCGCCGCCATAGGTGATGATGTAGTGCGAGCGCTGCTCCGGCCGCAGATGCTCGCGGCGCACGTTCCAGCCCATGTTCATCAGCTCGACCGCGTCCAGCGCGCTGCGCCCGCGCCATGGTGCCGCCGCATGGGCCGAGGCGCCGTGGAACGCGTATTCGACCGAGACCAGGCCGCCCGCGCCGGTCACCTCGCCCCAGCCGGTCTCCAGGTTGAAGCCGACATGGGTGAACAGCACGGCGTCGACGCCGTCGAACATTCCGTCACGCACCTGGAACGCTTTTCCGGCCAGCAGTTCCTCGGCGATGCCGGGCCACAGCATCAACGTGCCGGGCAGGCCCTCGCGCTGCATCAGCTCCTTCAGCGCCAGCGCCGCGGCGATGTTCACCGCCTGGCCGGAGTTGTGGCCCTCGCCGTGGCCGGGACCGCCCTCGACCATCGGCTTGTGGTAGGCGAGGCCCGGCACCTGCGACACGTTCGGCAGCGCGTCGATGTCGCTGCCGAGCGCGATCACCGGGCCGCCGTCGCCGAACCGCGCTACCCAGCCGCTCGGCATGCCGGCCACGCCGCGCGTCACCGTGAAGCCGTGCTGTTCCAGCGTCGCGGTGAGCAGCTTCGAGCTTTCGATCTCATGAAAGCCCAGTTCGGCGAAGGAGAACAGCGAGTCGTTGAGCACCTGTGCCAGCCTGGCGTGCTGGTTCACCAGGTCGACCAGGCGGGTCTTCAGGGCCTCGGTGTTCACGTCGCGCATGGCGGGTCCAGTTGGTGCGTGGCGTGCACGGTAGCGCACGGGGCGGTTTCGTAAAGCGGCGGGGACGTGCTGTAATGCGCGCGGGATCAACCCGGCACAGCCCGAACGGGCGGCTTCAACAGGAGGCTTCATATGTTTGTTCTACCGCGTCGACGTGCCTTGCATCTGGCCGGCGCCGCCGCGCTGGCGACCGGAGCCGGTCGCGTGCCGGCCCAGGCCGCGGACAAGGTGGTGACCATCGGCATGAGTTTTCCGCTGACCGGCGGGCTGGCCTTGCAGGCCGGCATCGCCCGCGACGCCGCGGTCTATGCGATCGACGAGGCGAATGCCAAGGGCACGGTCCCGGGCTGCAAGCTGCAACCACTGGTACTCGACGACGCGTCCACCACCACCGGCCAGTATGATCCGGCGATCGCCGCGACCAACGCGCGAAAAATGCTCGGCGATCCGACGGTGATGGCGGCGGTCGGGCCGCTGAACAGCGGCTCGGCCAAGGCGGTGACTCCGGTGCTCAGCCAGGGCGGCATGGCGACGATCAGCGGCAGCGCCACCAACCCCGATCTCACCAACCCGAAGTTCGCGTCGCTGTATCGCCCCGGCGGCAAGCCGGTGTTCTTCCGCACCGTCACCACCGACGCCTATCAGGGTCCCAATCTCGCGAACTACTTCGCCGAGACGCTGAAGGTGAAGAAGATCGTCGTGCTGGACGACGGCGGCGCCTATGGCGTCGGCATGGCGGACGCCTTCGCCGCGCAGGCGGCGAAGAAGGGCATGGAGGTGGTGATCCGCGACCGGCTCGATCCGATGAATGCCGACTACAACACGATCCTGACCAAGGCGAAGAGCCTGGGCGTGCAGGGGTTGTATTACGGCGGCGATCCGCCGGCCGGGACCAAGCTTGCGAAGCAGTCGTACGACGCCCTGCCGTCGATCCCGAAGGGCGGCGGCGACGGGGTGCACACCCCGGACATGTTGACCGGCACGGGCATGCCGGCGATCCAGGGCTGGTACGCCACCTCCGCGGCCGCGCACGTGCTGGAGCAGCCCAACGTCGTTGCCTGGGCCAAGCGCTACAAGGCGAAGATGAACCAGGAGCCGGCGGACTACACGATCACCTACTACGACGCCGCCGAGGTGATCATCGATGCCATTGCCCGCGTGGCCAAGGCCGGCAAGCCGATGACGCGGGACAATGTGCGCGACGCCATCCAGGCGACAAAGCTGAAGACGCTGCAAGGCGAGATCGAATTCGATGCGAACGGCGACACGCTTTCCAAGGTGGTGTCGATCTACCAGGTCAAGTTCGACGACAAGTCCCCGCCGGGCGACGTGGTGCACCAGTTCAGATACGTGGGGGTGGCGCCGCAGGCGTGAAGCCGTAAACTCGGGGCCGACCCGATCGACAGGAGCCCCGTGTGAAGTTCAGCAACTTCCTGTTCCCGGAAAGCCGCGACCCGGGACAGGACGAACGCGTGATCGATGAAACCATCGCCGAGGCCAGGCTGAGCGAGCGCCTTGGCTTCGACGTGGTCTGGCTGGCCGAGCACCATTTCGACGGCATCTGTGCCTATGTCGATCCGCTCAGTTTTGCCGCCGTCCTGGCCAGCGCGACCAGCCGGATCAGGATCGGGTTTGCCGTGGCGCAGGTCTCGTTGCACCACCCGATCCGGTTGGCGGAGCAGATCTCGCTGCTCGACAACATCACCAAGGGGCGGATCATCGCCGGGCTGGGGCGTGGTACGGCGTATAACATCTACGATTACCAGGGCTACGATATTCCGGCCGAGCAGGCGCAGGAGCGGTTTGAGGAGGCCGAGGCGATCATGCTGAAGGCCTGGGCCGGCGGGCCGGTGGAGCATCACGGGAAGTACTGGAACATCAAGCTGCCGATGCTGCGGCCGCGGCCGTATACGCGGCCGCATCCGTTCATCATCCGCAGCTCCGGGACCGAGGAGTCGATGTTGGAGATCGCGCATCGGGGCCAGCCGTTCCTGATGAACGTGCAGTCCTATGCGGTGACGAAGCACCGCATGGATTTGTATCGGGCGACGCTGCGGGAGCGGGGGTGCGATGAGGCGCAGGTGGCGCGGCTGGTCGATGATTGCTGGGTCTGGCGCAACGTGTTCGTCGCCGAGACGGATGCAGAGGCGGAACGGGTTGGCGTGCCGTTGTTTCAGGAGATGCAGAGGCAACGCGCGGTGATGCGCGAGCGGGTGTTTCAGGAGCAGGGGGTGCGGTTGCAATCGACCGTGCCGGGTCCGACCGCGCCGGCGGCGCGTACGGTGATCGAGCACGCGCTGATTTATGGGTCTCCGGCGACGGTGGCGGAGAAGCTGGCGGCGGTGGACGCGATCGGGGTCGGCGGGGTGATCATGTCGTTCCGGCTGGGACCGATGGCGTATGAGGTGGCGGCGGGGAGTCTGACACTGTTCGCGAAGAAGGTGATGCCGATGTTGCGAGGGTGAGGACGGGGTAGTCACCTCTCCCGCTTGCGGGAGAGGTCGCGGAGCACTTGCGACGCGGGTGAGGGTGGTGCTGCGGCACGACCCTCACCCTCGGCGCTTCGCGCCT
>Ga0209415_10017847_pt1 | contig 11249 bp, 11 predicted proteins | sample PeaSoiSIISIP2007_FD_187696 | JGI IMG/M metagenome (GOLD analysis project Ga0209415, IMG submission 187696) | Peat soil microbial communities from Weissenstadt, Germany - SII-SIP-2007 (SPAdes) (version 2) | ecosystem: Environmental > Terrestrial > Soil > Wetlands > Peat | place: Germany...
AACAATTGCGTGAGATTCTGCTTCGCTTGCCCCAGCGAATCACGTCCCTCTTCCGCTGAGTTCTTAGTGGCGACCGCGGCCCATCGGGACAATTCCGACTAGACCGTCAACTCTCAGTTCCGGCTTGTCCGATATGCTCTCAATTTGCCAGGCGCCGGGTTAACTGGATGCCCACTGCTAAGCGCTTACTTTTCCCTACTCCACGATGATTCCCGCATATCCCACGACCGACTCGTAATCGCCGGAGACCTCGCCCGACGTCGCATACTTTACCAGCGTGGCCGAAGTCGCGCCCAGAAGCTTCGCCGCCGTCAGCATGACCACCGTCGGCCCGAATCCGCACATGCTGATGTCTTCGTTCAGCACCACCTCCCAGAGTCCGCGCGCATCCAGCGCCAGCACGCGCTCAATTGCCTTGTGGTCTTTGACCCGAGTAACCGCGTCGGACTCGTAGTGGTTCATGTCACTGGAGGCGACGATCAGGACTTTCTCTTTGCGATTCTCTCCTTGATCTTCTTCTTGATCTTCTTCTTGAAGATCGCCAATCACATCCGCCAGCGCTTCGCCCAATCCGCGCAGCATTTCAAAGTCGCTGGTGCCGATGGCGATTGGAACAATATTCAATTCCGGTTGTCGCGCCTGCAGGAAAGGGAGCTGGACTTCGATGGCATGTTCGCCGCGATGGGCGGCGCTATCTTCCTGCAGAGCAGGGAAGCGATCTAGCAAGCAAGCGCCCAACTCCGCGTCGGCCGCCACCTCGCCCAGCGGCGTCTGCCACGTTGTGTTCGCCATAACCGCCAGCGGACGGCCTTTGCCCGTGTGATTGGGGCAGAGAACCACGCAGTGCTTGGGAATCTCCAGGCGCGAATACACGGCCCCAGCGACACCGCCTGAGTAGATATATCCCGCATGGGGTGCAACGCATCCAATGGCGGCGATGCGGTTGCGCTCGTCCGGACCCGCGGCCGGCGAGGTGTACTCCCGAACTTCGCGCAGCAATTCCTCAGCCCGGCCCGGATAAAACCGGCCGGCCACCGCAGGAGTTCGCAAGGCGGAAGTCATGAGAAGCTCGAGTAGCAGATGCTTGTGTGGCGCGGGCGCCCCGCCCGCGAAAAGTCCGCAGCGAAAACAAAGCCCGCAGGGATAATAGATAAAGGATAAAGATTACGAACCACCGTCACTGAGTGCCCGAAACAACGCCGCCGTTCTCTCCAGCGGCAGCGCTTCCGCCCTTATGGCAGGCTTCACACCGCTCTTCGCCAAAGCCGCCCGCAGCGCGCCTTCATCGTACCGCGTCTTCAGATTATTCCAGAGCGTCTTGCGTTTCTGCCCAAAGCACAGTTTGAGGAATGCAATGAACTCGGCCTCGGGAACCCGCAGCGCTTCCAGTCGCGGCTTGATTGTAATCCGAACCACGCTCGAATGTACCTTGGGCGGAGGCGAAAACGCCGCCGGCGGAAGCGTGAAAAGTTTCTCCACCCGCCCGTACAACTGCGCCGTCGCCGAGAGCAAGCCATAGTCGCGGTTTCCAGGCAAAGCCGCCAGGCGGTCGGCAACTTCTTTCTGCACCATGATGACAATCGTCGAAAAGTAACGGTGATATTCCAGCAGCCGCAACAGAATGTCGGAGGTAATGTAATACGGCAGGTTGCCGATAACGCGCGCCGGGTCGGGCGCAAAACTGAGTCCCGTGCGTAGGCTGCCCGGCTTCGCGCCGAAGACCGTGTCCAGTTCGATCTTCAGGATGTCGCCCTCAATGATCTCGACATTCGGGTGCATGGAGAATTTCATCCGCAGCTGCGCCGAAAGGACACGGTCCAATTCCACCGCAATCAGGCGCCGAGCCTTCCGTGCCAGCAGATCGGTAATGGCGCCGCGGCCCGGGCCGATCTCTAGCACCGTGGCTTGGGAAACATCGCCCAGCGCCTCGACGATGCGCAGGGCAGCGCCGTCGCTCGCCAGGAAGTGCTGTCCCAATCTGGGTTTGCGCGAACTCGTTTGTACCGTGGCGCCCTTGGGCACGTTGACCCTCTCTGTTTTCAGCTTTAGACTGAACTGAATTGCTGATTGGCAATCTGTAATCTGCAATGGAAAGAAAGCGATTCACCGATTTTTCAATTGCAAATTACAAATTTCACATTTCACATTACAAATGGCCAACCGCGTCTCCACAGCAAACATCATCATAACGTGAGCGAGCCCTATCGAGTTCTCGCTCAGGAGGCTCTTTCGCAATGCATATCGCTTTTGCAGCGTCCGAGTGTGTCCCCTTTTCCAAGACTGGCGGATTAGCCGATGTCGTCGGCGCCCTGCCGCGCGCTCTAGCCGCGCTCGGACATCAGGTGAGCGTATATGTTCCGCGCTATCGCCAAACCAAACTGGTAGATCCGCAAACCGTCGTCCGCAGCATCACCGTCCCGTTCGACGACAAATATCGCTTCTGTTCCGTGGTAACCGCCGGCACGAATACGCCCGCCGGAATTCGATTTTATTTTGTGGATTATCCGCCCTTCTTCGATCGCGACGCGCTCTACGGCACCCCGGCGGGCGACTATCCCGACAACGCCGAGCGCTTCGCCCTGTTTTCCCGCGCCGTGCTCGAAGCCTCCAAAATCCTCGGCGTGCCGCAGGTCTTCCACTGCCACGACTGGCAGTCCGCGCTCGTGCCCGTGATGTTGCGCACGCTCTACGCCGAGGATCCCGCCTTTCGCGACGTTGCCACCGTCTTCACAATTCACAACATGGGATACCAGGGTTTGTTCCCGCCCGATACTTTGCCGCTGCTGATGCTGCCCTGGGACCTGCTCACCATGTCGAAGATGGAATTCTTCGGCCAGGTGAATTTTCTGAAGGGCGCGCTCGTGTACTCCGACTTCGTCACCACGGTTAGCAAGAAGTACAGCCACGAAATCCAAACCGCCGAGTACGGATTCGGCCTGGAAGGCGTCCTCCGCGATCGCGCCGCAACCGTAACTGGAATCCTGAACGGCGTGGATTACGACGAGTGGAGCCCGCAGACCGACAAATTCATCGCCGCGAAATATTCGCCGCAGGACCTCAGCGGCAAGTTGCAATGTAAGCACGACTTGCTGCAAGCCTTCGGAATCGCGAACGCCGATGCGAGTTCCAAGCTTCCGGTGATCGGCATCGTCTCCCGCTTTGCCGCGCAAAAGGGCTTCGATCTGATCGCCCAGATCATGGACCGCCTCGCCCGCGAGGAGATGATCATGGTCATCCTGGGATCGGGCGACAAGCCCTATGAAGAAATGTTCCAGCGGCTGAACAAGCAGTTTCCCAACAAGATTGCTGTTAAAGTGGCCTTCGACAACGCCATCGCGCACAAAATTGAAGCAGGCGCGGACATGTTCCTGATGCCCTCGAGGTACGAGCCCTGCGGCTTGAACCAGATTTACAGCCTGAAGTACGGCACCGTCCCCATCGTGCGGGCAACCGGCGGTCTCGACGACACCATCGAGCCCTGGGACGCGCGCACCGGCAAGGGCACTGGCTTCAAGTTCTCCGAGTACACGGGCGAAGCCCTGCTCGCGACCATCAAGCAAGCGCTGCTCGCCTACCGCGATCCGTCGTCGTGGCAGACGCTAATGCGCAATGGCATGGGCCGCGATTTTTCCTGGGGCGCGTCGGCGCGCGAGTACGGCAGGATTTATGAGCGTGCGCGACAGCTAAGGGCCAGCGCGGACGCTGTCACAGCAACAACAGATTTGAAAAAGGAACCGGTACTGGGGTAGCGTCGCGCCCAGCGGCCCGCGGTAGTAGACTACGAGTTAGGAAGGGTAAGGATATGGCCTCTCTCGATTGGTCCAAATGCCCCGCCGTGGAGAGCGTCCCTGGCAAGCGCAGCGGCGCGTGGGTATTTCGTGGCACAAGGATGCCTGTGGCTACAGTGTTTGAAAACCTTGAGGCCGGTTCGAGCATCGAGGAAATCATCGAGCAGTTTCACGTGACGCGGGAGCAGATTCAATCTGTGCTCGAGTTTGCCGCCCGCAGCCTTGACACTCCTCCGGTCCCAACAGGCGCACCGGCCTCGACGGATGCGCATCCCAGCTGATGCGTATTCTCTTTGACCATGGAACCCCAAGCGGCATCGCTCGAGCGCTTGCGGGTCACGATGTTACCGAGGCAATAGAACGCAGTTGGCACACAATTTCCAATGGCGAGCTGCTCAATGTAGCGGAGGCCGACGGCTTTGATCTTTTACTCACAACCGACAAAGGAATCCGCTATCAGCAAAATCTTACGGGCCGAAAGATAGCGATCGTCGTGCTGGGCAATTCGACATGGCGCGTGGTGCGGCGTTACCTTGGCCAAATTGCCTCTGCAGTGGCCGAGGCAAAACCCGGCAGTTACTCCGAGGTAGATATACCACTCAACTAAAGCCCGCTGCTCGGCGCATTCGTATTAGTTCAGCTCGAAGGGCAACACGCTATGAGCAAGCCGACTACTTCCGCCAAAACGCTTAGGTCCACGACCCCCGCGGCAGTCGAGGCGGCTGCTCGCGCCGACCGCGACGCGCAAACGCTGCCCCCGGCGATCTTAAGCGGATGAAGCGGACGCCGCAGGCGAAAATCATTCGCCGCGCCTTGGCTTTGATACAAGAGGAATTCGCCGCCCGCTACCACATCCCTCTGGGCACTCTCCGGGACTGGGAGCAAGGCCGCGCGGAGCCGGACCAACCCACGCAGGCCTATCTGAAGGTCATTGCACGCGCACCCGAGCGCGTCGATCGGCTGTTGAATTCGAGGCCGCACGGTGTGCCTCGCACCCGGCCGCGATTTTTCCTGGGGAGCGTCGGCGCGCGAGTACGGCAGGATTTATGAGCGTGCGCGACAGGCGCGGGTCAGCGCAGACGCATTCCCGGCCGCTGCAGAGTCGAAAAAGGAGCCGGTGCTCGGCTAGTGAGCCTGCTGCGCCGGAACACCGGTTTCGAGACTGGTTCGCAAAAACTCCAGCACTTTCGGAATGGCGTCCAGCGAGGAATTCGCATCTCCCTTCGGCGTGCCACCCGGGTTCATTGCCCTACCTGAAACCGGATGCGTGAGCATGCCGTGCCAAGCGGGAATAATCTCCGGCCGGCCCGCGCGATGTCCCGCATGAGCATACTTCAAGTGTTCAACTGGATATGGAAAATGAGCGCTCTTAAGGCGATCGACAATGGCATTCGCCATCAGGGAGGACGCCCAGACCTCATCATCATGAGCCGTCGTCGACTTCGAGGGCAGGGTCTGTGTTTCTTCCCTTGGTCCTTTCCCCCGTGCACCTCTGTGCCTACCGTGGTTAGGCCTTTTCTCAACTGCGGAGGGAGAGACTCAAACGCTCTCGCGGTACACTTCTGCAAGGCATTCCGGACTCCAATGAGCACCTCCCCACGTACCATCTTCCATGTCGATATGGACGCTTTCTTCGTCTCCGTCGAGGAACTGTTCGACCCGTCGCTGAAAGGCAAGCCGGTGGTGGTGGGCGGGCAGCGCGATGAACGGGGAGTGGTTTCGGCCGCGTCCTACGCGGCACGGAAGTTTGGCGTGCACTCGGCCATGCCGCTGCGGACGGCGGCGAAGCTCTGTCCGCAGGCGATTTTTGTCAATGGACATCCGGAGCGCTATCGCGAATATTCCGCGAAGGTGCATGAAGTGCTCGGCCACTTTTCTCCGCTGGTCGAGATGGCTTCGGTGGACGAGGCGTATCTCGACATGACCGGCACCGAGCGCCTGCACGGCCGGCCGCTGCGTTCGGCGCATCAGCTTCATGCGGCGATGAAGTCGGCTACACAATTGAACTGCTCAATCGGGATCGGAACCTCGCGGCTGATCGCCAAAGTTTCCTCCGCCAAAGCCAAGCCGAACGGCGTGCTCTGGATATTGCCCGGAGAGGAGGCGAAGTTCCTGGCCCCGCTCGCAGTCGGCGACATCCCCGGCGTGGGTAAGGTGATGGAGCAGAAACTGCACGCCATGGGCATCCAAAAGGTCGGCGACCTGGCGCGACTCGAAGATCGCGATCTGGAACACCGCTTCGGAAAATGGGGACTCGCGCTGGCCGGGAAGTCGCGCGGCGAAGATGCGGGCGGATGGTTCGACAACGCGGTAGGAGAAAACGTCGATCCCAAATCGATCAGCCACGAGCACACCTTCAACGAAGACACAGGCGACGCCGAGCGCTTGCAGTCCACGCTGATGCGGCTCAGCGAAATGGTAGGACGGCGGTTGCGCGAGGGAGGATACTTTGCGCGCACTCTCCAGCTCAAACTGCGCTACAAAGATTTCACGACCATCACGCGAGCGCATTCCCTGGACCAGCCGACGCAGATGGACAACCAGATTTTCGAGCAGGCGCGGCGTCTGTTCTTCGACAACTGGAAGCCGGGAGCGCCGGTGCGATTGCTGGGAGTGCAAGCGTCGAATTTCGAATCGGGTTCAAACCAGCTCGAGCTGCTGGAAACTTTCCAGCAACAGCGCTGGCAAAAGGCTCTGGCCGCTGCGGACCATGTGCGGGACAAGTTCGGCGAATCGTCCATCGGCCTGGCCCGAGGCATGAAAGGCGGATTCCGCGAGCGCGTACACGAAAATCCGGCAGCGCTGCCGGGCAAAAGAGGTGGAAACAAAAGTGGCAAGCGCGAGGGCCCCGCTCCTACGGAAGACTGACAGCTGAGAGCCGACAGCCCTCCCTACGAAATATATTCGCGAATGTAATCGTCGCGCGAGGTAGCGAGTTGGTGACCGTCACCATCGAAGATGACCCTGGCATCGCGCAGGATCAGAAAACTCATCGGCACTTCGCAATGCTGCCCTTTGGGCAGAGCCACCATCTGGTTGGTGGTTTGATCGAACTGGTGCGTTGCCATGGTGAAGGCATCCTGCAGACGGTGAGTCACCATGAGGGCGCTGGTCTTGTAGACGTCACGTTGTTTCATGATGAGTTCGACGATGGTGTTCGAAGTTACGGGATCGAGTCCGCCGGTAGGCGAGTCGTAGAGCAGCACCTCTGGTTCGGTGATGATGGCGCGGGCGATGGCCACGCGCCTTCTCATGCCGCCCGAGAGTTCGGACGGACGCATGTCATAGGTTCGCTCCAGCTCCACAAAGCGCAGCACCTCCCGCACCCGCCGCTCGATTTCCTCGGCGGAAATCCTCTCTTCCATCAGCCGGAACGCGACGTTCTCGTACACCTTGAGCGAGTCGAAGAGCGCGCTTTCCTGGAACACGATGCCCACGCGCCGGCGCAGTTCGAAAAGCTCCCGTTCCGGCATGTGCGTGATTTCCTCACCCAGCACAAAGATGCGGCCGCTATCGGGCCGGAGCAAACCGATGGCCAGCTTGAGGAGAGTGCTCTTGCCCGACCCGGCGACGCCAAAGATGGCCTTGGTTTCCCCGTGCGCCAACTGGAACGAGATGCCGTCAAGCACAACTTTTTCATCGAACGCGATCGAGACGTTGTCGAACTCGATGGCGTAGCCCGAAGGACTCACGACCGCGGCCGCCGGATTTTCGCTGGGCAGAGTGGGAGCGGGCATGGCTTACCTGTACCCCTTACCTGTATCCAAAGATTGCGAAGATCAGTTTGGTAACAAAGAAATCCACGATCAGAATCAGCACCGAAGCAGCCACCACCGCCTGAGTGGTCGAACGCCCCACGCCCTGCGTGCCGCCCTTTGTGGACATGCCGTAGTAGCAGCCCACCGTCGCGATGATGAAACCAAACAGCACGGGCTTGATCAGGCCAGTGAAAACGTCGCGGAAGACAAGGATTTGCCAGATCGAGGTCCAATATTGGTTTGTGTCCACCCCGAACAGCAAGTGCGCGACCCCGTAGCCGCCGATCAGGCCGAGCAGATCGGCGATGATGGTCAGGAAAAACAGCATGAAAGCGGTCGCTCCGACTCGCGGCGTAATCAGCTTCTTGGTGGGATCGGTGCCCAGGGCGCGCATGGCGTCAATCTGCTCGGTGACGATCATGGAGCCGAGTTCGCTAGCCATTCCGGAGGCATTGCGCCCGGCCACCATCAGGCCGGTGATCAGCGGTCCCAGTTCAGTGACCATGCCGAGCGAGACCAGTTGGCCGATGAGCGTGACCCCGCCGAACCGTTGCAGCGTGCTGGCCGCATTCAGCGCTAACAGCGCTCCGACCGAGAGTCCCGTAAGAATCACGATGGGCAGGGAGCCGACGCCGATCAGGTCTGCCTGCTGCAGCATGTCGCCCATGTAGAGAGGGCGGCGGAAGAAGTTGGCCAGGGATTGCGCCGACAGCAGGGTGTATTCCTGAACCGCCAGGGCGATGTCTTTGGCGACATCAAAGGGCGAAATCAGTTCGAGTTCAAGCGCCATGGGTGGTCGGGATTCTGCTGCTCAAGGAACTATAGCAGACCACGTAGGGACAGCCGCCCTCGGCTGTCTAGGCGAGCAAAGCTCGCCCCACTTTATCGAACATATGGGCGGTGACGCCTGTCACGGCACCGAGGATACCGTGCGAGCAAACTCGACCCCATTGTGGCCCTGTATGCCGAAAGCGTTCTACCGCCGCAATCTCCCACACCTGCAGCGTGACAATAAGCCCCACTTCCTGACCTTCTGCACTCACCTGCGCTGGATTCTTCCCGAGACCGCGCGCGATATCGTGCTAGGGTCGTGCCTTCACGACAATCACATCAAATTGGACATTAGCGCTATCGTCGTTATGCCTGACCACGTTCACATGATCTTCACGCCGCTGGTTAACGAACAAGCCCGTGAGGTCCATTCTTTGGGCGAGATCATGGATGCGATCAAAGGCGCCTCCGCCCATAAGATTAATCGTCAGCTAGGTCGCACCGGGAAAGTGTGGACAATCCGGTTCGCCAGGGACTCGTGACAGTCTGCGAAGACTATCGCTGGCTATGGTATAGGGGACCGAAAAGTCCGTATCGACCAGAAGTGCTCACGTAGGGACAGCCGCCCTCGGCTGTCTAGCGGGGCAAAGCCCCGCTTCGCTGAATGATAGATAGAAGATAGAAAGACGAAACCCCGGCGAGCTGCGCTCGCCCCGGACAGCCGAGGGCGGCTGTCCCTACGCGAGATGAGGCACTACTCCCGGTTCTTCTTCTTGATCTCGATGGCCAGCCGTTTGATTTTCTGATTCAGGGTGGAGAGGGGAACGTGGAAGCGTTCCGCCGCTTCGGTCTGGTTCCAGCCGCACTTCTCCAGCATGTCGATAATGACTCGACGTTCGCAGTCTTCCATGATGCTGAACAGGGTGGCCCCTGAATTCGCGTCCAACGAGGGAACTGCGTTGCCCCGGCCCACGACGTGGTCGGGCAGAAGATCGATTCCGATGTCGCTATCGGACGAGAGCACCACGGCGCGTTCGATCGTGTTCTCCAGTTCGCGGACGTTGCCGGGCCAGGAATAGCTCACCAGCGGACGCAGGGCCTCGGTGGTGATGCGCCGCCTGGGCCGCTCGTTTTCCTCCGAATACTTTTGCAAGAAGTGCTGCACCAGCAGCGGAATATCTTCACGGCGTTGCCGCAGAGGGGGCAGGTCAACGCTGATTACGTTGAGCCGGTAGAAGAGATCTTCGCGGAATTTGCCCTCGCGCACCATCTGCCGGAGATCGACGTTGGTGGCGGCGATGATGCGCACGTCCACTTGAATCTCCTGCACGCCGCCCAGATGCATGAACTTGCGGTCCTGCAGCACGCGCAGGATCTTGCTCTGCGTGTCCATGGTCATGGTGCCGATCTCGTCGAGGAAGAGCGTGCCCCGGTCGGCAACTTCGAACAGCCCCTTCTTCGAAGCTATCGCACTGGTAAACGCGCCTTTGACGTGCCCAAACAGCATGGACTCGAGCAGGTCGGGAGGCGAAGAGCCGGAGTTGACGGGCACGAACGGCCGGTCGCGCCGCGTCGAATTCAGATGGATCGCCTTGGCAATCAGTTCCTTGCCCGTCCCGCTCTCGCCCTGCAGCAGCACGGTCGAGCGGCTGGGGGCCACCTGCGCGACCAGATCGAAGATCTTGAGCATGGGCTCGCTCTTGCCCACGATGTTCTCAAAGTTGTAGCGCTGTTTGAGCGCGCGCTTCAGTTGAATGTTTTCTTCTTCCGCCCTCTGGCGGGCGACGGCGGCGCGCACGTCGGCCAGCAGTTTCTCGTTGTCCCACGGTTTTTGGATAAAGTTGGTGGCGCCAAACTGCATGGCGCGGACCGCATTCTCCACCGTTCCGTAAGCGGTGATCATGATGACCGCCTGCTGCGGATGCAGTACTCGAATTTCAGAGAGCACGTCCATCCCGTTTTTGTCAGGCAAAGCCAAGTCGAGCAAAACTACATCGAAAGTGCGCTGTCCAATCTCCGACAGACCTTCCCGCCCGGTTCCCGCAATCACGACGGTGTAGCCCTCGAGCTGAAGCAGTGTCTCCAGAGATTCCCGGATTTCGGCTTCGTCGTCAATGATGAGGATTCTCCCCACGCTGGACGGCGCGCTTTCGGGAGTGCTCCGGCGGGTGATCGGCGTTATTTCAGACACAGCTAACTCAGACATGGACAGCCTTCCTCGTAGCTATCAGGGGGAAATCCAGGGTGAAAGTGGTGCCTTCGCCCGGGCGGCTCTCCACGCGGATGTTGCCTGCGTGTTCCTGGATGATGCCGTAGGTGACAGAAAGTCCAAGCCCGGTGCCGCGATTCTGGCCCTCCGCCGGCGACGTCTTGGTGGTGAAGAACGGGTCGTAGATACGATGAATGTGTTCCTGCGCAATGCCCGACCCGGTATCGGAGACGCGCACGCTGACGAATTCGCCGTTGAGCGTCGCCACGTTCAGCACTCCCCCGCCAGCCATCGCATCCTTGGCATTGAGGAACAGATTCAGAAAAACTTGCTGCAGGCGTCCGGCGTTGCCCTGAATCAGCGGAAGGTTCTCATGGAGTTCGGACTGCACTTGAATCTGAGCCACCTTGAATTGATGCTCGAGCAGCGCCAGCGTGTCCGCGATCACCTTGTTCAGACTGACTTCCGTCAATTCCGTGCCCGTGGTGCGCGAGAAATTCAGCAGATTGTTGACGATCTCCGAGGCGCGGAATGTCTGCTTCGTGATTTTTTCCAGCAGCCCCGCTTTCTGCGGATCGGACTGCAACTGCTTCGCCAGCATTTGCGTATAGGAGGAGATCACAGCCAGCGGCGTATTTACTTCGTGCGCCACGCCGGCCGCCAAAAGTCCGATCGACGACAGTTTGTCGGCCTGGGTGAGTTGGACCTCGAGTTCGATTCTCT
>Ga0209415_10017848_pt1 | contig 11249 bp, 9 predicted proteins | sample PeaSoiSIISIP2007_FD_187696 | JGI IMG/M metagenome (GOLD analysis project Ga0209415, IMG submission 187696) | Peat soil microbial communities from Weissenstadt, Germany - SII-SIP-2007 (SPAdes) (version 2) | ecosystem: Environmental > Terrestrial > Soil > Wetlands > Peat | place: Germany...
GTAATCTATCAACGAGCACGACAATTCACAAGGCGACGTGTATGATTGATAAGGATTTTTTGAAGGCCGTCACGGCCACCCATCCATGAGCCTGACCCGCACCGACGTCGAGGGGATTGCCCACCTCGCGCGGCTCGAGATTAGCGAGGCGGAACTGCCCGTCTATGTCGCGAGCCTGTCTAAGATCCTGGCCTTCGTCGAGCAGCTGAATGCCGCCGACACCGCCGCTGTCGAGCCGATGGCGCACCCGCTCGAGGGCGAAGTGCAGCGCCTGCGACCCGACACGGTGACCGAGCGCGACCAGCACGAGAAATACCAGGCAAACGCCGCCGAAGTGGCGGCCGGCCTGTACATCGTCCCGAAGGTGATCGAGTGACGCTGCACACCCGCAGCGTCGCCGAACTCGCTGCGGGGCTGGCCGCGAAGGATTTTTCGGCGGTCGAACTGGCGCAGCACTATCTCGCACGGATCGAGGCCGGGAATTCCGCGCTCAACGCCTTCGTCACGATCACCCCCGAGCGGGCGCTCGCGGACGCCCGCAGGGCCGATGCGGCCAGGGCGGCCGGTCGAGCCGGCCCGCTGACCGGCGTGCCGCTTGCCCACAAGGACATCTTCTGTACCGACGGCATCCGCACGACCTGCGGTTCGAGGATGCTCGACACCTTCGTCGCTCCCTATGATGCCACTGTCGCCGAACGGCTACAGGCTGCCGGGACGGTGCTGCTCGGCAAGACCAACATGGACGAGTTCGCGATGGGTTCCTCGAACGAGACCAGCTACTACGGGGTGGTCAGGAACCCGTGGAACCCCCAGAAGGTACCGGGCGGCTCGTCCGGCGGCTCGGCCGCGGCCGTGGCGGCGCGTCTCGCGCCCATCGCCACCGGCACCGACACCGGCGGCTCGATCCGCCAGCCGGCGGCGCTCGTTGGAATCTCCGGAATCAAGCCGACCTACGGCCGGGTGTCCCGCTACGGCATGGTCGCCTTCGCCTCGAGCCTCGATCAGGCCGGTATCCTCGCGCCGTCTGCCGAGGACTGCGCGATCCTGCTCGGGGCCATGGCCGGCTTCGACCCGCGCGACTCGACGAGCGTCAACACCCCGGTGCCCGACTACGTGGCGGGGCTGCGGGCGCCGCTGCAGGGCGTGCGTCTCGGATTGCTCAAGGAGTTCCTCGAAGGCGGCCTCGAGGCGGCGACCGGCGCGCTCGTGCAGGCCGCGATCAGCAGGCTCCAGAGTCTCGGTGCGACGCTCGTCGACGTCAGCTGCCCGAGCCTGCCGCTGTCGGTGCCGGCGTACTACGTCGTGGCGCCCGCAGAGTGCTCCTCGAACCTGTCGCGCTTCGACGGCATCCGGTTCGGTCACCGCTGCAAGGAGCCGCGCGACCTGCTGGATCTTTACCGCCGCTCGCGCGGCGAGGGGTTCGGGGCCGAGGTCAAGCGGCGCATCATGACGGGCACCTACGTGCTGTCCGCTGGCTACTATGACGCCTACTACCTGAAGGCGCAGAAGGTGCGCAGCCTGATCAGCGCCGAATTCAAGCAGGCCTTTACCCGTGCCGACGTGCTGGTGGGCCCGACCGCGCCGACGCCGGCCTTCGACATCGGCGCGAAAGTCGACGATCCGATCACGATGTACCTGAACGACATCTACACGATCGGCGCGAACCTCGCCGGCCTGCCGGCGATGTCCGTGCCGTGCGGATTCGTCGATGGCCTGCCGGTCGGCCTGCAGCTGGTCGGGCCGCACTTCGGCGAGAGCCGGATTCTTGCCGCCGCGCACGCCTACCAGTCGGCAACCGATTTCCACCGGCGGCTGCCGCCATCCTTCACCTGAGCGCCGCGCGATGAGCAGCGTTGCCGGCCGGGGCGGATGGGAGGTGGTGATCGGGCTCGAGACCCACGCGCAACTCGCAACCAAGTCCAAGATATTCTCGGGTTCCGCGACCGCCTACGGCGCGGTGCCGAACAGCCAGGCCAACCTCGTCGACCTCGGCTATCCGGGCGTGCTGCCGGTGCTCAACGGGGAAGCGGTGCGGATGGCGGTCAAGTTCGGGGTCGCGACCGGCGCCACGGTCGCGCCGCGTTCGGTGTTCGCGCGCAAGAACTACTTCTACCCGGACCTGCCGAAGGGTTATCAGATCAGCCAGTACGAGCGGCCGATCGTTGAGCACGGCTCGCTCGAGATCGTGCTGGATGACGGCACGCGCAAGGCGATCGGCATCACGCGCGCGCACCTCGAGGAAGACGCCGGCAAGTCGCTGCACGACGGGCCGACCAATGCGAGTGGCATCGACCTGAACCGCGCGGGCACGCCGCTGCTCGAGATTGTCTCGGAGCCGGATCTGCGGTCGGCCAGGGAAGCCGTCGCCTACATGAAGAAACTGCACACGCTGGTACGCTACCTCGAGATCTGCGACGGCAACATGCAGGAAGGCTCGTTTCGCTGCGATGCGAACGTATCGGTGCGCCGCGCGGGCGCGACCAAGCTCGGCACGCGCTGCGAGATCAAGAACGTCAACTCGTTCCGCTACGTCGAGAAGGCCATCAACTACGAGATCGGCCGTCAGATCGCCGTGCTCGAGCGCGGTGGCAGCATCACGCAGCAGACCCGGCTCTACGATGCCGGCAAGGACGAGACCCGGCCGATGCGCTCGAAGGAAGAAGCGAACGACTACCGCTACTTTCCGGACCCGGACCTGCTGCCGGTGGCACTCGACCAGGCGTTCATCGATGCGGTCCGCGCGACGCTGCCGGAACTGCCCGACGAGAAGGCGGCGCGGTTCGCGCAGAGCTATGGGCTGCAGGCCTACGATGCCGGCGTGCTGACCTCGAGCCGCGAGCTCGCGGAGTATTACGAGGCCGCGGTGCGAAGCGTCGGCGCCGATGCGGCGGCGGCCAAGCTCGCGGCGAACTGGGTCATGGGCGACTGGTCGGCGTTCCTGAACCGCGACGGACTCGAGGTGGGCGCCGCGAAGGTGTCCGCCGCCGGACTCGCCGGGCTGCTGCGCCGGATCATCGATGCGACGATCTCCGGCAAGATCGCCAAGGAGGTCTTCGAGACCATGTGGGCCGAGGGCCTGGAGGCCGACGCGGTCATCGCGGCCAAGGGCCTGCGGCAGATCACCGACGTCGCTGCCATCGAGGCGGCGATCGATGCTGTGCTGGCGGCGAATCCCCGGCAGCTCGCCGATTACCGCTCCGGCAAGGACAAGCTGTTCGGTTTCTTCGTCGGCCAGGCGATGAAGGCGACCCACGGCAAGGCCAACCCGGCGCAGTTGAACGAGCTGTTGAAGAAAAAGCTCGCACCGTAGCCTAGCGTGCGTGATGGCGACACACTGCGGCGGTTCATATTCGAGCGCTTCCCGGTGCGCGGCTACGTCGTGCACCTCGACGCGTCGTGGCGGGCACTGATCGAGCACCACGCGTATCCGCCGGTATTGCGCGACACTCTCGGCGAGGCCGTGGCCGCGACGATGCTGCTGGGTGCGACCCTGAAGTTCGAGGGACTGCTGACATTGCAGATGCAGGGTCCCGGCCCGATGCACCTGTTGGTCGTGCAGGCGACTCACCGCCACGCGCTGCGCGGTGTCGCGCGCTGGCGGGGCGAGGTGGCCGATCGCGACCTCGAGGCGCTGACCGGCGGCGGCCAGGTGACCGTCACGGTCGAGAACGCCGATCGGTCGTCGCGCTACCAGGGCATTGTGCCGGTGACCGGCGCGCGACTGGCGGACTGCTTCGAGGACTATTTCGCGCGCTCCGAGCAGCTGCCGACGCGGCTGTGGCTGACGGCGACCCCGGAGCGCGCGGCGGGCCTGTTGCTGCAGCGGCTGCCGAGCGGGGCGAGCTCCTCGGCTGCCGAGCTTGAGCACTCCGCAGCGCAGGGCGAGGAGGACTGGAACCGCGTGCTGCACCTCGCCGCGACGCTGACGCCGGCCGAACTTGCGATGCTGCCATGCGCCGAGCTGCTGCGTCGGCTGTTTCACGAGGAGGATGTGCGCCTCTACGAGCCCGGCCCGGTATTCTTCCAGTGCACCTGTTCCCGGGAGAGGGTCAGCGGGATCCTGCGCTCGCTCGGCGCGGCGGAGGTTCGCGACATCCTCGCCGAGCGGGGCGCGGTCGAGGTCCGCTGCGAGTTCTGCAACCGCGCGTGGCAATACGACGCGGTGGACGTGGCGGGCCTGTTTGCGGACGGAAAGACCGTCTCGAGCCCCCGGGCGCTACAGTAGCGCGCACGGTCCGCTGTGGCCAAACCGGATGCACCGCCAGCGTGAATCATCGTGCCATCCGCGCCGGCCCGGTCTCGGGGATGGACGCGAGCCGTCCGAGCATCGCCCGTCCCCCAGGTTGGGTGTGGGCGTCGGTCGGGGATGAACACCCCGAGTAGCAATCAGGCCGCCGGCGCGACACCGCACGCGGAACTCGCTGCGATGGACGCATGGTGGCGCGCCGCCAACTACCTGGCGGTTGGCCAGATCTATCTGCTCGACAATCCCCTGTTACGCGAGCCGCTGAGGCTTGCGCACGTCAAGCCGCGCCTGCTCGGCCACTGGGGGACTACGCCCGGTCTCAACTTCATCTACGTGCACGCCAATCGGCTGATCCGCGCCCACGATCTGAACATGATCTTGATCGCCGGTCCCGGACACGGCGGGCCAGGCCTGGTGGCGAGCACGTGGCTCGAGGGCAGCTACAGCGAGTTCTATCCGAATGTCCCGCAGACTGCCGAAGGAATGTGCCGGCTGTTCCGGCAGTTCTCGTTCCCCGGCGGCATACCGAGCCACGCCGCACCGGAAACACCCGGATCGATCCACGAGGGAGGCGAGCTCGGCTATGCGCTGTCGCATGCCTTCGGGGCGGTATTCGACAATCCGGACCTGATTGCGTGTTGCGTCGTGGGTGATGGCGAGGCCGAGACCGGGCCGCTCGCGACAGCATGGCATTCGAACAAGTTCCTCGATCCCCAGCGCGACGGGGCGGTGCTGCCGATCCTGCACCTCAATGGCTACAAGATTGCCAATCCGACGGTGCTCGCGCGGCTGCCGCCTGGCGAGCTCGAGAGTCTGCTGGTCGGCTACGGCTACGCGCCGTACTTCGTCGAGGGCGATGACCCGATGACGATGCACGCGCGGATGGCCGACACGCTCGACACGGTTGTCCGCGAGATACGCGCGGCGCAGCATGCGGCGCGCGTCGACGGCTGCCGCGAGCGGCCGCGCTGGCCGATGGTCGTGCTGCGTTCCCCGAAGGGCTGGACCGGACCTAAGACGGTCGATGGTCTGCGGACCGAGGGATCATGGCGTTCACACCAGGTGCCGCTCGCCGAGCTCAGCACGCGCCCCGACCATCTCGCCCTCCTCGAGCGCTGGCTCAAGAGCTACCGGCCCGAAGAACTGTTCGACGCCGACGGCGCGCCACGCGCCGAGATCAAGGCGCTGGCGCCGCGGGGCGAGCGCCGCATGGGCTCGAACCCGCACGCCAATGGCGGGCTGCTGCTCAAGGATCTGCGGCTGCCGGACTTTCGCAACTACGCGGTCGCCACGCCGATGCCAGGCGCGGTATTCGCCGAGGCGACCCGCGTGATGGGCGCGTTTCTGCGCGACGTGATGCAGCTGAACCTCGATCAGGCCAATTTCAGGGTATTCGGCCCGGACGAGACCGCCTCGAACCGGCTCGACGCCCTCCTCGAGGTGACCGACAAGACCTGGCTCGGGCTGCTGGCGGCCGATGACGAGCACCTGTCCGCCGGCGGGCGGGTGATGGAGATACTGTCCGAGCACACCTGCCAGGGGTGGCTCGAGGGCTACCTGCTGACCGGCCGGCACGGACTGTTCTCGTGCTACGAGGCGTTCATTCACGTGGTCGACTCGATGTTCAACCAGCACGCCAAGTGGCTCAAGGTCGCGAGCCGCGAAATTCCGTGGCGCAGGCCCATTGCTTCTCTCAACTACCTGCTGACCTCCCATGTCTGGCGGCAGGATCACAACGGCTTCTCCCACCAGGATCCGGGCTTCATCGATCACGCCGTCAACAAGAAGGCCGACATCATCCGCGTCTATCTGCCGCCCGACGCCAACACGCTGCTGGTCGTGACCGACAAATGCCTGCGCAGCCGCAATCGGGTCAACGTCATCGTTGCCGGCAAGCAGCCGCAGCAGGTATGGCTCGAGATGGAGGCCGCGATCCGCCACTGCAGCGCCGGGATCGGTATCTTTGAGTGGGCCAGCAGCGATGCAGACGCGGGCCCCGAGGTCGTGATGGCCTGTGCTGGCGACATCCCGACGCTCGAGACGCTCGCCGCGGTCGATCTGCTGCGACGGTGGGTGCCCGACCTCGCGATCCGGGTCGTCAACGTCGTCGATCTGATGACCCTGCAGCCGAGCGAGGAGCATCCGCACGGTCTGCCGGACCGGGATTTCGATGCGCTGTTCACGCGCGACAAGCCGGTCATCTTCGCCTACCACGGCTATCCATGGCTGATCCACCGCCTGACATACCGGCGCCACAATCACGCGAATCTTCACGTCCGCGGGTACAAGGAGGAGGGCACGACGACAACGCCGTTCGACATGACCGTGCTCAACGATCTCGACCGGTTCCATCTTGCGGGCGATGTGATCGGCCGGGTCAAGCGGCTCGAGCCGCGCGCCGCGCATCTCACGCAGCGGATCCGCGACAAGCTCGTCGAGCACCGCGAGTACATCGTCAGTCACGGCGAGGACCTGCCGGAGATCAGGAACTGGAATTGGCCGGCAAGTGGATGAATCCGCTGCAATGCCGCGCCGCGGTTCCGCCGTTCCGGCAGCCGCCGGCCGGCGGGGGCAGCGACACTCAGCGCTCGGCCGCGTCGACCGAGCGGATGTAGCTCGAGCCACCGAGCGCGTTCATCTGCTCGATGATCCACGCCTGGCGCCGCCACATGTATGCGTTCGGGTGCTCGAGGCGCAATCGCCTCGGATTGGGCAGCACGGTGGCGAGCAGGGCTGCCTGCTCCTGCGTCAGGTGGGCAGGATCGGTGCGGAAGAAGCGCGGTGCGGCGGCTCCGACGCCATAGACGCCCGGAGCGAACTCGGCGACGTTGAGGTACATCTCGAGAATCCGCTGCTTAGGCCACAGCATCTCGATCAGCAGCGTCAGGTACGCCTCGAGGCCCTTGCGCACGAAGCTCGGCCCGGGCCACAGATACAGGTTCTTCGCGACCTGCTGGCTGATCGTGCTCGCCCCGCGCAGGCGCTTGCCGCGCTCGCGCTCTTTGACGGCCGCGTCGATGGCCTCGAAGTCGAATCCGGGATGGAACGCGAACTTCTGGTCCTCCGAGGCGATGACCGCGAGTTTCGCGTGCCGCGAGATGCGCTCGTAAGGGGTCCACCGGAAGTCGGCGCGCCAGCGAAAGTCCTGGCCGAGCCAGGCGTTCACGTAGCCCTCGGCCATGAACGCGGTGGTCACCGGGCGCACCCACCGCAACGCCAGCACCGACAGCAGCGTGACCGCGACAAAACCGCAGGCCAGCCACAGTAAGGCGGTCCGGAGCCTGCGCCAGACTCCGCCACGGCTCGTCATCGCCGGTGCGTCAGCTCGCGACGACGGTGACCGACTCGATCACGACCGCCTCGAGCGGCACGTCCTCGTGCTGGCCGCGCTTTCCAGTCGCGACCGCCGCGATCTTGTCGACGACGTCCATGCCCTGCATCACGTGGGCGAATACCGCATAACCGGCGTTGCCCCGGCCCGGGTCGAGAAACGCGTTGTCCTTGAGATTGACGAAGAACTGCGAGGTGGCGCTGTTCGGGTCGTTGGTACGCGCCATCGACAGGCTCCCGCGCCGGTTCTTCAGTCCATTCGAGGACTCGTTCTTGATCGGCGCGCGGGTCTTCTTCTGCTGCATGTCAGCCGTCAGCCCGCCGCCCTGGATCATGAAATTGGGAATGACCCTGTGAAAGACCGTGCCATCGAAGTGGCCGGCCTCGACATAGGCGAGAAAATTCTTGCAGCTGATCGGCGCATCCTCGCTATGCAGCTCGACGTTGAAGCTGCCGAGCGAGGTCTGAAACTTGAGCATGGCGGAACTCTCCGGTAAGGCGGCGGATCCTGAACCGCACATTCTAGCCGGGCCGGCGCCCCAGCGTCGCGCGCTCGAGCCCGGCGAGGTCGTGGCGCGTGCCGACGTGCTCAAGTCCGCCGGACTGAAACAGCGATCGCGTGGCTGCGCCCTGGGTGGCGCCGTGTTCGACGATCAGCGCTCCGCCGGGCACGAGGTGGGCACTCGCGCGGCGGGTGATCTCCTCGATCGCCTCCAGGCCGGTCGGGCCGGCCAGCAGCGCTGCGCGCGGCTCGTGGCGCAGCTCGGGGGCGCCGAGCTGCGGATCAGTCGCGGCGAGATATGGCGGGTTGGCGACGATCACGGCGTAGCGCGCGCCGGCGACCGGCGCGTACCAGCGACCGCACAGCGTGCGCGCGTTCGGCAGTGCAAGGCGCGCGCGGTTGCGTTCGGCCACGGCGATCGCCGCCGGGCTCGCATCGACCAGGTCGACGCGCGCCGTGGGCCGTTCATGGGCAATCGCGAGGCCGATCGCGCCGCTGCCGGTGCCGAGGTCGAGCACGGCCGGCGCCGGCTCGTCGCTCAGGCGCTCGAGGGCGAGCTCAACGAGCAGCTCGGTCTCCGGTCGCGGCACCAGCACCGCCGGGTTCACCTCGAGCGTCAACGTCCAGAATTCGCGCCGCCCCAGCAGATAGGCGACCGGCTCGCCGGCGGCCCGGCGGGCGATCAGGGTCGCAAAGCGCGCCGCCTCCTCGGATGCCAGCGCACGCTCGGTGCGGGCCAGCAGGCGGCCGCGCTCGACGCCGAGCAGGTGGGCAAGCAGCAGTTCGGCATCCATGCGCGGGCTCGCGGAGGCGGTGACGAGACGCGCTGTGGCCTGCTCGAGCGCGGCACCGATCATTCGAGCGCCGCGAGCTGCTCCGCCTCGTATTCGCGCGCGAGCGGCAGCAGCACCTCGTCCAGGTCGCCGTTGACGATGTCCTCGAGTCGGTACAGGGTCAGGTCGACCCGGTGGTCGGTGAGGCGTCCCTGCGGGAAGTTGTAGGTGCGGATGCGCTCCGAGCGATCACCGGTCCCGACCTGCAGCTTGCGGCTCGCCGCCTGTTCGGAGGTCTGCTTGTCGCGTTCGGCCTGCAACAGCCGGGCCTTCAGCAACGCCATCGCCCGCGAGCGGTTCTTGTGCTGCGAGCGCTCGTCCTGACACTCGACGACGATTCCGGTCGGCAGGTGCGTGATGCGCACCGCAGAGTCGGTCTTGTTGACGTGCTGGCCGCCGGCGCCCGAGGAGCGGTAGGTATCGATGCGCAGATCGGCATCGGCGATTGGTACGTCCTCGACGGCGGCGAGCTCGGGCAGGATCGCCACGGTGCAGGTCGAGGTGTGGATGCGCCCCTGCGCCTCGGTGGCCGGCACGCGCTGCACCCGGTGCGTGCCGGATTCGAACTTGAGGCGTGAATAGGCGCCCCGGCCGACGATGCGGCTGATGATTTCCCGGTAGCCGCCGTGCTCGCCGCGACTCTCGGACAGCACCTCGACCGTCCAGCCGTGAGCGTCCGCATAGCGGGAGTACATGCGGAACAGGTCGCCAGCGAAGATCGCCGCCTCGTCGCCGCCGGCGCCGGCACGAATCTCGAGGAAGATGTTGCCGTCGTCGTGCGGATCCTTCGGGATCAGCAGCTGCTGCAGGTCGGCTTCGGTGGTGGCGATGCGGGCGCCGAGCGCGCGCTGCTCCTCGTCCCCGAGCGAGCGCATCTCGGGGTCGGCATCGGCCGCGAGCTCACCGGCGGCGCGGACGTCGCGCTCGAGGTCGAGAAACGCGCGGAAGCGCTGCGCGACAGGCTCGAGGCGGGCGTACTCCATCGACAGCTCCCGAAACCGGTCGCTGTTGCCCTGCAGCGCGGGATCCGCGAGCAGGCGGGCCACCTCCTCGTAGCGGTCAGCGAGCCGCTCGAGGCGCCGGCGAATGGAGTCCCTCATTCGCGGTCCGTACCGAGGTCGAACAGGCGCCGGGCCGCCGAGACGAGCGCCTCGTCGCCGGATTCTCCGGCCTGACGCAGCCGGTGGGTCGGCGCGTGTATAAGCCTGTGGGTCAGCGTATCGGCGAGGTAGGCGAGCGCGTCCTGCGGGGAGCGGCCGCTGCCGAGCAGCCGCACGGCCTGCTCGAGCGTCTGGGCCCGCACCTGCTCGGCGCTGGTGCGCAATTCCCGAATCGTCGGCACCGCGTGCTGGCCGCGCAGACCCGACATGAAACGCGCGACTTCCTCCTCGATTAAAATCCGGGCCTGGCGCGCTTCGTCCTGGCGCGCGTGCAGGTTCTCGGCGACGAAACTCTGCAGATCGTCGATGGTGTAGAGGTACACGTCCTCGAAGTCGGCCACCGCCGCCTCGATGTCGCGCGGCACGGCGATGTCGACCATGAACATCGGCCGCCGCCGCCGCGCCGCGAGCGCCGCAGTGACGTCGGCGACGGTAATGACCGCGTGCGGACTCGCGGTGCTGGTGACGACGATGTCCGCGTCGGGAAGGTGCTGGGCGAGGGCGTCGAGCGTGATCGCCGAGGCGTTGAACTCGGCCGCCAGCGCCTCGGCCCGGTCGAGCGTGCGGTTCGCGATGATCATGCGCTTAAGGCCCTGCGCGTGCAGGTGGCGGGCGGCGAGCGCGATCGTCTCGCCGGCGCCGACGAGCAGCGCCGTGTGCTGGGTGAACCCTGCGAAGATCCGCCGGGCAAGGCTCACGGCCGCGTAGGCGACCGACACGGCGTTGGCGCCGATGCGGGTTTCGGTGCGCACTCGCTTGGCGACCGAGAACGTCGCCTGGAACAAGCGGTTGAGCGTCGGCCCCACCGTGCCGCTCTCCTGGGCCGCGCGGTAGGCATCCTTGAGCTGCCCGAGGATCTGCGGCTCGCCCAGCACCATCGAGTCGAGTCCGGAGGCGACCGCAAAAGCGTGCTCCACCGCGGCGGCGTCCTGCCACTCGTAGAGGGATCCGGCGAGGTTGCGCCCGACGCCGTGATAGTTCTCGAGCCAGGTGCCGAGGCCCGCCGGCTGGTCCACGACGCAGTAAAGCTCGGTTCGATTGCAGGTCGAGACGATGACATTTTCGCGCGCACCGCCGCTGGCGAGCGCGCGCAGGGCATCCGGCAGATGACTGGGGTCGAAGACCACCTTCTCACGCACCTCCACGGGTGCCGTGCGATGGTTGATCCCGACGACAAC
>Ga0209415_10017849_pt1 | contig 11248 bp, 11 predicted proteins | sample PeaSoiSIISIP2007_FD_187696 | JGI IMG/M metagenome (GOLD analysis project Ga0209415, IMG submission 187696) | Peat soil microbial communities from Weissenstadt, Germany - SII-SIP-2007 (SPAdes) (version 2) | ecosystem: Environmental > Terrestrial > Soil > Wetlands > Peat | place: Germany...
TCGGCGTGGCGAAGTTGAAGGATCAGCTCTCGACGCATTTGCGCGCGGTCGAGGCTGGCGACGAGGTCGAGGTGACGGATCGGGGTCGCCCAATCGCCTGGATCGTCCCGGTGCGCCCGGCCGCGCGGGTCGCCGTGCAGCCACCCCGCACGTCCTTCGCGTCCATCCGTGGGCGAAGCTACCCGCCCGCTGGATGGACAGTGAGCTCGACCGAGCTGCTGCTGCAGGAACGCCAGGAACGTTGAACGCCTACCTCGACTCCTCGGTGCTCCTGAGGATCGTCCTGGGCGAGCCAGAGCCGCTGCCATCCTGGGGCCGCATCGACGAAGCGCTGTCGAGCGAATTGATCCGTCTCGAATGCCTGCGGACCATCGACAGGGCCCGCGTCCAGCTTCGGCTCGGCGACGATGTTGTCTCGCGTCAGCGGGCCGACGTGCTGGAGGCGATCGACGGCCTCAGCCTCATACCGCTCACCAGGCTGGTGCTCGAACGGGCCGCGGAGCCGTTTCCGACCCTGGTTGGATCGCTTGACGCAATCCATCTCGCCAGCGCGCTGCTCGTCCGGGAGCAGTACAACGAGCTGCTCTTTGCCACCCACGACCAGCGGCTGGCGGTCGCGGCGCGCGCGATGGGGCTTTCCGTGACAGGCAGCCTGATCTAGGACGCGGCGACTGACGCCCGATCTGCAGCCCCAGGTAGACGTGGCGAGATGCCGCCCAGCGTGACGCGCGTCAGCGCCCGAAGACCTCTGCGAGCTCGAACGCCGGCGTCACCTGCAGCTGGTCGTAGCGGCAGTCAGCCGGTGTCCGGTCGGGACGCCAGCGGCGGAATGTGGTGGCGTGGCGGAACCGGTCGCCCTGCAGGTGATCGTAGGCCACTTCGCACACGCGCTCGACGCGCAGCGGTTCCCAGCTGAGGTCGCGGCCGCGGTTCCACCGGCTGGTGGCGCCCGGAAGCCGCTGCCCGCTCCCGGCCGCCTCGTCCTCCCACTCCTTCCAGTGCGCCCACGGATGGCCCTCGAGCGCGCCCTCGCGGAGCGGGGCCAGCGCGCCGGCCAGGGCCCGCCGCTCCTCGCGGGTGAAGCTCGACGTCACGCCCACGTGGTGCAGCGTGCCCGCGGCGTCGTGCAGGCCGAGCAGGAGGGACCCTACCAGCTCGCCGGGCGCATCCCGGTACCAACGGAAGCCCGCCACGGCGCAGTCGGCGGTGCGCTGGTGCTTGATCTTGATCATGGCGCGGCGGCCGGGCTCGTACGGGCCGTCGAGCCGCTTCGCGACGACGCCGTCCAGCCCAGCACCCTCGAAGCGGTTGAACCAGTCCGTCGCGACGCCCCGGTCGCGGGTGGCCGGCGTGAGCGACACGACGCTCGGACCTGCCACCGGGCCCCGCCGGAGCGAGGCCGCAAGGATTGCCCGCCGCTCCTCGAACCGCGCCGCCCGCAGGTCGCGATCGTCGAGCGCGAGCAGGTCCCAGGCCACGTGGGAGGCCGGCGACTCAGCCGCGAGCCGGGCCACGCGGGACGCGGCCGGGTGGATCCGCAGCAGCAGCGCGTCGAAGTCCAGCCCGTGGGGACCCGCGATGACCACTTCGCCGTCGACGACCGCCCGATCCGGCAGCGCGGCGAGGAGCGGCGCATGCAGTTCGGGAAAGTAGCGATCGAGCGGCTTGAGATCGCGGCTCTGGATCAGCAGCTCTGGGCCGTCGCGAAAGACGATCGCGCGGAACCCGTCCCACTTGGGCTCGTACAGCCAGCCGTCGCCCTCGGGGATCGCGTCGGCGGCCTTCGCGAGCATCGGCTCGACAGGCGGGCTCACCGGCAGGTGCACGGGTCGCGTCCCCCTGTGCGGACGAACCTATCCCTCCGCCGGCGTCTCCGCCTCCGGGCTCGTCTCCTCGGCGACGGGGGCCGCCTCGGCCTCGCGCTCGACCTCGGCGCGCGACGGCTGGACGTGCGCCACGGTCTCATCGAGGTCCGTGAGGAGCGTGACCTTCGCAGGGATGGGCAGGTCCCGGACGCGGATCACCGCCTCGAACGAATCGAGGACACTGACGTCGTACTCGATCACCTGTGGCATCGCCCCGGGCAACCCGCGGAGGCGCACGTGCTCCAGCGTCTGCAGCAGCGTGCCGCTGTGCTTCTCCACCGCCAGCGAGACGCCCACGGGCGCGAGGGTGACGTCCATGGTCATCTCCTCGGTCATCCGGACGAGGTAGAAGTCCACGTGGAGCGGTGTTCGCCTGACCGGGTGCTCCTGGACACCGTGCACGACGGCCTGGTGCGTGCGCTCGCCATCGACCTTGAGGTCGATCAGGGCATGCCGGCCGGCTGCTCGACTCATGGCCTCGAACGCCTTCGCATCGACCTGGATCGCCTCGGACGCCTCGCCGTGCCCGTACAGCACCGCGGGCAGGATCCCCTGTCTCCGCAGGCGGGCGACGTCCTTGCCTGTGATCTCGCGCCGTTGCGCGGCCAGAACGGGTCGGGTCACGATCGAGTCCTCAGTGTGGCGGCGGACCGGGCGACTCCAGGGGGCCCGCGCCGACGAGCGCGTCGGGCGCAGCGCGCTCCGGTGCCCCGCGACCACGTGATGGTAGCAGACCGTCCCAGATGTACGATTCCCGTCCATGAACGCCACGATCCTCATCGTCGAGGACGAGTTCGCGGTCGCTCGGGGCGTCGAGTACGCGCTCCAGCAGGAGGGGTACGACGTCCGGATCGCGCGGAGTGGCGAGGAGGGCCTGGAGTTCGCCACGCAGCAGGCGCCCGATCTGGTCGTCCTGGACGTGCGACTGCCGGGGATGGATGGGTTCGAAGTCCTGCGCCGCCTGCGGGCGTCGGGCTCCAAGGCGCCTGTCCTCTTCCTGACGGCCCGGGACGATGAGGTCGACAAGGTGATCGGCCTGGAGCTGGGTGCGGACGATTACCTGACCAAGCCGTTCGGCCTGCGCGAGCTGATGAGCCGCATCAAGGCGCTCCTCCGGCGTGCCTACGGGGACCTCGCGGACGCGACGGGCGGGCGGGTGATCCGCTTCCGGGACCTGGTGATCGACCTCGAGCGCCGCCGGGTGTCCCGAGGCGACCGGCGGATCTCGCTGACCGCCACGGAGTTCGAGATCCTGCGGCACCTCGCGGCGCGGCCGGGTCGCGTCTACTCACGACGCGAGCTGCTCGAGCTCGTCCGCGACTACGAGTCGTCGCTCGACCAGGACGAGAAGACCATCAACGTCCACGTCAGCCACCTGCGCGAGAAACTCGAGGACGACCCGTTCGCGCCCGCCTTCATCCTGACGGTGCGAGGTGCGGGGTACGCCTTTGCCGAGCGCTGAGGCTGAGCCGGCCTCCCGTCTCCAGCGGGAGCTGCGCCGCGCCCGTCGCGTGCTCCCCCGGTCGTTTCGCGCGCGCCTCGCGGTGGTCATCTCCGCGGTGGTGGCGTTCGCGCTGATCCTGGTCCTGGCCGTGCTCCCGCGCCTCCTGGACTCGTACTTCGCGCAGCAGGAGACGCAGAACCTCCAGGCGCGTGCGGCGGCCGTGGAGCAGCTCCTGGCCGCGCAGCTGCGCCTCACGGCGCGCGCCGGCCTGGTGCCGATCATCGAGCCCACCACTCCGCTGCGTCTGTCCGACGACGTCATCTCGGCGCTGACCGGAGCCGACGAACCCGGCGAGCGATCCTTCCTGTCGGTCGAGGCCCAGGTCGTGGCGCAGGCGGACCTGACGGTGGCGATCTACCCCACGGCCAGCGCGACGGGGAACCCGGTCGCCACGCTGAAGGCGCCGCTGGCGGCCGCACCCGGCGACGGGCTCACGAGGGAGGCGGGAAGCGTGTCCGGCTCCTTCACGGTCCCGGACCTCTACTGGTCACAGTTCTCGGGCTCAGCGCCCGTGCGGGCCGTGGTCGTCACGCTGTCGTCGCCCTACACGCTCCGCGCAGAGACGCTGCAGACCCTCTTCACGGTCCTCATCGCGGTCGCGGTGCTCGCGCTGCTGCTGGCGGTCGTTGTGGCGGCGATCGTGGCCGATCGACTCACGACGCCGATTCGACGGCTGACGCGGGCGTCGCGCGCTCTCGCCGAGGGCGATTTCTCGGCGCGCGTGAAGGCCTCGCCGAGCGGGTCTCCCGAGATCAACGAGCTGGCCACCGCGTTCAACCGGATGGCCGACGAGCTCCAGCAGTCGATCGAGTACATCCGGCGCGATCGCGACCGGGGCCGCGAGTTCCTCGCCGACGTCAGCCACGAGCTGCGCACGCCGATCGCCGCGCTGCGCATGTTCAACGAGCTGCTCCGGGAAGGCGCAGCCGAGGACTCCGCCACGCGAGCGGAGTTCCTCGAAACGAGCCGGGTACAGATCGAGCGGCTCGACTGGCTCTCGTCGAACCTGCTCGAGCTGTCGAAGCTCGAGTCCGGGCTCGTTGCGCTCGACCTGCGCCCGGACGACCTGCGGACGGTGGTCGAGAACGCGATCGAGCAGGCGAGTCCGACGGCCGAACGGAAAGGCGTGACGCTCACCGCGGACCTGCCCTCCTCCCCGTTCAGGTTCCCGCACGATCCGCCGCGGCTCGGCCAGGTCCTCGGCAACCTGGTGGGAAACGCGGTCAAGTTCACGCCGGCAGGAGGCCGCGTGACGGTGACGCTCGCGCGCACCCGGGAGGGGGCCCGCTTCACGGTCCAGGACACCGGCGTTGGGATCGACGCAGAGGAGCTGCCGCACGTCTTCGATCGCTTCTACCGAGGGTCGCGCGCGAACGAGATCCGTGCGTCGGGGTCCGGGCTCGGGCTCGCGATCGCCCGATCGATCGTGGAGATGCACGGCGGCCGCATCAGCATTGCGAGCCGGCTCGGGCGGGGCACGCAGGTCGACGTGTTCCTCCCGCGGCACGCCGAGCCCGGGGAGATGATGGAATCTTCATCCCGCCCAGCGCTGCCGTGAACACAGCTGTGGCACAGTGGGTGCGGTTAGTGATCACCGGCAGAGGATCGGGCCGGTCTGGGCGTCCCCATTGAACCGATCCGAGGCACACTGCGCAGATGTCCGAACAACGTCCTGACGACACGGTGTCGTATTACAGCCCGCCGCCGGAACCCCGCCCGACGTGGTCCCAGGAGGCGTGGAACGCGGCCGCCACCCCCAGCCAGTGGATCGAGCCGTACCCGGCACCGGTCCAGCCGCGCCCAGCGCCCACGCGCTCGCCCGGGCTCGCCGTCGTCATGACCGCGGCACTCGTCGCCGCGACGCTGGCATCGGCGGGAACGTACGCGGCGCTCGACATGTCGGGGAACCTCAACCGGCCCGCGCCGATCGCGGCGGTGGGGGCCAGCCCGGCGTCGTCCGGCGCTCCCACCGAGCAGGTCGTGACGGTCAACGAGCAGTCCGCCATCGTCCAGGCCGCGCAGACCGTCAGTCCGGCCGTGGTGACTATCACCACCCAGGAGACGAGCTCGCTCGACCCGTTCTCCGTGCCGGCCACCGGCGTCGGGTCGGGCATCATCTACAACTCGAACGGCTGGATCGTCACGAACCACCACGTGGTCGCCGGCGCCTCGGGGCCGGTGCAGGTCCAGCTCAAGGACGGCCACGAGTACACGGGCACCGTGTACGGGACGGATACGCTGACGGATCTCGCCATCGTGAAGATCAACGCGACGGGCCTGCCGGCGGCGCAGATCGGGGACTCGTCGACGCTCGAGCCGGGGCAGCTGGCCATCGCCATCGGAAGCCCGCTGGGGACGTTCACGAACAGCGTCACGTCCGGGATCATCAGCGCGCTGGGACGACAGATCCAGGTCACAGACGACCAGACCGGCCAGCCCGTCACGCTGCATAACCTGATCCAGACGGACGCGGCGATCAACCCGGGCAACTCCGGCGGCGCCCTGCTCAACTCCAGCGGCCAGGTGATCGGGATCAACACCGCGACCGCCTCGACGGCACAGGGGATCGGGTTCGCGATCCCGATCAACATCGCGCGGCCGATCATGACCCAGGCCGTCGACGGCCAGAAGCTGAGCCGCCCATGGATCGGCATCCGGTTCACGTCACTCGACCCGCAGGCGCAGCAGCAGCTCAAGACGCCGATCGACTACGGCGCCCTCATCGGGCCCCCGGATGCGACCTCGGGTCAGCCGCTGGTCGAGCCGGGCAGCCCCGGGGACGCTGCGGGACTCAAAGCGGGCGACATCATCACCGATCTCAACGGACAGCGGGTCGATGTGGCGCACCCGCTCGACATGCTGCTCGTCACGCACATGCCGGGGGAAACCGTCGAGCTGCAGGTGCTGCGCAACGGCCAGCAGATGTCGATCAAGGTGACGCTCGGGACCCGGCCAGCAAGCGCGGCGCAGCAGTAGGGCGCGTCAGGCCCGGCGCCTGTCAACGGCGGCGGTCCCCGTCCGAGCGCGTCCGCCAGATCTCCACCTCCGCGTGGTCGATGCGCCCGCTGACCGGGACCCGCATCTTGCGCACGCGGACGCCGACCTCGTTCACCGGCAACAGCCGGAGGAGCTCGTGTGCGATCCCCTCCGCGATCGCCTCGACGAGCTTGAAGTTGGTGGACTCAACCAGCTCGCGCGCGATCTCGAACGCCCGTCCGTAGTCGACCGACCGCTCGAGGTCGTCCTCGACGCCGGCGGGCTGCAGGTTGAGCACGAGTTCCACGTCCACCTCGAACGGCTGCGGCTCCGCGCGTTCCTCGTCCGTGTACCCGTGGCGCCCCTGGAAGACCATGCGCCGCAGCACGATCCGGTCCGTCACACCCGTGCCTCCCCCTCGAGCCGCACGATCGCGTCGCACATGCGGGCGACGCGGACGTTCGGCAGTACGTCATGCACGCGCACGATGTCGACGCCTGCCGCGATCCCCAGCGCAGTCGTGGCCAGCGTTCCCTCGAGCCGCTCGTCCGGCGGGACGTTGCCCAGCACGCGACCGATGGTCGACTTGCGGCTGGTCCCCAGGATGATGGGCCGCTCCAGTACGGACAGCTCCGCCAGGTCCCGCAGCAGGACCAGGTTGTGCTCCATCGTCTTGCCGAAACCGATCCCGGGGTCGATCACGATCGAATCCCAGGGCATGCCCGCGGCGAGTACGCGGTCGAGGCCGCGTCGCAGGTCGGCGAGCACCTCCCGCACGACGTCGTCGTACCGCGCCTCCTCCCGGTTGTGCATCAGGACGTAGGCGGCGCCGTGCTCCGCCGCCAATCGCGGCAGCGCGTCGGACGGCCCGGTACCCCAGACGTCGTTGACGCAGTTCGCGCCGGCGTCGAGCGCCTCGGCCGCAACCTCGGTCTTGGTCGTGTCGACGCTGATCGGAATGCCGGGCAGGGCACTGCGGATGGCCCGGATCGCCGGCACGACGCGCGCTCGCTCCTCCTCGACGTCCACGGGTGCACGCCCGGGCCGGGTGGACTCCCCGCCGACGTCGACGATGTCGGCGCCCTCGTCGACCATCCGGCGCGCCAGCGAGCGGGCGAGGCCGGCTCGGCCGTCGAGCGTGCTGCGCGCCTGTGCGCGGCCACGGGCTCCATGAGTGACGCGCCCGTCGCCGGTCGCCAGGAGCCCGTCGCCGCTGAACGAGTCGGGCGTGACGTTCACGATCCCCATGACATACGTCCGTGCGCCCCACTCGAAGGTCACGGGTCCGATCCGGGTCGAGCCGAGGCTCGTCGTCTTCACGCTCGCAGCCCCCTGGTCACGAGCAGCCCACGCACCGCACCGACGAGGTAGAGCGAGCCCGCCACGACCACCGGTCCACCGGCACGCGCCGCAGTTTCGACGGCCAGGTCGAGCGCTTCCTCGGGGCTCTCGGCGGCGGTCACCTCGGCCGGGCGCCCGTCGGAGCGCGCAGCCCACGCGTTGCGGACCCGTGCCGCCAGCTCGCCACCGTCCAGCCCGCGGGCGCCGATCCGGACCGTCACGATGCGGGCGCCGGCAAGCGCGGGGCTCGAAGCCAGCCGGTCCAGCATCTCGCCCGCGTCCTTGTCGCGCATGATGCCGATGATCGCCGTGACAGGGCCGGGCGCAAGTGTCGGACGGAGTTCCTCGAGCGCGTCGAGCAGGGCGCGGACGCCGTCGGGATTGTGCGCGCCGTCCAGCAGCACGTCGACGGAACCCCGGGCGACGGCGGCGTTCCCGACCGCATGCTCGGCCGACAGGCGCAACAGCTCGAGCCGTCCGGGCCAGCGCGCCCGCTCGAGCCCGTCGCGTCGCGCCCTGGCGGGCACGCGAGCGAGGCCGGCCGCCTCGAGGGCGTCCACGACGCCGAGTGCCACGGCCGCGTTCGCCGCCTGGTGCCGGCCGAGGAGCCCCATGTGCACCGGGCCCAATCCGGGCGCGTCGACGCGCAGCCCATCGCGGTCCATGCTCAGCACCGCCAGCGGCGTCACCTCGGCGAGCGGGATCCCGAGCCGGCGGGCTCGCCGTCGAACCACCTCGAGCGCCTCTCCGGTCGCGCCCGTCACCGCCCGGTCGCCGCGCTTCAGGATTGCGGCCTTCTCGCGCGCGATCAGGGCGATCGTGTCGCCGAGCACGGCCGCGTGGTCCATCGCGACGCTGGTGACTGCCGCCACGCCTCCGTCCCACGCGTTGGTGGCGTCGAGACGGCCACCCAGCCCGACCTCGACGACGGCCAGGTCCACGCGCTGCTCGTCGAACCAGGCGAACGCCGCCGCGGTGAGCAGCTCGAATTCGGTGGGCGGGCCGAGCCGGCCCGGCACGCTGCGGTTCAGGGTAAGGACGCGCGATACGAGGCGTGCGAAGTCGTCGGGCGCGATCGGCTCGCCGCCGACGACGATCCGCTCCCGGTACTCGACGAGGTGCGGCTTCGGCGCCTGGCCGACACGGTACCCGGCGGCGGACAGCATGGACGACACGAGCGCCTGGACGCTGCCCTTGCCGTTGGTGCCGGCGACGAGCGCGCCCTGGATTCGCTCATGAGGATCGCCCATGGCGGCGAGCAGCGCACGGGTCCGCCCCAGGCCGAGGTGGATCCCGAACCGCCCTCGCTCGACAAGGGCCGCGACGGCGGCCGGGTACGAGAGATGGCCGGCGTCGTCGTCGGACGGACGCAGGGCCGGACCGGGCGGCACGCGGGCCGGCAGCGGCACGCTCAGTCCCCGCGCGTCAGCTCGTCCTCGTAGAAGACGCACTGGTTGAACCGCGCGGCCAGGCACACGTCCGCGACATAGCCCTGCTCGAGGTGCACGCCGCCGCGCAGCTGGCATCGCGACACGGTGGTCTCCTGCCGGGAGAGCGCCTTCATGAGATGCGGCGCATGCACCGGCATCGCTCCCCGGGCGCCGGTCATGTAGAAATGCGGGCAGACGTTGCGGCGGAGATTGGCGATCCCTAGCCGGCGCGCCTCCATGGGGAGCGGCGGACGCCCGTGGAAGGTGCGGACGTTTCCGGGAACCGGCGAGACCATGGCGCGGGGCCGTGGGCGCGCACCAGGCGAGGACATCGGGGCCGACGCCGACTCGGGCGCACCCGATCGTCGCGCCAGCGGAGGCTCGGGCCTGCGCGCCGGACGTTCCACTTCCTCTCCTGGCTGGGCTCGGGCCAGATCCCTGCCGCGGCCGTAGCGTACACCAGTACTGGGCCGTGGTGGCAGGTCGTACCGTCCCCGGAGGAGCGGCCGGCCGTCCTTCGCGAGAGGACCGGGGGTCCGTGGCGTGCGAGAATCCTTCCGATGGCCGATCGACCGATCAGGGATAGACCGCTCGCGCACCAGCCGCGGCGCAGCCAGCCCAGGATCACGCGGCGCCCCGCGGTCGGCAGCCGCTATCGGTCGCCGACCCCGCCGTCGTCGCGTCGTCCGCCCGGAGACACCGGCGGGCTCCCCTGGCCCGCGCGGCTCGTCCTCGTCGTTGCCATCCTCGCCCTTGGCGGGTCGGTCCTTCTCGTGGCGTCGGGCATGATCGGGTCGGCCGTGACGGATTTCGGACACACCCTCCAGAGCATGTTCGGCGCCGTGACGGGCCCGGGCGCCACAGCCGCGCCCTCGGCCGTGGCAAGGCCCAGCGCGCCACACCTCGTGACGCCCACCAATGCGTACACGAACCAGCCGGCGTGGGACGTCAGCGGATTCGCACCGGCGTCGGAGGTCGGATCGGCCTACTCGGTCCGCGTCTACGTCGACGGACAGATCGCGGGCCAGCTGCAACTCGGGCCCACGGCGGATTTCACGGTTCCCGCGGTGCCCATTCCCAAGGGCCGGTCCAGCATCACGGCCACGATCGTCGGCCCCGGAGGCGAGAGCGATCAGAGCGCGCCGATCAGCGTCGTGTTCGACAACGTCCCACCGGCGGTGCTGCTGTCGGCGCCGACGCCGACGGCCGGGGCGGTGATCAACGGCGGCACCATGACGATATCCGGCCGAACGCAGACGGGGTCGACGGTTGTCGTCCGCAACGACAACACGCGCAAGTCCACCAACGCGGTAGCGACCAACGGGTTCTTCTCGATTCCGGTCGCGCTGGGCCCGGGCCCGAACGACCTCACCATCACGGCGACGGACCCGGCCGGCAACACGACGACCAAGACGCTGACCGTGGTCGGCGGCAGCGGCCAGACCACCGTCAGCCTGCACCTGTCGAACGCGCGGCTCGCGCTGACCTCGCTGCCAAGGATGATCTCGATGGCGGTGACGGTGCTGGACATGAACGGCGCCCCCCTCGAGGGCGCCCAGGTTGCCTTCACGCTGCAGGTCCCGGGCGTGGCGCCAGTGACCTTCGAGGGCACGACGGTCGGCGGACAGGTGACCTGGGAGACGACGATCCCGAAGGACGGCGTGACGACGGGGAACTCGCTGGTCACCGTGCTTGTCACGACACCCGACGGCAAGCAGTTCACCAAGACGGGCAGCTTCGCGATCATCTGAGCTGGGGCCCGGTTCCGGGCTTCCTGCTGCCGCGGGCGGGAACGGTGCCACGCTCTCGATGCGTCCCGGTCAGGTCAGGGCGACGCCGGTCTCGAATCCGAACAGATCGTCGGGTTCGCTGTCGCCCGACACCCAGCACACCCGCATCTCTTCACCCCGGAGCGGCGCGCGGCGAGCGTCCCTGCCGCAGTAGCCCAGCTTCCCCGCCACCGAACGGCGGAACCAGCGGCAGGTCGAGCACGTGGTCGACGAGCGAGCGCACACCCAGCAGCGGGCGGATTCGGCCTGCGGCGTCGAGCAGTGCGGGCAGCGCCAGGTCGGCACGCCGGTAGTGTAGCTGCGCCGGTGCCGGAGCGGGCGGCCGATGTCTCGATGCGCGCC
>Ga0209415_10017850_pt1 | contig 11248 bp, 9 predicted proteins | sample PeaSoiSIISIP2007_FD_187696 | JGI IMG/M metagenome (GOLD analysis project Ga0209415, IMG submission 187696) | Peat soil microbial communities from Weissenstadt, Germany - SII-SIP-2007 (SPAdes) (version 2) | ecosystem: Environmental > Terrestrial > Soil > Wetlands > Peat | place: Germany...
GACGCCTTCCTCGCCGGGTAGATCCCGAACACGATACCGACGAGCGCGCTGAACCCCACCGAGACGGTGATCACGTCCGGCTGGATGAGCATCGGCCAGTGGAAACGCCCCGCGAGCCACAAGGCGCTGCCCACCCCGGCTGCCACGCCGACGAGCCCGCCCGCCACCGAGAGGGCGAGCGCCTCGATGAGAAACTGCGTCAATATGTGGTGAGGCTCCGCGCCGACGGCCATCCGGATTCCGATTTCGCGAGTCCTCTCCGTCACGCTGACGAGCATGATGTTCATGATGCCGATGCCGCCGACGAGCAGCGACACCGCCGCGACGCTCGCGAGCAGCATGGTCATCGTCTCGGTCCCTTGCTGCTGGGCGCCCGCAATTTCGCTGAGGTTGCGGATGGAGAAGTCGTCGTCGTCGCCCGGCGCGAGGTGATGGCGATCGCGCAGGAGCGCAGTGATCTCCTGCTGCGCCCGCGACGTCGCGTCCGCCGACGTCGCCGCGACCATGACCTGGCCCTGGAGGTACTTGCCGAGGCCTCCCTGCACCTTTTGAGCGAACGTCGTGAACGGGATGAAGGCGGCGTCGTCGTAGTCCTGCCCCGTCGCCGATTGCCCCTTCTTCGACGCGACGCCGACGACCTGAAACGGTGTGCTCCCCACTCGCACCGTCTGGCCGACAGGGTCCGCGTTGGGCCCGTAGAGCTTGTCGACGGCCGTCTGCCCGAGGACGATGACCTTCGTACCGCCGTCGACGTCCGCCTGAGTGATCGGCGAGCCCAGAGCGATGGGCCAGTTTCGGATGTCGAAGTACTGGGGCGACGTGCCTGTGACGCTGGTGGTCCAGTTGTTGTCCTCGCTGACGATGGGCATACTCGAGCGCATCGTCGGCGCCGCCATCTTCACCGTGGCGACGTCGTTTCTGATGGCCGCCAGGTCGTCCCATGTGAGGGTCGGCATCGATCCGAAGCCCCCGCGGACGCCGCTCGAAGACGATGACCCGGGTAGGATGATGAGCACGTTGGTGCCCATCGCGGCGAAGGCCTCCTCGACGCGCGCCTTGGCGCCCGCGCCTATCGCCATCATCGCGATCACCGCGCCGACGCCGATGACGATACCAAGCGTGGTGAGGAAGGCGCGGAGCTTGTTTCTGGTGATCGCGCGGAGGGCGACGCGAAGCGTCTGGACGGGGCTCATGTGGACGCTCCGTCCCCCTCCGGTGCCGGCGCGGCCACCGCACGCTTCGCCTGCTGAGTGCGGTCCGACCGGACGCGCCCGTCGCGCATGATGACCACGCGCGAGGCGAATGCCGCCACGTCCGCCTCGTGTGTCACGAGCACCACGGTGATGCCCGAGCGCCACAGCTCCTGGAAGATGGCCATGACGTCGACGCTCGTACGCGAGTCGAGCGCGCCCGTCGGCTCGTCGGCGAGGATGACCTTCGGTGCGTTGACGATGGCGCGGGCGATGGCGACGCGCTGCTGCTGTCCGCCGGAGAGCTGATTGGGGTGATGCATGATGCGATCGCCGAGGCCTACGCGCTCGAGCGCGTCCGTCGCCCGGCGACGTCGGACGCGCGATCCGACGCCCGCGTACTCGAGCGGAAGCTCGACGTTCTCCAGCGCCGTCGTGCGCGCCAGGAGGTTGAACTGCTGGAAGACGAAGCCGACGACGCGGTTCCGGATCCTCGCGAGCTCGCCGCGGCTCATTCCGGAGACATGGCGGCCTGCGAGCACGTAGCTTCCGGCCGTTGGCCGGTCGAGGCAGCCGATGATGTTCATGAGCGTGGACTTGCCCGATCCCGAGGAGCCCATGATGGCGACGAACTCGCCGTCCTCGACGCGCAGCGACACCCCGTCGAGCGCGCGCAGTAGGACATCGCCGGTCCGGTAAACCTTCGTGACGTCGGTCAGTGAGATGACGGGGTCGGCCACGCGTGTACCCCGGTCAGAACAGGCGACGAAACGACGTGGAGGTGGCCGCGGCCGCAGGCGCGGAGTCGGGGCTCGTCGCGTCGACGACGGCCTGGTCGCCCTCGGCGACGTCTCCGTCGACGACCTCCGTCACTGTCCCGTCCGTGAGCCCCGTGTGCACCGGGACCGGCCGCGGAACGCCCCCGCGCATGACCCAGAGCGACCTGCTGTCGGGACGCGCGTCGGTGGACGCTGCGGAGCCGGCCCCGCGCGGATAATGCCGCCCCTCTCCGCCCCGACCGGGCGCATCGCCCCCTGCAAGCGACGGAGGAGGCCGGAAGCGCAGCGCCGCGTTCGAGACGGCGAGCACGTTCTGCCGCTCCGCGTAGACGACGGTGACGTTCGCGGTCATCCCCGGGCGCAAGCGCAGATCGGTGTTGTCGACGTCGATCACCGCGTCGTAGGTGACGACGTTCTGGAGCGTCGTCGCCGCGTTGCGGATCTGGCGGATCTTGCCCCAGAACCTCTGCCCCGGAAACGAGTCGACCGTGAAGTACGTCTTCATGCCGACCTCGAGCCGTCCGACGTCCCCCTCAGCGACGTTGGTGTCTACCTGCATCTTGGTGAGGTCCTGCGCGATCGTGAACAGCGTCGGCGCCGAGAGCGACGCGGCCACAGTCTGGCCGGTGTCGACGCTCCGTGAAATCACGACGCCGTCGATCGGCGAGATGATGCTCGTGTACGAGAGGTTCACCTGGGCCTGGTGCAGGGACGCTGCGGACTGCGCCACGGCCGCCCGCGCGGCGTCGATGGCGGCGTGCGAGGTGGCCACGTTCGCCTCGGCGGTGTCGAGGTCCGCCTGCGCGGCGAGGTTCTGGTCGTGGAGCGCCTTGGTGCGCGCGTGTTGCTTGTCGGCGTTCAGGGCGTTCGCCTCGGCGGTGGCCACGCCCGCTTTCGCGGACAGAAAATTGGCCTGCGCCTGCTGCACCGACGCCTCGAAGAGAGAGGGGTCGATCTTCGCCACGAGCTCCCCCTTCTTCACCTGCGAGTTGAAGTCCGCGTAGAGCTTCTGGATGCGTCCGGAGACCTGCGTGCCCACCTGGACGGTGACGAGCGCCGACAGCGTCCCGCTCGCCGTCACGCGCCCCACGACGCGCCGACGCTCGACCGGCCCGGTCTTGTACTGAACCTCCGGCGCTGGACGGAACAGCCGCAGGCGCCAGTACCCCGCGCCTGCGGCGAGGAGGGCGAGCACGATGACGATCCAGAGGATTCGCGTCTTCATGAAACCAAGGAAAGGACAGGATAGTGGCCTTTCGGGCGACTTCCCGACAAAGCCGACAAGGGCGCGGATTGTGGCGACGAAGGCCACCACTCAGCCTCCCGGGGTGCCTCGCCGGTGCACCTTGCTACGCTTGCCCCGTGCGCCAGAGCTTCACCGGGGTCGCACCCACGGCGGTTCTCCTCCTCGCATGCGCCCAGACGCCCCCGGGTGTTCCTCTATGCGCCCTGTCGGACGCGACCTGCACGCCTTACGCGCTGGACATCGACGCCGCCCGCGTCCCAGCGAACCACCGCCCGAGCGGCTCCACCTGCCCTGGACCTCGCGGTTCCGGCTCCCTGAGCGCCGCTTGCAGCTACGACGCCGGCCCCCCCCTTCCCTGCCTGCACGACTCGGACTGCCTGGCGGGAGTCAGCGGTCGCTGTCTCCCCGCGCCTCCCGTCGCCTGCGACACCGTGTGCTCGTACGACGAGTGCACGGGCGATTCAGACTGCGCGCGCGTGCCGTGCGCCTGTCGGAGCTCGCCTGCCGCCTCCGCTGCGAACGTGTGCCTCGTCGGCAGCGGTTGCCAGGTCGACTCCGACTGCGGCGTCGGAGGTTACTGCTCGCCGAGCGGCGTGGCCACGAGCTGCACGGTTGCCTATTTCTGCCACACCGCGAACGACAAGTGCACGGACAGCAGCGACTGCCCGGACGGCGAAGGATGCAACTACGACCCCGCCGCCGCCGCGTGGGCGTGCGGTCTGACGTGCGCCCAGCCTCCCTGATTTATTTAAGGAAGGACGGCGAGAAAAATCGCATTGTGGCTCCCTCATGAGCCCGAGAGCGACGGCGATTGCCTTCTGCGCCGTCGCCGTCCTCGGAGCGCCGTTCGCCTTCGCCCAGGCGCCTCCTCCGGCCGCACGCTCCCACGTCTATTCGCCGTACGAGCAGCAGACGATCGACGAGGTCATCGACTCCCTCCACGCGAAAATCGACGCCGATCCAGAGGGGAAGACAATCGAGCAGATCGACGTCGTCCCCCTCGACGTCTTCGAGAAACGCGACCCGCTGCCTCGATGGCTCAACGTATTCCACGCGACGACGCGGCCGAGCATCATCCGGCGCGAGATGCTCCTGCGCGAGGGCGACCGTTACAGACAGGTTCTGTCCGACGACACCATCCGCAACCTCCGAAGCCTGCCGCAGCTCTCGGTGATTCTCGTCGTGACCGCCGCCGGGAGCTTGCCGGATCGGGTGCGCGTCGTCGTCATCACGAAGGACGTGTGGAGCCTGCGGTTGAATTGGGACATCCAGTTCACGCCGTCGATCCAGCGCTCGGCGAAGGGGGGCAGCTCCCTGCAGGGTCTCGAGCTCCTCGAGCTTCAGCCCGCCGAGTGGAACGTCGCCGGCATCCACCAGACCGCCAGCGGGCTCTTCATCCTGGAGCCGTCCGCGTACACGATGGGCGTCGGCTACCAGATTCCTCGCGTCGACGGGTCGCGTGTCGCGCTGGTGACGGACGCGAACGTGGTGTTCAACCGCGCCACGAACTCGCCCGAGGGCTCGGCGGGCGAGCTCGTCGCAGGACAGCCAATTTATTCAGGGATCACGAAGTGGGCATGGGACGGGGCGGTGGCGTGGCAGGACGTCATCGACAGGCGGTACCAGGATGGTCAGCTTTCTCCGTACGTCGATCCGGCGACGGGGGGGAGCGTGCCCTTCGAGTACCGCGACCGCGAGTACGCGATCTCGTACCACCTGACGCGCTCCTTCGGCTGGGACATCAAGCACGACCTGACGTTCGGGGCGGGCTTCAGCACGGCGGTGTTCCGGACGGATTTCCCCGGCGCCAGCCCTCGTACCGTGGCGGACTTCGTCGCCGCGGACGTCCCGGTAAACAACGCGCGCGCAGGCCCGTCGATCGAGTATCACACGTACACGAAGCGGTACGTGCGCCTCATCGACTTCGAGTCGCTCGCACTTCAGGAGGACGTCGGACTGGGCCACGACGTCGTCCTGCGCTTTTACCCGAGCTTCCGGGCGCTGGGCTCGACGCAGGATATCTTCGGAACGTACGCCGCCGCGCAATACACGTTTGCGCTGCGCGACGGCCTCTTTCGAGTCGCGTTCGCGTCGACGACGGAGCCCAATCCGCAACGCATCTTCGACGCATCGATCAGCCCCACGGCTCACCTCGTGACGCCGACGCTCGCGGGCCTCGGTCGGATCGTTCTGGACGGCACGATGCTCTACCGGTGGCGGGACGGCCTCAACATCACGGGCGCGTGCCCTGGCCAGAGCACCTGGGGGCCGTTCCTACCGTGTGCGGCGTTTCTCGGCGGAACCAACCGGCTCCGGGGCTTTCCGACGAACTTCTCTCTATTCGTGGGGAGAGACTTCGTCGCCTACAACGTCGAGCTCAGGTCCCGTCCGGTCGAGGTCCTAACCTGCCAGCTGGCGGGCGTCGCGTTCTACGATGCCGGCGATGGGTTCAATGGATTGAGCACGCTGCACCCGTTCCAGTCGGTGGGCGTCGGGCTGCGAGCGCTCTTCCCCTGGCTGGACCGCGAGGTCTTCAGCGCCGACGTGGGCTTCCCCGTCCGGAGACCCATCGATCCCGCCACCGGGGCCCCCATTGCCGGATATGGATTCGTCATTTCCTTCGGGCAGGCATTCGGCCCTCCCGCCGTGGCCTTGCCTTCGGTCCTTCCGACGGGGCAGTCCGCGTGGTAGCTCACCGACATCCGACGAAGGCCGGAGTCCCCGGCCCCCCTGTCGTCCGGCCGGCCTATTCCTCGAGCGGAGCCTGCGGACCCGGAACGATCCCCGCTATGTCCGGATCTTCGCCGGAGCCGCCGACCCGCGGGGTCTTCTCCTCGCGGCGCTGCTTGCGTCGCTCGGCCTTCGCCCGCTGATGCTCCTGGCGTTCGCGTTCCTTCTGACGTTTGCTGATGCTCGGGTTCATGCGTTCCGGAGAAACGGTTCGCCCACGATAGCGCGTAGTCTGCCCATTGCAAGTCGAGCATCCTTGGCCGCCCCATCCCCACCCCCCGACGTTCGCGCGAGTCCGCGCTACACCAAGATCCATGAACCATGAGGCTCAGGGTTCGAGCCGTTCGCGGCTCGAGGAGGCAGCACGGCTCTTCCTGGCTCAGTCGGTGGACGAGCGTGGGGGTGCCGACCCCGTGGCGGCGCTCTACGCGGAGCGGCGCGCCGCGTATTCCCTCTTTTCCCTCCAGTTGACCGACGCCGACTGCGCCGCCCTCCGCCCCTACCTCTTCGGTCGCCCCATCCCGCGCAGACCGGGGGACCGGCCCGTCACGTGCCTCAACCTGGTGGACGGCGAGTGGCGGCGTACGGCGGAGCTCGTGCCGCGGCCTTCGCTCGCCGATCGGCGGGTGACCCTGTTCGAAATGGCGCGCTCGCGCGAGGCCGACTGCATGCTGGCCGTCGAGCGCGCGCACGCGTTCTGGACGTCGCTCGAGTGGACGGGCGAAGCCATGGCCTACCGCAAGCACGTGATCAAGAACTTCTCGCGCCTCCTTCATCACTTCTACGAGGACTGCATCGAGGAGATCCGCCACCTCACGCCCAAGACCCGTCTGGAAGCCGACAAGGATTTCTGGGAGGCGAAGCGCGCGGCGGATCACCTGGAAGGCAGCGTGGAAAAAGCGATGGCGGGGGAGACGATCCCGACCATGATTCCAGGTCAGGCGTACTGGAAGGATGGATACATCCCCGCCGGCGTGTGCACCCTCATCACGCCGATGAACTTCATCTACGGGATCCCGACCATCCAGCTCGTGGCCTGTTACCTCAGCGGATCGCCGCTCATCCTCAAGGGCCACCCCTTCAGCGCCGTCGCGTCCACGACACTCGTGAAGATGCTCGTCGCGGCAGGCGCCGACCCTCGGGCGGTTCACAAGGTCGAGGGCTTCGGCGGCGACGTGGCTCCGATCGTCGAGGACGATCGCGTCGCGGTCGTCAGCGTCACCGGGAGCGTGCAGACCGCCAAGACGCTGCAGGCGATGCGGGGCGTACGGCCGGTGCGCTTCGAGGGCGGCGGTTGCAACTGGTCGTGGATCGACGACGGCTTCGACGACGAAGAGCTCCGGAGGATGGCCGTACGCCTTGCCTACTCGAAGCTCGGCCTCGGTTCGCACAAGTGCACGAGCTTGCACGGCATCGCAGCAAGCGGCGCCACGCTGGGTCGCATCGAGCCGATGATCGTGGCGGAAATGCGGACGTGGAGCGTGAGCGATCCGCGGGCCGCGGCGCCTGGGGAGACGAAGGTCGTGGGCCCCGTGATGGTGCATCGAGCGAGCACCGTCACGAGCATCCAGGAAGCCGCCCGGGCGGCCGGCGTGAAGGTGCTCCTCGAGGGCGGCAAGACCAGCGGCAGCGACTACGCCGACCACGCCGAGGTCGCGGCGCCCGTCGTCCTGAGCCGCGTCACACCGCAGACGCGCGTCAAGGTCGACTGGGACGGCGCCGAGAAGACGATCGCCCTGGCGACGACGGAGTTCTTCATGCCGATCCTCGTGACGATGGAGGCCCCCCGGTTCGAGGATTTCCTCCGCTTCTCTCTCCAGGTGAACCCCCACGACCTCGCGACGAGCCTGTGGACGCGCGACGACGCAAAGCTCTGGCGGGCCCGGCGCACGCTCGGGGGAATGCTCAAGGAGAACGACGGGACCGACAGCGCTCTCGAGTGGGAGGAGTTCGGCGCGAGCGGAGTCGGCGAGAGCGGCAATACGGGTGTCGGGGACGCGCGCGCGACGATTGCCATGTTCTGTCGGAGGCAGAAGGGGCGGCACCTGGTCTTCTGAAGAGCTCCGCCCCTTCACGGGCTGGCGTTGCGCGTCATCTCGAGCATGGTCGGCCGGAAGCCGCACCGCTTGAAGAGGCGCTGCGCAGCCTCGTTGCTCACCATCGTCGAGAGGACGATGCGCGACGCGCCGAGCTGCTCGAGCGCCGTGACGAGCGCCACCACGAGCTCGCGGCCGGTCCCGCCCCGTCTCGCGTCGTTCGCGACGAAGACGTCATGCACGGCGCCGTAGTCGTCCAGAAGAAGGTTCCAGTCGCGCTCCTCGAGCGTTCCGTACGCGTAGCCGACGACGACCGAACCACGGCACGCCACGAGGAGGACGGCCTCCGCGCGCTCGAGCTCGCGCGAAAACCACCACGCGTACCCCTCCTCGACTCTGTCGACGAGGAGAAAGCGCAACGGATCCACTTCGTGGTGCATTCGCACGAGCTCGCCGGCGAGGCTCGAAACCGGCGCGAGGTCGCGCCGGTCGGCGCGACGGATGACGATGCCGTCAGGCATGAAGGGGAGCATAGCGAAAGGGGCGGCGGTGTCTCCGCGCTCGCCACCCGCCGCAGCGGAGATGGATCGCGGCGGTCAGAAGCCGTCGTCGATCTTCACGCGAGCGTGGGGCTTCGGCGGCTTTGGGGGGGGCGCGCGCACCGGCGCGAGCTCACGCGTCGGGGGCGCGGACTGGACGATGACCGCCGCGGCCGACCGCGCGGCGGCCACGGCCCGAAGCTGACTCACGTCCACAGTCGGCACATCGCCCTGAATTGGCGACGGGGCAGGGGCGGGAGCGGGTACGGCGTCTTGCGCTGCTGGCTGGGTGCTCTCGAAGGAAGTCACCTGGGGCGTGGTCCCCGACACGACCGGCGTCGCGCTTGCCCGCGAGCGGGACGTCGCCAGGACGGCCAAGCCGGCGACTCCCAGCGCGACGCCCGCGATGGTGGTCGGGAGCACCCACGGTCCGCGACGCCGGGCCGGAGGCGGCGCCACCTCGACGGCGGCCGGCTTTATCGTGGTCCCGGTCTTCACCGGCGGGATGCTGACGCGTATCGGGGTGACGTCGGCGTCCTCCGCCGATGACGACTGCCACTCGGCCATCGCTTCCAACCCCTGGGCGATGATCGCCTTGCGCCTGCGCGCGCTGTCTGCGACCCGCTCCGCGAGGAACGCCGCCACGCCCGCGGCGGTCGTCTCGACCTGAGCCTCGACCATCGCATTCTCGATGGACCGCTGAAGCCCGCTGGCCATGGCGAAACGGTTCTCGGGGAGCGGGCTGAGCGCGCGCATGATGACGGAAGCGATCGCCGGGTGGACGGTGGAGGGGAGCGCGTCGGGCGGCTTTCCGCTGCGGAGCATCACGAGCGTAGCCACCTCGTTGTCGCCGTCGTAGGGCGGGCGACCGGCAAGCATGTAGTACAGCACCGCGCCGACGGACCACACGTCGGCCCTCCGATCGACAGCCTCGCCCCGCGCCTGCTCGGGCGCCATGTAGCGGACCTTGCCCTTTGGCGGTCCCGTGGTCGTATCGTCCGCGATTCGATCGCGGGCCTTGGCGATGCCGAAGTCGATTAGCTTCGCGACGCCCGCGGTGCTGACCAGAACGTTCTGGGGGGAGACGTCCCGGTGCACGACGCGCAAGAGCGCGCCTTCGGCGCTGCGCAGCTCATGAGCGGCGTGGAGCCCCGCGCAGACGTCGGCCATGATCCGCAGGACGACGCCGGGCGGCACGAGCAGGCCGAGAGCTTCCATGGTTCGGTGAATCGTCCAGAGCGAGTCGCCATCGACGTACTCCATGACGAGGTAGGTGAGTTTGTCCTGCTCGCCGACGTCGAGAATCTGAGTGACGTTGGCGTGCTCGATGCGGGACGCAATTCGCGCCTCTTCGATGAACATCATCTGAAAGCGCGCGTCCGCGGCGAACTTCGGAAGAATGGTCTTGACGGCGACGAGCTTCTGGAAGCCGTGTCCGCCGGTCTGGCGGGCGATCCACACGCTCGCCATTCCGCCCTCGGCGAGCGGGCAGAGCATCTCGTAGCGGTCGAGCTTGGTCCCTAGAGCGATCGACGGCGGCCGCGGGTCCACGTGGAAAATATCACCCAGCATGGCGCCTGAAGCGAGTCAACTCGGTTCGATTTGTGCCGCCTCCGGGAGAAGTTGGGACATTTGGAGAGCTCACCCGGACACTTCTCCCATCCGCGTTTCATCGGCTTACGTCGGGATCCCGCTTGAATAACGCCCGCGGCAGGCCTAAAAGGCTGGGTTATCCATGCCGACAGCCGAGGAGACCGCCCAGAAGCACTTCGACGAGACCGACAAGCGCTGGGACGGACCTCGGCTCATCGGGCTGGCCGTCGTCACGCTCTTCATCTGCATCTCCGCGATCTTCCTCATGTCGAGGACGGCCGGCTGCTCGCTCCAGATCGTTCCCTGACGCCGCGTCCCGGCCCATCGCTCGTCTTTTAGAGGAGCGGTGACACCAACCTCGAGGCCCCCTCCTTGACCCGCAGCGTCCAGCGGCGCGAGCTCCATTCGGCGGCGGGTATCCGCCGGCATTTGGCGATGTTGTCCTCGAACGCCTCGTGCAGTCGCGCCGCCGTCGTCTCGTCGTGCACGAGGGTGTTCACCTCGAAGTTGAGGCGAAAGCTTCGCATGTCCATGTTGGCGCTTCCGATGAGCGCCACCTGGGAGTCGGCGACGAGCGTCTTCGCGTGCACGATGCCCGGCTGGTATTCGCGAACGTCGACACCCGCCTCGAGGAGCTGGGCGTAGAAGCTGCGGCCCGCGTGAAACGTCACGTTGTGGTTCGACCGGCTCGGCAGGACGAGCTTGACGTCCACGCCCCGCATGGCGGCAAGCTCCATCGCGACCATGATCGATTCGGTCGGCACGAAGTACGGCGTAGTCACCAGGACCTCGCGCTGCGCGCCGACGATGGCCCCGAAGAAGAGGCGGTGGATGGCCTCCGTGCGAGTGTCGGGCCCGCTCGGGACGACGGCGATCGTCGCGTTGCCGCGCGCCTTGGGTTCGCGCGGGAAGTAGTCCTCGGGGGCGATCGGCTCGCGCGTCGCGAAGGCCCAGTCCTGGAAGAAGACGCGCTGAAGCTCCGCGGCCGCGGGGCCTTCGATGCGAAGGTGCACGTCGCGCCACTCGCCGATGCCCCGCATCTGCCCGCGGTATTCGTCACCCACGTTGAATCCACCGGTGAACGCCGTGTGACCATCCACGACGACGATCTTGCGGTGGTTGCGGAGGTTGACCG
>Ga0209415_10017853_pt1 | contig 11247 bp, 8 predicted proteins | sample PeaSoiSIISIP2007_FD_187696 | JGI IMG/M metagenome (GOLD analysis project Ga0209415, IMG submission 187696) | Peat soil microbial communities from Weissenstadt, Germany - SII-SIP-2007 (SPAdes) (version 2) | ecosystem: Environmental > Terrestrial > Soil > Wetlands > Peat | place: Germany...
CGCCCCGGTGCAACTGCGCCGATCTGGCAATCAGTTTTTTGTTCCTGTTCAGGCCATGTCTTTGCCCACTGAACTACTGCTGGATACCGGTGCAAATTTGACAAACCTTTCTTGGGGAACTTGGCAACAACTATCTCAGCGATGGACACCTGCCTCGATCATCGACGGTGTCGTTCGCGCGGGTGTGCCTAGTCCGCCAGCATTTCTAGTTTGTCTGCCCAATGTCTCGATCGGGAGCGTTGCAATTGCGGATCAGGCAGTCCGGATACAGCGCCCGGTAGAATCCGGGGCATTTTCAACTGAACAGTTTGCTGGAATTCTGGGTTCCGAAATCTTACGCGAGTTTGAAATAACGTTCGATCTCAAGCACGACCGGATTTTTCTCGAAAGAGATTCTCACTTCAAACCTGACCCCTATCGCTATACGACCATCGGCATACAATTCGCACGAAATAGCCGAGGCGAATATTCTGTGATGTCTGTGTGGAAAAACTCGCCCGCCGACGAAGCTGGAATCATGATCGACGACCAAATCAAAACGATCAACGGCGAGGCCGCAGCGCCCATGAGTACCGAACAAGCATCCGGCAGACTGCACGGAGCGGAGGGAACTCGCGTAAACCTGACCGTCGAACGCGACGGGAAGGCCTCTGCCCTGACATTGCGAACACGCCAACTGCTCTGCCGGCACGCGAGCGGACACCACGCGGAAACTAACTCGCCCAAGTAGCGCGATGTATGCGGCTGTCCGAATGAGAACTTGTCAATGAGATCGAGGCCTTTTCGCCACAGCGACGACACGGCGCGAGTTGCGCAGACAGAGGAATCCTGTTACCGCCCGCTCTTCCTGGCGCGGACTACGGGAGGGCAGAGATCGATTTCCGTTTGGGAGATGGCTCTGCAGTCATGTGCGATGCTGGGCAATGTTCATCGCCACAGAGAAGGCACGACACTCCATCACCCCAAGGAGGTGTGCCATAAGTGTGCCGTACTATTCGATCCCATGTGCGCTAACTTGCGTCTTTTCAATACCACTCCAAAGCGCTTCCGTGCGGGCTTGGTTGTCGGCAAGCCATTGATTCTTCAAGATGAAAGCACGTAGGTAACCCTTTCAGATTCACCTACTCTTAATCAGTAGGTTGTAGGTTCGATTCCTACCGCGCTCACCATCTTTCATCCACTTAACATTGATCAGAGCCAATTCACCCGGTGAATGCCGATGCAATGCGCCACCTGGCCTGCCACGACTTACAAAATTTCAGATGAAACGATTTAGACGGGTTGATTTGGATTTCACAGAAGACTGGGAGGTGTGGCACAATCACCTGCGCAGTCATCTCCACATTCCATCGCCACACGCGGGTCGGTTGTGAGAGACTGGTGGGCCACTTGAGGGTAGTTCGGCACCTGGGTTTACGAAAAGGCTGAGGTGTTTGCCGGAGGAGGCAGACTGGTATGGGTAATAATTCCTGGACTCGTCGTCAATTCATGCGCGTCGGCACGGGAGCTGTGGCCGCCGGCGCTGCCGCGAAAATCACGCTTCTGGAACCGCGAACGCTTTCTGCCTTTGCCAGGCCGGTGGCGCCGAGCGACACCATCCGCTTCGCTTCCATTGGCACGGGAGTGCGCGGCTGCGAATTGTTGAGCGCAACGCTGCGCGTGCCGGGCGTGGAGTGTGTGGGCATCTGCGACCTTTATGATGGCCGGTATCAGGCTGGACGAGAGGCTGTGAAGAAAGAGGTTCCCGTCACTCGCCGCTATAAGGAAATTCTCGACCGCAAGGATGTGGACGCGGTGATTGTCGCGGTCACCGACCACCAGCACCGGCGAATTGTGGAGGACGCTTGCGCAGCCGGAAAAGATGTTTATTGCGAGAAGCCGTTGTCCCATACGGTGGAGGACGGTTTCGCGATCGTGGATGCGGCGCAAAAGAACAAACGGATTGTGCAAGCGGGCAGCCAGCGCGTGAGCTCGATCCTGTATGCCAAGGCCAAGGAGATTTACGAATCCGGCAAGCTCGGCGACGTATTCTTCGTCGAGGCTTATTGGGACCGCAACTCTCCCAGCGGGGCCTGGGTATATCCCGTGCCGCCGGACGCGAGCGAGCAGACCATTGACTGGAATACTTTTCTGGGGAACGCCCCGAAGCGGGCGTTTGATCCTATACGCTTTTTCCGCTGGCGCTGTTACAAGGATTATGGCGAGGGCCTGGCCGGCGACTTGTTTGTGCACCTGATTTCCGGGATCCACTTCATTACCAGCACCAACACGATCGCGGAAAGGGCAATCTCAACGGGCGGGCTGTTCCATTTTAAGGACGGCCGCGAATTCCCGGACCTGATCCAGACTTCTTACGAATACCCGAACTTGCGGGTCACGATTCGCTGCAACCTGAACAACGATGGTGGAGAGTTCATCGGTTTCTACGGCAACAAGGGCACGATGATCATTAAGGATTCGACGCTGTCGTACAAGCCGCAAGACACGCGGCCCGAGCCGGAGGGTTACTCGACGGTGGGCTGGCCGAAGTCGGAGCGCGAAGAGTATCTGCACAAGTGGCACGACGAGCATCCGCGGACAGCTCCGCTGAACTCAAAGATGGTCGACGACTCGGAGATTTTCGTTCCGCCTCCGGGCTACGACGATGTTTCCGACCATCAGGCGAACTTCTTCAATGCGATCCGCAGTCGCGTTCCCACGGTGGAGAATGAAGTGTTCGGCAACCACGCCGCCATCGGCTGCCACCTGGCAAACTTTGCCTATGACAATAAAGGCATCGCGGTGTGGGACAGTGCGGCGAAGAAAATTGTAAAAGGATAGCTGACGGAATCAGGGGCGCGGCAGGAGCTTAACTCCTATTTGCGCCCCGTTTTCTTTTTCTCCGTTTGGTGGCTTTCCGTTTTGTGGCTCTCCAATTTCTTGCCTTCTCCGTCTTTCAGAAACGTTCCCTCGCGCAGTTCCGTGAATGCTTTCTGCAGCTGCTCCTGGGTATTCATCACGATGGGGCCGTACCACGCCACCGGCTCTTCCAGTGGCTTTCCTGAAACCAGCAGGAAACGGATTCCGTCGGCTCCGGCCTGCACGGTTACTTCGTCGCCGCGGTCGAACAAAATCAGCGAGCGGTTGTCGGCCTCGACGGGAGGCGCGGTGTCTGCCCATTTGATGGCTTCAGTCGGTACGGCGAGCGGGCCCGACGCATTGCAGAACTTCCCGGAACCCGCGAAAACGTAGGCAAAGGCCTGGCGCTTGGTTTCGACGGGAAGAGTCTTGCGTCGTCCCGGCGGAACCGTTACGTCGAGGTAGATCGGATCGGCAGCGATTCCATCGACAGGACCCTTCTTGCCCCAGAAGCTTCCGCAGACGATGCGAACCTGGGTGCCGTCATCGTCTTTCACCTCGGGGATTTCTCCCGTCTTCACTTCCTGGTAACGCGGTGGAGTCATTTTCAACGCGGAGGGAAGGTTGGCCCACAGTTGGAAGCCGTGCATCCGTCCAGCTGGATCACCCTTCGGCATCTCCTGATGGATGATGCCACTGCCGGCGGTCATCCACTGCACGTCGCCGGCGGCGATAGCGCCTTTGTTTCCCATGCTGTCGCCGTGTTCGACGGTCCCGGCCAAAACGTAAGTGATGGTCTCGATGCCGCGATGAGGATGCCAGGGAAAACCGGCGAGATAGTCCGCGGGAACGTCGTTGCGGAAATCATCGAGCAAAAGGAAAGGGTCGAAATCTTTTGTGTTGCCGAATCCGAAGGCGCGGCGCAGATGTACGCCCGCTCCTTCCAAGGTTGGTTTGGCCACGACTAAGCGTTTCACGGGTCGAATCGACATTTGGACCTCCTGGGGTCGAGAACTGTGGCGGCATCCGTTTCGGCTACGTGCAGGGCAGACTGTGCTGGCCGCCCGGATAGCCGCCGAGACGGCGTTACTACGAATCTGCCAACGCGCGGTGAACCAGATGAACGGCAATCGCGCCTTCGCCTACCGCCGAAGCTACGCGTTTTACATTGCCCGAGCGCACGTCACCGACGGCAAATACGGCGGGAAGGCTCGTCTCCAGCATCTGCGGAGCGCGGCTGAGAGGCCAGGCCGTAGGTGACGTGATGCCGTCGGGCGAATCCAAATCGCGCCCGGTGAGAATGAAGCCCTTATCGTCGAGGGCGACGCAGCCCTGCAGCCACTCGGTTCGCGGCGACGCGCCCGCCATGATGAAAACGTGGCGGATGCCATGAGGGGAGGTGACTCCCGTCGTTTTGTCGAGCCAGGTAACGCGTTCGAGGTGCGTGTCACCTTCCAGGCCGGTGATTTCGGTTTTGCAATGCAACTCGATGGCGGGATTCTCCGCGATGCGCTGAATCAGGTAGCGTGACATGGTCTCCGACAAACCTGCAGAGCGCACCAGCATATAAACCTTGCGCGCGGTCTGCGATAGGTATACTGCAGCTTGCCCGGCCGAGTTGCCTCCGCCCACGATGATCACATCCTCGTTTTCGCAGAGCTGCGACTCCATAAAGGTCGCGCCATAATAAATCCCTTGCCCCTCGAACTTCTTCAGATTTGCGATCTGGGGCTTGTTGTACTGGGCGCCTGTGGAAATAATAATGGAGCGTGCGGCGATGGAGCTGCCATTGTCGAGCACGACTTCGTACGGCCTGCGTTTGCAGCCCAGCTGCACGACGCCGTGCCCGACCATCATTTTTGCTCCAAATTTCTGCGCCTGCGCGATGGAACGATTCGCCAATTCCTGTCCTGAAACGCCGGTGGGAAAGCCAAGATAGTTTTCTATTTTCGAACTTGAGCCGGCCTGGCCGCCGGGCGATTCCGTTTCAATCACCAGCGCGTCGAGTCCTTCCGAGGCCGCGTAAACAGCGGCTGCCAGCCCCGAAGGTCCGGCGCCCACGATGATCACGTCGCGCACTTGTGCCGGATCGATGCTGTCGTTGAGACCCAGACAGTCTGCCAGTTCCTGAGTGGTGGGATTGTGCAACACGCTGCGGCCATTGCAGACAACAACTGGAATTTCGCTCGGCTTCACCTCAAAACGATCAAGAAGTTCCTGCGAGATTTTGTCGGTATCGAGATCGACGTAGCAATAAGGATGCGCATTCCGGCTGAGAAACTCGCGCAGGCGCAATGTGTTGGCAGAGTGGCGCGAGCCCATCAGGATGACGTTGCCGAAGCCTTCCCTGATGAGCGCGAGCCGCCGCAGGATGAATGCCCGCATGAAGATCTCGCTCAACTCAGCGTCCCTGGCGACAATCGACCGTAAACCGTCGCCGCTAACTTCGAGGAATTCGCCGGCTTCGATCACCCGCCCTCGCACCAGGCAGCGCTGCCCGGAGATCATGGAAATCTCGCCGGTGAACTCGCCCGCGCTGTGCGTCACGATCAGGCGCTCGCCGGTAAGCACCGGCTGCACGATTTCCATGCTCCCCGAAAGCAGCACGAAAAAAGGGACTCCAGTATCATCCGGCTGGAAGAGGATTTCGCCGGGTTCCACTTTTCGCAACTTGCTGCCGGGACGGACGCGCCCGATCTGCGCCGCAGTCAACACCGGGAAAGCTTGCGTGCGAGGGTCGAGCACACTTGGTGCAGGCCAGGTGGACATGTGGTTGTTCCTATACGGTGCTGTGGGCCGCCGTAAATAGTAGATGACGCAGGCAGAGGTTTGGGTTCAACGGCAGCGCGCGCTGCATTCAGACCCGCGCGACATCCCCATCCGAGGGGCGCTACCTGGAGATGCCGGTCACCGGGCTCTTGCCGTAATCGAGATCGAATCCCAGTTGAAGTTTAGCGGCTTCCGACATCAGAGCGGGAGACCAGGTCGGCTCAAACACGACCTGCACATTCACTTCTTTAACCTCGGGAAGGCGGGCCAGCTTTCCCTCCACGTCCGCCTTGAGGACATTCCCCATGCCGCAGCCGGGAGCGGTCATCGACATCTTTACATCGATTTTCTTACCGCCTTGCGCGGGTGCGCCGACCTCGTTGGAACTGATTTCGCAGGAACTGATTTCGCAGGAATAAATGAGGCCGAGGTCAACAATGTTGACGGGAATCTCGGGATCGAAAACCGTTTTCAATTGATCCCAGACCAGCTTTTCGGAGAACGTTGCGTCCGAGATTTTTGTCTCGTTACCGGCGGGCGCGGTCAGGCCCAGAGCGTCGGCATCTTTGGTGTCGATGCGAAACAGGCAGCCCATATCGCCGACCACGGTGTAGCTGTTGCCGAGAAATTGGGTGATCCGAACCCGGCTGCTGGGGGCAAGCACGCGGCGTATGCCGCTGGGAATCTCGATGACTTCACATTCGCGTTTGAGGTCGATTTGTTCGTACATGGTCTGACTCCGTGCGGAAGATCCGCTATTCGGTGGAAACCGCGTCCTGCTTGCCTTCCAGAGCGGCCTGCAGGGTGTGCCACGCCAGGGTCGCACATTTTACGCGCGTGGGAAACTCGGAGACTCCAGAGAACACCGCCAGTTTGCCAAGATCTGCCTGCGTGCCGTTGGCCGGCGCGTGGCCGGTAACTACATCGTGAAAACGGTGGAACAGTTCTTCTGCGTCGTGCCTGGTCTTCCCTTTCAAGGCCTGCGTCATCATCGATGCCGAGGCTTTCGAGATGGCGCAACCGGAACCCTGGAACACGACATCTTGAATGACGTCGCCTTGCATCTGCAGGTACACCGTGAAGTGATCGCCGCAGAGCGGATTGAAACCTTCCGCCTTGCGGTCGGGATCTTTCAATTCGCGATAGTTCCGTGGAGCCTTGCTGTGCTCCAGAATTACTTCCTGGTACAGGTCGCGTAGATCGCCCATCAGGCGAAGACCTCCTGCACCTTTTGGATGCCGCGCACCAGTGCGTCGATTTCTTCTTTCGTGTTGTACAAACCGAACGACGCGCGCGCGGTGGCGTCGATGCCGAAGCGTGCCATCACGGGTTGAGCACAATGGTGACCAGTGCGGATGGCGATGCCGTCCTGATCGAGGATAGTCCCGATGTCGTGGGGATGGATACCTTCGATAACGAAAGAGAGCACGCCTGCTTTCTCTTTCGCGGTTCCAATCAGGCGAACTCCCGGAATGGCCGAAACCGCTTCTGTGGCGTAGACCAGCAGTTCGTGCTCGTAGGCGGCGATGTTTTCCATGCCCAGAGCGTTGAGATATTCGAGCGCCGCGCGGAGGCCGACGGCGCCTGACATGTCTGGCGTGCCGGCTTCGAATTTGTGCGGGACCTTGTTATAAATTGTTTTTTCGAAGGTCACCGAGCTGATCATGTCGCCGCCGCCCTGGTAGGGAGGCATGGCGTCGAGCAGCGCGGCCTTGCCGTAAAGAATTCCGATTCCGGTGGGCCCATAATTCTTGTGCCCGGAGAATACGTAGAAATCGCAATCTAATTCCTGCACGTTCACTGGCACGCGAGGCGAGGCCTGAGCGCCGTCTACGAGAACGGGAATGTTTTTGGCGTGAGCCATTCTGACAATTGCGGCGATAGGATTCACCGTACCCAGCGCGTTCGAAACATGTCCGATGGAGATGATCTTCGTTTTGGGGCTGAGCAGCTTTTCGAATTCCTCGAGAATCAACTCGCCGCGGTCGTTAATGGGCGCAACGCGAAGTTGCGCTCGCTTCTCTCCACAGAGCATTTGCCAGGGAACGATGTTGGAGTGGTGCTCCATGGCCGTGATGAGCACTTCATCGCCGGCGCCCACATGAGTCCGGCCGTAGGTTTGCGCGACCAGGTTGATGGCTTCAGTCGCTCCGCGAACGAAAATAATCTCGCTGGGACGAACCGCGTGCAGGAACGACTGCACCGACTTGCGCGCCTCTTCGAATTCTTCGGTGGCCCGCTCGGAGAGATAGTGCACACCGCGGTGGATGTTGGCGTTGTCGTGTTCGTAATAGTGGACAATCGCGTCCATCACAGCCTTGGGCTTCTGCGACGTGGCCGCGTTGTCGAGATACACCAGCTGGTGACCCCGGACTTTTTCCCGAAGGATGGGAAAGTCGGCGCGCACGCGCTCCACGTCGTAACCGGATGCGATCTCGCTGGCCACGGCACGGCCAGAATCCAGTGGCGACCTCGCAACGGTTGGCATGTAACGTCCTCCTAAGTTTCCCTGCGGTCTATGCTCCGCGCTGCTTTGGCCCGGCAGCCAGGGCGGGCTGCACTACCGAAAAATGATTGGCGATAGACAACAGATGCTGGTTCACGAGGCGCTCGGCGTGAGTGCGCGCCGGGCCCGGCTTCATGCGCTCCAGACACTGTCCCGCGAAGGCTTGCAGCAGCAGCTTGCGGGCGGAGACTTCGTCGATGCCTCGCGACCGCAGGTAAAACAGCGCGTTCTCTTCGATCTGGCCGATGGTCGCGCCATGGGTACACTTCACGTCGTCGGCATAAATTTCCAGTTGCGGCTTGGTGTCGATCTGCGCGTCGTCTGAGAGCAGCAGGTTGCGATTGGTCTGCTTGGCGTCGGTTTTCTGCGCGTCTTTGTGCACCACGATACGTCCATGAAAAACGCCGTGCGCATGGCCGTCGAGGATTCCGTTGTAGAACTGGCGGCTGCTGCAGTGCGGACTGGCATGTTCCACGTGCATGAAATTATCCAGATGCTGCCGGCCATCGCCGACAAACAAGCCGTTGATAAGGCACTCGCCGCCTTCGCCGGCCAGCACCGGGTGCACGTTGTTGCGGACCAGTCCACCGCCAAGCAGCAGTGAGTGGGAAGCGACGTTCGCGCTGCGCTCCTGCTGAATGCGCAAGGTGGAAATGTTGAAAGCATCCAGGCTCTCGCGCTCAACCATGTAATGTGTGATCGTCGAGTTCTCGCCGGCGATCAGTTCGGTGGCGCTGTTGCACAGAACCGTGCCGCCGCCCAGGGAAATATAGTCTTCGATGACCGTGGCCTGGCTTTCCTGCTCGAAGATCAGCAGGTTCCGCGGGTGGATCATGCGGGGAGCGTCGGCAGCCGTGGACACAAAAAGCAAGTGAATGGGAGCGTCCAGCGAAACGCCTCGGCCGACGTGCACGAAAGCGCCGTCTTCCGCAAAGGCCGTATTCAGGGCGCAAAACGCATCCCGCTGGATATTCAGGAAACGGCCGAGATGGGATTCGAGCGCAGGAGTTCCCTTCTCGATTTCTTCCTTGAGACCCGAGATAGTGACGCCTGCCGGCAAAGCACCGACCGCCGATAACTCACGAACAAACTGCCCATCGACGAACACCAACTGGGCCGCGGCGCCTTCCATGCGCCATGGCTTCAGATCGAGGGCGGAAATGTCAGTAGCGCGCTGCCCCGGAAGCGCGAACGGCGTGCGGGCGATCGCGGCAACGCTGGTGAAGCGCCAGTCCTCATCGTGCGTGGTCGGGAAGCCAGTCTCGCAGAAACGGGCAAAGGCATCTTCCCGCAGCTTTCGCAGCCAGGGCAGCTTGCCACCCGCGGACTGCTTCGCGAACGCGGTGAAATTTTCCAGGTAGCTTTGCAGCTCTTCAATCGCAGTAATCACGTGGCTCCACTCCACTACACGGAAGCGGGCGCAGTCTGCCGCGCCTCGGCTTCGATCCAGCCATAACCTTTTTCTTCCAGTTCGAGCGCCAGTTCGGGGCCGCCCGAGCGCACGATCCGGCCATCGACCAGGACGTGAACATAGTCCGTGGCGATATAGTTCAACAGGCGCTGGTAGTGGGTGACCACCAGCATGGCGCGCTCCGGACTGCGCATGGCGTTGACGCCCTTGGCGACAATTCGCAAAGCGTCGATGTCGAGACCGGAATCAGTCTCATCCAGAATCGCCAGCTTGGGCTCGAGCACTGCCATCTGCAGAATTTCGTTTCGCTTTTTTTCTCCGCCCGAGAAGCCTTCGTTGACGGAGCGGCTCATGAGCCGTTCGTCCATTTCGAGCAGCTTCAGCTTTTCGCGATACATCGGCAGGAAATCAATGGCGTCGATTTCGTCCTCGTTACGGTATTTGCGCATGGCATTCAGAGCGGAGCGCAGGAAGTAAGCGTTGCCGATCCCCGGAATCTCGACCGGATACTGGAACGCCAGGAAGACGCCTTCGCAGGCCGCTTCTTCGGGCTTCATCGCCAGCAGGTCTTTGCCTTTGAACAAAACTTCGCCGGCCGTCACTTGATAAGTTTCGCGCCGCGACAACACCTGGGCCAGCGTGCTCTTGCCCGAACCATTCGGGCCCATGATGGAGTGGACCTCGGCGGCATTGATGGTGAGGTCGACGCCCTTGAGGATCTCGTGTCCAGCGACGGTTGCGTGCAGATTCTTGATTTCGAGCAAACTCATTAATTTATTTCCTTCGTGATCTGTTCTGTTCTTTCCGTTCTATATTCGTCGAGCCGAAATCGGGGCCGAAGATCAGCCCACGCTGCCTTCCAGGCTCACGCTCAACAGCTTCTGTGCTTCCACGGCAAACTCCATCGGCAACTCGCGGAACACCTGCTTGCAGAAGCCGTTCACGATCATGGAAACCGCATCTTCGGCTTTCAAACCGCGCTGCTGCAGATAAAACAGCTGGTCCTCGCCAATCTTCGAAGTGGAGGCTTCATGCTCCATGCGAGCGGTGGAATTCTTCACTTCGATATAAGGGAACGTGTGCGCGCCGCACTGGTCGCCGATCAGCAGCGAATCGCATTGTGTGTAATTGCGCGCGCCGGTGGCGTTCTTCATGATCTTCACCATGCCCCGGTACGTATTCTGGCCGTGGCCGGCAGAGATGCCCTTCGACACAATTGTGCTGCTGGTGTTCTTCCCCAGGTGGATCATCTTGGTGCCGGTATCCGCTTGCTGGTAGTTGTTGGTGAGGGCGACCGAATAAAACTCACCGACGGAGTTATCCCCCTGCAGAATGCAGCTGGGATATTTCCATGTAATCGAAGAGCCGGTTTCCACCTGAGTCCAGGAAATCTTGGAATTGACGCCCGCACACTTGCCGCGCTTGGTGACGAAGTTGTAGATTCCGCCCTTTCCGTTCTTATCGCCGGGATACCAGTTCTGCACGGTGGAATACTTGATTTGCGCATTGTCGAGCGCGACCAGTTCCACGACGGCTGCGTGCAGCTGATTTTCATCGCGGATGGGCGCCGTGCAGCCTTCGAGATAGCTGACGGATGCGGCTTCGTCGGCGATGATCAGCGTCCGCTCGAACTGGCCGGTTTCTGCAGCGTTAATGCGGAAGTACGTGGAAAGCTCCATCGGACAACGCACACCCTTGGGCACAAAGACGAACGAGCCATCGG
>Ga0209415_10017854_pt1 | contig 11247 bp, 7 predicted proteins | sample PeaSoiSIISIP2007_FD_187696 | JGI IMG/M metagenome (GOLD analysis project Ga0209415, IMG submission 187696) | Peat soil microbial communities from Weissenstadt, Germany - SII-SIP-2007 (SPAdes) (version 2) | ecosystem: Environmental > Terrestrial > Soil > Wetlands > Peat | place: Germany...
CTACGGGACGCAGTGCGGCTCCTCCCGCCTACTCAATCTGCCTCTTCAACTCCGCGAGCAGGTTCAGCGCTTCGAGCGGCGTCAGGCGATTCAAGTCTACCTCCCGCAGCTTTTCGAGTACCGGCTGGGAAAGCGGGGTAAAGATGGTTAACTGCGCAGGCGGCGGGCTTGACCCCGGCGACAAATGCGCCGTGGCCTGCTGCTCGGCGAATTCGTGTTCGGCCAGTACTTCTCTGGCGCGGGCGATGACTTCCTGCGGCAATCCGGCGAGCTTGGCGACTTCGATGCCGTAGCTGCGGTCGGCCGCGCCGGGCTCGACCTTGCGGAGGAACACGATGCCGCCGCCGGTCTCCTTGACTGAGACGTGGTAGTTCTTCACGCCTGCTAGCTGCTCGGCCAGTTCCGTCAATTCGAAATAGTGCGTGGCGAATAAGGTCTTGGCGCGGACGCGCGCGTGCAGATATTCGACGGCGGCCCAGGCGATGGCGAGGCCGTCGTAGGTGGAGGTGCCGCGGCCGACTTCGTCGAGCAGGATGAGGGACCGCGGCGTTGCCGTGTGCAGGATGGCGGCGGTCTCGGTCATCTCGACCATGAAGGTGGAGCGTCCGCGGGCGAGATTGTCGCTGGCGCCGATGCGGGTAAAGACGCGATCCACCAGGCTCAGGCGGGCGGAGCGCGCGGGAACAAACGACCCCATCTGCGCGAGAATCACGATCAGCGCGGTTTGCCGGAGATAGGTTGATTTGCCGCCCATGTTTGGGCCGGTGAGCAGTAAGACATTGTGCGTGGTGGCGTTCAGGTAGAGGTCGTTGGGGACGAAACGGTCATTGCTGCCGACAGCGCCAGCCCCGGCTAGTTCCTGCTGCTCGATTACGGCGTGGCGGCCTTCGATGATTTCGAGTTCGCTGTTGTCGCTTGCTTCTACAAATTGCGGGCGGCAGTAATGGCGCAGGGCGGCGAGATGGGCAAAGGAAGCCAGCACGTCTACTTCGGCCAGGGCGAGCGCGGTCTGGCGGATTCGCTTGGCCTCGGCGGCGATCGATGTGCGCAGTTCGGTGAAGAGGCGGCGCTCGATTTCGACAATCTTTTCCTGCGCGTCGAGAATCTTCGCCTCGTATTCCTTGAGTTCGGGAGTGGTGAAGCGCTCGGCCCCGACAAGAGTCTGCTTGCGCTCGTAATCCTGCGGGACGAGGTGCAGGTTCGGCTTTGAGACTTCGAGGTAGTAGCCGAAAATCGAGTTGAACTTGACCTTGAGCGAGGCGATGCCGGTACGCGTGCGCTCGCGCTGCTCGATCTGGGCGAGGACCTGCCTGCTGTTGCGGGAAAGTTCGCGGAGTTCGTCCAGGTCGTGGTGAACTCCGGAGGCGATCACGCCGCCGTCGGCGAAGGTGAGAGGAGGCTCGGGGATGACGGTGGTTTCGATGCGCTGGCGCAGGTCGTTGAGTTCGTCGAGCAAGGCGTGCAGAGTTCTCAGACGGTCGGCGGCCAGACGCGCTACCGCAGCCTTCACCGCCGGAATTTTCCCGAGCGATGCCGCGAGGGCCAGCACGTCGCGCGGGTTGGCGGTTTCGAGTGTGACTCGGCTGAGCAGGCGTTCCAGGTCGAGTACGCCATCGAGGGCGCGGCGAAGCTCTTCGCGGGCGATGAGATCTTTGAAGCCGGCCTCGACCGCATCGAGGCGGGCCTTGACTTCGTTCAAATCGAGCGACGGCCGCAGCAGCCAGGCGCGCAGCAGGCGCTTGCCCATAGGCGTAACGGCGGCGTCAATCGAGCGGAACAGAGTCACGCCTGCGTCGGCGCCGGCAAACAGCGGCTCGATCAGCTCCAGATTGCGCACCGTAACTGCGTCGAGCACCAGGCAGTTCTGGCGCTCGTACCAGCCGATGCGGTCCACGTGATCGAGCGAGCCGCGCTGGGTGGAACGAACGTAGTGCAGAATCGCTCCCGCAGCCGAGGCCGCGGCGGTTTTTCCCGCCAGGCCGAAGCCTTCCAGGGACAAGACTCCGAAGTGATTCTCGAGCTGGGGGATGGCATGGTCCGGGGAGAATATCCAGTCGTCGAGGGGAGTCTCGGTGTAAGCGGAGGTGCGCCGAGCTGCGCTCGGCTGGACAGCCGAGGGCGGCTGTCCCCACATGGCAGGCTTGGGGGGCTGTCCCCACATGCGGGTCGCGGCCGGTGCGGAGGGCTCGAATAGCGGGGCGGCGGAGGCGTAGAGCAATTCTTTGGGGCGAAGCTGCTCCAGCTCTTCCTGCACGCGGCGCAATGCGCCTTCACCGCTAAATTCGGTGGCGCGGAACTCGCCCGTGGATAAATCGAGCGCGGCAAATCCAACGCCATTGCCGACTTGCGCCAGGGCCGCCAGAAAATTGTTTTCGTCGGAACCGAGCGAAGAGTCGGCCGCGGTTCCCGGCGTGACCACGCGAGTGACTTCGCGCCGTACCAGTTTCTGGTCAAAGCGTTTCTTCGCCACTCGCGGGTCTTCCACCTGCTCGCAGATGGCCACCTTAAAGCCTCGGCGGATCAGCTTGCTGATGTAGCCTTCGGCCGCGTGATAAGGCACGCCGCACATGGGCACCCTGATGCCTTTCTCCTTGTTGCGGGAGGTCAAGGTGATTTGCAGCTCTTTGGAGGCGACAATGGCGTCGTCAAAGAAAAGCTCGTAGAAGTCGCCCAGGCGGAAGAACAGAAGCGCGGTGGGATGGTCTTTCTTGACGGCGGCGTATTGCCGCATCAGCGGAGTGGACGGCTCGGTCATTTCTTCGGTGAGCTTCGGCGGATTATAACAAAGGGCGAACGCCTCCACGCTAACGTCACAAAATGCGCGACCCGTCGCGACAGGCTCAGGGCAGGGCCGTTAGGCTGGGGCGCCCACGGATCCATAAAGTCAAAATCCCCACTTCTCGCGCAGAAGATGCGCGAGAAATGGGGCACCCGCTTTTTGCATGCTTGTCAGCAGGAAATCGCGGTTGACGCGAGTTCCTTGGTAGTGGTTTCCTGTCCTATGGAACTTCGCAAGGATCCCATCACCCGTTCCTGGGTCATCACCGGCGACGAAGCAGCGGATGGGGGACCGCGTCTGGAGCAGGCCTGCCGTTTCTGTGGAGACGGCGCATCACAGCAGGTGATTGCGGTGAGCCCCAACAGTCCTGGCGGGGCGTGGTCGGCACGGGCGGTGGTGCATCCGACGCCGCTGTATCACATTGAGGGCGAGCCCGGCCGGCGGGGCGACGGCATTTACGATCGCATGTCGTCGGTGGGGGCGCATGAGGTGCTGGTCGAGAATCCGCAGCACGACCGGCATTTGTGGAACGCCAGCGACGAAGAGATCGGGCACTTCCTGCGGCTGGCGGCGGAACGCATTCTCGATCTGAAGCGCGACCCGCGCATCAAGTACATAAGCCTGTTCAAGGACTACGGCAAGAATGCCGGGCAGGAGTTCAACCATCCCACGTCGCAGATCACGGCCACCCTGTTTGTGCCGCGGCGCGTGCTTTACGAACTGCGGGCCGGGCGGGACTATTTCGCATCGAAAGAGCGCTGCGTCTTCTGTGACATTATCCAGCAGGAGGAGCGGCAGGCGCAGCGCGTAGTGGAAGCGCGCGGCGACTATCTGGCGGTTTGCCCGTATGCTCCGCGGGTGCCGTATGAAGTGTGGATTCTGCCCCGCTATCACGATGCTTCCTTCGAGCGCGCGGGGCTGAACCGGCCCGGGCTGCGCATGAATCTGGCCGCGCTGTTACGGCGAACCCTGCAACGGGTGCGCTCGGTCACCGAGGATTTTCATCTGGTGCTGCATACTTCGCCCAGCAGCATGCATGCGCTGAAGAATCTGGGCTACTGGAAGACGATTGACGACGACTATCACTGGCACATCGAAATCCTTCCCGTCCTGGGCGCCAAGGCGAAGTCGTACACCTTCAAAGAGGTGTACTATTCCCCGGTCAGTTCCGAGACCGCGGTGAAGCAGCTGCGGGAGGCGAGAATTGACGGGTGAGGCTTGGATCGCAGTGACCATGTGGGGACAGCCGCCCTCGGCTGTCCACCGGGCGAAGCCCGGCGTCTGTATCTGAATTGCTGGTCAAGACTGTTTTATCTCTATTCACCCAACCTGATTGCGTTTCGGGGTCATCTGTTCGCCACCGGAGTCACCGCATCGGCGATCACTCTCCCAACTTCATGACCACGGGGATTCGGGCTGAAGATCCGGACGGTTACGTGCTGCTGATCGGCCAGTCGGGATAGAACTGACCCGGAGGTCTGCCGAGCAATTAGCGGCTGCTACAATGCCTGCCGTCAGGAGACCCTTCCCGTGAAACCCTTGTTCTGCTTCGTCCTATTCCTCGCCGCGTGCCCCGCCCAGACTGCCGCTCCTTCCGGCAAGCAGAAAGTTCTCTGGCAAAAACTTGAGTCCAGCATTCAGGAGATTGACCAGCACCTCGACGGCGTGATGGGAGTGGCCATCGAAGACCTGACCACTGGCGATCATTACTTCCTGCGCGAGGATGAGGTCTTTGCCCAGGCCAGCTCGATCAAGATTGCGGTGCTCGCCAATCTCTATCTGCAGGCCGAGCAGGGCAAGCTGAAGCTGGGAGACCTTTACACGGTGCAGGCGTCGGACCTGGTGCCGGACAGCGACATCATGGGCGGGCTCACGCCGGGCGTGACGCGGGTGACGCTGCGCGACCTGGCGACGATGATGGTCGCGGTCAGCGATAATTCGGCGACCAACGTACTCATTGACCGCGTCGGCATGCAGAACGTCAACCTCATGCTCGACTCGCAGGGCCTGAGCCACACCCGGCTGCGGCGCAAGATGATGGACCTCGAAGCTGCGAAACAGGGCCGCGAGAACATTTCCACGCCTCACGAAATGATGCTGCTGCTGGAGGCGATTGAGCGCGGCAAGCTGCTCAACAAAGAATCTGCGACGGACTTCTTCAAGGTGCTCAGCACCAACAAAGATTCGTGGATTCCGCGCGACTTGCCCGCCGGCCTCAAAGTGGCCAACAAGCCCGGCGCGCTCGAGGGGGTGCGGAACGATTCGGGCATTGTGTTCGTGGACGGCCGCCCGTATGTGATTTGCGTGATGACGGCGTTTCTGGGGAACGAGCGCGATGGGGAACAGGCGATCAGCAAAGTGTCGCTGGCGGCGTGGAGAATGTTTGACCGCCTGAGCCGGGCCTCGGAGTATGGAAGAGTCGTGTCGCCGGGGAATGGAGTGCGGTAGGCGGCGGCGCGGCGAACAGCGCGTCACGCGAGATCCGGCGCTCCTAGCTCGCGCCCGCGCCGGTGGTACGGGCCTGGGATTTCAGCAGGAACTGCAGCGCCGCCGGCACGTCGAGTGGCTGGGAAAAGCAGTATCCCTGGCCAAGCTCGCATCCCATTTCGCGGAAGCGCTCGGTGAGGCTGGCGGTTTCAATGCCTTCGGCGACCACCTGCAGCTTCATCTTACGGGCGAGGGCAATCGTGCCTTCGATCATGCCGGCGACGGCGCGGTCCTGCTGCAACTGGCGGACCAGGGAACGGTCAATTTTGATTACATCCACGGGAAGCAGGAACAGGCTGCGAAGCGAGGCCGCGCCGGCTCCGAAATCATCGAGCACCACACCCAGCCCGAGGCGCTTCAGCTGCGCCATCACATTCTGGCTCAGCGCGAGATCCGCCATAGCCACGTTGTCGGAGACTTCCAGCTGGAGGCGGGAAGCCTCGAGGCCGGTCTGGCGCAGCGCTTCCTGAAGATCGCCGGCCAGGCGGGGGTCGGCGAACTGGCGTGCCGAGAGATTCACCGCGACCGTCAATGGCGGCCCGGAGAAGTTCTGCAGGTCCCATTCCAGCAGTTGACGGCAGGCCTGGAGCATCAGCCAATGGCCGATGGAGACGAGCAAACCGGTGTCTTCGGCCGCGTCGAGAAAGCTGTAAGGCGAGACCAGCCCCTTGGCCGGATGCTCCCAGCGCAGCAGAGCCTCCAGGCTCACCACGCTCTGGGTGTCGAGACGAAGCACCGGCTGGTAGTAGACGCGAAACTCGCGCCGGGCCATGGCCGCGCGCAGATCGGCTTCCAGGCGCAGGCGTCCGACCGCCTGCCGGTGCATAGTTTCGTCAAAAACCTCGCAGCGGCAGCCGCCCAGGCCTTTGGCGCGGCGCATGGCGGTGTCCGCGTCTTTCAGCAAGTCCTCGGGTTGGGAGTGCTCGGCCGTGCTGAGAGCGATGCCGAGACTGACCGTCATGCGCACCTCGCGGGTGCCGGAAAATAGCGGCTCGGCGACGGCCAGCTGGATTCGTTCGGCCACACGCATGGCGTCGCTGGGATTGCCGACGGCGTCGAGCAGAATCGTGAACTCGTCTCCGCCCAGGCGCGAGAGCACGGGCTCGGCGCAGGGGCTGCCGCTCTCGCGGCGCGCGAGAGTGTCCTCCTGCCGCAGGCTACTCTCGATGCGGCGTGCGATTTCGCCGAGCAGCTGATCGCAGGCGGTCGCGCCCAGGGACTGGTTCAGGGCCTTGAAATGGTCCAGGTTGGCGAGCAGCAGGGCGTAGCGGGCGGGATCGCGCTGGGCCAGGGCAAAACGATGTTGCAGGCGGTCGAGAAAGAGCCGCCGGTTAGGAAGGCCGGTGAGCGCGTCGTGAAGCATGTGATGTTCCAGCTGGAGTTCAGCCTGCTTGCGCTCGCTGATGTCGCGATTGACGATTACCAGTTTCGCGACCTGGCCGTTGCCGTCGCGGATAGTGCTGGCCATCGATTCCAGCACCCGCCAGCTGCCGTCCTTGTGCTTGATGCGGTATTCAAGGCGCTGGCCAACGCCGGTGGTGCGGGCTTCGCGCGCCGCCTCCAGCACCCGGAAGCGGTCGTCGGGATGAATTTGCTCGAAGGCCGAAGTCTCGCTCAGTTCCGCCGGGGAGTAGCCCAGGATTCGCTTGTAGGCGGGACTGTTGTAGAGCCGGCGGCCTTTCACGTCCACCAAAGCGATCATGTCGGCCGCGTTCTCGGTGACGATCTGAAAGAGCCCTTCGCGATTTCGAGAAGCCTGGTGAATCTGGTAGATGCGGAGTTGCTGGTAGAGAACCAGGACAATCAGGATGCCGAGAGCGACGAACAGCCAGGTCAAGATGCGCCTCCCCTTCGTTCTATCGGCAAAGCGGGGCGGAAGATTTAGGCGCAGGCCCAGTTGACGATCTCGAAGTAGCACAAGACTTCAAACGATAAAAGCTCCCGATCGCTCCAAGCGGACTTTCGCCAGACTTGGCAACAGCATTGCAACCATGGAGGAGGCTGACTACTTTTGTCTAGACAGGGCAATGTACAGCGGCAGGCCAAAACGAGGCAGGTCGCCCGTCGATTCCGCCCGCGCCGTCCCTATGAGGCGGTTGCCATCAACCCATAGGAGTTGCAACTGCAACCTGGAGGGTTGGTTGCCGGTTTCCGGCAAACTAAGGCTGGTTGCAGCTTCCCCTGACAGAAAACCTGCTTCGATCCCCAGATCTTCCACCGGAACCATAGCGCCGTGCTCGAAACCAATCTGCACATGATCATCACCGGTAATTTGCATCCGGGCGGGCAACTTTCCTTTCGCAGTGTCCACGGTTCCGACCCAGGTGCCAAGTTGGGATGGGTCCGCGTGGAAGGGTCGAGAGGTCTCTGCTGCCTCAATTTCTTTGAACGCTGACTCGAGATTGGCCGAAACGCCGCTCGAGAACAAGTCAGCGAACTGGAAGGCCAGGTGGTCCATCGCCTCGGTTGCCGTATTCGTCAGACAGGCGATCACGACACCCGCCTTCGGAAGAACCAGAAGCGTTGCAGAACCAGCCAGCACTCTCCCGTTACTGATGAGCACCGAGGAACCGTCGTTGAAATTAAAGACACCCCAGCCACTGGTATAGCCCGATTTAATCTGCGGGTCTGTTTCGAAGGGATGCATTGCGGTATGCATTTCCTTCATTCGTTCGGGAATGATCAGCTTCTGAGCAGAATCGATCTGGAACAACCCGAACAATGCCAAATCATGCGCCGAAGTGTAGAATCCACCACCCGCTTCTGGTTCAAATGTGTGAGGAGGAACTGGTTTACCCGCTTGGTATCCGATGGCCACATCGCGACCTGCAAGATTGAAACCGCTTGAAGTCATGTGCAGGGGATTAAACACTGCGTCCTCTATGAACTCCGGGAAGGGGCGCTTTCCGGCCCTTTCAACCACCTCACCGAGGACTCCAAAAGAAAAATTGGAATAGATGAAGTGCTGCCCAGGAGGGAAGGCGCTTATGGCATAGCGCCTCAGCAGTTCTTTTCTGTCCAGGTCCGAGCCGTAATTGTAGAACCAGCCATGCTCAATGCCAGCGGTCATCGACAGAAGCTCCCGAATTGTGATTCCGGCTCCAGCATGCGCGCGTACCTGAACGCCGTACCGTTCAGGGGTGTTATCGAGTCGAAGCTTGCCTTGACCTGCGAGCATGAATGTGGCTGTACCGGTCACGGCTTTCGCAACCGATCCAGCTGCATACACAGTGTTGGGCGTGGCGGGAAGTTGCTTTTCACGGTCTGCCCAGCCGAATGCTTCTTCGCACACTATCCGACCGTTTTGCGCGATCGCAATGGCAATGGAAGGCAGCTCAGCGTTCGTCACGTGGTCACGCGCAGAGGACGCGACTTCCGCAAAACGTGCGGGTAAGTGTGTCGAGTCGCATTGCGAATGAACCGGACCCGCAGATGCGAAGAGTGCAGTCAGGAGACCGCAGAAGAACAGCCCCTTATTGATTGGCATACCTTCGAATACGTCATCCGAGCCACCCTGGTTCCCGGAGATTTCGCAGGAGGAACGCATGCAGTGAGGCGGCTCCTGCGATGCCCGTCTTCCACGCCTGCTCCTTGAACCTGCTCGAATACGACAGGAAGGCAGCGGAACATTTGCCGTCGCCGTCCATACCCGCTACTGATTGACTTCCCCTTTAACCCGCCCCTAACATGGCAACCCTGAGTGTCATGATTACTTGATCGGGCATTGTCCGGAGCGCTGGCAGGCGCACAAAAAGGAGTTCGATGCAGCGCGATAGTTCCCATCCGCCCGTGCGGCGCATCAAGACTTACGCCGGGGCGCAGGGCTATGTCTACCAGTACTACTTTGTGGGCAAGCGTCCGGCGCTGGCGGACGATCCGGAGACTCCCGCCACTGAGTTTATTTTTGACGTCACTTCTGACCGCAAGGTGACCTACGCGGTCAGCGTGTTCCTGCCGCAAGGGTCGCTTTCGGCCTGGAGCGCCGCGCACGGCCGGACACTCAACGATGCCGAGCAATACGCCGCGGTCAAGCTGCGCCTGCTGCGCGCCTTCGACGAACTCGAAGATGTGAAATCGCATGGGCGCCGGTTGACGATTGACTCTGCGCTGCTCGAAGAGGCGCTGGCGAGTCTGGGCGTGGAGTGAACGGCGTAAGTATCCGAACTTATAGAGCCAGTGGAGGAATCATGGTGAGAAGGCCTGCAGGCGTTCTCCTAGAGCGGCTCCGCAGCCGGTGTTTGCGAAGCAAAACTACAAGGTCTCTCCACTCCGCGTTCTCTTCCGTAAGCGGAAGAGAACGCTCCGGTCGAGATGACTGGACTCGGGGATACACCAAATACGGAACCGCTCTGGCCGTCGCAGCGGTTGTGTGCGCGCTGAGCGTTTCTGCGGCGTGGGCGCAGGGCTCGCGATGGACCGAGGAAAAGGCGAATCAGTGGTATGCGCAGCAGCCCTGGCTGGTCGGCAGCAACTACATTCCCCGGTCGGCGATCAACGAGCTGGAGATGTGGCAGGAACCGACGTTTAACCCGAAGGAGATTGATCAGGAACTGGGCTGGGCCGAAGGCCTGGGAATGAACACCATGCGGGTGTTTCTGCACGACCTGCTCTGGCAGCAGGATGCGGCGGGCTTCCGCCAGCGGCTGGATCAGTTTTTGACCATCGCGGCGCGGCATCATATCCGGCCGCTGCTGGTGCTGTTCGACTCGTGCTGGGATCCATTTCCGCGGCTGGGCCCGCAGCATCCCCCGATTCCCGGCGTGCACAATTCTGGATGGGTGCAGAGTCCGGGGGCGAGGGCGCTTGCCGATTCAAGCGAATATCCGCGGCTGAAAGATTACGTTGAGGGCGTGGTGGGAGCGTTCGCCAAAGACGACCGCGTTCTCGCGTGGGATGTCTGGAACGAACCCTGGGCCGACAATGCCGGCAGCTATGGAAAGGTGGAGTTGAAGCCGGAAGAGAAGAAACGGCTGGTCGCCGTACTGCTGCCGCAGGTGTTTGCCTGGGCAAGGGAAGCGGGCGCGAACCAGCCCTTAACCAGCGGAGTGGGCGACCTGTCCGATGCCAAAGATGAAGCTTCGCTCGAGGAACTGCAGCGCATTCAGGTGCGCGAATCCGACGTTATTACGTTCCACAACTATGACTGGCCGGAGTCTTTTTCGCGCGAGGTGGCGTGGCTGAGAAGATTCCACCGCCCCGTGATCTGCACCGAGTACATGGCGCGTTCGGTCGGCAGCACATTTGACACGGTGCTGCCGATCGCCAAGGCGGAGCACGTCGGCGCGATCAATTGGGGATTTGTGGCAGGCAAGACGCAGACTTATTTTCCGTGGGAGTCCTGGGAGCATCCCTACATCCAGGATGATCCACCGGTCTGGTTTCATGAAGTGCTGCATCCCGACGGGAAGCCGTACCGGCAGGCAGAAGTGGATTTGATCAGGCGGCTGACGGGAAGATAAAACCAAATTCATCAATCACGAAGGGCACGAAGGTACACGAAGGGAAAATCTTTAAGGGGTTCCTTCGTGGACCTTGGTGTCCTTTGTGGTTCAAGCATTTTCGCTTTCACTCATAGCGCAGAGCTTCTATGGGATCGAGGTTCGCTGCACGCAGAGCGGGAACCATGCCGCTGATGATGCCGACGACGGCCAGGATCGAGGTAGCCACCAGCAGGACTCCGGGCGATACCACCAGGCGGATGTCCGCGGCCTCGGCATGCTTAGCCATGGCGCTGTAGAGCGTCAAACGCCCTACCGACACCGACACGATGTAGGACAGCACGATCCCGAGCACGCCGCCGATGGCGGTGATCACCATGGCTTCGGCGAGGAATTGAAACAAGACGTCCTTCCTTCTCGCGCCCAGAGCTTTCTCCACCCCGATCTCGCGGGTGCGTTGGGTGACCGAAACCAGCATGATATTCATCAGGCCGATGCCGCCGATGCTGAGAGTTACGGTCCCAATCACGCCGAGAACAATCT
>Ga0209415_10017855_pt1 | contig 11246 bp, 11 predicted proteins | sample PeaSoiSIISIP2007_FD_187696 | JGI IMG/M metagenome (GOLD analysis project Ga0209415, IMG submission 187696) | Peat soil microbial communities from Weissenstadt, Germany - SII-SIP-2007 (SPAdes) (version 2) | ecosystem: Environmental > Terrestrial > Soil > Wetlands > Peat | place: Germany...
AGCAGGCGGCTCTCCTCCCTGGCGGACGAGATGGTTCGAGTGGGGCAGTTCCGCCTCGAGGGGGGTGGGGCAGTGGGGGGCACGAGCGCGCTCCGCGAGATGACGATGATGCAGCGCGCGCTCGACGCGATGGAGCAGGGGCTCCGCTCGTTCGCCCGCTTCGTGCCGGCCGACCTCGTGCGCACCGTGCTCGAGTCTGGGCAGGAGGCGCGGCTCGGGGGCAGGCTCCGGCCGATGACCGCGTTTTTTTCGGACATCGCCGGCTTCACGTCGGTGGCCGAGGAGATGCCGCCCGACGAGCTCGTCGCACTCCTCGGCGACTACCTCGAGGGGATGACCGCGGTCATCGCGGCCGGCCAAGGGACGGTGGACAAGTTCATCGGCGACGGGATCATGGCGTTCTGGGGCGCGCCGACCGAGCTCGAGGACCACGCGGCGCGCGCGTGCGAGGCCGCGGTGCGCTGCCAGCGGGCGCTGGCGGACCTTCAGGCAAGCGGCGCGCCCGCGATGAAGCGGCTGTCGACGCGCATCGGGCTGGCGACGGGCGAGGTGCTCGTCGGCAACATCGGCACCCCCGAGCGAATGAACTACACCGTCATGGGCGACGTCGTGAACCTTGCGTCCCGGCTCGAGGGGCTGAACAAGCAGTACGGCACGCGGATCATGGCGAGCGAGGCCACCGTAGCTGCGGCGGTGGGGCGGGTCGTCGCGCGCGCGATCGACGTCGTGGCCGTGAAGGGAAAGGCCCGCGGCGTGAGGGTCTTCGAGCTGACGGCGCTCGTGGCGGACCACGACGCGCGCTCGGAAGAGATCGCCGCGCTCTCGGCGGAGGCGCTCGACGCGTATCTGGCGAAGGACTTCGCCAGGGCCGAGGAGCGCTGGGAGTGCGTGATCGAGAAGGCCCCCGGGGACCGCGCGGCGACGCTGATGCGCGACCGGGCGCGACGCTACGCCACGGAGCCGCCCCCTGCGGACTGGTCCGGGGTCCACGTCGCGCATGACAAGTGAGATCACGCGTCCCCGATTCGGCCGTGGGCGCGGCCGCAGACGTCGGCGCCCGGCCCGCTGTCGCCTGGGTGGGCACCTGAGATCCTTAGCCGGGTGTCGGCTGCGTCCGGGAGCGCCGCGAGGGGGATCGTCCCAGCGTCAGAGCCCGCAGAGACGACACTCGGCCTCACGCCTATTTGCAGGGCTTCACGCGAGCGAGCCAAGCCGTCTCGAACGCCTCGCCGAGGATCTCCTGCGCCCTCGTGGACTCGTCATCGTCGTCCACCAGCTCTGCCGGCAGACCCTCGGTGATCGTCGCCCACTCGTTCTCCCCCAGCTCCGTGTACCCGACGGCGAGGCACCGGTCGGCGGTCTTGCAGTCGTCGTGAGGATCCCATCGGACGAGCTGTTTCTCGACGAACGCCCTGGCGCGCTCCTCAAGCTCGGGACGTCGGTCGTCGGCTTTCACGCGGAGGATTCTACCCCGGCCACGAGCCGGATTCGGATCGCGAAGAACGTCGTTGCGGGCGCTACGACGCAAGGGGCTCGCGTGGTCGACGGGGCGACGGTTTCGGATCGGCCCGTTCGTCTACACGCGCCGCGACCTAAGACGGCTCCCGCTGCTTGCCTGCTCTGGACGTAGGGGCGGTACGCAACGCACCGCAGCCTCCTCGGATTTCGCCAGCAGGACGTGCGTGACGCCACGGCAGTGTCGGGCGAGCCGACGCGGTCGAGCGCTCACGACTTGATGCGACGCCCCTGCGCTCCAAGCATTTCGTGGCGGATCTGGTCGGGCAACAGGTGCTCGTCCCACCGTCGCACGACAAACGGAATGTTCACACCCAAGTAGCCCCGCTTCATCATCTCGTCACGGTCGCGCGGGTAGAGATGGACGCAGCCATGGCTCACGGGGAGGCTTGTCTCGGCGCCCGGTTCGGCGTCCGCCCCCCGCTCCGCGTCAGCCTTCGTGTGCAGGTACATGTCGCTCGGGACGAGGTTCCAGGCGATCGGCCCGAAGTCGTTCTTGTTCCACATCATGAAGGTCACGCCGTCGCGAGTCACCTCGGGCAGTCCCTCGAAGTCCTCGGTGGCGATCGGCAGCTTGAGCTTGCCGGCGGGGTTGCCCGTCGCCCACGACCACTCGGAGCGCCCGGGCCACCGATACTGGTACCCACCGTCGTCGTTCTTGCGGATCTCCGCGCCCCACGGGATCTGGCTGAAGTACCAGTTGCTCGTTACGTGCGCATGCGCCACGCCGAGCCTGTATGCGCCCGGCTTCGTGGGGGCCGCGACGTGCTCGCCATCGTCGTCGAGCGGGGACGGCGGCCCGCCGCGGGCGCGATAGCTCGCGATGATCGAGCGGTCGACATACACATAGATGCTGCCCTCTCCGTCGGGCGCGTTCACGCTGCGGAAGCCCCCTCCACCCTTCGTGACCTTCTGGTCGATTTCGCGGTTCCAGGCGTCGAGATCCTCGACCTCGCCCGGGTAGAACTCCAACTGCACCTCCCAGGCCATCACCTTGCGGGGCGAGAAGCGAAAACCCGTGGCGAAGAGGACTGCCATCGTCTCGTCCCGGAGCTCCCCGTCGGCCAGGGCGCCGCTCCCAGCTTGAAGCTGGGCGACGATGCGCGCGTCGGTCTTGGTGAACTCGGCGTCCCTTTCCACGGCGTCAGCGCGCAGATAGGCGAGCAGCTCCCGGCGCTGGGTACCCCTCCATTGCTCGTTGTCAAACGTCACCGCGGCTTGCAAGGCCTCGGTGTGGAACCCCGCCTTGATGCGCGGCGCGCCGAGGGCTTCGATCCGCGCGCGCTCAATCTTGCGCGTGAAGGATCCACCGTGGGCCTTCGACGCCAAGCCCTCCCCGACCCCTCGCAGCGGTTTGCCGGGCGGATCGGCGCTGAGCTCGGCGCCGGTCTTTTCGCCGTCCACCGGGGGCGCGACGCGGTGGTCCGGACGGTCCGGCGCGCCGTGCACACCATGCGGCGTCTCATCCACCGTCTTCGTCAATGGCACGGCAACGCAGGCGCCGAGGAGGACGGGCGCGATGACGGCGCCGCGCAGCGAGATTACCCGCCCATCGCGTAGCATGCGTGCCCCGCCGCGGAGAACCGCACGAACGGGTCACCGGACGACATAGCGGCCGCCGTTGACGCCCACGTCGGGCGGTACGTGCTTCGCTTCGAACGCGTCATAGCCCGACTTGAGATCGGACCAGAACTGCGCCCACGTGGAGCTCGCGTGGCGCCTGGTCTTTTCGTCCGTCATGCGGAAGGGAAAGACGTGCACCGCGAACGACTCCTGCCCCTTCGCGAGCGCGGCGTCCACGAGCGAGTAGATCTCCTCGATCCCGTCGTCCGTCATCGCGAAGCAGCCAATCGACACGCAGTTGCCGTGCACCATGATGGAGCTCCCGGTGCGGCCCAGCGACCGGTCGTAGGCGTTGGGGTAGCCGATATCGAAGGCCAGGTGGTAGTGGCTCGCCGGATTGAGCTTGGGCCGCGTCACGCTGTAGAAGCCCTCCGGCGACTGTGAGTCCCCTTCTCTCAGCTTCGGGCCGAGCGCGCCGGACAGCGCGCAGATGGGATACGTCTTGAACAGCTCGTATCTCGCGCCGTTCTTCAGCCAGACGTCGAGCTCGGCCTCCTCCTTGAAGATGCGGATGTAGACCGCGCTGCCGAACGACAGGCCTTTCTGCGCGAGGGCACCGTCGATCCTCCCGTGAACCGCGCTCGCCGCGCGGCCCTGCGACGCGCCCGACGCGGGGACGGCCCCCAGCGTCAGCGCCGTGACGAGCAAGATGGACCGGAAGCGTTGCATGACGACGTCAAGATAACCGCTGCGCTCCGCTGCGCAATCGGTTCGCCAGCTCAGCGCGTGATCTCCGCGGCTTGAGCTGCGATCGAAGCCGTGGCGCCGGCAACGGTGACGGTCCTACGTGAGGGGGAGCGGGACGTCTCTCGCCGCGAGTCTGCTATGACGGGTCGCGCCATGGGACGCGATCTCGCCGCTCTCCTCATCGTTCTCGCGATGGCATCCGCGGTCGGCTGCACGGCAGCCCCGCCGACTCCGGCAGCGAGCACAGAGAGCCCCCGAGACCCTCTCGCGGCAGTCCCGTTGCCGGGTGCAGCCAACGCGGACGTCGGGCGCGTGGACGACGCGCCGCTGGTGTCGCTCGTCGGCACGGACGTGCTGCTTGATGGCAAGCCCGTCGGGAGCGTGGGGCCCATCGTGTCCTCGCGCCGGATGATGCGCATCGACGGTCTATTCGATGGGTTGCACACCCGTCGGGAGGCATGGAGGGCGGCGCATGGCCTGCCCCCGGCTTCCGACGCGAGCCTCGGTGTAATGGCGACCCCGGGCGACCCGTTCCCCGGCGTCATTTTGCTCGCTCTCCCCGACGACACGGCGGCGGTCGTGGTGAAGAGCGTCTTTCAGACCGCGGCGTTCGCAGGGTATCCCCACGCGAGGTTCCTCGTTCGCACGCCGGCCGGCGTCGGGCGCCTACCCGTCGAGGCACAGGTCCCAGGCCCGCTGGCGCAGCTCGTGCGGGGGGGCTCCCCGGGCGTCGCGGCCGGAGGGCTCTCCCCCGAGCAGGTGCGCAGCGTCGTCATGGCCCACGCCGGGGCCCTCCGCGCCTGCTACGAGACGATCGCGCAGCGCGACCCGACGCCGACTGGCGGTGTCGCCGCAGCCTGGCGAATCGATGCCCACGGGGTGGTGAGCGGCGCCGCGATCGGTGCGAGCACACTCCAAAGCCCGAAGCTCGAAGCCTGCATCCTCCGGCAGATAGGCAGCTGGACGTTCCCCTCGAGCGACGCCCCCACGACCGTGGGCAGCTACCCGTTCCACTTCGGCGTCATGCCGTGAGCAGACGCGCGACGACGACGAGCACGAGGACGCGACAGTGCGCGGATAGGTCGGGGCGCCTGACCTGTCAGTTGGGGACGCGCGTGTGCCGGGACTCCTGGGGTCGGCTCATCTGCGAGGACACGGTGCTCAAGGACGGAGCGACGAGCAGGTCGGCGAACACGCCGTAGACCCGGACGAACGTCACTCGCACAGGCCGAGCTGGCAGGCCCACCCCGTCGGGCTCGACCGCCATTCGCAATTGTGGCCCGCGTCTTTGCAGTCGGAGTTGCTGGCGCACTCGTCTGAGCACAGCTGGTTCGCCGTGTGGCAGTCGAACGCGGTGATGCCGGCGAAGTTGCCGCCGGGTATCGAGCACGGGTTCGGCGACGGCGAACAGTAGCCGCCCGGGCCGCAGTCCGAGTCGACGAGACACATGGCCGGAATGCACTCGTTCGGGTTACGACCTTCCGGGGGCGGGAGCTCGGCCCCGCAGAAGCAGACCGAGGACGGGCCGCAGTCGCTATCCGTGGTGCACTGGTCGTACGTGCAGAACGCGAAGAAGTGGCTGGCGACCGTGCAGCGCCCGTTGACGCCGCCGTCGCTGCACTGCGAGTCGCTCGTGCACTGCGCGCCAGCGATGCCGGCGTCCACGCCGGCGACGGCGTTGTAGCCCGGAGGTCGTGTCGCGGAGCACGCCGTTGCGCTCGGGCGATGCCGGTCGGGGACCCTGGGCTTGCAAGCATCGACGCCGGTGTCCGCGGGCGGTGTCGGGGCATCGTCGTGAGCGTCACGCCCGGCGTCGATCTTCCCGCGCGGACCGTCGAGACCTCCGTCACGGCGGATGGCGCGCCCGGCATCCCGACCGGCGTCGACCACCCCCCCGGGCTCGGTCAACCCGCAGTGAATGGCGCCGAGTCCGACGAATGCGAACAGGAGCGGGCTGCGGTTCACGAGCAGCCGCCGCGAGGGCCTTGCATCGCGTCCACGCGTTCGCTCGTCTCGGCGCACAGCTTCCTTGCTCATCGCACGCCCAGCATGACCGACGTGGAGCCCTCGTGCACGCGGAGTCGCCGGATCGCTCGCGTTGATCGGATCAGGTAGGCTGAGCGCGATGACCGCGAGCAAAGCGAGCCACGAGGGCTTCACCCGGTCGACGTTGCCTTGCCTGCGATCCGTCATCGCTCTCGCCCTCGGTCTGTCATGCGGGGGCGCGCCCTTTCCTCGCGAGACTACGGCCAGCAACACGCGGGTCGATGACCCTTGGCTCGAAGGGCAGCGCTGTCCGGCCGGTTTTCAGGACAGCGGGAACCTGCGCATCGAGACCCTCGAGCCGGGACCCGGCAAGGCGGTCGGCGACGGTGAGACCGTCCGCGTCCACTACACGGCGCGTCGGGCCGACGGGGCTACCGCCCACGACACTCGGGAGGGTGGCTCTCCGCCCATCGAGATCGTCATCGGCAGCACCCACGTCATCTGCGGCTTCGAGCGAGCTTTGCTCGGCATGCATGCAGGCGAACGGCGTCGCGTCCTCGTGCCGTGGCAGCTTGCCTTCGGGGAGACCGGCAAGCTTCCCGATGTCCCACCTCGAACAGACCTGGTGTTCCAAATCGATCTCTACTTGCCTGCCCTCGTGACGACGGAGCCCGGCTCGACGCCCGTAAGACCCACGACGCGCGGCGGCGGGGGTCGTGGCGGAGTGCGATAGGGACAACGGACGAGGGCTGGACGGCGAGGGCTGTTCCCGACCAGGGGCGGCGCGGGTCACTGGTCGTACGCGTGGCACCAGAAGCAGCTGTTCCAAGGCTTTCCGAGCAATCGCGCCATGGCCGGCCCGACCTGCTCATCCATGAAACGGCTGGTCTCGACCGTCCGCGGGTCGTTGCCGGGTACGTCGGCGCACGCCGTCGGGTCGAGGAGGAGATCTTCGTTTGGCATCCGGAAGTCGGCGCTGCCCCGACCTCGCGCGTGGCATGGGGTGCAGCCCATCCGAGAGTAACGATGCGGGTCGAAGCGCGCGAACATGGCACGCATCTCGGGCATCACCGTGGACCGCATGTAGTCGGCCCTCTGTTCTGTCGTCATGTGATCCCAGACGATGCCCGAGGTGGGCGCTGCGGCCGTCGCTTCCGCAACGCGTACGGGGCGGCCGCAGCCCGTCATCACGATCAGAGCAGCCACGAGTGGGTAGCGTCTCCGCGCCCATGCCGGCCGGACGACGGGCCCGCCCACCCGGGCCATCGCCACGATCCGGCGGCGTGGATCGGCGACGAAGGTGTGTTCAACTTGCAACGGGCACCCACGCAAAGGACTGGACTATGCTAGCGCTCATGGGCGCGTGCATGTGCGGCTTCAGGTCTCTGGTCGGTGCGGTGACACTCGCGCTCGGCGCCGCGGCGTGCGCAGGGCCGACCCCGGCGGCCCGCTCGCCGGTTGACGGGTCGCTCCTGACCGCCTCGGGGCGACAAATCACCACGGCCCAGCTCGTCGAGGAGGCTGACTGGAACGTCCTCGTCTTCATCTCTCGCGAGTGTCCGTGCGTCGCCGCGCACGACGAGCGGCTGCGCGATCTCGCGACTGCGTTCGGGTCGCGGGGTGTGAAGTTCGTGGCCATCGACTCCGAGGTAGGGGGCACTCCGGTGACCGCGGCCGAATTCGTCCGCGAGCGGCAGTACCCCTTTCCCGTCATGGTGGACTCCGGCGCGGCTCTCGCGAACGAGCTCGGTGCCGAGTACGCCACCTTCACGGTCGTCCTGGACCGCACGGGTCGCGTCGTCTACCGCGGAGGCATCGACTCGGACAAGCAGAAGCTGCACGCCGACGCGACCATGTACCTGCGGGACGCGCTTGCGGATCTCACCGCCGGAAGGGTGCCTCGTCAGGGCGATACCACCGCCCTCGGGTGCGCGCTCCGCAAGTGGTGAGTTCCTGTTTGTGCGCGCGCTGCGCTTCGAGGCGCCACGAAGGTCCTCAGGGGAGGCCGGGATCATGCGTCGCCCAGTCGTAGAGGCGGGAGAGCGCGGACCGCTGACCGGGAAGCGAGCGCACGTACCCCACCAGCAGCCACAGGCGCCGCTCGCGGAGCCGGTCGCGCTCGGTGTCGCTCATCGCGGCGAGCTGAGCCCGCGTCGGCAGGGTCGCGATGAATGACACCACCGACGCTCGCAGGCCCGGCTCGAGCGTGCCGCCCGGAACGCTGACCTGCTCGCTCAGGTCCGGCTGCCCATCGGCGCCCCTCAGCGGGGGCAAAACCACCGTCTTCGCGTACGACGACATGGGCGTGCCGTCGAGGCCGGTGGCGATCGTGCGGTAGACGTCGGAAGGAGTGAAGCCCCCCTTGTACGCGTGCGGGCGGGTCAGGTTGGCGGGCCGGATGGGTCGATTCCACTTGTCCTTGAGGCCCGGGACCCCCGGGCCGTCACCGTGGCCGTGAACGCCGTGGCAATTCCAGCAGCTGAAGGCGAAGTAGAACATCCGCCCTTCCTCGAGCTGCTCCGGGGTGGGCGTCGCGGGGGCCTCCGGGATCGAGACCACCATGCGGTCCTTCTCGGGCGTCTCGGCGAAGGCGCCCGAGAAGCCCTCGACGTAATGGGAGACAGCGTCGAGGTCGCGGTCGGACATGAGCCCGCGGAAGGCGGGCATGGTGGTGTCGTGGACGCCGTTCGCGATCGTCCGCACTACATCCGCACGTAGCGGTAGCTCCGTCGTCTCGGTCGTCCGGAACTCGTAGAGTCCGCGCGTGAAGTCCCGCGGCGCCGGCTTGCCGACAAGGTCTGCGGTGGGGCCGTGCCCGTCGCCCTTCACGCCATGGCATGTCGAGCAGTACTGCTCGTACAGCACCTTGCCGTCCGCGACTGACTCGCCGTGCGCGTCCCGGCTCGCGGGCGCTTGCTGCGACGCGGCGCACGCGAAGAGCGACGCTGCCGCTAGCGCGAGCAGCGCCGCCTTGTTGGTGTTGCATCCCGTATGCATGGTCCGCTCCCGCGTCGACGAAGGCGCGCTCATCAGAAGAACACGTGCGCCATGGCGATGAACTCCTTGGCCCCGACGTCGGCTACCACGCCAGGGCCGGTGCCGATGGTCTGGCGATAGAACGCCTGCAGGTCGACGTGGGGGATGGGGTAAATGTCGAAGCCCGCCATCCCGCGCATCTCGCGGCCCGTCCTCAGATCCATGTTCGGGTCCCGGACCTCCCAATTGAAGTTGAGCTCCAGCCCCGGCACGACCATGACGTCGAGCTCCTGGAAGTCCTGAAGGCTGTGCGTGAGCGTGCCCTGCGTGTTGCTCGGGTAGGGGAAGTTGCCGTAGACGTCGATCTCGAAGAGATAGGTGAATCTCCCGAGCGACGCGCCCGCGAAGGCTCCCGTCCTGTCGATGGTGGCACGGCTGTCGACGGTGATGCCCTGGTTGGTGCTGAGCAACCCCGTCCCGCCGCGGTACGTCGAGCCGCCGAGCAGGAGCTTGAGCGGCCCGATCCGCTGAAGCATCTCCATGCGCGCGACGATGGCCTTGTCGGTGTCGTCATCCATCGCCAGCCCCTGCAGCGCGCCGTTCAGCACCGAGGCCTGCAGGAGGAACGGCCCCAGGTAAGCGCCGGCTTCGAGGCCCGTGTCCTGATCCAGCGGGCCGAGCCCGATGTCCTGCCGGATCCACACGTCGTGGTTCTCGAGGCGGAGGCCATAGGTCGGCAGGAAACGGCCCGCCTTGACGTACACGGACGCCCACTTGCTGAGTTTCCGCTCGTAGCTCACCCAGGCCTCGTAGGTGCTGACCGGATCCTCGCGGAAGTAGAGCGTCAGCCCGTCGTAGACCTTCGCGGCGACATACAGGCTCGCTTCCATCTGGAAGAAGGTGGACGTCTTCGCCCCCGTCGGAGGTACCTGATAGATGTACGCGGTCCGGGAATCAGCGCCGAAGCTCAGCGTGTCGCCGAAGCCCACGGTGAGCGGGGCCCGAAGAGCGTTCGTGCCGGGGAAGGCGAGGGGAAGCCGCGTGGCCCCGTAGACGCGTCCGTACGCGTTGCGCTCGCCGCCACCCGATGGGTCCACGTGGCAGGCGCTGCACGGGAGGCCTTCGCGGACCGAGAAGCGCGGGAGCGACCAGGCCGTCACTGTGAAGAGCGACGCAGCGACGAACACCAGGGTCGCGACGAGCGAGCGGACGTGTGTGCTCACTTGGGATCCTCGAGCGCGATGTCGATGCCAGCGGCCCCGCGCTGCTCGTCCACGGCGATCAGCCGCCCGCCCGCGGAGTAGCCGTACGGGTCGCGCTTCGCATTGAGCTGCCCGAGGTACGGGGTGTCGGTGGGATCGACGTCGATACTGGCGCCCACCACGTACGACCCGGGCGGCAGTTGCTGGAACGAATACTGGAACGGAAAGGTGTACGCCTCGTAGATGCGCCACACGACCGGAGGCCCCTGCGGTGGAAATGTCGGGTAGACCGCGATCGCCAGGGGGCGCCCGGACGCGGCGGCAGGCCCCGCATAGGTGATGGCGCCACTCACCGTGCTCGTCGGCGCCGCGGAGGGCGCGTCGCTCGTACCGCAAGAGGCGAGTGACCAGCAGGCGACCGCGAGGGCCGTTTCAACTACACGCGTAGACTTGAGCATTCTCTCGTCCTTCTGCAACCGAAACGACCCGCCTGCGGTCCCGGCACGGCCGCTCACCGCCGGCGACGCTAAGCCTCGGAAGATGCGCGGTTTGGCGCGTCCTCCGGTGGGCTCGGAATGATTCGAGGTGCCATCGAGAGCAAGTCTCACGCCACACGCATCCATGTGGATGCTCGCAGGACCGAAGCCAGCGATCTCGACGCGCGCAGCTGCTCGCTTGTCAGCTTCAACGCGGCGGAGCCACTGCCCGGCGCGCGCTCGGGCGCTACCGAACGGTGATGGTGGCGAGCGCGGCCGGTCGCCCGGCTGAGCGCACGGACGTCGCGCCGCGGCGTCACGCTAGTGGGGTTGAGTAGAGAGCCACTGGAGATAGGCGGCTAGGGCGCAAACATCCCCGGGCGTCACGCCGGTTGGGTACTTGAGAAACGACATCAGCTTCTGAGTCTCGAGGCACGTGGTGATCTGCGCCACCGTGTGGCCGAGGAGGCTGTTGCCCTGGCCGGACAGCCCCGCAGCGTTCGAGCCGTGGCACTGGGAGCATCCGACGCCGCCCGCCGAGAAAAACACCGTCTTCCCGTCGTTGATGAGCGTCTGGTTCGTTGCCGGAAGGCTGCAAAGGTCGGTGGCGTCCGGAGATGTTGCGTCCTTCGGTCCGCCTTCCATCGCATCGCCGCCCGCCTCGCGCGCGGGCGGCTTCGTGCCGGTGTCGCTCGTCGGAGGTGCCGTCACGTCCGGCGAGGGCGCTGTGTCGGCCCCCGCCTCGGGCGTGTAGTAGGCGCCCATCTCCCCGAAACATCCC
>Ga0209415_10017856_pt1 | contig 11246 bp, 12 predicted proteins | sample PeaSoiSIISIP2007_FD_187696 | JGI IMG/M metagenome (GOLD analysis project Ga0209415, IMG submission 187696) | Peat soil microbial communities from Weissenstadt, Germany - SII-SIP-2007 (SPAdes) (version 2) | ecosystem: Environmental > Terrestrial > Soil > Wetlands > Peat | place: Germany...
GCGGGCATGCCTTCGAGGCGCCGCTCTATCGCCGGTTCGGGAAAACCGAATTGGCCGATCAGCTGGAGGGCATTCGATATCTCATCGGGCAGGGCTTCGTCGACCCGGCGCGCGTGGGAATTTACGGCTGGAGCTACGGCGGATTCATGACGCTGTATGCGCTGCTGAATGCGCCCGACGTATTTCGAGCCGGCATCGCGGGCGCGCCCGTAACGAACTGGCGGAATTACGACACAATCTATACCGAGCGCTATTTGGGGCTTCCTTCTGAGAACGGGGAAGGATACCGAGCCAGCTCGCCGGTGGATTATGCGGCGAAGCTCGAAGCTAAACTTCTGATCGTTCACAACATCGAAGATGACAATGTCTTATTCCAGAACACCGCGCAAATGACCGATGCCCTGGAACAGGCGGGCAAGATCTTCGACATGGTGATCTATACGGGAAAGAGTCACGGCGTCACCGGGCCCGTGCGCAGACAACTGCTCGAAACTTTGACCGATTTCTTCGAGAAGAATCTTAAATAGGTACGGTACGGCCAGTCGGTATGCCATCTGATTGATAGACACGCTACCATACGGAATATGGAGCCGCTGCTGCGTCGCCAGGAAAAAATCGAGGCAACAACCTCCGCAGGCCATCTATGAACACAGATCGAGACCACGCTCAGCAGTTGTTGAATCACCTGGCGCCGGATCAGATCGCCGCGGTCGTGCATGTGATGGAAGTCATGCTCGATCCGCTCTCGCGCAAGCTGGCAAACGCGCCGCTCGAAGACGAGGAGATCACCGAACAAGAAGAGCAGTCCGTCGCCGACGCCCGCGAGTGGCTCAAACACAACCAGCCCATTCCGCATAGGGAAGTCCTCGCCGAGTTCGGCCTTACTACGGCCGATTTCGAGCGCATGGGGCAAACCCCGCTTCCAGCCGATCCGAAGGGTTCCCACTAAAAACGGCGGCTCAAGAGAATGGCTAAGAAGATCGCCTGGACTGATCAGGCACGCGCCGATGTTCGTGCCATCGACCGCCAGACTGCCATCGATCTTCTGCACGGCCTCGCCCGCTTTCTTGCCACTGAAGAGGGCGATGTGAAACGGCTCCAGGGAATCGAACCACCCGAATTTCGCCTCCGGCTCGGCGACTACCGCGTCCGCTTTCAAGACCTCGGCGATTCCATAGAGATTCTTCGCGTCCGCCATCGCAAAGAGGCTTACCGTTGAACTCGGGGCCACCGTGACAGCGTTACCGCTACAGGCCGGCCAAGGCCTATTGGTTTTGGATGACGGCTCGATTCGGCTGTTTTCTTCGGAAGAACCATGGAGTCAGCGTGACAGCGAGCATAGCTGCCTGTTGACTTAAGAACACACGCCAGCTCCATCGGAAAACCGCGCCGGAGATGTGTCTGTACCAAGCGACAGCTGCGCTGGGGCCACCTGTAACTAGATTCATGATCGTGTAACCAGCGAAGATAATCCAGTATGAGATGAACACAGCGAGGATGCCCCCTCGAAGTAGCCGGGCGGTGCTCTTAGTGAAGCTCATTGCCGTTTCGTCGTCGGCGTGATCGCCTTCCCAACTCAGCTACGGAGTGATTGAACACACTGGCAAGACCGATCGTGGTTCATGATGCCGGAATGCCGTTCAAAGGTTCGCATTCAATCACATTCGAAGCCATAAACGGCACCGGAGGCGCTCGTTCTTTGCCCGCGAAGAGTTTGAGATTTGCAGGAACGCTTACCGGTGCCCGCCGCCCGCGTGACCACCGCCGCCCGCGAAGGAGGCATGGCCGCCGCCGAACGAAGCCGCCCGCCCGCCGCCAAAGGATCGTGCACTGGCTGACAACCCGTTCGTGGCTGCCCGGTGACTGGCGACATTGGCTACCCGGCTGACTCCAGGCAGTCCGCTGACACGGCCGCCGTTATACGAGGGTGCGTAGGCGACCGTTACAGGACTGTAGAAGGTGTACCCAAACGGACTGTAACCGAACCCTGCATAAGGCAGGTAGGTGTACATTCCGAACAGAGGATTAAAGGCCCAGCCGCCCAGGTATGCCGGGTTGTAGAATCCGAAGCCGCCGTAGCCCAGCCCGCCGAAGCCATATCCGCTGTTGTAGCCCGACCCGCCGTAGCTGTTTCCTGCCGCCGACGCCGACGCTACATTGGCTTGGGCGACATAACCGGCGCGGCGATCGCTCCAGCGATACAAAGCGTCCTGGTCCTCTGCTTTGCGATCGAAATTCTCTGCCATCAAGACGCCAGCGAGATTTGTCTGCTTGCCGCCTTTGAGCGTCAACTGGCCGGACGGATCGGTGACCACAGCTTCGCCCTCAAACACCTGAAATCGCGCGGGCTCCGTGTCGACACGATACAGGCCCTGCTTCTCAAGGCGCATCGAGTCCTTCTTATATACCAGCTCGATCGCGTTGTCCTTGGGAATCTCATTGCACTCGACGACGGCCGATCCCGAGAGCACTTCGACGCGCGTATCGGTGAGGTGCGTGGATAGCATCCGGATGGCGCTGTTTTCGCCCATGCGCAGAAAAACGCCCGGGGTCAACAGGACTTCAGCGCGGCCCTCTTCGGTGCGAAATTCCTGGTTCTCTTTGATATCGGGGAACTGTCCGAATTTCGGTTCCACCGGCTTATCGCCGAGATAGGCGCGCCCCTCCACGTACTGGATGACGCCCGAATGAGTCGAAATCACGTACTGGGCCAAGGCTGAGCCCGCCGACAGAACGCAAAGAGACAAACCTGCCACCAGGAAGCGCATTGCAAAAAGCTCCTTAAATAGATGCTGCTCTACTTTGCTACGGTTGTCAACCCCGGCTGGTTACGAAAACTTCCCGGTTATGAAGGATGTAGCCGGCGATGGGATCGAATTTGCGCTTTCCCGACAGGCGCACCATCAGGGACAAGAGGGCGGCTTTGCGAAGATCGTCCAACTCCAGGCTCAGCAGAGCGCAAACGTGTTTGGCCGTCAGCGGGACGTCGCCCTTCTGCAAGGCGCGGAGAAAGGCTTCGAGCGACCGTTCCATGCTCGGCGCCAGATTGGATTCCACCGCCAGTCCTTCCAGAATCTCGGCGATCTGGCGGTTCAGCACCGCACGATCCAGGAGTCCGGACTCGGTGAGTTCCATGCCGACGAGATGCGGACTCCGGCGCTTGGCGCTATCGGCGACCTTCTTCTTTAAATGACTGATCTTGGCGGTTCGGTTTGGCATGTTCGGCAGGCCGGTCGAACAATCCTAAAAGCAATTTTGCATCAAAATGATTTGTAGTTCAAGATGCTAACATCAAGCTGGACTCGCCGTATGCGTTACCGGAGTGCTCTGGTCTATCTTAGCTGTGTCTGCGTTCTGGTCCAAGGCGCTCCGCCAACAGCCGCCATCGCTCCGGATCTGCAGGCTGCTTTGGACGAAATCCACGCCTCCTCGCTGCGCGGCGATCTTTCCTATATCGCCTCCGATGAACTGGAAGGGCGCGACTCGCCGTCCCATGGCTTGGATCTTGCCGCGGACTATATCGCAGCCCAATTTCGCCGCGCGGGCTTAGAACCGGGCGCCGGAGACAGCTATTTTCAGAACGCATCCATGTTGGTGGAGGAGCCGAACTTCGACAACTTCGAGCTCAGGCTTTCAGTCGGCGAGCGCCGGTTTTCGGCTGCTCAGAAAGACGTAGTGCTCAGTGCTCCTGCCGCGCTGGATTTGACGGACAAGCCGCTCTTCAAACTGGACTTGGGCGACGAGGCTTTGGTGCAACATCTGACGGCGAGCCAAGTCGACGGCCAGGTTGTCATCACGGAGATCGAGCCGACGCTGCGAGCGCGCTTTCGGACGGTGAGTCGAATCCTGCGCGCGGCCAAGCCCGAGGTGCTCATTGTGGTGGATAAAAGACGGGCTGCCACAAACGATCGGCCCCGTCGGAGGCTGGTGGAAGCGGATGAGTCCGATACCAAGGCCGCGAGCCCGCGCGTTTCAGTCACGGGCGAAGCAGCCGCGCGTTTCTATGCAGCTTTGAAGGCCGGCGCGAGCGACGCCACCGCGTCGGTACACATCGCAGCGCCGCGCCGCACGCCCGCCATGCTACGCAACGTGATCGGAGTCTTGCGCGGCTCCGACCCGGCTTTGGGCGACACGTGCGTGCTTCTGACCGCGCATTACGATCATCTGGGAGTAAAAGTCGCGGGATCGGGCGATCTTATTTTCAATGGCGCCAACGACGATGGCAGTGGAACGGTATCCGTCATGGAGGTGGCGCGCGCCCTGGCTCGACTGCCCCAGCATCCGCGCCGCAGCATCGTCTTCATGACGTTTTTCGGCGAAGAAGAGGGCCTGATCGGCTCCGAGTATTATGTCCACCATCCGGTGTGGCCGCTCGCCAAGACCGTTGCCGAGCTGAATCTGGAACAGGTGGGTCGAACGGATTCCACCGAGGGCCCGCAAATTTCCAACGCCACGCTCACGGGCTTCGATTATTCCGATCTGACCAGCTACGTCCAGCGCGCTGGAGAACGCACCGGAATCAAAGTTTATAAGAATCCAAAGAACAGCGACGACTACTTCGGCGCCAGCGACAATTTTTCGTTTGCGGAAGCCGGTGTCCCCGCCGAGACGCTGGCGGTCGCGTTTGATTTCCCGGACTACCACGCTGTCGGCGACGAGTGGCAAAAGATCGATTACAACAACATGGCCAAAGTGGATCGTGCGATTGCTTTGGCGACGTTCCTGATGGCCGACAGCGAGCAACCCGTACACTGGAACGAAAGCAATCCGAAGACGGCGCCTTACGTCAAGGCTTGGAAGCAACTAAGTCTGGAGTGACGCTTTCCACAGGTTCAACACTGCGGACCCCGTGCTCCGGGATAGCGACGCTGACGCGGCACGCCGGGCCGGGACATCCCGGATTCGATACCTCCACCGCGGCGGGCGTGAGACCGAAAAACGAAGTTTCGCCGGGCGGGGGCTCTGCGGTTGCGCCCTCTGTTATTCCGTACAGCACGACGCGGCGAATCGCGGCCGGATCGTACCTGTTCATCGCTCCCCAGCGCGCGGCCATGCGGGCTCGATCAGCCAACGTTTGCCGGACGAAGAGCCTCTGCCCGATGTCCGCCATCCCAACCAGCAGTCCCATGAAAGCGGCGAGGATCAGAGCCGATTCGACCAGCGACTGCCCGCGTTGCGTTCGCGGCTTCACCGCGGGCCTCCGGTCGTGACGGGAAAGGTGACCGTCGGCCGCCCGTCCAGTTTGATTTTCATGAACAGCGCATCCACTTCGAAACCGCGCAGCGAGACTGTACTGGCATCCTGGCTACTGATCAACTCGACATGGTCGGTGGTGAGGCCGGGGACGACCGGTTTGGTGCGATCGGTTGGAGCCGGGTCGCCATACACCACGAGGTTGCGCACGGCATTGGCGACGGCTGGCGTGACGGCTGGATCGACGCCCGCTCCGCGCGATTGCAAGGCGGCATAGCGCGCGCCCGCGCCCACCGCCGTCACCAGCGTGCCGTAAGTGTAGAACGAGTATCCGATTTCGAAGATACCCGCGAACATCACCGCCAGCAGGATGAGCGATCCGGCGAATTCGATGAGCGCGCTGCCGCGTTGTTCGCTTGGGCGCGTCATTGAATCAGCCTCGCGGTCTGCTCTGTCTTCGCTGCCACGCTTGCGGCGGCGACGGTGGTGGAGCTGAGCGGTTGAAAGATTCTCAGGAAGATGATTGGGGCGGGCTCGGTGGCGGCCACGCGCACGAAGCGGACACCCGGTTGCCTGGGTTTCTCCTGCCAGTTTGACTGGTCGGCGGAGAAGCTGGTGGCGATGTTCGTGATGGGTTGCGTGCCCATATCCCAGCGCATGGCGTGCGGTCCATTCGCAAATCGGATAGCGCCCGAGCGGGCCCGCGCCAGGCCGGCGTCTGTTCTGTCCAGTTCGGCTGCGGCGCTCAAAGCGGCGGCGTCGGTGAATGATTGCAATTCGGCGCGGATCACATACATGCGCCCGATATCGATGCTCAAACCAGCCAAGCCGAGCAGCAGGGTCATCGCGATGGAGGTGACGATGAGGACGAAACCCTTTTGGGATTGGCTTGTTAGTGATGGGCGGGATCGCGATCGACAGACTGCCACGATCTCATCATCGGCCGGTCCAGTGAATTTCCTTAGCGTGGCCCATCCGATAACTTCGGCGACGCGTTGGTCGTGCAATACTGTCCAAGAGCCGTTGTTCTGCTATTCTCTGGAGGCGAACGCCAGTGCAAGTTTTGAACAAAGCCAACACGGTCGAAGATCGTCGTATAGGCCTGCGGAGTAAGTGGCTGTGGCGACCGAAAAGCACCTGGATTCGGAAGGTCGCATTCCAACTTCACCTCTGGTCGGGAATACTGTTGGGTCTTTATGTAGTGGTGGTCTGCGCAAGCGGCAGCGCGATTGTCTTTCGAAACGACATCTACGATTGGCTACAATCCGGTGGCCGAGCTGTTTCTTACAAACCAGTCCTCTACCATTGGCTGTCGTGGCTGGGAAAGCTGCACGGCAGCCTTCTGATGGACGGCGCCGGCATGACCGCCAATGCCATTGGAGGTTTTCTGACCGCCGCACTGTGCCTCACCGGGATTATTGTCTGGTGGCCTGGTTTTGGCAGCTGGCGGCGCGCCCTGGTGATCCATGCAAAGGTGGGCTGGAAACGGTTCGTCTTCGATCTGCATAGCGTTCTAGGCTTTTGGACCTTCGCTGTATTGCTGATGTGGGGATTGACGGGCGGATATTTCGTATTTCCGCAGCCGTTCCGTGCTGCAATCGAGCTCTTTACCCCGATCAATCCTCCGACCACGCTTCAGCCCACGGCTTCGAGACCGCGGAGCGCCACGCCGGATCGTTTCGAAGGCACCCCCGCTCCGAGACCGCGCCGGCGTCCCTTAACATTAGGCGGTCGAATCCTGCGAGGATTTTCGTTCGCGCATTACGGGAACTTCGGCGGCTGGGGAGTCAAGTTGTTATGGGTGATTTTGGGCCTGGCGCCAGCCTTATTGTTTGCGACCGCACTGCTGATGTGGTACAGCCGTGTGTTGGCCCCCGCGATGCGGCGCTTGCGGAACCACGGCGATATACCGCGCTCTATTTAGCGGAACCGGCTGGCTGAATTTTCTTCCGATACTCCGGATAAAGCGTCTCGGGTTTTCCGATGGCGGCGTCGCGCGGGACGCCGAACTGTTCCTCGTAAATCACGCCGCCCTCCGGCTGGCGCCTTCCGATGCGTGCCTCTTATTGCCCGGGCGTACCAATCCGTACGCTCGGTGGTGCGGCCTGCGCCGCAGACGTCTTCGCCAACGCGCGATTCAGTGTGCTCAGCACCGATTCTTTCTCGCGCTCTGGTTGCGATTGATCAACGACAATTGCTGCTTCTTTAGCGACAATCGCCGCTTGTTTAATGAACGGCATCACGTCTTCGGGCGTCGGTTTCTTGCTTTCGAGAAAATCCATGCCGGCCACCGTGATCTGCAGACTGCTTTTGTCGTCGCTCGCTGCCAAACCTCGCTGTTTCAAGTACCATATCGCCGAACTCAACTCCGCTGCGGTAGCCTCCACAATCAGCTCGAGATGCCGCATCGAAATGCTCGGAGTGGACGGTTTGGTGAGCCGGCGGTCGTACAGAACACAGAGAATGGCCGCCCGGCGGACTGCTTCGCGCCCCAGAGCGTCAAAGAACTCGACGCCGCTGAACTTGGGCCCTCCTTCCTCTTGCCCGACGCCCTTCACCTTGTCGAATACGCTGCGCAATTCCGGATCGGAAAGAGTCTCGTAGGCCGTATTGACTGCCTCGAACATCTCCGGGTCGCCCGTGGCGGAGTTGTTCGGATAGTACTTCTGAGCGAGCTTGGCGTAGGCCCGCTGGATCGCATCCGAGTCCGCTTTGGCGTCAATCCCGAGAACTGCATAGTGATCTTGAAACTTACCGGCAAGTGGGGCTGACATGGTCTGTAGAAGGTATCGGTCGAAAACCGCAACGCCGCTCTCGGGGAAAGTCCTGACTCGTTTGCTAAGGTTTTATTCGAACCTTTTCGGTAGCCCGCTGCCCCGTCTGCGATAATGGTGCTGCCCGCGCCCATGCACCGCCCTACCGATGTTTTTGTCGAACAACACCGGGACCGCCTGCTTGAAGAGCTGAAGGACTTTCTCCGAATCCCCAGCATTAGCACGCTTCCCGATCACAAGGCCGACATCGCAGCGGCCGCGGACTTTGTAGCCGACAGCCTCCGCGGCGCGGGCATGGAAAATGTCGAGATCATTCCGACCGCCGGCAACCCGCTCATCTATGCCGATTGGCTTCACGCCCACGGCAGGCCCACCGTGCTTTGCTATGGCCACTACGACGTCCAGCCGCCCGATCCGCTGGAGTTGTGGCATTCGCCGCCCTTCGAGCCGGCCGTTCGCGATGGCAACATCTACGCGCGCGGCTCAGCCGATGACAAAGGGCAAATGTACATGCACATCAAGGCCGCCGAAGCATTGCGCACCGTGCACGGCGGCATTCTGCCCCTCAATCTCAAGTTTCTCATCGAGGGCGAAGAAGAGATCGGCGGCGCCTCCATCAGCAAGTTCGTCGCGGCCAATCCCGCCAAACTTAAGGCCGATGTCGCGCTGGTCTCCGATACACAACTTTACGCGGAAGGCCTTCCAACCTTGTGCATCGGGCTTCGCGGCCTCGTCTATATGGAAGTGGAAGCCATCGGCCCCCATCGCGATCTGCACTCCGGCCTTTACGGCGGTGCGGCGCCCAACCCGATCCACGGCCTCATCGAGCTCCTGTCCAAGTGTAAAGACGCCACCGGTTCCATCCGAATTCCAGGTATGTACGATGACGTCGCGCCGCCGGCTTCCGTAGAGCGCGAAAGCTGGAAGCGGCTTCCGTTCGATGAATTGGAATTCTTGCGTACCGAAGTCGGCGCCAGTGAACTGATCGGCGAGGCGGGCTACTCCGTGCTGGAGCGCGTATGGGCGCGGCCGACCATGGAAGTCCACGGCATTGCGGGCGGATTTACCGGCGCCGGATCGAAGACCGTGATTCCGTCCAAGGCGGTCGCCAAAGTAAGCTTCCGCCTGGTCCCGAATCAGGATCCCGACAAAATCGTCAAGTCATTCCGCGACTTTTTGCAATTCAACGCGCCACCCGGCATCCGCCTGGAACTGCGGGTTTTGAGTTCCACGCCGGCGGTGCTGGTGGATCCCGATCATCCGGCGATTCGGATCGCGGCCGAAGCTTTTAGCGACATGCTCGGCAGACCCACCGTGCTGACCCGCACGGGCCTATCCATTCCGGTGGTTCGAGATTTCGCTGAGCATCTCGATGTCCCAGTCATTTTGATGGGTTTTGGGCTCCCCGACGACGGGCTGCACTCGCCCAACGAGAAATATCGCCTCAGCAATTATTACACCGGCATTATGACTATCGCTCACTTTTTCGAACAATTGGGTGAGCGTTGCAAGGTATGGGAATTTGAAGCCCCAACGGAGAACTAAAGGAATCAAAGACATTTGGCGACGAAGCTAGACAATCCAGCGTCGGCTGAGAGCGTGGTCCGATCGGCCGGGCTGGTCTCGTTGGCGATGGGCATGTCCCGAGTCACCGGACTGCTGCGCGAAATCGTCATGGCGCGCCTGTTCGGCGCGGGCTTCGTCTACGATGCGTTTCTGCTGGGCTTCCGTATCCCCAATCTGACCCGGGACCTTTTCGCCGAAGGCGCACTCTCCTCCGCATTCGTTCCCATCTTCACGCAGACTCTCGAGCACAAAGGCCGAAAAGAGGCCGCGTTATTGTCGAACCTGGTCGCCACGGCCCTCATCGTCGTCGTTGGGCTCTTTTGTTTATTGGGTATCCTCTTCGCGCCCGCTTGGGTGAGCCTGTTCGCTTACGGCTTCCACCAAGTCCCTGGAAAATTCGAGCTGGCGGTGAAGCTGACGCGCATTATGTTCGGGTTCCTGCTGCTGGTGGCTCTCGCTGCGCAGGCCATGGGCGTGCTCAACGCCTGCCACCGCTTCGCCGTTCCCGCGCTAGCTTCCACCTTCTTCAATATCGGATCGGTGGTTCTCGGTTTGATCCTGGGCTACGTCGTGGGACCGCACTTCGGACTGGAGCCCATCACGGGTATGGCCATCGGCGTTGTTCTGGGCGGGGCTTTGCAGCTCCTCTGGCAGCTCCCATTGTTACGCGCGGAAGGATTCCGCTTCCGGCCGGCCATTGACTGGAGCCATCCGCTGCTGCGCAAAATCTTCCGCCTCATGGGCCCGGCAATCCTCGGCAATGCCGCCATCCAAATCAACGTGCTGGTCATCACCAACTTCGCCGCGCGAATCCCCGGCAACGGCCCGGTAAGCTGGCTGGGCTATTCGTTCCGTTTCCTGCAACTGCCGCTCGGACTGTTCGGCGTCGCCATCGCATCGGCCACGCTTCCTTCCATTTCGCGCAGCGCGGGCATCGGCGATTTCGACCAATTCCGCCGCACGCTCTCCAAGTCGCTCGGCATGGTCTTTCTGTTGACGCTGCCATCGTCGGTCGGCCTGATTGTACTGGGCCGCACCATGATTGGCGCCATCTATCAAGGAGGCAAGTTCAGCGCTTACGACACCGACCAAACCGCGCTGGCTCTCTCCTGTTATGCGGTGGGACTTGCTGGATACTCGGCGCTGAAAGTGCTCAATCCAGCCTTCTACGCGCTGCACGACGCACGCACGCCCATGATCGTCAGCCTTCTCTCGATTGCGGTCAATTACCTGATCGCGAGCCTGCTATTTGATCGCACTGGTTTGGGACACGCGGGCCTGGCGCTCTCCATGGCAGCGGTCGCCACGTTCGGGGGCGTGGCGCTGTTTGTGATTCTCCGCAAGCGGGTCGGCGGCATCTACGGTCGCAATCTGATCGAAAGCGTTTGGAAAATAGCTGCTGCGTCCGCGGTCATGGGCGCGGTGGTTATGCTTTCGAGCCACGGGGTCGAAGGCTGGCTCGGCGTCAGTCGCCTCGCACGCTTAGTGGATCTGGCCGTATCCATCCCGCTCGGTCTTCTTATCTTCTATGGGGCCTGCCGCATCCTGCGAGTCAGCGAATTGGAGCTTGCGACCCGCGCACTGACGAATCCGCTGGCGCGAGCGCGGTAATCAGGGGCCCAGCGAGAAGATGGGACCGAGCATTTTCTCATTGAAGAATGAGCCTGAAGGCGGGAGCGAAGCGATCCGCAGACAGGGTCTCCTTTCTTGAGT
>Ga0209415_10017857_pt1 | contig 11245 bp, 7 predicted proteins | sample PeaSoiSIISIP2007_FD_187696 | JGI IMG/M metagenome (GOLD analysis project Ga0209415, IMG submission 187696) | Peat soil microbial communities from Weissenstadt, Germany - SII-SIP-2007 (SPAdes) (version 2) | ecosystem: Environmental > Terrestrial > Soil > Wetlands > Peat | place: Germany...
GGTGGAGGTGCGCAACCAGCAATGCCTGCCCTGCCACCAAGCCGGCCTGCGCATGAACTGGCAGGGCAGCCAGATGCAGCGCGCCGGTCTCGCCTGCACCGACTGCCACACCATCATGACGGCGAAGGACCCGATCCTGGTGAAGGCCACGCAGCCGCAGAAATGCTTCACCTGCCACGCCGAACAGCGCGCCGACAGCTTCAAGCTCTCGCATCACCCGATCCGCGAGGGGCTGGTGGTGTGCAGCGACTGCCACAACCCGCACGGTTCGGCCGGCCCGAAGCTGCTGAAGGAATTCACCGTCAACGAGACCTGCTACAACTGCCACGCCGACAAGCGCGGGCCGCTGCTGTGGGAACATCAGCCGGTGCGCGAGAACTGCCTGAACTGCCACACGCCGCACGGCTCCACCCAGGTGCGCCTGTTGATCCAACGGCCGCCGTACCTGTGCCAGGAGTGCCACGCCAACGGCTCTCACCAGACAATTCTGTTGGATGGTCAGAACCTGGCCGGTCAGCTCGCCGCCAACGTCCGGATGATGGCGCGGGGCTGCGTGAACTGCCACTCGCAGATTCACGGCTCGAACAGCCCGAACGGCACCTTCTTCACACGCTAGGCACGCGGAGCACAGGATCATGACACGCATGTCTTCGCTCAAGGCCGCGGTTGCCGCGAGCATCTGCCTGCTGCCGCTGCACGCCTTCGCGCAAGCGGCCGCCACACCAGCCGCCCAACCCCTCACCAACTGGATCACGATCGGCGGCCAGTACCAAAGTGGCGGGTCGGATTACCTCGGCCGCTTCAGCGGCGCGGTCAGCCCGGGCTTCTACGGCCTCGGCGACTTCCATTTCGGCTACCGCGACTCGTGGGACTCCGGCGGGACGAACTACTTCCTGATGGACGGCGCCAACATGGGCCTGCCGGACCGCTCGTTCAGCGCCAAGTTCGGCCAGCAGGGCACCTGGGGCGGATTCTTTTCGTATGACGGCATCCCGTACAATGCCAGCCCGATCCAGAGCGTCTGGCAGTCGACCGGGGCGCTGGTTCCCGGGGTGCCGGCGGGAAGCCTGCCGCTCGGCAATTACCCCAGCCCGGCGCAATATCCAGCGGTTACGCATCTCATCCCGCCGTTTGTCACCAATTCCGCGGCTCTCCCCCTCCCCGCGATTTTCTTCCCCACGCCGAGCAGCACCCTGGCCGGTAGCCTGTATGGCGACAACATCAGCACGCAACGCAACGTGTTCACCGGCGGCGGCAAATTCCAGTTGGGCGACTGGACCATTTCCGCTTCGATCCGGCACGAAAACAAGACCGGATACCTGGTCAACTCCCTGGAAATCGGTGGCACGGTCGGCCTGACCGGCACCGGCACCGGCGCCGGGAAGAACACCGCGCCGGCCGCGGGCCTTACCAGCGGTCTCGGCTACTTCGCCCAACCGATCGACTATGACACCGACCGCTACGACGTGACGGCGGCCTACAGCACCGAACGGTTCCAGGTCCAGCTTGGCTACATGTTCAGCAACTTCACCGACAATCTGTCGCAGTTCAACGCGCAGAACCCATTTGCCTTGGGGGCTCTGGCCGGAAGTGGCAACTTCAGTGGCACCGGCACCACGCCTGCCGGCATCACCGCACCATACGCGCTGCCACCGTCAAATTCGGCGCACCAGGTCAAGCTGTTGGTTGGCTACAACTTCGACCCGACCACGCGCGTCAACGCGAACTTCGCCTACGGGCTGGAGATGCAGAATGCCCCCTACGTCACCGGGTCGGGAAATGCGGCGTCCAATCCATACCTGCCGCGGACGAGTTTCGATGGGCTGGTGCAGACGCTCTTTGGCAACGTGGCGGTGGTCGCGCAGCCCATACCGAAACTGGACGTGCGCCTCTCATACACGATCGACAACCGTGACAACCAAAGTCCGAGCAACGCCTATGGCGTGAACACGCGCAGCACGGCCACCACGAGCGGGGGCGGCGATTGCGCCTTCACCGTCGGCGCCACCGCTGGCCTGTGCTACAACCTGCCGTACAGTTACGAACATCAGACGATCACGGGAGAGGTCGGCTATAGCGTCCTGCCGCATACCAAGGTCTCGCTGAACGACACTTACGAAATCACCCAGCGGAACTACGCCGACGCATCCTTCGTCACCTCGAACACGGTGACCGCCAAGGTCCGTAGCCAATTGCTCGACGATGTGTTTGGTGCGCTGAGCTATTCGCACCAGGAGCGGAGCGCAAACAACTACGCCAATGGCAACACCTTTACGCTGCTGACCAACGGCGGCGTCGGCCCCGATACCCCGCCGGGCTTCATGGTGTATTTCGAGGCGTCGCGCATCCATGACGACGTGAAGGCCTCGGTCGATGTGTCGCCGACGAGCACCCTGACCGGGTCGTTGATGATGAAGTTCTCCAGCGACCGCTATCCGAACAGCACCGATGGCCTGCGCAACAACCGCAACATCGAGATCGGTCCGGACGTGTCCTGGCAGCCCACGCCGGCTCTGCTGGCACATGCCTTCTACACCTTCCAGCAGATCTACAACGACCAGAGCAGCCTCTACACCTCGGCCGGCACCGGCACCGGACCCACCGGCACCGGCTATTACGTACCGTGGACGAACAAGACCACGGACGCGGTGCACACGGCTGGGGTGAGCCTGGACTGGCAGGCGATCACGGATGTGCTGAAGTTCAGCGTCGACTACAGCTTCGCCTATGGCGACACCGCCTATGCGCTGGGCGACGGCATGGCGGTGATCGGTGGCGGGATCAACAGCCAGAGCACCGCGGCAGCCCTGACGCTTCAGCCGTTGCCCGACGTGACCTCGATGCTTAATACCATCGCCATTCGCGGCGAGTACACCTTCCGGCCGAACATGACGCTGATCTTCGGCTACGAGTACGAACGGTTCAGCTACAAGGACTTCATGAGCGGCACCAGCCCGACGGCCTACGCCAACGCGTTGCTGCCCGGCACGTTGAACCCGAACGACTCGATCCACGTGGTCGGCGCCGGGCTGCGCGTGCGGTTCTGATCCGAACGTCCGGCCCGGGGCCTGGCATGTCCGGCACCCGGGCGGGCGACCGGATCAGCCCGGCACTTGCACCAGCCGGACCTGCCGCCCATCCACCCCGAGCGCGATGCGTCCCTGGCGCAGCGCCAGCGCATCCTCGCCGAACACGCGCAGCCGCCAGCCATGCAGCGCCGGCACGTCGGGCGCCGCCTCCACCGCCAGCCGCTCAAGGTCCTCGGAACTGGCGACCAGCCGCGCCGCGACATGGTGCTGCTCGCACTTCGTCGCCAGCAGCACCTTGAGCAGTGACACCAGCGCCGGCGAGGGGCGCGGGCCGGGCCGTTCCGTCGGCGCCTCCGGCAGCGCGTCCGGCGGCAGCAGTTTTGCCGCCGCGACCACCGCCAGCAACGCCTCGCCCATCGGGCCCTCGACGAAGCCGCGCGACAGGCCGCGGGTGCGCGCCAGCGCCTCGACCGTGGCCGGCGCGGTGGCGGCGAGCTCCAGCAGGATCTCGTCGCGCAGCACGCGTTGGCGCGGGATGTTGACCCGCTGCGCCTCCTGCTCGCGCCAGGCGGCGAGCGCGCGCAGCATGCCGAGGTAGCGGCGGCTGGTGCTGCGGGTGCGCAGCCGCTGCCACATCGTCTCCGGGTCGACGCGATAGGTGGCGGGGCCGGTCAGCACCGCCATCTCCTCCGTCACCCACCCCAGGCGGTCGTCCGCCTCCAGCCGCGCGCGCAGCTTGCGGTAGATCTCGCGCAGATAGGTGACGTCGGCGGCGGCGTAGACGATCTGTTCCGGCGACAGCGGGCGGACCGCCCAGTCGCTGAAGCGGTGCGCCTTGTCGATCGACCCGCCGGTCAGCCCGCCGACCAGCGCCTCGTAGCCGACCTGGTCGCCGAAGCCGGCCACCATCGCCGCCACCTGGGTGTCGAACAGCGGGCGCGGCACGTCGCCGAATTTCAGCACGAAGATCTCGATGTCCTGCCGCGCGGCGTGGAACACCTTCATCACCGCCGGGTCGGCCAGCAGCTCGCCGAGCGGCGTCAGGTCGAGCTCGGGCGCCAGCGCGTCGATCAGCGCGACCTCGTCCTCGCCGCCGAGCTGCACGACGCAGAGCTCCGGCCAGTAGGTGCGTTCGCGGATGAATTCCGTGTCGACGGTGACGAAGTTGCCGATACCGTCCCCTGGACCGTCCCCTGGACCGTCGCCCGGGCCGTCCCGGGTGCCGGCCCCCCGGCGCAGCCGCCGGCAGACGGCTTCCAGGTCTTCGGTGGTGGTGATCAGCGTGGGGGGCGGGAAGTGGTGGCGCGGCGCGCGGGACATGCGCCGCTTCTACACGCGCCTCGCCAAACGCGGAAGCCGGCGCCCTCGATTGCCCTGCCTGCGTGGCCGCCTGGCTAGTGCGGCAGGCCGCCGAGCGCGAGAGTGAGGCCGATGATCACCACGGCGATCACGACCGCGATCAGCGCCGGCTTGAGGTGGTTGCGCCCGGAGTCGAAGCTGCCGTCGCCGTGGGTGACGCTCATGTATTGGTTTCCCCGCTGAAAGAGAGCGGGGCATGCTGCGGTGGCCGGGCGACGACGGGCTTTGATGTGGATCAAAAGGCATGCATTGCTGACCTTTCGGGGGAGGGAACGTCCGAGGGCGCTGCCGCTATCCGGCACCACCGCTACCCAAGCGGCGGTTCGGCGAACGGTCCAGGATTCTGCGGTGCGCCGTCAAGCGGGCCGCGTTGCAGGTTTGACCCCGGGTTTTCGTAACGGCCCCAAGCGCCCGCCGGCGATGCTGGCGCTTCTCGTGTCGCAGCGTTTCGTCATCGGCGCGCTCGCCGTCGGCGCGGTGAAAGGATAGTGGTGAATGGAGAGTCGGAGCGACCCCTTGCTGCACATGATCGGCAACGCGCATCTGGATCCGGTCTGGCTCTGGCGCTGGCCCGAGGGCTGCGCCGAGGCCATTGCGACCTGCTGGTCCGCGGTGGATCGGCTGGACGAGCATCCGGGCTTCGTCTTCACCCGCGGCGAGGCGCTGATCTATCGTTGGATCGAAGACCTCGATCCGCCGTTGTTCGCCCGCATCCGCGGCTTCGTCGCGGCGGGAAGATGGGTCGTCGTCAACGGCTGGTGGATCCAGCCCGACTGCAACGTGCCCTGCGGCGAGGCGGTGATTCGCCAGGCCCTGTATGGCAAGCGCTACTTCGCCGACCGTTTCGGGATCGAGGTTACCGTCGGCTACAACGTCGATTCGTTCGGTCACGCGGCCACGCTGCCGATGCTGCTGCGCCATACCGGTTCCGACAGTTATGTGTTCATGCGTCCGCAGGCGCACGAGATGACGCTGCCGGCCGCGTTGTTCGACTGGGTCACGCCGGATGGCTCGCGGGTGCGCGCCTTCCACATCCAGAACGCCTATCTGACCGCGCCGCGCTCGCTGCCGCTGGCCGACAAGATCGACCGGCATTTGGCGATGAGCGCGGCCGCCGGCCACCCATTCATGTGCTTCTACGGCGTCGGCAATCACGGCGGCGGGCCAACCCGCGCGGCGTTGGCCACGATCGACGCGCGTCGTGCCGCCGGCGATCCGATCGAGTTCAGCGATCCGGTCCGATTCTTCGCCGCCGTGCGCGACGTTTCGGTGCCGGAGGTGGCGGTCGAGCTGCAATATCACGCGATCGGTTGCTACAGCGCGGCCTCCGCGCTGAAGGCGCTGAACCGGCGCGCCGAGTCCGTGCTCTATCAGGCCGAGGCGGCTGCCGCGCTCGCCTTCCGCCAGGCCGGCGCCGCCTATCCCGGCACCGCCTTCGCGACCCTGTGGCAGACGCTGCTGTTCAACCAGTTCCATGACACGATGGGTGGTTCGAGCATCGAAAGCGCCTGCGACGACGCCATTCACGCCTACGGTGCGGTGATCGCCGGGGCGGAGACGGCGTTGAACGAAGCGGTGCGGCACCTGGCGCGTCGGGTGCGCCGCGCGCCGAACCCACGCGATCCGCAATACCTGCTGATGAATTTCAACGATGCCGACTGGGACGGCATCCTTGAGCTGCAGCCCTGGATGGATTTCGAAACGACACCGCCTCGCATGCTGCTGGACGAGGACAGGCACGCCGTGCCGTTCCAGACGATCGATACCGAAGCGACGATATCCGGCATCGAACGCATCGCGTTCCGTGTTCGGGTTCCCGCGTTCGGCTATCGGCTGTTGCGCTACGCGGCGAACGCGCAGGACGGCGCGACGCCGGACGGGCAGGCTACGCGAAGCGAGCGGCGTGCGCTGGACAATCCACTGGTGGTGCAGACCGGTGGCTGGCGACTGGAGGTGGATCCCACGACCGGCGCCATTCGCACCCTGCTGAACCGCCGGTCGGGCGCGACGGCGTTCACCGGCCCGGCGCATCTAGGCGTCGTCGTGGACGATCCCACCGACACCTGGAGCCACGGCGTGGACCGCTATCCGGTCACCGGTGTCGAGATGCGATGCGAATCCATTGTGCTGATGGAACATGGCCCGGTGCGCCTCTCGGTGGAAATCTGTGCCGTGCATGGTGCGAGCAGGCTGCGTACCACCGTCGTGCTGCCGGAAGATGCCGACCTGCCGGTCGAGCTGCGCGTGGCGCTGGACTGGCGGGAGCAGAACCGCCTGCTGCGGCTCGCCTATCCGCTCGGCGCGCAGTCTTTCGAGTACGAGATCCCGGCTGGATGGATCGCGCGGCCGGACGACGGGCGGGAGTACCCGGGCCATCGCTGGGTCCGTGCCGTGCGTCCCGATCTTGTCGTCGCCATCGCCAATGATGCGAAATACAGTTACGCCGCCCAGGACGGCACGTTGTTCATCACCGCCGTGCGCGCCCCGGTGTTCGCGCATCATGATCCGATGACGTTGCAGCCGGGCACGCGCTATCGCCACATGGACCAGGGCGAGCAGCGCTTCACCATCCGCGTGCAGGCGGCCACCGATCTGTCGCGCCGCGATGCCTGGCGGTTGGCCGACGCGCTGCTGCGTCCGCCGGTCATCACGCCGCACGTCTCGCGCGGTGGTGATCAGCCCTGGCAGGGGCGGTGGCTGCGCACGCAGGCGGCGACCAGCACGGTGACCGCGGTCAAACTTAGCGAGGATGGCGCCGCGATGGTGTTGCGCGCGGTCGAGCTGGAGGGCCGATCGGATCGATTGTGTGCCGATGATGGCGTGATCGATATGCTGGCGCACGGCATCGTTACCGCCTTGTTGAGTGCGGACGGTCTACGCCGCAGCGATGGTCTGGAACGGTAGAGCGAAGCCAGGCTGACGGGACTGCCTATTCACCTCTCCCGCCCGTTGCGGGAGAGGTCGCGGGGCACTTGCGACGCGGGTGAGGGTGGTGCGTGCGGCACGACCCTCACCCGCGTCGCTTCGCGCCTTGCCCTCTCCCGCCAAGCGCGGGAGAGGTGTACGATGGCGCGTATGGCGCCGCCGACGGCCTACTTCGGCTTTGCCGCCAGTTGCGCCCGCAGTGCCGCCACCTCGGCGCGCAGGGCGGCGATCTCGCCCGCAGCATCGGCGGCAGCCGAACCGGGGCCCGCGGCACCAGGATCCATCGGCCGATAGAACGGGGTGAAGAAGCTCATCGCCCGCTCCATCATCGCCATGTTCTGCCGGCTCACCTCCTCCATGTTGCCGAAGGGGAACAGGTTGCCCATGGTCTTCTGCACGGTCGCGCGCATCTGCTCCTGCTGCTGCGCGAAGGCGCCCAGCGCCTGCTCCAGGTACTTCGGCACCAGGCTCTGCATCTGATCGCCGTAGAAACCGATCAACTGGCGCAGGAAGGCGGTCGGCAGCAGGTTCTGGCCCTGCTTGCCCTCCTCCTCGACGATGATCTGGGTCAGCACGCCGCGGGTGATGTCCTCGCCCGTCTTGGCGTCGTAGACCACGAAATTGCGACCCTGGCGGACCATCGCGGCCAGGTTGTCGAGGGTGATGTAGCTTGAGCTCTCGGTGTTGTACAGGCGCCGATTGGCGTATTTCTTCACCACCACGGTCTGCGATGTGTCAGCCGGCTTGGCCGCGGCTTCCGTGCGAATGGCTTCGGACATCCGTCTCTCCCGCGCAATTCTGAGCCTACAATGCGACCTATGCCGCACCTGCGAAAGCCCCTATTCCATGAATTGTCTTGGTTTGACCGTTCCGTGCAGCGTCCGCCGGGCCTATGGTCCGCGCCGCGCCAGGACAGGGGATCGATGAGCCATGGCCGAGGCCGGACGGCAGCCAGATCTCGCAGCCCTGGCGCGCGACTGGGTCACGCTGTGGCAGAGCGAGCTGGCCGCGATCGCCGCCGACCGGGAAGCGCAGGAAGGCTGGCAGGCGATCCTGGCGCTGTGGGCCGGCGCCGCGGGCGCCATGCTGGCCGCCGCGCCCCGGGGTTGGCCGTCGCATGGCCAGCCGGTGCATGCCCAGCCGTCGCAGGCCGAGCCGTCACATGCGCAATCGGGGCATGCCCCTCCGTCGCAGGCCCAGCCTGGCACTGCCCAACTTTCGCCCACCCCACCTTCGCCCACCCCGCCTGCAACCACCTCACCCTCGACCAAGCCGGGGCCGCATGAGCCAGCGGATGGACGCGCCGGCGCCGCTGCGCCGCCGGGGGCCGCGGCCGCTGCTGCTGCACCTGACCCTCGCGATGCTGAGATCGACCGTCTCGCGCGCCACATCGCCGAGCTCGAATCCCGGCTCGCCGAGCTCGAGCACGGCGTTCGGCGAGGCGGCGGCGGCGATCGCCGCGGCGCTGGGGGACCCGGCTCACGCCGACAGCGCCGCTGAGGCTTTCCCCCGTGCGGTGGTCGAGGAGACGCTGCGCCGGGATGCCGATCTGATCAGCGGCATCGCCGCCTACCGGCGCCACCCCTACACGCGGACGCTGGAAGATCCCGCCGCGGTGTGGACCGAGGGCGAGACGCGGCTGCTGGATTATGGCGGCCCGGAGGGCGGCGGCGTGCCGGCGCTGTTCGTGCCCAGCCTGGTGAACCGCGCCTATGTGCTCGACCTGGCACCGGGCCACTCGATGCTGCGCTGGCTGGCGGGGCAGGGGGTCCGGCCGCTGCTGCTGGACTGGGGCTGGCCCACGGAGGTGGAGCGCCGCTTCACCATGACCGACTATGTGGCGGGCCGGCTGGAGCGGGCGATCGCGGCCGCCGCCGGCATGACCGGGGGAAAGCCGGCATTGGTCGGCTACTGCATGGGGGGAACCCTCGCCGTCGCCGCCGCGGCGCGCCGGGGGGAGCTGCTCAGCGGCCTCGGGCTGCTGGCGGCGCCGTGGGACTTCCACGCCGCCGACCCCGAGCAGGCCCGGACGCTGGCCCGCGCGCTGCCGCTGTTCGAGCCGGCGCTGGCGTTCAACCAGACCCTGCCGATCGACCTGCTGCAGGTGCTGTTCGCGCTGCTCGACCCCTGGGGCGTGGCGGACAAGTATCGCGCCTTCGCCCGGCTGGATCAGGACAGCGCGCGGGGAAAACTGTTCGTGGCGCTGGAGGACTGGCTGAACGACGGCGTGCCGCTGGCCGCGCCGGTGGCGCGCGAGTGCCTGGCCGGGTGGTACGGCGAGAACAGCCCGGCGCGCGGCACCTGGCGGATCGCCGGGATGCCGGTCGATCCCACGGCGGTAAGGCTGCCGACCTTCGTTGCCGCGCCGGCGCGCGACCGTATCGTGCCGCCGGAGAGCGCGCGGCCGCTGGCGCAGTTGATCTCTGGTGCGGTGCTTCTTGAACCGGCCGCCGGGCATATCGGCATGGCCGCCGGGGGCACCGCCGAGCGCGTGCTCTGGCGCCCGCTGCGCGACTGGCTGCACAGTGTGGGTTGAGTGAGGACAAGACTCTCCCCCTCCCCTTGCGGGAGGGGGTTGGGGGGAGGGGTTCGGCGGTACAAGGTTTCGGTGCGACTCTGGCACCGACCCCTCCCCCCGCCCCCCTCCCTCAAGGGGAGGGGGAGAATAGCGGCATGCGTATCGTTCTGATCGGGGTCTCGCACTGGCACGTGCCGTTCTATCTCGACCCGTGCCTGACGTTGCCGGGCGTCGTCGTGGTCGGCGTCAGCGACGAGGACCTGTCCCGCGCCGAGCCGGTCGCCGCGCGGGCCGGCTGCCCGGCCTTCGCCGACTATCGCGAGATGTGCGCCAAACTGCGACCCGACTTCGCCTTCGCGCTCGGCCGGCACTGCGACATGCCCGCGCTCGGCCGCTGGCTGATCGAGGCGCGCATCCCGTTCGCGATGGAAAAGCCCTGCGGCACCTCGCTGGCCGAAGTGCAGGCACTCGCCGCGCTGGCGCGGGCAGAAAACGCCTTCGCCGCGATCCCCTTCGTGTTCCGCCACTGCGCCCTGGTCGACGCATTGCGCAACGAAGCCGCCGGCGAGGCGATCCAGTACATGGGCTTCAAGTTCGTCGGCGGCCTGGTCGAGCGCTACCGCCAGGCGCGCTGCGAGTGGATGCTGGACCGCGCCACCGCCGGCGGCGGGCCGCTGATCAATCTGGGCGTGCATTTCCTCGACCTCTGCCGCGTGCTGCTGCCCGGCGCGCAGTTCGAGGTCACCGCCGCGATGATGTCGAACGCCCAGGCCGGCCTGTCGATCGAGGACCACGCGGTGGTGCTGCTGCAAGGCGGCGGCGCAAGCTGCACGATCGAAACCGGCTACCTGTATCCGGCACCGCATTCGGTGTTCGACATGCATTACAGCATTCGCACCGCGCGCCATTACTTCGCGGCGCGCGACGCCACCACGCTGGAGATCAGCGACGACAGCCGCGCACGGCACACGCGGGAGATGGTGCTGATCAACGCGCCGCTCTATCCGACGTTCGTCGCCGACACGCTGCGGCGGCTGGAGCTGGGGAAAAAACCGATCGCCGACCTTGACGACATGGCCGAGGCGATGCGGTTGGTGCAGGACGCCTACGCGCTGTCGCCGCTGGGGTAGTGCGCGAGTCGGAATGTCCGCGACAGGGGTCGAAATCATACGTTATGGTACAGGAATATTGTGTGTATTTGGAGAACTGCGCAACACGCAAGATCTCTCACGATGTCTACAGGAATATAAAATGACACTAGTGTCCGGCGAATAGGGCCGAGATTTCAATGGGTTATGTAATATTACACATCCGAATCTGTAGGTCGAATTTCAAACCTGTGATCCTATCATCGTCTTTTGAAATACTCTGCCCGAAAGGATACCCTCCAATGTGTAGGTCGAGGTCGCGAAAC
>Ga0209415_10017858_pt1 | contig 11245 bp, 5 predicted proteins | sample PeaSoiSIISIP2007_FD_187696 | JGI IMG/M metagenome (GOLD analysis project Ga0209415, IMG submission 187696) | Peat soil microbial communities from Weissenstadt, Germany - SII-SIP-2007 (SPAdes) (version 2) | ecosystem: Environmental > Terrestrial > Soil > Wetlands > Peat | place: Germany...
CGCCGTCCCGTTGCCATAGTCTCAGCGGTGATCGCTTGGAGAGGGAGCTTCCGATGCCGACCAACTGGGTCCTAACTGTGCCCCCAGTTCGTGGCTGGCACCCGTCTGACGCGTTCTGGATCCATGAAGCCGGCCGTCGCAGGTGAGCGTCGAACAATTGAATCTTGCTGTCGACCTGCGCGCCTGGCAGCGTGAGGCCCTCGCTACTTGGCGGAGACCACTTTCCGGAGCTTTGCGACGGCCGTCACGCAGGAGAACACCACGTTCGCTCCCATCACCGTCGTCCCGCTCCCGTCCGCCGGGGCCGCGTTCCCGACGTCGGCCGGCGTGGTCACGTCGGGCCCGGTCACGCTGGCGGTCGCCGCCGGTGCCGTCACGTTCGACCCCACGCAGGCCGACGATCCCAACATCCAGTCCTTCCGCGCGGCGCAGGTCGACGTCGCCAAGGTTCCCGCGGCCCTCCCCGCGTCGCTCGCGCTCGACGCGATCTGGGGCCTCGCGCCGGTGAACGCCACGCTGACGCCATCGGCGACGCTCACCATCCCGAACAGCGCGACCTATCCGGCCGGCTCCAAGGTCGACTTCTACATGAACGGCGTCGAGCCCGCGCCCGGCGTGGTCGTGCCGTACGGCGCGTGGGGTCCGGTCGGCACGGGGACCGTCAGCCAGGACGGCACGACGATCTCGACCGACACCGGCGCGGGCAACGGCATCCCGGTCCTGAGCATGGTGGGCGTCCGGCTTCACCAGTAGCGCGCTCGGACGCCGCCCTTGGTCCGCCTCGTCTACTCCAACCGCACCGAAGAGCTCCTCGCCGAGCTGGCGGCGCGGGTGCGCGCGCAGCAGGCGCGAGACGGGGCGCTCGTGCCCGTGCGACTCGTCGTCCCCAACGGGAGCGTCGAGGGGTACGTGCGCCTCGGCATCGCCCGCGAGCAGGGGATCGCCGCGAACCTCGACGCGTCCTTGCTGACCCGCTTCGCCTCGGAGACGACGGCGCTGCTGGAGCGCGGCGCGCGCGTCGCCGACGCCGAGTCGCTGGAGGCGATGGCGCTGGCCCTGCTCCTGGACGACGCCCTCGTCGCCGAGCCGGAGCTCGCGCCGGTGCGCGCCTATCTCCGCGCCGCCGGCGACCGGCCCGAGGCGCTCGACGTCCGCCGCGTCCAGCTCGCGGCGCGCGTGGGGCGGCTCTTCGAGGAGTACACGTACTCGCGCGGGGAGATGCTCGCCGCGTGGAACAGGGGCCTCGCGCTCGAGCCGGCGCACGCCGAGACGGAGCGGTGGCAGCGCCGGCTGTGGCTGGCGATGTTCGGCGAGGCGGGGCTCGGGCGGTCGCGGACGCCGCGGGTCATCCCGCTTCACGAGGCGGTGGCGGCGCTGGAGCCGCGGGCCGAGCTCCTGCCTCGCGCGGTCCACGTCTTCGGCTTCGCCCATGTGTCGCGCACCTTCCACGAGCTATTCCGGCGCCTCGCGAGCGTGATCGACGTGGTCGTCTACACACTCACGCCGTGCGAGGGATTCTGGGAGGACGTCGACCGCCGCGACCCGGCCCCACTCCAGCTCTGGAGCCGCCCCGGGCGCGACCACGTGCGCGCCCTCAACGCCATCGCGGGCTTCGATCACGACGACCGCTTCGTCGATCCGATGGCGGCCTCGCCGCGGTCGCTCCTCTGCCAGCTCCAGAGCGACCTGCTCCGCCGCGAGCCGGCCGGGACGCCGACCGAGGACGAGAGCGTGGTGGTGCTGGAGCACGCGAGCATCCGGCGCGAGTGCGAGGCGGTGGCGAGCGCCATCTGGCACCTCGTGCGGCAGGACGAGTCGCTGCGCTTCGACGACGTCGCCGTGCTGGTTCCGCCCGGGGACGCGGCGGCGTACGCGGCGCACCTGCCGGCCGCGTTCCGCGAGGCCTACGAGCTGCCTCACCAGATCGTCGGACTGCCGCCGGCCGAGCCGAGCCGCATCGAGGAGGCCATCGAGCTGCTCCTCGCGCTCCCCCTCGGCCGCTTCACGCGCGCCGAGCTGCTGCGCCTGGCGGTGCACCCCGCCGTGGCCGGGGGGCTGCGCGAGGTGGACACCGAGCGGTGGCTCGGCTGGTGCGATGCGCTCGGCGTGGTGCACGGCGCGGACCGCGCGGATCACGAGGGAACGTACATCGACCGCGACATTCTCAACTGGGACCAGGGCCTGCGGCGGCTCGCGCTGGGCGCCTTCATGGTCGGCGACGCGAGCGGCGACGGGTCGCCCTTCTGGATGGGCCCCGACGCCTACGTGCCGCACGAGGTGGCCGGCTCGGAGCTCCACGACGCGGCGTCCTTCGGAGTGCTCCTGCGATCGCTCGTGTCCGACGCGACGTTCGCCAAGGATCGCGTGATGACGACGCGCGAGTGGGCGGACTTTCTGCGCGTCCTCGTGGAGACGTACATCGCGCCGGCGAGCGACGCCGAGGCCGATCAGCTCTCCCGCGCGCTTCGACGCATCCACTCGCTCGCGGAGGTCGACATGGGGGAGCGGCCCGTCGGCTACCGTGTCGCGGCGGAGCTGGCGCGCGTGCGGCTCGCCCGGGGCACGGCGTCGCGCGGTGGCGAGGGGGTGGTCGTCTCGACGCTGGCGGCGATCCGGCCGCTCCCGTTTCGCGTCGTCTTCGCCTGCGGGATGGGCGAGGGACGCTTCCCGTCGCCGGACTCCGAGGACCCGCTCGATCTGCGCTGGGCGAAGCGGCGCGAGGGGGACGTGACCGCGCGCGACCGCGACCGGTACGCGTTCCTGGAGCTGCTGCTCGGCGCGCGCGACCGCGTGCTCCTCTCCTACGTGTCGCGGGATCCGCTGACGGGAGACGCGCTCGCGCCGTCGTCGGTCGTGCAGGAGCTGCTCCATACGCTCGCCGGCGGGTACGCGCGCGACGTGTCGTCGCTGACGCGCCGGCACCCGCTGCGCCGCTGGGATCCGAAGTACTTCCCGGAGCTCTTCCACGGCGAGGCCTCGGCGCTCGGTACGATGGCGCTCCCGGAAGCGCGCGCCGAAGCGCAGACCCTCGCGCTGCGTGGCAGCCTGGAGCGGCACGGCGGCCGGCTCTCCGTGCACGAAGTGCAGGCTCGCGCCGAAGCCGACCCGGCCTGGGCCGCGCTCCGGCAGCATCTGCGGCTGGCGGCGCTTCCGCCGGCCCCGCCGTTCGGCGAGGGGCGTGTCGTCGTGCCGATGTACGCCATCGTGAAGTTCCTTGAGCTGCCGCTGCAGGGATGGGCGCGGTTCCGTCTCGGCCTCGACGAGCAGGAAGACGAGGACGTGCTGGCGCGCGAGAACGAGCCGTTCGAGACCGATCTCCGGAAGGAGACGCTCTTGCTCCGGGAGGTGCTGCTCGAGGCGGCCGCGCGCGGCGAGAAGCTCGAGGTGGCCTACGACGCCAAGGTGCGCGAGCGGGAGCTGCGCGGGCGCGGGCCTTCGGGGGTCTTCGCGACGGGCGAGCGTGGCGACCACCTGCGCGCCCTCCACACGTGGGAGAAGGCGCTCGCGGAGCACGAGGTGCCGTACGACGCCATCGAGCTCTATCGCTTCGGGCGGGCGGGCGAGCATGCGCGCGCCGACGAGGTGCACGAGTCGCTGGTCATCGACGTCGACGTGGAAGACGCGGCGGGGGTGACGCGGATGGTTCGCGCGGAGGTGACGGGGCGCACGCTGCCGCTCGGGGCGGGCGCGACGGCGTCGATCACGCTGTCCAAGCGCGCCAGCGAGGCGACCGACGAGTGGGCGGCGGCGGGGCGCAAGCTCCCCTGGCTCCGCGCCTTCGTGGATCACGCGGTGCTCGCGGCCTCGGGCCTGCGAGTGGACCGGGCGCACACGTCGCTGCTCGTCGTGGCGACGACCGACAGGCCGGTGGTCGAGGCCCACGTGCTCGCGCCGCTGACGCAGGACGAGGCCCGGTGCTGGCTGCGCGACCGCGTGCGCGAGCTCCTCGGCCGGCCCCACGCCTACTTCCTGCCCTGCGAAGCGGTGTTCGTGCACGCCCTGGGCCCGCCGGACGCGCCGGTGGTCCCGGTGATCGAGGCGGCGCGCGACAGGCTGCGCGGCGGCGACGGGCCGCTGGAGCTTCGCTCGGCGTACGGTCCGGTCCCGCGCCCGCAGGACTACCCCATCCCGGAGGAAGGCGCGGCGCGCGCGATGATCGACGCGCGCTTCGGCGTCCTCCTGCGACCGAACCCGGAGAGACGATGAGCGCGCGCCGCGTCGTCCGACCCGCGGTGCTCCGCGGCGTGCCGCTCGACCGGCACGCCGTGCTCGAGGCGTCGGCGGGGACGGGCAAGACGTTCACGCTCGAGCACCTCGTCGTGGAGCTCATCCTGTCCGCGGACGTGCCCATCGACCGCATCCTGGTCGTCACGTTCACCGAGAAGGCGACCAACGAGCTCCGCCTGCGCGTGAGGCGCAAGCTGGAGAGCTTGCACCGCGGCGAGGGCGAGGCGCCGGATGACGCGCAGGTGCGCGCCGGCGACTTCTGGACGCTCGACGACGCCGCGCAGGCCAAGCTCGCGCGCGCGCTCCAGGCCTTCGACGGGGCCACGATCGCGACCATCCACGCCTTCTGCCAGCGCGTCCTGCGCGAGAACGCCTTCAGCAGCGGCCGGCTCTTCGAGGAGCAGCAGGTGGACGGCCGCGACTCGTTCGCACGCGCGCTGCGCGAGGCGCTCCGGCGCGAGGTGGCGACCGATCCGGCGCGAGCCCCCTGGCTCGAGGCGGCGCTCCGCACGGGCTGGTCGATCGGCCGCATCGAGGAGCTGCTGTGGAAGTGCGTGCAGGCGCACGGCGAGCTGAGACCGGACTTCGATCCGGCCGCGCTCGACGCGGCCATCGCAGCCTTCCCCGTGGAGGACGCGCGAAGGCTGGACGGGCGCGACGTGATGCGCTCGTGGGGGATGAACGCGCAGACCGCCAAGAAGGTGGGCAGCACGCTGTGGGAGCTGGCGCTGCTCGTGGAGAGCGCGCAGGGCGCCCGCGACGCGCCGTCGTTCGTGATGCAGTCGGACGAGATCGACTTCGCGCACCTGCTCGACAGGCTGCCGCCCCACCTCCCGCAGCCGGGACCGACCGGCGCCGCGTGCGGCGCCGCGCTCCAGCTCGCCCGGACCACGCCGTCGCTCACCGCCGCCCTCGCGCGCAGCGTCCTCGGGCCGGTGCGCCACGAGCTGGCGCGGCACAAGCGCGAGGTCGGCCAGTACGATTTCGACGACATGCTCGCCCTCGTCGACGAGGCCCTGCGCGGCCCGCGGGCCGGGGCGCTCGTCGCGGCGATGCGCGAGCGCTGGCGCTACGCGCTCATCGACGAGTTCCAGGACACCGACGAGACGCAGTGGAGCATCTTCCGCCGCGCGTTCTTCGAGCCGGACGAGCGCGGCAAGAGCGTCGTCTACCTGGTAGGCGACCCCAAGCAGTCCATCTACCGCTTCCGCGGCGCCGACGTGGAGACCTACCTCCGCGCGAGCGACGACGTCGTCGCCGCCGGGGGCCAGCGCGTCGCCCTCGACACGAGCTACCGGGCGACGCGCGCTCTGGTCGAGGCGCAGAACACCCTCTTCGACGCCTCGGCCGCAGCGCCCTTCTTCACGGGAAGCATCGCGCATTCGCCGGTCGCCTGCGGACGGCCCGAGCTCGCCCTGGTGGACGGCGAAGGGCGCGAGGTCGGGCCCGTCCACGTCTTCCGCTTCGAGCGCGAGGTGTCGCTGCCGGCGCTGGCCGGGCGGATCGCCCGCGAGATCCGCGCCATCACAGACCCCACGCGCCCGTGGAGGCTCGGCAAGGACCCGCTGGCCCTGCAGGACGTCTACGTGCTCACCCGCACCGGCGCCGAGGGCCGGGTGGTCGGCGCGGGGCTGCGCGCGGCGGGCATCCCGCACGCGTTCTTCAAGGAGGAGGGTCTCTTCCAGACCGACGAGGCGCGCGAGATCCGCACGCTGCTCCTTTCCGTCGACGACCCCGGCGACCGCGCGCGCCGGCTGGCCGCCTGGCTGACGCCCTTCTTCGCGCTGCCGCTGGAGGAGGTCGAGCGCGCCCGCGAGCTCCCCGCGGTCCACCCCTTCGTCGCCCGGCTGCAGACGTGGAAGGCGCTGGCGGACGCGCGCGAGTTCGAGCGGCTCTTCGAGAGCATCGTCTCTCTCTCGGGCGTCTTGCGCCGGGAGATCTTCTTCGCCGAAGGGGAGCGCGAGCTCACGAACTACCTGCACGTCTTCGAGCTGCTCATCGAGCAGGCGCGCCGCACGCGGGCCACGCTGCGCGATCTGGTCCACACGCTGTCGGGCCTCATCGACCGGACGCGCCTGACGCTCGACCTCGAGGGCAACGTGCAGCGCCTGGAGAGCGAGCGCCGCGCGGTGCAGATCATGACCATCCACAAGGCCAAGGGTCTGGAGGCCGCGGTCGTCTTCGTGGCCGGCGGATGGTCCGGCGCGGGGGACAAGGACGTGCGCGTCTACCACGAGGGCGGGCGACGTCTGGCGTGGGTGGGTCCCTCGGGCGCGGACGTGAAGCAGCGAATCCATGCCGGGGAGCGCGAGGAGGACCAGCGGCTGATGTACGTCGCGCTGACGCGCGCGAAGGGCCGCCTCTATCTCCCGTTCGTACAGAACAGCGGCGCGCAGCCGCGGCGTCGCGGCGCGTACGACGTCGTCAACCGCCGCCTCGCCGATCTCGTCGCGGCGCGCGACGCGTCGCTATCCATCGAGGACGTCCCCGCGGTCCACCTCGTTCCGGGGTTGGTGCCGGGCGAGGCGCGGGCACGGGAGTGGCAGCCGCCCGAGGCGCTCCTCCACGCCCCCGACGAGGCGGCGGACCACGCGAAGCTCCGCGAGCGGCACGCGGGGGCGCTCGTGACGTCGTACACGCGCATGCGGGGCGGTCGGTCGGGGGCGCGCTCGGCCTGGGCCGACGAGCCGGAGGCGCGGCGAGCGCAGAAGGCCGAAGAGGCGGTGGACGAGGTGCCGGTGACGACGTTGCGCTCGGCGCGAGCCTCGGGCGTCTTCGTGCACGAGGTCCTGGAGCGCGTGCCGCTGGCGTCGTTCGGGGTCGGCTTCGAGGTATGGCGCGCGCGGCCGGACGTGTCGACCCTGTTCGACGAGGCCATCGCCGTCCACCGCGTGGACCCGGCGCAGCGCGCGCACGCGGAGCAGCTCGTGTGGGCGGCCTATGCCACGCCGGTGGCGCTGCCGGACGGCGCGTCGCTCGCGGGCCTCGCCCAAGCGACCCGCGTCGTGCGCGAGATGGAGTTCGTCTTCCCCGTGTCCGACGCGCGCGTCTTCGTGCGCGGCTCGCTCGACCTCGCCTTCGAGCACGGCGACCGCACCTACTTCGTGGACTGGAAGACGGACGCGCTCGTCTCCTACGCCGCCGCCGCGGTGGGCGCGCACGTGAAGACGCACTACGCCGAGCAGGCGCAGCTCTACGCCCTCGCCGTCGTCAAGCTGCTCGGGGTGCGCACGCGGGCCGAATATGAGGCGCGGTTCGGCGGTCTCCTCTACTGCTATCTCCGCGGCATGGACGTGCGCGGCGAGGGCCTTTGGTCGACACGCCCTGCCTGGGAGGACCTGCTCGCCTGGGAAGCGGCGCTGGGTGCGCGGCGGTTCGCGGGGAGGGGCGCATGAGCGTGCTGTCGCCGACGGGAACCGCGAAGGAGCGCTTCCTCGCGGCTCGCGGGGAGGCCGACGCGCGCGCCCGCGCAGCCGCGTGGCAAGGGGCCGATCCGGAGGAACGGGAGGCGGCGTACCTCGGCTGGGAGATTGCGCGGTGTGCGCGGAAGCTCGAGGGGAGCGAGCGTCGGGCGGTGGAGGTCCTCGCGGCGGCGTGCGTCGCGGCGATGCGGGCCGGGAGCACGCGCGTGGCGACCGACATGCGACTGCGAGCCGCGCTGGCGGCCGTCGGCGCCGAGGACATGCTCGCGGACGCACGTGCGCTGCTCGAGCGGGCGCGCGCCGGGGACCCGGCGGTCGCGGTGGTCCTCGGGCGGGCGGGCGAGCGGACGCCGATGGTGGTCGAAGGGGAGTGGCTCTACGCGGAGCGGATGCGCGTGCTGGAGGAGCGGTTCTGCGCGCACGTGCGGGCGGTGCGGGCCCGGCCGACGTCGCACGATGCGAAGGTCGTCGCACGCGTGCTGCGCGCGGTGGCCGACGGTCCGCCGCCCCTGACCGACGAGCAGAAACGCGCGGTACGCACGGCGCTGACGTCGCCCCTCGCGCTGGTGACCGGCGGGCCGGGCACGGGGAAGACGACGATCGTCGTGGCGCTGCTCCGCGCGCTGGCGTGGACGGGGATCAACATGGAGGCCATCGCCATCGCGGCGCCCACGGGCAAGGCGGCGCAGCGCCTCCAGGAGGCCATCGCCGGGGGACTCGCCGCCGCGGCACGCGACATGGCCGACGCGACGCTGTCCACCACGGCGCCCGAGCCGCAGACGCTGCATCGCTTGCTCGGGTGGTCTCCCTCCAGCGGGCGTTTTGCGCGGCACGAGAACGATCCTTTGCCCCACCGGGTGGTCATCGTCGACGAGGCTTCGATGATCGATCTGGCGGCGATGGACCGGCTGCTGCGCGCGCTGCGGGAGGATGCGCGGCTCGTGTTGCTCGGCGACGCGGACCAGCTCCCCTCGGTCGAGGCGGGGGCGGTCTTCCGCGATCTCTGCGCGGCGCTGGGCGCCGAGCGCCTCTCGGTGAACCTGCGCGTCGCGCGCGACGCGAGCGCCCGGCGCATCGTCGACGCGGCGCAAGCGGTGAACGCGGGCCGGATGGACGCGCGCTTCGCGGAGGCGGTGACCACGCGGCGCACGGTGGACGAGCTCACGTTCGAGGGGGTCGAGCACCTCGCGGCGCCCTGGGCCGAGGTGGGCGAGGCCCTGATCGACCGGTGGTGGCGCGTGCGCGTTGCGTCGCTCGAGGACTTCACTACGCGCCTCTCGCGCACGTTTGTCATGCGCGACGGGGAGCTGGAGCCGGACGACGAGGCCGAGGTCCGCGCGCTCTTCGAGCACTACGGGCGGGCGCGGCTGCTCTGCGCGACCCGTGTGCGCGGCTTCGCCACCGGCGCCGAGGCCATCAACGACGCCCTCCTCGCCCGCCTCCGGGGCGGGTCGCGTCCGCGCCGCTGGCGTTCGGTGGAGCTCGCTCCCGGGACACCCGTCCTCTTCGAGCGCAACGACTACGAGCGACGGCTCTTCAACGGCGACCAGGGGCTGGTCGTGCGGATCGACGCGGGCGACGCCGCCGGCGCGCGACCGACGGCGGTCTTCCCCCGGCGCGGCCGGTTCGTCGCGTTCCCGGTCGACGCGCTGACCGACCTCGTGCCCGCGTTCGCCATGACCGTGCACAAGGCGCAAGGCTCGGAGTTCGATCACGTGGGCCTCGTCCTGCCCGAGGTCGACCTGCCCCTCCTCACCCGGGAGCTCCTCTACACGGCCATGACCCGCGCCCGCCGCTCGGTCGCGTTGGTCGGGGAGACGGACCTGCTCGCCCGCGCCGTGTCCCGTGCCATCGAACGTCACTCCGGTGTGGCCGAAAGGCTCGAAGAATCGGGGAAGTGACCCCTACCGCCGGTAGCCTGTGCTAAACAGGTGAGCAGGGAGGCGGAAGATGGAGGAGGCGGCCTTTTCGCTGGAGCTCGTCGCGCCGAGGGAGGCCGGGCGGGGGCGCCGGGGCACCGGGCCGGTGAGGCTCACGCTCGACGTGACGGACGCCGAGGTGCTCGCCGAGCTGCGGCGTCACGAGGGCGACGACCGCGACCGCTTTGCGATGGCCGCGCTGCGTGTCGGGGTGCTCGCGTTGCGCGCGGCGAGCGGGCAGATCGACGTCGGCTCGATCCGCGAGGCCGGCCACGCGCTGGTCAGCGAGGTGCGCGAGCTGCTCTCGGCGCGCGCGACCGAGATGACGGAGAGGCTGTCGTCGACGCTGACGCAGTACCTCGACCCGCAGAGTGGCGTCTTGCCGCAGCGGCTTCAGTCGCTGATGCGCAAGGACGGCGAGCTCGACCAGCTGCTCCGCGCGCACGTCGGCCTCGACGATTCGCTGCTCGCGCGATCGCTCTCGTCGCACCTCGGCGAGGGCAGCCCCATCTTCAAGCTGCTGTCGCCGACGGACGCGAGCGGCCTCCGCATGCAGCTCACGAAGACCCTCGAGGAGGCGCTCATCGACCAGCGCAAGCACATCCTCCGCGAGTTCTCGCTCGACCAGGAGGGCTCGGCGCTCTCGCGCCTCGTCGGCGAGTTCTCGCTCGACGACGACAAGTCCGCCTTCAGCCGGCTCTCCAGGATGCTCTCGGCGACGAGCGACCAGATCGGCAAGAACCTGACGCTCGACGACGACGCCTCGCCGCTCTCGCGGCTGAAGCGCGAGCTCCTGGGGACCATCGAGCAGCTGACCAAGAGCAACGTCGAGTTCCAGTCGCAGGTGCGCGAGGCGCTCGCGAAGCTCGACACGCGGAAGCGCGAAGGCGCGCGGACGACGCGCCACGGCGTGGAGTTCGAGGAGCGGCTCGGCGCGCTCCTCGGCGAGGAGGCGCAGCGCCTGGGGGATCTCCACGAGGCGACGGGAGAGACGACCGGCACGATCAAGCTTTGCAAGAAGGGTGATCACGTCATCGAGCTGGGCGCCGATTCGGCGGCGGCGAACGCGCGGATCGTGTGGGAGGCGAAGGAGAAGCAGTCGTACTCGCTCCGCGCGGCGCTGGTGGAGATCGACGAGGCACGGCGGAACCGGCAAGCTCAGGTGGGCGTCTTCGTGTTCTCGCGGAAGACCGCGCCCGAGGGTCTGGAGTCGCTCCAGCGGCACGGGAGCGACGTGGTCGTGGTGTGGGACGCGGAAGACGCCGCGAGCGACCTCGTGGTGCGCGCGGCGTACAGCCTCGCCCGGGCCCTCGCCGTCCGCGAGCGACGGACGGACCTCGAGTCGCAGGAGGCCATCACGGAGATCGAGCGCGCGGCACGGGCCATCGAGCGACAGATCGGTCACCTCGATGAGGTGCGCCGGTGGGCCGAGACGGTGCGCGGCCACGGCGACAAGATCGTCGACCGCACCTCGCGCATGGCGGAGGACCTCCGGCGCGACGTCGATCTCCTCGATGCCCAGGTGGCCTCCATGCGGATCGCTGTCCCGACGTAGCCCGGGTTGCGTTTGCGCGATGATTCCGTAGGCTCCCGGTCGATACTCCGGCGTCGTCCAATGGCAGGACAGCGGATTTTGGTTCCGCATATTGGGGTTCGAATCCCTACGCCGGAACTGCC
>Ga0209415_10017859_pt1 | contig 11245 bp, 5 predicted proteins | sample PeaSoiSIISIP2007_FD_187696 | JGI IMG/M metagenome (GOLD analysis project Ga0209415, IMG submission 187696) | Peat soil microbial communities from Weissenstadt, Germany - SII-SIP-2007 (SPAdes) (version 2) | ecosystem: Environmental > Terrestrial > Soil > Wetlands > Peat | place: Germany...
TGACACACCCTGCACGGGCGATGACGCCCGCGCCTACACGGGCCTCACTCCACTTCAAAGTCGACCGTGCGAGGCTTGGTGTGGTTTCCTACGGTGTCGAGCGCCACTAACTCCGCGCGAAAAGATCCAGGCCCCAACGTGCCCACCGGGAGCTTGAGTCCAACCGGAATTACAGGGCTTCCAGCCTGAGGCGGAGGCACGGTTTTGAACTCCACTTTCTTCTCGCCGGTTTTGCGATCGGAGATCACAAGCTGAATTCCAACCTGAGGAGGATTGGGTCCGACCAACGCCGGGGCATAGATCTCGGTATAAATCGCCGCATTGTCGGTTTTCTTGAAGTGATTAGAGGCGGACGGAACCAGCCGCATGTTTTGTACTACCAGCGGCGTCCGATCCGCGAGTAATTCCGAGTCGAGGCCCGTAGACAGGTCGGAAACCCGCTGCATGTCATTGCTGAGCACGACTCCACTCATGCTGAGTTGCTTGCCATCGTACGGGTCGATGACCAGCGGCAGTTGCAGCTTGCCGAAACTTTCATTTCCCGAACTGAACACCACCTTCAGATCGTACTGACCGGAAGCGACGCCAAACTGGTTCTCGTAGTGGAACGGCCGTTTTTCGAATTCTTCCAATTGCTTTTTGTCGTCGAAATCGAGATTGACGGTATCGCTGAACCTGGCCGCAATCGTGGCGTCCTGTTTGTAAGCGATGCCGAGCACATTGACGGCGGAATGCTCCTTCCCCTTCACTTTTTCAAACTTCAACGCGTTGGAAGGGATGTCGATGGTCAGGTTCACTCGGGCTGTGTTTGCCGAAGTGTAAAAGAACGGCGCCTGCATGACTGCGGAAACATTACCGGCCATCTCGCCGGTTACGCGGCTTTCCAGGCGTTTCTCGATCGGGTTTCCAGCAAGCAGGTCTGTTGGCCTCTCGTTGCAGTATCCACTGCGGGCGCGGACTTGGGTTCCGCCGCGGTCAACTTTTACGCGCAGCGTGTGACAGCTTCCCTCCGTTGATTCGGCGGGCGTATACCCGAGCACGTAATATTGAGCCTGATCATTCGCAATCTTTTGCAGGCCTCCCAGCAGATCGTTGGTATTGACAATTACGAACCCACCTGTTCCCTGGGCCAGTTCATAAAGGATTTGTTGGTTGTCGGCGACGTTCGGAATGTCGGGAACGATTTGCCGGGGTTGAGGGAATTGAGCAGCTCCATACGTTTGGCCGGGGCTTACAACACCCGTCCCACCGGCGGGCCCGCGAGTTCCGCCCCCACCGGTTCCGCCACCACCCGTCCCGCCGCCATGACCACCCCCGCCGCCAGTTCCACCGCCGCCACCCGTTCCGCCACCGTGTCCGCCCCCACCCCCTCCACCTCCACCCCCGCCGTGCTGTCCGGGATCAAAGGAGGCGAGTTTCAGCGGATAGAGCGTAGTCCCGGTTCCGGTGTAGGTAAGAGTTGCGGACGCCACGTGTCCGGATACAGAATGCAACGGCGAATGCAGGCGCGGGCTTTGAGGCGATGCTAAAGCAATAGGAGCAACCAGCCCGCGCACGTCCAAGGGGTAGACGGCGACATTGTACCGATTGCATTCCGCAATCACTGCGGTCAACTCCGACTGACGCTCCGGCGTGATGGGAAAGCCGGAGGTTAACAGCACCAGCGTCTTACGGCCAGGTATGGGGCCAAGGCTTTTCGCCATGCTGCGCAGGGCCATCAACAAGCTGTGCGCTCCGAAGTCGGCTTCCGCATTATTCAAGTAAGAGGGCATAGGCGGCCCTGCCACGAGCGACGCAACCTGCACCGGCGCATTGGGCGAAACCGACGACCCTTGCATTGCCGCCACAACTTTCTTCAGGCGATCGGTATCGGAGGTGAAATTTTGAGCAATGTGAATCGAGCCGCCGAAATCAACTACGGCGATTAAACGATTGGGACCGGCGTTCGCGTCCACGAACTTAGCCGCCGCCTGCCGCGCGTACATCTGATCGCTCATGTCCATGGTCGAGTTATCGAAGAACAAGACCATATATCGCTTCTGAGCCTTGTCCGGCGATGCCGAGTCGTCTTCGAATGAGAAATTCTTGATGGATTGTTCCTTGTTGTCTTCCCAAACCTTAAAGTCCTTAACGGTGAGATCGCGGACGTAGTTACCTTTCTTGTCGGTCACGACCGTGTCCACCAGCACCAGCCGACTCTCGGCGTGAATGGTGGTTGTGCCTGCGGCGGATGCATCTACAGCCGGCTGCTGAGCCTGTGCCAGGGCAAGCGACGCCAGTTGGCAAATGGCAACACCGATGGTTGCGATCACGAGAATCATCCGGCGAGATTGCATAACTTCTCCTTAACAGATCACGGGATTTCGATAGCTCCGTTCTCCGCGGACATCAACTGCCCTTCCTTATCTCTTACCACCAGCCGAACCAGATAGCTGCCCGGCTTCACATCAAAGCTTGTTTTCAAAGTGATTCCCGGCCCGAGCTTGTTCTCCAGCGTTTCGTCTTTCCAGCGCATGGTGAGACTTTTCTCCGTTGCCTGAACAAAAACCCCATTCCGATCGAAGATCGCGGAAACCACGGTCAGTTCATTGGTGTTGCGGCCATCCACCTTTCGATAGTGGATGTGTTTTATGTCGACATGGGCCATCACGGCGAGCTTGGCCTCGTCATCGCTGGGCTTGAAGAACTGGGTATGCAGATCCACGGGAAGATCGTGCATTTCCTCCTGGGAAAAAACCGCATCTTCGATCTCTTGCTTCGCCTCTTGCGCGGGGTCTGCGGCGTGCTTGGGAGCGTAGTAGCCGTTGCGAGCTTGCAAAGTCAGCTTTGCCGGATTCTTCAGCGAAACTTTCAAATGATGATAGCTGCCGTCGAGTTTCAGATTCTGCGGTGCGAAACCTAAAGTGTAGAAATATTCCGGCGTAGCGGCCACGCTTTTGAAGCCGGCGTCGAGGTCGTTGTTGTTATGAAAAAAAGTCCCGCCGGTTGCATACGACAAATCCGACAACACCTCGTCTTGCGCCAGAGCGCTGGCGGATTGATACTGCAATTGGACGTTCGCCGAGAGCGGGCTGCTGGCGCTTGGCCTGCTAATATCGCCCCCAGGAACCACCGTGTAGAGACCGCGCGCATCCAGAGCGCCAATCATCACTTCGGAATGCAATGCGCGGTCGATGACATCGGTGAACTCCTGGAACATTTCAGGATCAAGCGTAAGAAACCCGGGGGACACAACCACCACGCTTCTCTGGCCCGGCATGGTTGAAATCCTGCGCACCACATCCTTCAGAACCGACAGCGCAATCCGGGTTTGTTGCTCTCCCAGCGCGAGCTGCATTCCGGAGACGGCTCGCACTGCCGCTTCCGCCGACTGCAACGCTGACGCCTGTTCCTGGGGCGTTCTGGTCGGCAGGCCTTGGCACACTATTGCATCCGAAATGGCGGCTTGCGCGGCCAGCTGATCGTTTTTATTCTGGATCAGGTCTGCCACGTAGTAACTGATGTCGGGACAGTCGGCGACGCCCGCCCCTGCGATCGGCCGAGGCTGAAGATGAAGCAGCGTGTCATGCAACTTCGCGCGATCATCCGTGAAATCAAGCGTGGTTTGGCCCGAGGTCGAGAAGATCGCCGCGCGATCCGTGGGTAGCAAAGTTGCCAGATGGTGGTCAGCGGCCGTTCGCGCCTGCGCAAGATCGCCGAAGTTTAAATGAACGTCATCAAAGACAAAAGCGATGTAGCGCTCGGGAACTGAGGGCACTTTTCCGTTGCCGTTCTCGTCCGAGGTATTCCGTTCCTTGGCAGCTTGCGCTCCCGGCTGCTCCACAGAAAAATGCGAGATCACCTGCGGCTTGCGATTGTCGAACAGATCGAAGTCTTCTTTCTTGAGATTCCCGACGGCATGGCCTTGCGCATCGCGCACAACCACACGCACCAGCACCAACTTGACGTTCACTTTGAAAGTGGTCGCTTCTTCATGAGCAGTAATTTCCGCCGCAGTCTGATCAGGATGGGACTGCGTGGTGGACGTATCCTGCGAAGGTGCAGCTGGTGCAGATTCTGATTGTGCGTCCACCGTGCTGGAGAAAAGAAAGAGCACGAGCAGGATCGCACAAGCGGACATCACAAGCGCGGCGAAGAATTGCTTCGATCCGCGTTGGGGAGGGTTCGTTCGCGGCCGGACCGTTCCAGCAGTGATCGTGATGCGAGTCCAGAAATCCGCGTCGGAAAAGCGATGCATTGGTTTCACAACTTCGGCCTTCACAAACTCAGCCCGACGGCCTAGGCCTCGACAACTGGGCGCCAGTAGTGCGGTCTGGACCGCAATGTTAGCCCCTTCCCGCGGAAAGTGCCAGAACTCGTTAACCGAACTAATCAAGATCGCGCCTGAGTACGTCCAACAAGAGTCCCAACGCAGGAGAAACTCGGAGTGCTATACTGCCGCTCCAGAGCAATGTTAATGCGGCTCAAGAGGAGCTACCAAAGCGGAATGAACTACACAAATGTTAAGTGTCTAATGCGACAGATTGCCAGCTTGATTTTTGTTCTCTTCCTTGCGGCCTCCGTCCCGGCACAAGAGATCCCTACCAACATTTTGCAGGCCATGCAATGGCGCCTGATCGGTCCGCATCGCGGCGGTCGAATTACTTCCGTTTCCGGAGTGCCCACTCAGCCCGCAGTCTATTACGTGGGAACGCCCGGCGGCGGTGTTTGGAAAACGGTGGACGGTGGACAGGTCTGGAAACCCATCTTTGACGACGTGCACGTGGCCTCAATTGGCGCGGTCGTGGTTGCACCCTCCGATCCTAAGGTCGTGTACGTCGGAACCGGCGAGCAGACGCAGGGCAACGGTGTATACAAGTCAACCGACGCGGGCGCGACCTGGACAAACATCGGCCTGCGCGAAACTCACATGATCACCGGCATCGTTGTGGATCCCCGAAACTCCGACGTTGTTCTGGTGGCGGCTGCTGGAGATCATTGGTCTGGCGCCGAGCGCGGAGTTTACAAAACCACCGACGGCGGCAGGAACTGGCAAAAGGTGCTGTATCAGGATCCGGAAACCGGCGTCGCCGACCTCGAGGCTAACCCGGACAATCCGAGCCTTCTCTATGCTTCGCTGTGGACTCGCCCCATCGATCCCTTCAGTACGGACACGCCGGAGACGAAGAAAAAGCAGGACGCTGCGATCTACAAATCCACCGATGAAGGTTCCACGTGGAACATCGTCGAAGGCAAAGGCCTGCCGACCGAGCCGATGCAGCGCATCGGAGTGGCGGTCGCGCCCGGCACGAGCGGCATGCGCGTCTACGCCATCGTCGAACAGGGACTATTCCGGTCAGACGACGGCGGCGCCAACTGGCAGCGCAGCACAACCGATCCTCGAATCCTGGGCAGTTCTTACTTCAGCCGCGTGTTTGTCGATCCTAAGAATGCTGACCGGGTTTACGTGGCCCAGACTTCCATGTACCGCTCCACCGACGGAGGCCGCACTTTCGAGGCGTGGGCCGGCGCGCCCAGCGGAGATGACTATCACGTTCTCTGGATCAACCCCGCGAACACGCAGAACATGATCCTCGGCGTCGACCAGGGCGCGGTCGTCAGCGTCGATGGCGGCGATAGCTGGAGTTCCTGGTACAACCAGGCGACTGGGCAGTTTTATCACGTCAGCACGGACCAGCACTTTCCCTATTTCGTTTACGGCGCTCAGCAGGATAGCGGAACGGCCGCTGTCCCCAGCCGCAGCGATTACGGCGAGATCACCTATCGCGAGTGGGCGCCGACCGGAGGATTTGAGTTCTGCTACATCGCTCCCGATCCTCTGAACGCGAACTACGTCTACGCCGGAGGCTGGTATGGCACCCTGCTCCGCTACGACAAAGTTACCGGGCAGATCGTCCATCTTCTGGTGCGCAACTCGAGATACCGTACTTCCAACATGGCGCCGCTTGCATTTTCGCCGCAGGATCCACACACCCTCTACGCCGCGGCTCAGTACGTTTTGAAGAGCACCGACGGAGGGTTCCACTGGCAGGAAGTCAGTCCCGACCTCACGCAAAAGACAGAGCCTGACAAAAAGAAATCCGATCCGCGTCGCGCCGTGATCGCCACCATGGCGTTGTCCCAGGTGAAAGCCGGAGTGATCTGGGTGGGTACGGGCAACGGGCTCGTGCAAGTCACGAAGGACGGCAAGACTTGGCAGAATGTGTCCATCCCCGCTCTGCCGGACCGCAGTGCCGTGAGCTTGGTTGAAGCTTCCCGTTACGATGCCGCGGCCGCATACGCCGTGGTCAACAGTTTCCACGAAGATCATCCTGCGATTTACCGCACTCGCGATTATGGACAAAGTTGGCAACTGATCACTAAGGGTTTGCCCGACCCCGGAACTGCGCGCGTGGTTCGCGAAGATCCGGTACGCAAGGGATTGCTCTACGCTGGCACCTGGAACGGCATTTACGTTTCGTTGGATGATGGCGATCATTGGCAGACGCTGCAACTGAATCTGCCTACATCGATCGTAACTGACCTCGACGTGCACGGCGACGATCTGGTTGCGTCCACGTTTGGACGGTCGTTGTGGATTCTGGATGACATCACGCCGCTGCGACAGTTCGACGCAAAGTGGCCGCAGTCGGATGCGTACTTGCTGCGTCCGCGCAACGTCGTGCGCGTGCGCTGGGATATGTCGCAGGACACGCCTCTGCCGCCGGAAACTCCGGCCGGCGACAATCCCCCAGACGGCGCGGTCGTTAATTACTTTCTGAAATCCGCTCCTGCGGGCAATATCAAGTTGTCGATCTACGATGCGAAAAACCGTCTGGTCCGGGAGTTTACCGATGTGCCTCCATCATTCGACAAAGCACCGGCCAATGCTCCCGAGTATTGGTTTGCGCCACCGCCAGCGCTTTCCAAGAAGGCTGGGCTCAACCGCTTCGCCTGGGACCTTCGCTATCCCGCGATGAAAGAGTTGCGCTACAGCTACTTTGGCCAGTCTCTGGATTACATCGAGTACACGCTCTCCGATCATGCTATTCCCGGCGAATTCCCCCGCGAACTTCAGCCGGGGGCGTTCGTTGTGCCGGGCGAGTATTCGCTGGTGTTGAGCGTGGACGGGAAAACCTATCGCCAGCCGCTTACGGTAACGCTCGATCCGCGAGTGCAAACAGCACAAGCCGATCTGGTGAAGCAACTCGAAGTGGAGACCAACGTCTCCGATCAAATGGCAGCGACCTATGACGGAGACGGCCAAGTGCGAGCGCTGCTGGCTGCGATTGCGGACCGGCAGAAATCTCTGGGCTCCGACGCAACGAAGAAAGACGCCGTCGACGCGCTGAAGGCTCTGGACGATCAGGCGACAGAGATCGGTGACGGGAAAGCTGAGGAATTCGGAATTGGAACATTGAACCGCGAAGTGGCGCGCCTCGCCTTCATGGTCGAGAGCGGAGACGCGCGGCCTGCCGCTTTGGTCGAGGCCAGCGTCGAGCAATACTGCCAGGACCTGGGTAAGCGGCTGACGCAATGGCGCGATCTCAATCAGCAGAAGATTGCGCCGGCAAACAATCTTTTGCAGAAGCAAAATTTGCCGCCACTGCCGGTCGCGACCAACATCCCGTCCGCCCCGAAGTGCGAGAAATAGAGTTCCAAATCGTGTCCCACCCTTCAACGAACGTGGAAGGGTGGGGCACCCAGTGTTCAGTCCTAGGCCACCGCTGCCGGCGCCGCCATTGCTTCGATAAATCTCTTCTTTCCATCAAGTTTTACAATTTTCTGACAAGTTCGTGACATCGACGGATAATACCTGGCGTAGCTTTGCGGGGTACGGCGGTTGCTGCATTCTTACCGGAACGCTATCCCATTGGAGAATGAAATGAACGTAAGCAACGAAGCATGTGTTTTGAACCGTGAAGTGGCATTCATTGCGGAACACAAAGTTGAGGTTCGTCGTCATGCATTGCTGCCCCGGCACGCTATCTTCTGTTTGATCGCGATGCTGTTCGCGGGTGTGGCTGCATTTGGCCAAACGACTGAACTTGAATCCAGCGATCCCCCCGGAGTTGGCAAGGTCCTGGTGCACAGCAAGTTTGGCGGGCAGATTTTTGGATTCGATATCGATCAGAACGGCACCGAAGGCGTGTTGAGCGAAGCTCTTGGGAGCGTCAACGCCGCAGTCGAAACTTTCGACCAGAAGACCGGCAAGATTCTGAAGGTCGTCATCAAAACCGAAACCCAGGACGATTTCATCACCATGGGGGTCGTTGGCACCAGCGTCGGAGTGGTCGAGCGCGAGCACGTCAGCGGAGGCTTCGTTGTCAAGCGTACGTTTCACCTGTTGAATCCTCTCGATGTGAACAAATTCAACGGCCTCTGGACGCCGCCGATCGGATCGCAGCACATCATCATGCCCGGCGGAGTGAGCCGCAGCCAGGGCGTTACGAACGTCGCCGTGTTCGCCTACGACAACAGCGGCAACTTCATTCCTTATGTATTCAGCTCCGACGTCGCCGCCAATACGTTCGGGCCGGTGGTGAAGATCACGGACTCGACCAATTTCGCCAGTGTGCCTCCGCCGATCGCATACGACAGCAAGACGAATCAGGCTGTGCTCGGCGGCGGCGATGGATGCTTTGGCTGCCGGCCGGTTATCGGCGTGGTGAACCTCACCAAGGGCACGTTCAAGGAGTTTACTGGCACCGGATTTGGCTTCGTCAACGGCATCGCCATCGACTCGGCGGACGGCATTGTGTGCACTGACACCGAAGATGACGCCAACGTGGAATTCTACGACCTGAAGACAGAGACCGGTTTCACAGTGGTGCTACCGGGTTCAGGGGAACAGCAATTCTTCAGCGGAGCCGATATCGAGTTCGATCCCATCCACAAGCTGTTTCTGGTTGCGCAGCCGAATTCGAGTTCGGCGTCGAGCGGCAGCACCATTTACGTTTACGACACCAAGGGCAACCTCAAAAACACTTTCAACGGATTCAGCTTCAACAACTCGTTCAACGTAATCGCGATGCACATTGCGCTGAACCCAGGGAAGCGCAGCGGATACGTCGATGGTCCGGACTCAGGCGTGACCGAGATTCAATCGTTCACGTACTAGAGCCGGGGAGAATCGCGAGGGAGACTGCACAGATTATGGTGCAGTATTTCCCTCAAAAAAAACTCTCAATTCCGTCTAAAATCTAGAAAGCAAACGATCGGGATTTTTTCTGCCTCCTAGATCTATGGTTCTTAAGGTAGTTAGAGGCAAAATCTTGGAAACATTGGAGTTAGACCATTTTCCCGGCTGCGCGCAGTTCCGTTTTGGCACCGCTCGGGAAGTGCACCGGTCGGACTCAGCGGGTAAGCGGTGCGGAAGCCGCGCACGCTGTCAGGTTGTCAAAGATCGATGATTATCTTGCAGATAACTTCTGCGTTCCTATGTTATCCGAGATGATGGATCGAGTTCAAGGACAAAGTCAAGGGATTGCGGATCTGATTCCCGATTTGGGAATCTCCGATGAGAAGCCCTGCCCAAGCGGACCTTGTACGGGCCGCACTCCTATGGCGTAACTTCGAAGACTACGCCGTCGCCGTGCGCGCCGCCGCCCAGGGTTGTGCCGTAGAGATTTCCCTTTCCGTCAAGGATGACACCGCCCTCGGGCAGCCCGCCGGTCGCGGCGACGAACTTGTGCAGCACCGTGTACTTCCATTTGCCGCCGGGCTGCGGCGCAAGTTTGTAGACCACGCCGCAGGCGCATACCGAGTCTCCGCCTTCACTCGTCGTCCCGTAGATGTTGCCTGCCTTATCCCTCGCCACCAGGCCCAATGGGGTAAACCCGCTCGCCCCTTCCTTGAAGTCGTATAGTATTTTTTCCTTCCAATGGCCGTCCGAGCCTGGGCTTAGCTCGTACACCGTGCCGCAGTCATATTCGCTGAAGCATATGTTTGTCCCGCCATCCTCCGTCGTGCCGTAAAGATTGCCCGCTCCATCGAGAATCAGCGACCCCGTTCCGGGGAAGCCCCCGTCCCTCTTTGCGCTGCCAAAGCTATACAGCACGCGCTCCTTCCAAGCGCCCGAGCTACGCGCAAGCTGGAAAACAGTGCCCTCGTCGTAAGCGCCGCCCTTCGACGTTGTGCCATATAGCTTGTTTGTGCCGTCCCAGGTCAGGCCCCCAAGTGAAAAGTATCCATCGTTGCCCCCGCCGAAGCGGTACAGCAAGGTTTCGACCCAGCCGCCCGAGCCCGGCGACAGTTCGTAGGCCGCGCCTCTTCCCCCATTACCCCCAAAGGTTGACTACTCCGTAAAGGTTTCCCAACCCATCGAGCACGACACCGGATTCCGCGTGGCCGCCGTCTCCCTTGCTCGCACCGAAGCTATACAGCACGGATTCCGTCCAGCCGCTCGATCCGGGGGTCAACTCGAAGACCGTACCCCACTCATAGGTCCCGCCGTTGGGAGTAGTGCCGTAGAGGTTGCCAAGTTTGTCGAAGGCCAGCCCTGCGAGCGGGCCTTCTCCATCGTCGTTTGTCCCGCCGAAGCTGTACAGCACAGATTCAGTCCAGCCGCCGGACCCGGGCGTGAGCTTGAAGACTGTGCCCAACTCATAGTCGCCACCGCCCGCAGTGCCGTAAAGGTTACCGCTGGAGTCCATAGCCACGGGGGCATACGGCCCCGAGGCATCGTTGCCGGAGCCGAAGCTGTGCAAGACCTTGTACTTGGGCTCGGCGCGAGCGCTGACGACCAGGGCCAGGGCGATGACGGGAATTGCCAGAACTTTCAAAAGGGGGAATATCGAACTACGTCGCATCGAATTTTCCCTCCGCCGGGCGCCAGAACGAACAGGACGAGGCCGCGTGGGGCAGCGCCCTGATTCGCTTAAATCGTTCCCAGTCTATTTGCCGTCCGACACCGAGTCTCTATCGGCTCCTATGGCGTAACTTCGAAGACGACGCCGTAGCCGTATTTGCCGCCGGTGCTGGTGGTGCCGTAAAGATTACCCTGGCTGTCCGCGGTCAAACCGTTGGGATAATCGCCATCCGTGCCGCTGAAATTGTGCAGCACACTGTATTTCCATTCGCCATTCTTCTGCGGGCTGAGTTTGAAGATCAGACCGCACGTGTAATTGCAGTTGGAGCTGGCAGCGGTGCCGTACAGGTTCCCGGCCTTGTCGAGCACCAAATTGCCGCCTGGGGCGAGTCCATCTTCTTTGTAGTTGGGGAAGCCGAAGACCACGGTGAGCTTCCAGCCACCGTCTTTGGTTGG
>Ga0209415_10017862_pt1 | contig 11243 bp, 7 predicted proteins | sample PeaSoiSIISIP2007_FD_187696 | JGI IMG/M metagenome (GOLD analysis project Ga0209415, IMG submission 187696) | Peat soil microbial communities from Weissenstadt, Germany - SII-SIP-2007 (SPAdes) (version 2) | ecosystem: Environmental > Terrestrial > Soil > Wetlands > Peat | place: Germany...
ATTAACGATCGCACGATCGCCCGCCGTGTCGCCGTTGAGATTGGAATCGATCCCGCTCTGCACGGTTCCATACTCAGGAGACTCGTAAGTATATGTACCAGAGACGGTCCAGTTGCCGACGACGTTCTTCAGCAGCCAATTGCCGTTCTGAAACGCGACGATATCGTAAATCGGCGTCACCGCGAGGCGGTGCCGGCGGTCGAGCGCCGAGGAAGCCCATTCAGAACTTAAGTTGTTGTTGTCCTGAGGGCGCCGCGGCGACAGATAAGAGGTGAAAATCGGGTCCGAGGAATCGTCCATATTGTGGCTCCAGGTGTACGCCGCAATATAGGAGAACTTTTTGGAATAACGTTTCGTGACCTGCAGCGCCAGTCCGTTGTAGTTTGAATTCCCGAGCGGCTCATAAGCGGTAATGAGGCTGGTGAATCCAGCAGGAACAAGAGCGTTGCCCTTCAGCGCGTTGAGGTTTCCCAGGTTCAACTTAAGACCGGCGAGCTGTGCCGCGGTCGGCGCGCTGAGGAACGTGGGAAGGTTCTGCGTGGCGGTCACCGGCGAAGTATTGCCCAGCTGCTCCTGGATCGGCAGGTGCACGCCTTTGGTTCCCAGGTAACGTACCTCCACAGTGTAGTCTTTCGCCAAAATGCGTTGAATGCTGACGGTGTAGTTCAGTGCATAGGGGAGCTCTTGATCCGGACTATAGGTCGTGATCCCCGCGCGTGCCAGGGCGGGCGTGGTGGGCAGGGCCGGAGGCGTGGACAATCCGCCGTTCGCCAGGAAGTTGGGGGCATTGTTGTACGAACCGTTCACGACGCTCCCATAGAAGGCGGGAAGCGTATTGAGAGCGATGTTCGAATACGGTGTATCGAACGCTCTGCCGAAGCCGGCTCGAATCGACCAGACGCCATCGGAGCCCGGCGACCAGGCAATGCCCAGCCGCGGCGACCAATTATTCTTCGCCGAGGTCGGCGCACCGAACGTAAGCACGCCCGGAACATTCGCCAGCGCGCTGTATTGCTGCGCACGCTCCGCCACCGGGACGGTATCGAGTTCATACCGCATTCCGATGTTCAGCGTCAGATTCGGATGCACGCGAAAATCGTCGTTGAAGTAAGCCGCATGCTGCAAAAAGCCGGCGGGAATGCCGCCCGTGAGCGGACCCGTGGTACCAAGTGTTCTTTGCGCGAATTCGTCCGGAGTCAGATCCTGAAGATACTGGTTGAGTCCGGAGTACCAATAATAGCCGCGCGGATAGGAGACCGAGGAGCTGCTCATGATGATGTCATGGAACTCATAACCGGCCTTGAACATGTGGCGGCCCCACATCTTGCTGATGTTCTCGGATGCCTGCAACTCATCCTGCGTCGTTCCGCTGGGTGCGCTCGGGTCGGGACCGAGCGTCGCTCCCAAATCCTGATCGATCACGATGGTCGGAAAGGAGTCGAGGCCGGGGAATGTGAAGTTCGAGGTCGAAATCCAGTTGTTGTTCCGGCTGTAAGAAAGACGCAATTCGTTTTCCGTGGAAGGGGAGAAGTTATGGAACTCCGAGAGCGAAACCACGTGGGTGTCATTGGGCATCTGCACGAAGAACGCCGGAAGAGAAGTGTTCGTATCGAGGCCGGTAAAGCGGCTATATATGTAGCGCCCCCGGAATTGATCCCGGTCGCTCACGTTCCAGTCGATATTGCCTACGGCCCGGTAATTGTTTTGATAAGCGGGCGGAGCGATGGATAGCGACCCGATGAGAATATTCGCGTTCAGCACCTGGGTGGTGCCGGCGTCGTTGGCCGGTGCCGCCGGGAGATACTTTTGTAGAACTTGCAGATTGGTCTTGCTCAGTCCGCTCATGCTATCGAGCATCTGGTAGCCGACGGCAGTCGGCGCGTCGATGATCTGTGAAGGCGGAGCCGTATAGCCGATGGGATTGTATTCGAAGCTGCCGAAGTAAAACAACTTATTCTTGATGATCGGGCCGCCGATGGTCGCGCCCAGGCGGTTGCTGTCGAAACGCGGAGGCGATTTGAGTCCCTGGTTTGCCTCCGACGAATCGAGCGCGTCCAGATTCCGGTTCTGCATGTATTCGTAAAGAGAACCGTGAATCTGATTCCCTCCGCTCTTCACCGCTATGTTGAATATGCCTCCGGCTGCGCCGCCGAATTCGGCGCCAAAATGATTCTGGAGACTTGAAAACTCGGCAACGGCGTCCGCCGGAATGTAGGCCAGGGGACCCGGGCTGTAGTGGCTGGTAGAATCGGTGCCTTCGACAAAAAAGGCATTGCTCGCGGGGCGCTGGCCTCCCACGCTAGGACCGAAGCCGTAACCCAACCCTCCGGCCGAGGCGACACCAGCGGTGAGTAAAGATAAGTTCAACAGGCCGCTTCCGCTAGCGCCGAGCTGGAGTTGGCTGATGGCGCCGGCTTGCATCGTGGTCCCGATCTGCGCGGTGGCCTGATTGATCGGCGGCGGAGCATCCACCACTTCGATCGCCGTGCTGACCGTCGCCACTCGAAGGCGGAAATTGACCGTGTTGGTCCAATTCAACAACTGAGTGACGTTCGCCGTGGTCGCTGCCGCGAATCGGTCGGCCGTTGCCGTGACGTCATAAAGGCCGACCGGGATGTGATTGATGCGGTATTCCCCCGCGCTATCGGTCACCCCGGCGTATTTGACGCCAGTGTCCTTGTTTGCCGCCGTGACAGTCGCGTTCGCGACCGACGCGCCGGTCGGATCCGTAACGATTCCGACCAGATTACTGTCGACGGCTTGGGCGAATAAGGAGGTGGCGAGAGTACTAAGGCCCACTAAGAGCCGCAGCGACTTGGCCACTTGGAATGGAATCTTCATAGCGTTAGTCTATCTTTCGTTCGGAAACGACCTTAGCTGTATGCCTTAAGGCTACAGAATCTGCCATCGACGGGCAGGAAATGGCGTTGAGTGATCCTGAGGGAGCCGACTCGGGCCATCGATCTCGTGGCACGCTAAGAATACGTTGCGGGCTGTACTGCATTGATTACACGGAAGTTGCCATCCAACAAGGCTCTCTCCGCAGATAGTACAGAGATCGTAGGTTCAATCTAGTACTTCTAGCAGTTCTTGTCAATACCGAATCGTGGATTCGCCTTGATTTCCAGGGAAAACGGTGCAAATCACGGTAGCGAAGTGCGTAAAAACCGCACCTCACCGGTGATTTCGAAGGGAGGCACATCGGGAGTCACGGACCAAACCTCGCCGCTTTTGAGCGATTGGCCGCCCATTGTCCCCTGGCCTTCGATGGCAATCAACAATTGAGCGCGATCGGGGGAGGGGCGGTAGAAAAGCCGCTGGGGAACCTCGATCAGGTCCGTCACGAAGTGACGGCAGGAAACCAGGCGATCACCCTGCTGTTGCTGCCGCGCCGCGTGGGGCTCCAGGCGGCTGACCGCAAGGGCAAGATCGAGATGTAATTCGCGCGGGCGGCCGTAGTCGTACAAGCGATACGTCACGTCTGACATTTCCTGGATTTCGCACAGTACGAGACCGGCTCCGATCGAGTGGACCGTGCCGGCCGGAATGAAGAACGTATCGCCAGGAGCCGCGTCAAACCATTCGAGAAGATCTTCGATTTCACCGGAAATTGCCGCAGCTCTGGCGCGTTCTAGAGTGATCGGTTGGTGGAAACCAGCCGCGATTTTCGCGCCGGGCTCGGCCGCCAGGACGTGCCACATCTCGGTCTTGCCGCGAGGTTGATGGTGGGCATGCGCGAAGGCGTCGTCCGGGTGCACTTGCACGGAAAGTCTTTCCGACGTGAAGAGAAACTTGATTAGCAGGGGCGCTTCTTCAGCGCTCTCGAACCACACTTCACCGATTTTCCGGCTGGAATTGGGAAACCACGGCTCCAGGCGCGTCGCCCCCCACACCTTTTCCCGAAAGCTCGGCTCCAGACGCCGTGGCCCCGGAGATCCCGGCGTGGAAAGCCCCGGAAGCATCAGACGCGCGCTGCGATGAACCGCTGCAGGCGGTCCAGTCCGCGATCGATTTCTTTCATCGAGGTCGCGTAGGAGAGGCGGACGTGATCGCGCGTGCCGAACGCCTCGCCGGGCACCACCGCGACGAACTCTTCGGCCAGCAACTTCTCGGCGAATTGCATGGAGTTCGCGATGCCGCCACGGAATGCGGCGCTGACGTTGGGATAGGCGTAGAAGGCGCCTTGCGGCACCTGCGTCTTCACGCCGGGCATGGCCCTGAGCCGGGCGATCACATGATCGCGCCGCTTGCGATATTCGCCGAGCATGGCTCGAACCGAGTCCTGCGGCCCGCGCAACGCCTCGATCGCGGCTTTTTGCGAAATGGACGCCGGATTCGAGGTCGAGTGGCTTTGCAGCTTGCCGATCCCTGCGATCACGGAGGCGGGAGCCAGAACAAAACCGATGCGCCAGCCCGTCATCGCGTAGGTTTTCGACAGCGACCCGGCCACCACTACCGTTTCCTTCATGCCCGCAATCGAGGCCATCGAGGAGGGTTCGCCGTCATACAGGAAGCGATGATAACACTCGTCCGTCATCACCCAGATCCCGCGCTTCTGGGCGATCTGGGCGATCTTCTCGAGCTCGGCGCGCGCGAACACCGCGCCACTCGGATTCGCGGGCGAGTTGATAATAATGAGCTTGGTCTTGGGCGTGAGGTGCGCTTCGAGCATCGCCGCCGTGAGCGTGAAGCCCTGGGCCTCATCCGTCTCGACAAAGACGCACTTTCCGCCCGCGTAGTGGACCACGTCCTTGTAGGTCACCCAATACGGCACCGGAATGATGACTTCGTCGCCGGGTTCGACCAGCGCCTGCACCAGGTTGAAGATGGCGTGCTTGCCGCCGACCGTCACGATGCATTCCTTCGACGTGTAGGCGGTCGAGTAGTCGCGCTGGTGGCTATCGCAGATCGCCTGTTTCAGCTCTTCAACGCCGCCGACGGCGGTGTACTTGGTGAAGTTATGATCGATCGCGTCGATCGCCGCGCGTTTGATATTGTCCGGCGTGGGAAAATCCGGTTCGCCCGCGCCAAAATCGACCACATCGGCGCCTTCTCGCCGCAATTTCTCGGCGTCGGCCGACACTTTCATGGTTGACGATACGCTGATCGACGAAATCCGGCTCGCCAAATCCTGCAATGTCTGCATCTTCTACTCCTTCCAAAAATCACTTGCTAGCTCGCAAAGGGTGCGACGCACCCCCCTCAGTGCGAACAAGTATGCCGCCGCACTCCGTTGTGCGGGCGGTTACTCAGAAGCCCGCACAGGGCCGGCTCGGCCCCCGAACTGCCGGGAACTCCCAAGCCTTCCGCCGAGCCAGGCTCCGTTGTGCGGGCGGTTACTTAGAAGACGGCCGCGCACCTACCAGCAGCTTCAGGCGCCGGTCAATCTCGGCCGGAACCAGTCCCGAAACATCCCCTCCCAGGGACGCGATCTCCTTCACCAACTGCGAGCTGACGAAAGAATATTCCTCGCTGGCCATCAGAAACATCGTTTCGATCTGGGGGGCCAGACGGCGATTCATCAGAGCCATCTGCAACTCATACTCGTAGTCCGATATGGCCCGGATGCCTCGCAAGATTAGGTTCGCTCCGCGGGCGGCGGCATACTCCACCAGCAGGCCATTGAATAGGCTCACCTCGACGTTCGAGTACGGCTTTACCACTTCCTTCAGCATCTCGCCGCGCTCTTCGACGGAAAAGACCGGCTTTTTGCGGCTATTCTGGAGCACGGCGACAATCAACCGGTCCACCAGCCGGCTGCCGCGCGCAATCAAATCCAGATGCCCATTCGTGATGGGGTCAAACGATCCTGGATAGATGGCGATGATTCTGGATGGCGACGCGGTCAAGCCTGCTCCTCAGTAACATCGCGCACAACGCAGCGGGGCGCGATTGTTTTCAATCACCAGCGAGCGCGTCCCGCGCTGTGCGCTCCTAAGCCCGCAAAGGGTGCGTCGCACCCCCCTCATTACACCCAAGCAACGCTGCGGCCGCGCGGAGTTTACCCGCTCCGGGTTTTGCGGGCTGTTATTCAGAAGCGAGGGGCGCTCCGTTTACGACCGGCACTCGAGCAATTGCCAATTCTATCAAATGTGCGCGAGCCGGTCCGCTCGCGATCGCTATTTCCCGCCCGCGCTGACCGTAACGGCGGATACCGCTCCGGGGGGCGTTTCGTTCCAGATCCACTGGCTGAACCATTCGTAGTTATGCTCCATCACGGCGCGCTGCTGCTTGGGGCGATTGATGGCGTGGCCGAAGCCCCTATAAACGATCATGCGCACCGGAACACCGCGATCCTTCAAAGCTTGATACAGCTCATAGGCATTCGAGACCGGCACGCGCTTGTCTAACTCGCCGTGCTGGATGAGCGTGGGCGTCTTGGCCTGGGTGACGTAGGTGATAGGCGAGGTCTTGCGATAAATATCCGGATCCATCCACGGCGTGCCTTTCAAGTATTGACGCGTAAACGGGTGAAGATCGGTGGTCACGTAGTAGGTGATCCAATCCGCGATCCCCGCGCCGATCGAGACGGCTTTGAACCGGTCCGTGTAGGTGGTGAGGAACGCCGAAATGTACCCACCTTCGCTCCAACCCATGACGCCTACCCGGCTGCCGTCGACAAATCCGCGCGCGACTAGCGCGTCGACGCCGCTCGACACGTCCTCCGCGTCCCCGAAGCCCAGATTGCCGACGCTCAACGCCCGGAACTTTTCTCCATACCCGGCCGAACCGCGGTAGTTGGGACGCAGGATCACCGCTCCCTTGGCCGCGAACATCTCCGTAGGGTAGTTGCGGTCGGGCGCGAGCGAGGGCCGGTCCTGGCTCCTCGGCCCTCCATGAATCACCACCAGCAGCGGGTACTTTTTCTTCGCATCGAAATCGCGCGGCTTGATCAGGATTCCTTCAAGAGGGGTTCCGTCCTTGGATTTCCACGCGAACAGTTCCCGGGTCGCGAGCTTGTAAGGCTTAAGCTGATCGCTCATATTCGTGACCGGATGCGGCGAGAATTCGGAGAGCGGCGAGACGCACACCTCGTTGTAGCGGCCGGGCGCGGCACAGGTGAACGCGACGCGCGTGAAATCGCGATTGAAGGTCGGCTCGCCCAGCTCGAGATCCGCGGGCGCGCTGACCCGGTCGATCGCTCCGGTTACCGGATTCAGCCGAAACAGGTGCGATGAGGTGCGCTGCATCGCCTCGAAGTAAATCCCAGCGGCGCTCCAGGAGACCAACTGGGGAGCCTCATCGAAGCCCGCGCCTAGCAGCCGGGCCGGTCCCCCGTCCACCGAAACAATCGCCACGTGCGAATTTGCAAACAGATAATCCGCGCTGCCGGCCGCTGTTTCATAGGCGATTTCCGAGCCGTTGGGGGACCACACCGGGTTGCGGTCCGGACCGGGCGATTCGACCAGCATCTTGACGTACTTGTCGGACAGTGGCACTACATACAGGTCCGCCGTGCCCGCGCTCGAAAGATCGGGATCGCGGGCGGCGCTGAAGGCGATGCGCTTCGAATCGGGCGACCAGGCAAATCCCGCAACGCTGAACTCGTCCCCCGAGGTAAGCGGCTCCGGCTTGGCTTTTTCATCGTCGGTGCTCAGCAGCCAGAGGTGGACCATGGCGTAGTCGTTCCCCACCAGCTCAAAATCCCCATACTTCTCTTTCCGGTCCTTCCTGGATTTCGTCTCCGGCCCGGTGGAGAGGAAGGCGACGTGGTGGCCGTCGGGAGCCCATTCAAAGGAACGAATTCCGCCATCGAAGTGGGTGAGTTCGGTGGCCTCGCCCCCGGTGGGAGCGATGATATAGATCTGGCGGCTGCCATCGCGATCCGATAGGAACGCCAGGCGCTTCGAATCCGGCGACCATCGCGGGTGCGTGCTCGACTTCTTCGCGTGGGTGAGCTGGTAACGTTCGCCGGTGGACGTCATGACCACGCCGATCTGCGTGTCGAACGTGTCTTCTTCCCAGTTGGTTTCGTCGATGACGTAGGCGACAAAACGCCCGTCCGGCGACATGCGCGGACCGGATACGGTCTTGAGACCGAGCGACTGGTCGATCGTGGGCGTCTGCCCATAGAGCGCCAGGACATTCGTCAAAAGCCCGCACAGGGCCAGCGAGGCCCTCCAAACTGGCAGGAACTCGAAGCGTCTCCCCCGAGCGAGGCTCCGTTGTGCGGGCGAGTTCCTCAGGAGGAAGGCCAGCGGTAGACACACAAACCGCATGCTTATACTCTATCCATTGCCAGGAACTCCTGGATATGGGGGTGTTCGGACTTCTCGAGATCGGCCACCGGACCGAAGTAGATCGAATGGCCTTCGAACAGAACCACCACCCGATCCGCCACTTTGCGCATCAGATCCAGGTCGTGGGTGACTACTACGCTCGTGAGCTGCAATTGAGTCTTCAGGCGCAGCATCAGATTGCCCAGGTGGTCGCTCATGATCGGGTCCACCATGGTGGTGGGCTCGTCGTACAGAATGCACTCGGGCTGCGCGGCGAGCGCGCGGGCGATGGCGACGGAGCGCTTATAGCCGGTCGCAAGGTCGGCTGGGTAGGCGTCGCGGTAGCCGGCCATCTCGACCAACTGCAACAGCCCGTGCACCACGTCCTCCTTATTCTTCGAGTCGTAGTCGTCGCGCAGCTCGAGCGAGAACAGAATGTTCTCGCCCACCGTGAGCGAATCGAACAGCGCGCCCGACTGAAACACCATGGTGACTTTCTTGCGAATGCGGCGCATCTCGGCTTCGGAGTAGCGGGTGATGTTCTGATAAGCGACGTAGACGTCGCCGCTGTCGGCCTTCAGAAATCCCATGATGTGGCCCAGGCTCACCGACTTTCCCACGCCGCTGCGTCCGATGATGGCGAGCGTCTCCCCCGCGTTTACCTCAAAACTCACGTCGACTAAAACCGGTCGATCGAACGTCTTATAGACGTGACTGAACTCGATGTAATGAGAGGACTGGTCATTCATCGGGGGGCCCACTGTTCGGGAGTGTTGATGTTTTCTACCAGAGCGGGGTCGTACACGGGCCACTCGACCACGCGGAGATTGGTCAATAAATCATGCATTTTGAATTGATTGCAAAGAATCGCCGCCTCGACGATCGGAACACACCGGCGATGATAGACAGCGCACAGAGGGCTCAAACCGGACGAAGTTTGGGGCACCACGCAATCGACGCCTGGCCCCTCGGCCGTTTCGAGCGCCTCGGCGACTTCAAACAGAGTTTCGAGAAATGCGGCGGTGACGCCCGGCATGTCGCAGGCGACCATCAGGTTCCAAGGCGCTCGGGACACGCTCAGAGCCGTAAAGACGCCTCCCAGGGGTCCACAGGCATCCGTCCGTCCGTTCGGCAAGCGATCCGCGACCACGGGATAGCCGAGATCGGCATAGCGTTCCGGCGGTCCGATCAACGTGACGGTACCCGCGGCCGTGAGGACATGGCGGGCCACGGTCTGGATCAACAGGGATCCTTCGAAGGGCAGCCGGGCCTTGTCGCGACCCATTCGGGAACTGCGGCCGCCGGCGAGCACGAATCCGGCACGCGCGCGCAGGATCTTCTCACGCGAAACCACCTCGTCGCGGCCGCTCATGAGAAGATGGTAGCAAGAGGGCGCGCGGGCCACGGTAGTATGGTAGATCCAAACAAAAAGGTGTATATTTGTTCTTTACTGGCATTTGCCATGCTGGCCGCCTCCCCCATGCGCGCAGCGGACACCTCCGTGTCCCCGGAAGCACCTGCGGCGTCCGCGCCTCAGGCTGGCGGACGGAAGTCCCTGGTAGTGCGGGCGGACCCCAAAACCGGGAAACTGGTTCGCGCCGTGGTGGTCTCACATCCGGCCCTGGCCCGCCCGGCGCTAGCCTCGCCCGGTGGCAAGGCGACGAGTAAAGGGACGGAAGCTCGCGAGACGCCGGGGAAATCAGCCCCTGGGATAGCGGCCCCTGGGACAGCAGCCGTCGGGATAGATGCGATGGTCGAGCAGAGCGCCCGTGCGCATCATGTGGATCCGCTCCTGGTGCATTCCGTCATCCAGGTGGAAAGCAACTACAACCAGTACGCCGTTTCCCCCAAGGGCGCGGAAGGCCTCATGCAACTGACGCCTCGCACCGCGGCGATGCTCGGAGTGAGCAACAGTTTCGATCCGCAACAGAATATCGAAGCGGGCGTGAAGTATCTGAAGTACCTGCAGGATGTCTATCAAGACGACCGGCTCGCCCTGGCAGCCTACAACGCTGGGCCGGGCGCGGTGGAGAAGTACAACGGGATTCCGTCCTTTCCGGAAACCAGGCAGTACGTGGACCGGGTGGGCAAACGCTACGATGCAGCGCGCGAGGCCGCTGCCGCGGCGCAGGCCGAAGTGGATGGGCAGGCGGCGGTTGCTCGTGTAAACATCGGGGAACCGAAGGCCGCGGAGGACTGGCATCCGAAGCTGGAGCGGTCGGTCGACGAGAATGGCAGGCTTTCTCTTAAAACGACGCAGTAGCGTGTTCCCGGCCGGGCGGACGCTCCGAGCGCCCGCCTTATGTCTAGCCCGCAAAGGGCGCGCGGGCGCCCGCAATGCAGCCAAGAAAGCAGCCCGCGCGTTCCGTTTTGCGGGCTGTTACTTAGGAGGAGTCGCGTGCCTGGGAATCTTGTGCCTCCGATCCGTGAGTCTAGGAGCCGCCGCCGAGCCCGCGTCGAACACTTCGGCGCGAACCAAGGCCGCTCCCGATAACGCCGCCTCCGCCGATTCCGTCCCGGGCAAAGTCACCGCCGTTCGGTTCTGGTCCCTGGGCGACGTGACTCGCGTCGCGGTGGAGGTTTCCTCCGGTTTTCACTTCCGTTCCGACCGGCTTAGCAATCCCGACCGTGTGTTCTTCGACGTTGTGGGCGCGAGACCGGACATGGCGCGCAAGGGCCTATATTCGGTCGCCGTGGGAGATGCACTGGTGAAGCGGATTCGCTTGGCGGAGACACAGCCGGGTGTCACCCGCGTGGTGCTTGATCTGGAGCAACATGCCGAGTTCACGGCCTCGCAGCTCTCGAATCCCGACCGGCTCATTATCGAATTACGCGCAAAAGATCAGCAGTCGCGTCCGAAAGACCCGTCCGTGCCGCCGGTTTCGACCAGCGTGACCGGAGCCAGGACCCTGGTCGATCCGCGGCTCTACGCCGTTCGGGAATCTTTTGAGGAACGCGCCCGCACAACGGAGCCTCGCTCGGGGGAGACGCTTAGGGTTCCTGCTAATTTGGAGGGCCTCGCTG
>Ga0209415_10017864_pt1 | contig 11242 bp, 9 predicted proteins | sample PeaSoiSIISIP2007_FD_187696 | JGI IMG/M metagenome (GOLD analysis project Ga0209415, IMG submission 187696) | Peat soil microbial communities from Weissenstadt, Germany - SII-SIP-2007 (SPAdes) (version 2) | ecosystem: Environmental > Terrestrial > Soil > Wetlands > Peat | place: Germany...
GTGCTGTCGCTGTTCCAGTAAAGCAGGTCGAAAGCATCGGGTTTGCGGCCCTTGAGGTAATTGTTGACGACGTAATTCCAGATCAGGTCGTTGGCGCGCAGGCTCGAGAATGTCAGCGCAAGTTCCTTGCCATGCAGCACGCCTCCGTGCGCGAAATCCTTTTCACGTTGCGCAACGTAAGCTTCATCGACGAATACAGAAATGTCACCGGGATCACAGAAGTCGAGCATCGTGGTGAGTAAAGTGACGCTTGCCGCCGGGGTAAGTTGCTTGGCGCGCAACAACGCGAGTGCGGCTGCGAGCTGCGTGCCACCGACGCAGAAGCCGAGTACATTGGCCTGCTCAACGCCGCAGATTTCACGCGCGACGTCGATTGCCTTGATCACACCGCTTTCGAGATATTGATCCCACGTGATGTGCCCCATGTCTTCCGGCACGTTGCGCCACGACACCATGAACACGGTGTGGCCTTGCGACACCGCGTAACGCACGAACGAGTTGTCGGGCTGCAAATCGAGGATGTAATACTTGTTGATGCATGGCGGCACCATCACGAGCGGCCGCTCATAGACGGTATCGGTGGTCGCCCGGTATTGGATCAGCTGGATCAGTTCGTTCTCGAACACTACGGCGCCGGGCGTGACGGCAAGATTGCGCCCGACCCCGAACGCCGATTCGTCGGTTGTCGAGATGCGGCCCTTGCGGAGATCCTCGCTCAGGTTTTCGAGACCGCGCAGCAGGCTGTCGCCATTGGTCTGGGACGCAAGTTTCATGACTTCGGGATTGGTTGCCGGAAAGTTGGCCGGCGCCGCTGCGTCGACCAGTTGGCGGGTGAAAAAACGCAATTTGTTCTTGGCCGGCGCGTCGAGCCGCGCCGCCTCGACGATCTCAGTAAGCCAGCGCGAATTGAGCAGGTAGGCCTGCTTCAGGTAGTCGAAATATGGCAGTTGTTGCCATTCCGGCGAATGAAAGCGGCGGTCGCCCTTGTTCGTCGCCACGACTGGCGCCGGCTGAGCGGCTGCGGTATGCGCTTCATTCCCGCGCGCGACGAGGGTCGCCCATAATTCAAGATGCCGCCGATAATAGCGTTGCTGGAGCTCGGCCCAGCGCTCCTGGTCCTGCGACAGGCTTGCCGCGAGCGATTTGAAAATCTCCGCGCTTTCGAATTTTTGTTCGGCTGACAGCGACCCGAGCACATCGTCGACGAATTTGCGGCTGGCGCGGCTCAGGTTTTCGTACAACGCCTGCGCTGATGCATGCGGCGAATTCATGGGGCGAAACCGTCTGTATGGGTTGTGAAACTGCGCGCAGGGGCGGGCAGATGATTCTGCGTGGCGCTCACAGGAGTGTCAAGCGCTCCGCGACTGCTCGGCCAGCCAGATCAATGCCGCCATGCGTCCGGTTACTTTGTCGCGCCGATAGGAATAAAAGCGCGCCGGGTCGCTATGGGTGCACAGCTCGCCACCGAACGTCCGCCGCACACCGCAGCGGGCAAGTCGCTGGCGCGCGAGCTGGAACAGATCGGCGAGCCATTTGCCTTTGCGAAAGGGCTTGAAGGCGTCAGTCGCGGCGGGCTCCACAGCGAGAAACGCGTCGCGCACATCGCTGCCGACTTCGAACGCGTCAGGACCGATCGCCGGACCGAGATACGCGAGCAGCTCACCGGGTGCGACATCCATTGCGCGCACGGTGTTTTCAATCACACCCGAACTCAGGCCGCGCCAGCCGGCATGCGCGATCCCGATTACGCTGCCGGCTTGGTCACACAGCAAGACCGGCAGGCAGTCGGCGATCATGACCGCACATACGGTGCCGGCGGTGCGTGCGATACTGGCATCGGCTTCGGGAATTTCAGCAAGACTGTCGGCGCTGACCACGTTCGCTCCGTGCATCTGACGCAGCCATTTCGGCTCATGCGGCAGGCTAGCGCGCAGCTGCCGCCGGTTGGCATGCACCGCAGCTTCGTCATCCCCCGTACGCAAGCCGAGGTTCAAGCTGGCGAACGCACCGGTGCTGACACCGCCGTTGCGCGTCGTGATCAGGCTTTGCACGCATGGCGGCACCGGCCAGGCGGGAATCAGCCAGTCGTACGGAGCTTTCAAGCCGAACCCAAGGTCTCGATTTCCAGCGCGGCGATCAATTCGCGCATGTCCGCCGGAGGCGCCGTTTCCCACGCTACCGTTTTGCCGCTTTCAGGATGCTGGAATACGAGCCGGGCGGCGTGCAGCGCCTGACGTGGAAACGCTGCAATCACGGCATTCGGGCCGCGCCGCTTGTTGCCATATACCGGATCGCCGACCAGCGGGTGGCCGAGCGATTGCATATGCACGCGGATCTGGTGCGTGCGGCCGGTCTCGAGCCGGCAACGCAGCAGCGTCGCGTGCGCGAAACGCTGCAATACCTGATAGTGAGTGACGGCGGGCTTGCCGCGCGCGACGACTGCCATGCGCGTGCGGTGCGCAGGATGCCGGCCAACCGGCGCTTCGACCTTGCCATCACGCACGACCCGCCCGTGTACCAGCGCCAGATACTCCCGCTTGACCGTTCGCGCTTGAAGTTGACGGACCAGATTCGTTTGCGCCGCGAGCGTTTTCGCAACGACCAGCAGGCCACTGGTGTCCTTGTCGAGGCGATGCACGATGCCCGCGCGTGGCAATGCGGCGAGTCGCGGCGTGTGCGCGAGCAGCGCATTCAGCAGCGTGCCGCTCCAGTTGCCGCTACCGGGGTGCACTACCAGGCCGGCGGGCTTGGCGATCACCAGCACCGCTGCGTCTTCGTGCACGATGTCGAGCGCGATTGCTTCCGGCACCGCCGCGGTTGCCGTTGCATCGGGAACGGGGTGGAGCAGGACTTTCTCGCCGCCCCACACCTTGGTCTTGGGCAGCGCCGGACGGCCATCGAGTTCGACGCGCCGGGCGCGGATCCACTGGGCGAGCCGGCTGCGCGAGAATTCGGGCAACATCTGCGACAGCGCCTGGTCCAGCCGTTGACCGGCACATGCCGGCGGTAACATCAGTTCGAGCGACTCTGCCGTCACCCCGGGTGCGTTATAATTTCGTGGTTTCAGCACGGGACTCATTTATATGCGGTCAAGTTTAGCTTTATTTCTGGCGCTGTGCCTGGCGGCATGCGGGATTCTGCCCGAGCAGGTCGACGAAACCAAGGGTTGGTCGGCGAACAAGCTTTATACGGAAGCGAAAACCAACCTCAACGATGCCAACTACGAGAAAGCCATCAAGCTGTATGAAAAGCTCGAGGCGCGTTATCCCTATGGCCGTTACGCGCAACAGGCACAGCTTGAAATCGCCTACGCCTATTACAAGGACAAGGACATCGCGTCGTCACTCGCGGCAGCCGACCGCTTTATCAAGTTGCACCCCAATCACCCCAGCGTCGACTACGCTTATTATTTGAAGGGGCTTGCCAACTTCAACGACGATATGGGTTTGCTCGGGAAGATGGCCAACTCGTTTACCGGCCAGGACATGAGCGAGCGGGACCCGAAAGCCGCGCGCGAGTCGTTCGAGTCGTTCAAGGACCTGGTTACGCGCTATCCCGCCAGCAAATACGCGCCGGATGCGATCCAGCGCATGAATTATCTGGTCAACGCGCTCGCTTCCCACGAAATACACGTTGCGCGCTATTACATGAAGCGCGGCGCCTATGTCGCCGCGGCGAATCGCGCGCAGTATTCGCTCAAGACTTATCCGCAGGCGCCGGCCAACGAGGAGGGCCTGCTGATCCTGGTGCAGGCCTATGACAAGCTCGGCATGACCGATTTGCGCAACGACGCCGAACGCGTGATGAAAGCCAATTTTCCCGACAGCAAGTATCTGGCCGGTAAGCCCCGGAGCAACCAGCACTGGTGGCAGATCTGGAACACGGACTGACGCCGGCTCAACGCGAGAACTTGCGCAATACCTGCATCAATTCTCCGATCGCGTGCTCGCCGCGGTTGGAGCGTATCGCCGATTGGACGCATCCGCGGGTATGGTTCTCGAGCAGCTGCAGCGCTACCGCATCGAGCGCGGCGCGCACCGCGGCGAGCTGGGTTATGACGTCCACGCAATAACGGTCATCGCCGACCATGCGTGCGATGCCGCGAACCTGGCCTTCGATCCGATTCAGCCGTTTCAGCAGCGCCGGCTTGTGCGGCTGCACTACGTGTTTTACCGGGCTGCCCGCGTCAAGCCGCTTCATAGCCGGCGTCCTCGATCGCGGTCTTGAACTGCGCAGGCCTCGCGCGTGTGGCATCGTAGACGATGGTGGCCTGCGATTTTTCGAGTGACACGTCGACACCCTGCACGCCGTCGATTGCCGCGATCACTTTCTTCACGCCGTTGACGCAGCCCATGCAGGTCATGCCGCTGATCTTGAGTGTTGCAGTTTCCATGATTTCTCCTTGAGTTACGATTTGCTCGGCTGCCAACGCTTGAGCAGCAGCGAATTGCTGACTACCGAAACCGAGCTCAGCGCCATCGCCGCACCGGCAATGACCGGGTTCAACATGCCGACCGCGGCGAGTGGAATGCCGAGCACGTTATAGATGAACGCGAAAAACAGGTTCTGCCGGATTTTGCCGAGCGTGGCGCGCGACAGCGTGATGGCATCGACCACGCTCATGAGATCGTTGCGCATCAGGGTAATGTCGGCGGCGTGGATTGCGACATCGGAGCCGGCGCCGATCGCGAAGCTGACGTCGGCGGCCGCGAGCGCCGGCGCGTCGTTGACACCATCGCCGACCATGCCAACGATGCGCCCACGGGCTTTGAGCGCCTCGACCTGCTGCGCCTTGTGCGGTGGCAGCACCTCGGCCGTGTAATGCTCAATGCCGGTGGCGCGCGCGATGGCCCAGGCAGTCGCGGCGTTGTCACCGGTCAGCATGATTACCTCGATGCCGAGCGCCGTGAGGCCGGCGACCGCGCGCGCCGAGGTAGCGCGCACCGGATCGGCGATCGCAATCAGGCCGAGCGGATGGCCCGTCGTGGCGAGCGCAATCACGGTCTTGCCTTGCGCCAGCAGCGCATCGAGCCGGCCTGCGTCGGCAGCTGCGGCGTGTTCGGCAATAAAGGACGGCGAGCCGAGCCATAACTCGGCGCCGTCGACGACCGCACGCACGCCTTTGCCGGCTGTCGCATTGAATCCGCTCAGCGCGAGCGGGGACAAGTCGAGCTTTGCGGCATACTCGCGTATCGCAAGCGCGAGCGGATGCCCGGAGCCCTGCTCCATGGTCGCGGCCAGCTGCACGACTTCGGCTTCGCTGCATGCACCGAATGCGACCACGTCGGTGACTGAGGGGCGGCCCGCGGTCAGTGTGCCGGTCTTGTCGACCACCAGCACGTCGAGTTTGCCCGCCCGTTCGAGCGCAGTAGCATTTTTGACCAGCACACCCGCGCTTGCGCCGCGGCCGCTGCCGACCATGATCGCAGTCGGCGTGGCAAGCCCGAGCGCGCACGGACATGCGATCACCAGCACGGCGACGGCGTTGATCAGCGCCACGGTGAAATCACCATGCCACGCCCACCATGCGGCAAAGGTGACCGCGCTGACTGCCACGACAATCGGCACGAAGATGCCGGAAATGGTGTCGGCCAGCCGTTGGATCGGCGCCTTCGAACCTTGCGCCTCTTCCACCAGGCGAACGATTGCAGCCAGCGCGGTTGCAGCGCCGACGCCGGTCGCGCGGCAGCGCAAGAGGCCGTTCTGGTTGATGGTGCCGGCAAATACTGTGGAGCCCGCGGTCTTGGCGACCGGCAGGCTCTCGCCGGTCAGCATCGCTTCATTGACGCTCGACTCGCCTGTCAGGACCGCGCCATCGACCGGGATGCCGGCGCCGGGGCGCAGGATAAAAATATCGCCGCTGACCAGCGCGGTGACGTCGGTTTCGGTCAGCTTGCCGTCGCGCTCGATGAGTGCGACTTTCGGCTGCAGCTTGATCAGCTCTTCGATGGCGGCCGAGGTCTTGCCCCTGGCGCGCGCTTCAAGCAGTTTGCCCATCAGAATCAGCGTGATAATGGCGGCGCTCGCTTCGAAGTACACATGCTGCGGCAATTGCCACAACGTGACCGCGGCGCTGAAGAAATACGCCATGCTGGTGCCGAGCGCGATCAGCACGTCCATATTGGCGCCGCCGCCTCGCAGCGAATGCCAGGCGCCGGCATAGAAGCGGCGGCCGATCCAGAATTGCACCGGTGTTGCGAGCGCGAGCTGCAGCCAGCGCGGCAGCAATTCCTGGTGGCCGCCGGAGAACATCGCAAACATCTGGGCGAGCAGCGGCAGGGTCAGTAGCGCGGAAACCCAGAATCGGCGCAGTTCGAGCCGGTATTGCCCGGCGTGACGGATTTTTTCTGCGCCCTTGTCGTCCCCGGTCAGCACCCGGGCGTCGTAGCCGGCCTTGCGTACCGCGCCGATCAGCGCCTCGGGGCTGACGTTGGCGCCGAGCGTGACGCGCGCTTTTTCAATGGCGAAGTTGACGCTCGCCGCGACGCCCGGGACGCGATTGAGCGCTTTCTCGATGCGGCTCGCGCATGCAGCGCAAGTCATGCCCTCAAGGGCGAGATCGAGCGTGCGGGGGGAAGGCGGAGCAGGGGACGGCATGACTGCGCGGCGCGGGTGATATGCGGCGCAGTATAAACCCCTCTGGGGTATCCGTCAAGATACCCTGTATGGGTATACGAATATTTAATTGCGAGACAGCTTCCCGTCGACTAACCTGACCTTGTCGCCGGTCTTGAAGCCGGGGTCCGTGTCGTAGCTGACGTTGCGCAGCGTGCCGTCATCCATGCGTACGCTGATGTCGAAGCGGGTGCTTTTCTTGAGGTTTTTCTCGACCTGATGGCCGGCATAGGCACCGCCTGCCGCGCCGACGATGGTTGCCGCGGTATTGCCGCGGCCCTGGCCGATCTGATGGCCGAGCAGGCCGCCGAGCACGCCGCCCGCGATCATGCCGGCGCCACTGGCCTCGCCGGCCTGCTCGACGACGCGGACCGAGTCGACGGTGCCGCAGTTCGTGCATGGCGGTGGAGGAGGTGCGACAGGCGCAGCCTGCTGCGATTGCTGTACCGGTTGCTGTGGCGCGGGTTGCGACGGCTGCGCGGTCTGCCGCGCCGGGTCCTCAGCGCTCTGGTAACGGTAGTCGGTTTGCGCCAGCGCGGGCAGCGCCGCCGCGCAGGCGATGGTGCCGATGAGTAACAGATGGCGATAATCATTCATGGGCATCCTCCCTTGATGCAAATCTGTTTTATTATAAACCCGAAGCCGGCGTGAGCAGCGCCAACTTTGTCACGGGGATTCAACTGTTCAATTCGGGCCGGTTGCGAAACATTTCAAGCGCTTCGGGATTGACGAGCGCTTCCACGTTTTTCACCGGCCGGTTATGCACGACGTTGCGTACCGCCAGCTCGACGATTTTGCCGCTTTTGGTGCGCGGAATATCGGTAACCTGGACGATCTTCGCCGGCACATGGCGTGGCGTGGTGTTGGTGCGGATGTGGTGCCCGATCTGGTCGATCAGAGCCTGATCGAGCTTGAGTCCTTCGCGCAACCGCACGAACAGCACGATCCGGACATCGCCGGGCTTGTCGGGAGGCCAGTCCTGGCCGATCACGAGGCTTTCGACTACCGCGTCGAGCTGCTCTACCTGGCGGTAGATCTCGGCGGTGCCGATGCGCACGCCGCCAGGATTGAGCACCGCGTCGGAGCGGCCGTAGATGATCATGCCGTCGTGCCCGGTCAGTTCGACGTAATCACCGTGGCACCAGACGTTGGGGAATTTCTCGAAATAAGCCGCGCGATATTTACTGCCTTCGGGGTCGTTCCAGAAGCCGACCGGCATCGACGGGAACGGCGCCGTGCATACCAGTTCGCCTTTGGCGCCGCGCACGGACTTGCCATCATCGTCGAATACCTCGACTTTCATGCCCAGGCTGCGGCACTGGATTTCGCCGCGCCATACCGGCAGGATTGGGCTGCCCATGACAAAGGTGCCGATGATGTCGGTGCCGCCGGACATTGACGCCAGATTGAGGTCGCGCTTCACGTGCTGATAAACGTAATCGAAACCTTCCGGCGCGAGGGGTGAGCCGGTCGACAGCATGACGCGCAGCTTGTCGAGCTTGTGGGTTTGCGCCGGTTTCATGCCGGCTTTGGCCAGCGCGTCGATGTATTTGGCGGAAGTGCCGAAGATCGTCATGCCCGCCGCGTCGGCAAAATCGAACAGGATGTTGCCGCTGCGCATGAACGGCGAGCCGTCGTAAAGCAGCAGCGCGCAGCCGGCGGCCAGCCCCGATGCGAGCCAGTTCCACATCATCCAGCCGCAGGTGGTGAAATAGAACATGCGGTCGCCGCGCTTGATGTCGACGTGCAGCACGTGCTCCTTCAAGTGCTGCAGCAGCGTGCCGCCGGCGCCGTGCACGATGCACTTGGGGACGCCGGTGGTGCCCGACGAATACATGATATAGAGCGGATGATTGAACGGCAGCCGTTCGAATTCGATTTTGCGTGCCTTGAACGGCGCCATGAAAGCGTGGACGTCGATTGCGCACGGCACGTCACCGATCGCGGGCGAACGCTGCGTGTACGGAACGACGATCACGCGCTCGACCGACGGCAATTGCCGCACGATCTCCTGCAGGCGCGGCAGCACGTCGATCGTCTTGCCGTTGTAGAAGTAACCGTCGGCGCTGAACAGTATCCTGGGCTCGATCTGGCCGAAGCGGTCGAGCACGCCCTGCGTGCCGAAGTCGGGCGAGCACGACGACCAGATCGCGCCTATGCTGGTAGCCGCGAGCATCGCGATCACGGCGCCCGGAATGTTCGGCATATACCCGGCGACGCGATCGCCGGCCTTGACGCCGGCCACTCGCAGCGCCTGTGCGAGCCGTGAGACTTCGTGATGGAGCTCGGCGTAGGTGATGCTGCTCTTGATGCGGTCCTCGCCCCAAAACACGAGCGCAGTTTCTCGGTCGCGCCGGCGCAGCAGATTTTCGGCGAAGTTAAGCCGCGCCTGCGGGAACCAGCGCGCGCCAGGCATGCGGTCGCGGTGCTCGAGCACGACATCGCCCTGGGTATCCGCGATTACGTCGCAGAACGTCCACACCTCGCGCCAGAACTGCTCGGGTTCGCGGATCGACCAGTCGTAGAGCGCTGCATGATCGGGGAGGCGAATGCCGTGCCTGCGCTCGGCCCCGCGCATGAGCGCCGTCATGTTGGATGCAGCGATGGAGCTCGCAGAGGGTTGCCATAAAGGTTGATTCATGGCGGCTCGAATCCGTGCGGCTATTCCTGGCGCATGAGCGGGAACAGAATCACGTCTCTGATGCTCGGACTGTCGGTGAACAGCATGACCAGCCGGTCGATGCCGATGCCGGCGCCGGCGGTCGGAGGCAGCCCGTATTCGAGCGCTCGAATGTAATCGGCGTCGTAATGCATCGCTTCCTGGTTACCGGCTTCTTTCTGCCTGGCTTGCTCCTGGAAACGCGCCGCCTGGTCTTCCGGGTCGTTCAATTCGGAAAAGCCGTTCGCGATTTCCCGGCCGGCCATGTACAGCTCGAAGCGCTCGGTGAAATCCGGATCCGATTCGCTGCGGCGCGCGAGCGGCGACACTTCGGCGGGATAGTGGTGGACATAGGTCGGGTCGAACAACTGCGATTCCACGGTGTTTTCGAACAGCGTGAGCTGCAGGCCGCCGATCCCGTCCTGCTCGCGGTACGCGATGCCGAGCTGCTTGAGCTTGCCGGTCAACGCATCGCGGCTCTTGAGCATGTCAGCGCTGATGTCCGGATGGTATTTCATAAGCGCCTCGGCGATGGTTATCCGCTCGAACGGTTTTTCCAGGTCCATTGCACGCCCCTGGTAGTTGATTTTCCGGGTACCCAGCACGGTGTCCGCGACTTCGCGGATCATTTGCTCGATGAAGACCATCAAATAGTTATAGCTGCGGTGGGCGCAGTAGAACTCGAGCATCGTGAATTCCGGATTGTGACGCGTCGAAATGCCTTCGTTGCGGAAATTGCGGTTGATCTCGAACACCTTTTCGAAACCGCCGACCACCAGCTGCTTCAGATACAGCTCGGGTGCGATGCGCAGATAGAGCTGCATGTCGAGCGCGTTGTGGTGGGTGACGAACGGGCGCGCCGCCGCGCCGCCGGGGATCGGGTGCATCATCGGCGTCTCGACTTCGAGATAGCGCTTGCCGAGAAAAAACTCGCGGATGGCCTGAATGATGCGGGAACGCAGCACGAACGTGAGCCGCGTCTCTTCGTTGGCGATCAAATCGAGGTAGCGCTGGCGGTAGCGCCGCTCCTGGTCGGTCAGGCCGTGGAATTTTTCAGGCAACGGACGCAGCGATTTGGTCAGCATCACCAGCTGCTTGACGCGCACGGTCAGCTCGCCTGTCTTGGTTTTGAACAACACGCCGTCGGCGCCGATGGTGTCGCCGACGTCATAATGCTTGAATTCGGCATGCTGCTCTTTGCCGGGGTAACTGTCGGTGATGTAGAGCTGGATGCTGCCGCTCATGTCCTGAATGGTCGCGAAGCTCGCTTTGCCCATCACGCGCTTCAGCATCATGCGTCCCGACACCTTGACCACCACCGGATTGAGGTCGAGCCAGTCGCGGTCGCTGTCCTCGTATTTTTCCAGCAGGTCGCCGGCGAGATCATCACGCTGAAACTTGTTCGGAAATGCGAAGCCTTTCCCGCGCAACTCCTTCAGCTTGGCGCGCCGCTCGGCGATGATCTGGTTCTCGTCAGGCGGCGGCGTGGTCGGTTGGTCGCTCATTTTTCTACCTCGGTCGGTCGCGCTCAGATTCCCTGTTTCAGGCTGGCCGTAATAAAGTCGTCCAGATTGCCGTCGAGAACGGATTGGGTATTGCCGATCTCGATATTGGTGCGCAGATCCTTGATGCGGGACTGGTCGAGCACGTAGGAGCGGATCTGGTGGCCCCAGCCGATGTCGGTCTTGGATTCCTCCATCGCCTGTTTTTCCTCGTTGCGCTTGCGCAGTTCCAGCTCGTACAGGCGCGCTTTCAGCATCGCCATCGCCTCCGCGCGGTTGCGGTGCTGCGAGCGGTCGTTCTGGCATTGCACGACGATGCCGCTGGGCGCGTGCGTGATGCGGATCGCGGAATCGGTTTTGTTGACGTGCTGCCCGCCGGCGCCCGAGGCGCGGAAAGTGTCGATGCGCAGGTCGGCCGGGTTGATCTCGATTTCGATCGTCTCGTCGACTTCGGGATAGACGAACA
>Ga0209415_10017866_pt1 | contig 11242 bp, 8 predicted proteins | sample PeaSoiSIISIP2007_FD_187696 | JGI IMG/M metagenome (GOLD analysis project Ga0209415, IMG submission 187696) | Peat soil microbial communities from Weissenstadt, Germany - SII-SIP-2007 (SPAdes) (version 2) | ecosystem: Environmental > Terrestrial > Soil > Wetlands > Peat | place: Germany...
CAGGGCAGCAACGCTTCCGCAGTGGTCCGAACGGCGATTTCAGCGGCCTCGTGAACAGGATAGCCGAATGCTCCGGTCGATATCGAAGGGAAAGCTAGCGATTGGATTCCATGATCGTCGGCGGTTCGGACGGACTCACGATAGCAACTGGCGAGCGTTTCAGCCTCGCGCTGTTGGCCTCCTCGATACACTGGGCCGACGGTGTGAATGACGTGCCTGGCGGGCAATCGACCGCCGGTGGTGATGACGGCTTTGCCGGCGGGGAGCGTTCCAATTTTGGCCACGATGCGCCTGCACTCCTGAAGGATTGACGGACCGCCAGTGCGATGTATCGCTCCATCCACGCCCCCGCCACCGAGCAGAGACGAATTGGCGGCGTTGACGATGGCGTCGGTGGCCTCCTTGGTGATGTCGGCCGGGCCGTGGAGTTCGAGCGTCTTGCCATTGGCGAAAGTCAGTCGGGCTGCGAAGTCGGACATAGCGGAAACCGGAGGGTCTGATAAATCGTAGCGCGGGGCGTTGAACTTTGTATCAGGGGATTGTTTCACCGATGCCAAGATTTAAACGTCCGACCTCCTGACACCTGTCCCCTATTTTTTCTCCGTCAGCGCTTCGACCCCAGGCAACTTCTTGCCTTCTAGAAATTCCAGGGAGGCACCACCACCGGTTGAAATATGAGTGATCTTGTCGGCTACCCCGGCGGCTTTGACGGCGGCTACGGAATCTCCACCGCCTACGATCGATACGGCTCCCGGATTTTCCGCCACGGCCTGGGCGATCTTGAAGGTGCCTCGCGCAAAAGGCGGCACTTCGAAAACGCCCATCGGGCCATTCCAAACGATGGTGCGGGCGCGGGCTACCTCTTCGGAAAACATTTCGATCGATTGCGGGCCGATATCGAGCGCCATCATGTTGGCGGGGATGGGCTCGCCGTGGCCGACGATTTTGGTTACGGCGCCGGCTTCGACGCGGTCGGCAATGACGTGATCGGTGGGCAACAGGAATTTGAGCTTATGGGTTTTCGCCTGCTGCAAAAGGTCGCGCGCTAGTTCGATCTTGTCCTCTTCGACCAGACTCTTGCCAACGGATTCGCCTTGCGCTTTCAGGAAGGTGTACGCCATGCCTCCGCCGATGATCAGAACGTCAACCTTGCTGAGCAGGTTCTGGATGACTCCGATTTTGTCGCTGACTTTGGCGCCGCCGAGAATGGCCACGAAGGGGCGCTCTGGGTTCTGCAGGACGCGACCCAGATATTGCAACTCTTTTTCCATCAGCAACCCGGCTGCGGATTTCTGCACGAACCGCGTAATGCCAACGGTGGAAGCGTGCGCACGGTGGGCGGTGCCGAAAGCGTCGTTGACGTAGAAATCGGCGAGCTTGGCGAGTTGCTTCGAAAAGTGCTCGTCGTTCTTCTCTTCCTCGGCGTGGAAGCGAAGGTTCTCGAGCAGCAGCGCCTGGCCCTTCTCGAGTTTGAACGCCATTTCTTCGGCTTCGGACCCGACGCATTCCGGGCAGAAGCCGACGTTTTCGCCGCGCGATAGTTCTTTGTCGAGCACCATGCGCAGACGCTCGGCGACCGGCTTGAGGCTCAGCTTTGGATTGGGCTTGCCCTTGGGACGGCCGAGGTGAGACGCAAGGATGAGGCGCGCACCATGACGCAGGGCATACTCGATACTGGGCAGGGTTTCGCGGATGCGGGTGTCGTCCATGACGCGGCCGTCGTCGAGTGGGACGTTGAAGTCGACCCGCATGAAGATGCGGTTATCGTTGAGAGGAAGATCGCGAATGGAAAGCTTGGACATGGAAAACGCTCCGTCTTCGACGTTTGCCGATGGAGAGCCGGGCGTTCTCGCCCGGCTGGACCCTTCGACCGCGCTCAGGGCAGGCTCCCGAGACGCCCGTCCCTCCACGCAATGCGAATCTACAGGCCTTTGGCCGCCATCAGGTTGATCAGATCACGGACGCGGCAGGAGTATCCCCACTCGTTGTCATACCAGGAGATCACCTTGACGCAGTTGCCGCCGACGACCAGGGTCATGTGCGCGTCGACGATGGAAGAGCGGGAGTCGCCTTTGAAATCGGAAGAGACCAGTTCGTTCTCCTCGTATCCGAGATAGCCCTTCAGGGGGCCGGATTCGGAAGCCTTTTTCAACGCGGCATTCACTTCTTCCTTAGTCGTCTTCTTTTCGACGAAGACAACCAAATCCACGACCGAAACATTGGGTGTGGGCACGCGCATGGAGAAGCCATCGAGTTTGCCGCCCAGTTCGGGGACAACGAGCTTGAGCGCCTTGGCGGCGCCGGTGGTGGTCGGAATCATGTTGAGGGCCGCGGCACGGGCTCGCCGCAAATCTTTGTGTGGGAAGTCGAGGATCACCTGATCGTTCGTGTAAGAGTGGATGGTGGTCATGGTGCCGCTGACAATCTTGAAATTGTCGTTGATGACCTTGGCTATCGGGGCCAGACAATTCGTGGTGCAGGAAGCGTTCGAGACGATGTGATGCTTGGCGTGATCGTATTTCTCTGCGTTTACGCCCAGCACGACCGTGAAGTCTTCGTTCTTCGCGGGGGCGGTGATGATGATTTTCTTCACTGAGCCGCGCAGATGCTTCTTCGCTTCGTTGGCATCGGTGAACTTCCCGGTAGACTCGATGACGATCTGAGCTCCGACCGTGTCCCAGGGCAGGGCCGCGGGATCTTTCTCCTTAAACACCTTGATGGTCTTGCCGTCGATCGAAATACTGTCGGGGCCGGCAGTGATTGTGTTCGGCAGGTTGCCGAGGATCGAATCGTACTTGAGCAGGTGAGCGAGAGTCTTGGGATCGGTGAGATCGTTAACCGCGACGAAGTCGAGGTTCTTGTCGGTGAGCGCGGTGCGCAAAACGTTGCGTCCAATACGTCCAAATCCATTAATGCCAATTCTTACGGCCATGAGGCCTCCTAAGAAAAATTTACTTGCCTAAAAAATAATGCGGCACCTTGGAACAACCTTCGATGGTAACAGGACCGAGGAGCCAGCGTAAATGTCAGGCGCTGCAGACTCCGATTCCAATCTAGCGAAATATTAGGACGCCATTTTCCGCCGTGGGCGGAGCGCCCGATGGCAGAGTGGATTCGCCCAGGCTTATTCAAAAAGGTGCGAGCGTGATTTTGAGGCTAGATGTCGGTATTGGGCCACAGGAAAGGGACGCGAGCGAGCCAGTATTTTGCGTTGCTCGGCCGAAACTTCTTCTCCTCGATACCGATGTTTTGCCTCAAGAGTGCAAAGTTTTTGTCTCCCCACATTTTTTTTTCGTGGAACCCGATTATTGACTTGACTTCGTTTGGGAATGCGCTAAGCTTCCGTGGTCAGCGTAGGCCACTACGCTTCCCCAAGTGGAGCCGAACTGAGCACGAATCGTGCGAATTTCAAAAAGTCAGAACAAAACGTCCAGGAGGATATTCCTTTGAACGTTGGGCCGGACCAGTAACCCTGGACCGTTTCACTTCGAATGGGGATGCCTGCTTGGCTTCACAACGCGAAAGCGAATTTGAGGAGAACCAAAAAATGAGACGTTCAATTCGACCCATAGTTATTGCAACAGTCCTGGTGGTTCTGCTGGTCGGCTTCACCATGACGGCAGCAGCGGCGATCACTGATTTGCAACGCTCGGCGTACCGTACCAACGCCACGGTGAAGACGAACATAGCTGGCGTATCGCGGTTCGCTGAAGCACCCAAGGGCTTCGATCCGGTAGCCGCGTCAGATATGGATCTGGCCAAATATGGTTTCCCACCACGGCCTTCGGATGCGTCAGCCCTTGCGCACTGGGAGAAAGCCATGAAGGCGGCGAAGACCCACTGGACCGGAGAACTCAAGGCTAGGCCGTACGGGAGCGGTCCGATGAGGCACGGGCAATCGCTGGCTGCAGGCAAGGCAGCGGGACTCAGCGACACCGTCACCTATTACGGCTCGTCTAACTGGAGTGGAGTGGCGAGCTTAAAGAGTTTAACTAAGTTCAACGCAAAGACCTCGATTGACGTCGTTATCAGTGAGTTCGTAGTGCCCAATTCCCAACCTCCATCCGGCGCGTGCGGAACCTCCCTTGAGGACCCCAACGGGTACTACGTCTCGTCCTGGAACGGGATCGATGGCTTTAACAACGGTGATGTTCTGCAAGGCGGTACCGATACGTACAACGCTTGCGGTGGCGGATACGGTGGATCTGCTGTCGGGTGGGTCGAATGGTACCCAAGCTATGCCGAACTCGATCAGTTTGTCACAACGTGGGGCAACGATTTCCTTGTTGAGACCGTCGCTCTCAGTGCGACAGAAGGCTACGTGTTCATCGAAGACCTAACGGCTGGGGTTTACTCCGGTGTCTACCTGACACCCACAACCACGCCATATCTAGTTGGGAGCAGCGCGGAGTGGATCGTAGAGCGGCCTTGCTGCGGTGAGACCGGCAACCTGCTGCCCTTGGGGAACTACATCTTAGAATGGTCGTCGTTCGATTATGCGGAGGATGCGAAGGGCAGCGTCTATCACGCCGGATCGACTTCAACAAGCACCGCGGTCATAGACATGTATGATGATACGGGCACGTCTCAAATTTCCTATCCTATACCGGAAAAAAGCGCTGATTTCCTCGATACTTTCGACGACAGCATCGTTTCTTACTCCGAAGGTTGCGCGTCTTCTGGTGGGTGCACGGAGTAACTGCTGAGACGATTGAAAATTGCTTTTGTGTGTACCTCAAGGCCTGCCGGGTTGGCAGGCCTTTTTTTTCAGCGGGTCAGGCGTGAAGCGGCCTGGCAACGCCGTCAGCCGGGGTCTCCGAAGTTCGTTGAAAGCGTGGAGTTTCGCGTGGGCCGAATCCGTTCTGGCCGGCACCCGGCCAATACGGCTGCGCCTCAATATTGATTGTCAAGCACAAGTGGTGTTTAGTAGTGTCCTTATGACTAGGACGCTACCCAAATGACGCATCCAGTTGGCACGGGTTCGCTTACAATAGCGGGCGATTGAGGCTCCGGATATGAGCGAGACCTGGAAAGCTTGGGAAGGCCGCACCGTCGGCGGGAAATTTCCGTTACGAAGCTACGTGGGTGGTTCCGACCACAGTGCATTGTTCGTCACCCTTCTGCCGGGCGGTGCGAGCGATTCCGAAAAGGCCGCCATCAAGTTGATTCCCGCCGATCCGGCAAATGCGGAGGATCAACTCCTCCGATGGAAGGCAATTGGCGACCTGACGCATCCGAATTTGATTCGGATCTTCTCGACGGGCCGTTGCGAACTGGATGGCACGCAATTGCTCTACGTCGTGATGGAGTATGCGGAGGAAAATCTTTCGCAAATTTTGCCGGAACGGGCACTGACGCCAGAGGAAGCGCAAGGGATGCTTCCGCCGATTCTACGGGCTTTGCAATGTGTGCACGGCAAGGGGTACGTGCATGGGCACATCCGACCTTCAAATATTCTCGCCATCGGAGACCAGGTGAAGCTGTCCAGCGACACCCTGTGCGTGCCGGGCGAGAGAAGGCGCAGCGCCGCGACCACGCGGGCCTATGATCCACCCGAGGCGGCAACGGGAGCGATTTCGACGGCAACCGACGTTTGGCAGTTGGGGATGACGTTGATCGAGGTGCTGACGCAGCACTTGCCGGTGTGGGATCGCGCACGGCCGGGCGTGCCGGAAATGCCGGACGCGATTTCGGAGCCATTCCGCGAGATCACTCGACACTGCTTGCAGGTTGATCCCCGTCAGCGATGGGCGGTCGCGGAGATCAGCGATTGGTTAGAAGGGAAGGGTCGGAAGACAACGTCAGTGCAACCTGAAAGGCTTGCTTCTGGGGCGCTGATCGCGGGTGAGAGCAAAGCAACGAAAAAATGGCCCTACTTGCTGGGGTTGACGGCGGTCGCGGTGGTTGCCTTGTTCTTCATTGCAAGACCGAAACCGTCGAGCCCTCCCCCAGAAGCGCAGTCGACAGAAACTCAGCAAAATGCCGCCGCCGAGAAGTCCCAAGCGGGCGGAGATGAGAAACCGGCGAATACTAAGACAGCGGCGACTGACCATCAGAGCACTGTTGCGCAACAAGTCATGCCGCAGGTTTCGCCGGGCGCGCGCCGTACGATTCAGGGCACGATCAAGGTTCGCGTGAGAGTCGAAGTGGATGCCGCGGGCAATGTGACGGAGGCGAAGCTCGAATCCGCCGGTCCGAGCCAGTATTTTTCGCGCCTAGCACTAGAAGCAGCTCGGGGCTGGAAGTTTTCTCCGGCACAATCCGGTGAGTCCGGCGCCAGGGTATGGAAACTGCAGTTCGCCTATACCCGAGCGAAGACGGCAGCTTCCGCGGTGCGCGTCAAGCGTTAAGCCCGGCTGAGCGTGATCTCAAGGCAGGTGTCGGTGTTGCGCCACAGGAAAGGAACACGTGCGAGCCAGTATTTTGCGTTGATCAGCTGGCGGACGCGACCAAACTCTTCCGGTGGCAGGATGCGGGCGGTCGCCGGGAATTCGGGGCCGGTGATTTTTCCACGCATGGTGCAGGGGGCGACCTTGACTTGCGGGTTGTTGCGGATGCGCTTGCACTTTCCCAATTTACTATTCGTCATGAAGTAAAGTTTGTCGTCGCTTTCCGCAAACCAGATGGGCGTATACACGGCGACGCCATTCTTGCGCAAGGTGGCCAGGCTGATGTAATGCTGGCCGCGGATTTCCGCCGGAATGGACGCCGTCCCGATCTTGTCTGGCGCGGCGGCGGTTTCTTGCGGGACGGCTCGCGGCGCGGGTCTGCTGCCGCCGCTCATCTGCCAGCGTGCGTCTTCGCAGGCTTGCTGCGGATCGCGTCCGGTAACTTGCTTGTACCATGCCGGGTGGAAAGTCCAAGCCCAGGCCTCGCTTACGGCGCCGCGAATCATCGCCTGGAAAGTGCCGGGCTCGCCAATCGTGCTCAGGTAGATGTGGATGAAGATTCCGCCGAGCATGATGAGCGCGAAAATGTCGTGAACGACATAGCTAATGGCGACTGGGATCCTTCCGAAGGTCTGGGCGCCCGCCCATAGGATGATGCCGGTGATCAGGAAGGCGATGCAGCCGACGACGATCTCCCAGAACTGAAGTTTCTGCCCGGCGTTGAAGAACCCGGTGTCGGGTGGATCCATTTTTTCTTCGCCGCTGACAATCTTCCTTATGTTGCGCATCCACTCGGTATCGGCTGTGGTCCAGATCATCGGCTGAAGCCAGTTCAGGGCTTGCAACCCGAAGAAGAAAACAAAAGCGACGGCGAAATACGGGTGCATGATGCGGCTGAGTTGTCCGCCGCCGAAGAAGGGAGTGAACCAGCGGAACAGCCATGGCAGATAGATGCCGAAGCCGGTGAACAGCGCGAGGAAGAAAAACAGCGCGACCGTCCAATGGAGCACGCGCGTGTACACGGGATGGCGCAGTAATTCTCCGCGATAGACGGTAGTTTGGCCTACGGATTCGAAATTTTCCCGAGCCTTATCGTCGAAACGTTCGATGGCCCCGCTAGACGTTGACATTGGCGCCATCCTTTTTCGGCGGTTCGGGTTGGGCTACGCGCGGGCCGGTGGTTATGTAGTGCGCGATCACGCCGAGAAAACCGAACAGAGCGAAAGTACCGAGCACGGGCTTGAATAGCCACTTCCACACCGTGTAGCTCCACGGAATCTGCGGATTTTTCGGCAGGTGGCCATAACGCTCGGGATCAGTAGCATCGTGGAGAACGTAGATCACATGGGTTCCGCCGACCGATTGCGGATCGTAGACACCGGCGTTCTTCCAGCCGAAATTTTCCTTCAGTTGCTTGGCGCGCTCCCCGGCAATGAATTTCATGTCGTCTTTCGTGCCGAACTTCAGACAGCCGGTAGGACACGCCTTGATGCAGGCGGGTTCGAGCCCCTCACCGACGCGGTCGGAGCAGAGTGTGCACTTATACACGCGCTTGGTCGCGGGATTGAAGCGCGGAATATTGAAAGGACAACCGGAAACGCAGAATTCGCAGCCGATGCAGTTTTCCTGATTAAAGTCGACAATGCCATTGGCGTATTTCACGATGGCGCCGTCGGCGGGGCAAGCCGCCAGGCAGCCGGGGTCGGCGCAGTGCATGCACTGATCCTTGCGCATCAACCACTGGATTGTGCCGTCCGGATTCTGGTGCTCATTGAACTTGATGAGGTTCCAGAAATTCCAGCGCGTTTCGGGCATCGTCTGGTAGGTGTTGTCGAAGGTGGTCGGGGAGAACGGCAAGTCGTTCCACTCGGCGCACGCCACTTCGCACGCTTTGCATCCGATGCAAGTGGTGGTGTCGACCAGTTTGCAGACTTCGAGGTCGCGCTGCATGCCAAGGCCGGGCGAGGGGCCGGAATGGCCCGAGATCATTTCGGCTTGTAGTGCTTTGCGGTCTGCCATCTCCAGTCCTTGGTGTAGATCTGAACTTCTACTTTTTTGTGGCTTTTCCGTCCATCACGGTGGACCAATTGCATCCATCCGGTGACGTCTCGAGCTTGAAAGTGTAAGACGTCGGCGAGACGGTCTTCATAATGAAGCGGGTTTTCGCGGCATTGCCGCCGCCCAGGTGCTCCCGGGTCCAAGTCCAAGTGTCTCCGTCCACTGAGCCAGTGGAGTGCTCGGCTTCTCCCATGCTGTTGAATTCATCGTAGGTATAGACCTTCTTGTCGATATCGAACCCCATGTAGGCCATACCTGAGCCACTGCCCAACCCCGCGATATTGAACTCAGAATGCATCGTCAGAAAAAATCCGCCCTCCATCCATTGGTTCTGCTCGGTCATGGTCATTTTGCCCCCCGGACCCATCGGACTCGGCTTCATGTCGCCTTCCGAGAACCAGGTGCCCACGAAATATTCCACCTGTTTGAGCTCGGGAGCGGGTTTGGGCCCTTGCACTTGCTTACTAAACCTTCTCGATCTTCACCAAAAAGCCTTTGAATTCCGGCGTGAACGCGTTTGGATCGATCACCGTTGGCGTCAACTGATTCGCCAAGGTCTTCGCAGTCCTGTCCTCATCTTCCACAATGCCGCGGAAACCCCAATGAATGGGAATGCCGATCTGGAACGTTTCCTTTCCGTCGATCTTCATCGGATGAATACGGCGCGTGACCATCGCCTTGGCGATGTAGTGAGCGCGCGCGCTGGTGACTTTTACTTTTTCCCCGCCGCGAATGCCCATACGATCGGCGAGTTCGGCCGGAACCTCGATGAAAGGCTCAGGTACGAGCTGCACATTCATCGGATTGTTTTTTGTCCAGTAGTGATAGTGCTCTGTCAGCCGGTAGGTGGTGCAGATGACGTTGTATTCGCCGCCGGTTGGCGCATACTTGTCCATGTCAGTCTTGTATTTCTTTACGATCGGATTGTTGGACTGTTTCGGGTGCAACAGATTCGCAATCGGGCTTTCGATGGGCTCATAGAATTCGGGGAACGGACCATCCTGCAACCCGCCGAGCGGCACGAACAGACGTCCGATGCCCTCGGGGTTCATGATGAATGGGCCCATGTGATCTTTGGGCGCGGAATCAACTTTGAAATCCGGGACGTCAACGCCTGCCCAGCTCTGCTTGGCTTCGTCCCACCAAACCTGGCGGCGCGAAGGATCCCAAGGCTTGCCCTCGAGATCACAGGACGCGCGGTTATACATTACGCGGCGATTCGCCGGCCACGACCATCCCCAATTGGGATAAATGCCGAGGCCAGAAGGATCGTCCGTTCCGCGGCGCTGCATCATGGCGCCGGCTTCGGTCCATGATCCGCAATAGAGCCAGTTTCCGGAGAGCGTGGTGCCGTCGTCTTTAAGCCAGGCAAAGCCTGGGAGTTGCTGGCCAGCTTTGATGGTCGTGTTCGTCTTTGGGTCGGTGATGTCGGCAAGCGCTTTGCCATTGATTTCTTTCGCGATCTCGGCCAGCGACGGGTTGTACGGATTCGTGTACGCGAACGTGGCGTTCAGAACGGGATCGGGGAACTTGCCGCCTTCTTTCTTATAGAGCTCGCGAACTTTCAAAAAGATGGTTGCGAGGATCTCCTGGTCGAGCCGCGCTTGCCCCGGCGGCGGCACAGCTACGTTCTTCCATTGCAGCCAGCGTGCGGAGTTCACGAAAGTGCCGTCTTTTTCCGCGAAGCCGGCGCCCGGCAGACGATATACGGTCGTGTTGATCTTCTTCTGGTCCTCGGCCGTAGTGCCCGGAGCCCTCCAGAATTCGCTGGTCTCGTCGGGATAGATCTCGCAAACCACCAGCCAGTCGGCCTTTTTCAGGGCGTCGATATTTTTATTCGAATCGGGGCCGATCATGACCCCGTTCATGCCGAAGGCGAAGATGCCTTTGATCTTGCCCTCATACATGTCGTTCCAGATGTTCACCCACGAATAGTTGCGGTCGATCTTGGGCAGATAGTTGAAGGCCCAGTCGTTTTCCTTGGTGGCCGCTGGCCCGTACATCGCTTTCAGGAGCGAGACCGCGAATTTTGGAGTGTTCGACCAGTAATTGTAGGAATCCCATGGATCGGGTTTAGCTTGCAGCGGCGTCGTGCGCTTCAGATACGCGGCTAGATCGACGTCGGCGGGATTCGGCATCTTCAGGTAGCCGGGTAGAATGTCGAAGATCCCGGCCAGATCGGTTGCGCCCTGAATGTTGGAGTGGCCGCGGAGGGCATTGACTCCGCCGCCGGCGCGCCCGACGTTGCCCAGCAGCAGTTGCAGCACGGCGGCCGTGCGGATAATCTGCGTGCCGAAGCTGTGCTGCGTCCATCCCACTGCATAAATAATGGTGGCGACTTTTTTCATGTCGCCATCTTTGCGGACGGAGGTGAACAACTCGGCGGCATCGACGAACTGCTTTTGTGGAATGCCGGTGATGCGCTCCACCATCTCCGGCGTATAGCGCTCGTATTGCTTCTTCAATAATTGATAAACGCAGCGCGGGTGCTGCAGCGAGAGATCGAACGCGATCTTCGCGGGAAGCGCGGGCGCGGGTGGCGTGGCGCCTGGTGCAAGCGGAGGAGCCGGCTTTTCAGCGGGCGTTGCCACAACTGCTTTGCCGGCGAGGTCGCCACCTTCTTCATAATTCCAAGTCTTCTTGTCATAGACCTTTTTCTCGGGATCGAATCCGGAAAAGAGGCCGTCTTCCGGCAGATTAAACCCGTCTTTGATAATGAATGCGGCGTTCGTGTAGTTGACGAGATAGTCTTTCGCGATGCGGTTGTTGGCGATGGCGTAGTTGATGATGCCGCC
>Ga0209415_10017868_pt1 | contig 11241 bp, 7 predicted proteins | sample PeaSoiSIISIP2007_FD_187696 | JGI IMG/M metagenome (GOLD analysis project Ga0209415, IMG submission 187696) | Peat soil microbial communities from Weissenstadt, Germany - SII-SIP-2007 (SPAdes) (version 2) | ecosystem: Environmental > Terrestrial > Soil > Wetlands > Peat | place: Germany...
GAGGCTCGCCGCCTCACGCAGCAGCCCCGCCGCTTGCGCCAGCTCGCCCTGATACTCGACGTTGTACGGCACGATGGTAAAGCTGCCGCCCGCCCGGCGAATGACGGTGAAGAACCCGTTCGCCAGGACGCGCTCGGCTTCAGGCAACGACGCGATCCAGCGTTCGATGTCCGGCTTGGCGGCTCCGCCTGGATAGAAGTTGGCGCCCTCGGGCTTGGCCGGCGCGCCCGGGACGAAGACTTCGTTGTGATCGAGGCGGGACCACGGTCCCTTGTTCACGAGAAAGTAGTGCAAGCGCGCCTGACCCTCGGCCGTCTGATCGCCGACAAGATCGAGCAGCATCGCTTCGTTGCCCGCCCACGCCTGCCGCAGGAACAGCGCGTCGATGATCTTCGACGCCTGCACGAGCTTGGCAAGAACCATTCGATCCGTCGCGGACAACCGCGAGAGGTCGGCGCCGATCACGGTCGGCGCAAAGCGCGCCGTCATCTTGGTCAGTTTCGCGGTCTCGGACACCGAAGCCTCCTGCGCAGCAAGCGACGCGGCGAGGACGCCCGCGGCACCCAAGAGGCCCACGGTCGCTGCCGGCCTCATGATGGTCATGATGAACGTCCGGGCTGCGCGGTGAAGATCGACACGTGTCGCACACATTCGGGCGGTGCACGCGCGGCTAGTGCACGCCGCGGGACATCTGGAGCGCGGCGGGATCGGCACCGAGGCGGCGGATCGCGGTTTCCCACATGCGTTCCGGCGAGATGTTGAAAATCAGATCGCGCTCGACCTCGCCAATGAGCCAAGCCGACGCGTGCAGTTCCGCCTCGAGCTGACCGGGGCCCCAACCCGAGTACCCGACCATCAACCGGGCGTTGGGCGGCGGATCGGGTTCGAGCAGACGCCGCAGCAGATCGGGCGACGTCGAGAGATACAGGCCGTCGGCCACGCGCACGCCGTGCATCGGCTCGCACTCGCCCCCCGACCCGCTGACCAGAATCCAGCTTCGCTCCGGCTCGACGGGTCCGCCGACCCATACCTCGAGATCCTCCTTCACCATTTCGCGCGACGTCTCGCCCGTACGCTCGGCTGCGGCCCGATCCAGATTCACCACGACGCGTCCGGACGTGATGAGTGGACGATTGACGACGAGCCCGAACGCACCCTTGGCGTTGTGGTTGCAGAGGAGCACGACCGTGCGGTTGAAATTCGGATCCTGAAACTGCGGCATCGACAGCAGCAGGGAGGGGGCAAGGGATGAAGCCATACCGAAGGTCAGCCGCGTCTTTCCGAGGCCCTTTGGGCATTCTGGAGGTTCCGACGGAGTCCCTCGACCTTCGTCCGCTTCATCGCGCTCCCCCGCATCGCCTCCCGCAGCTCATCGTCGCTCATCGATGACAGCGCGGAGACCTCCGCCCCGTTCCACGCGGGCCGCGGCTGCCACGCGGGATCGGTCGATCGTGCCGCCATCTGATTCCACGGACACACTTCCTGGCAAATGTCACAGCCGTAGACGCGAGAACCGACGTCTGCCGCGAACTCGTCGGGAATCGCGCCTCGCTGTTCGATCGTCAGATACGAAATGCAACGCGTCGAATCGAGCACGCCGGGCGCGACGAGCGCTCGCGTCGGGCACGCGTCGAGGCACAGCATGCAGTGGCCGCACTGGTCGAGTGCAGGCTCGTCCACATCGAGCGGCAGGCTGCAGATGATCTCGGCGAGAAAGATCCACGACCCGAGATCCGGGCTGATGAGGCAGGTGTTTTTCCCGATCCAACCGAGGCCGGCGTGCCGCGCGTACGCGCGCTCCTGCACCGGACCAGTGTCCACGTAGCCGCGTGCCTCGAACGGCCGGTCGCTGACCTCGCGCATCCATGCGAGGAGCGCGCCGATCCGCTCGCCGATCACGTCGTGATAATCGTCGCCCCAGGCGTACCGCGCGATGTGCGCGCGGCCGCGATCGGCACATTCAGTCGAATACGGGACGGCGGTGTTGTAGACCGTGCCCGTGACGATGACGCTTTTTGCGGAGGACAGGACGCGGCGGACGTCGGCCCGCTGCTCAGCCGAGCGGTGGAGATACGCCATTTCGCCCGCAAAGCCACCGGCGAGCCACCGTTGAAACAATGGCAGCTCGGGCAGATCCGCTGCCGGCGCGATGCCGCAGAGATCGAAGGCGAGCTCGCGTGCCTTGCGTTTGATCTCGCTCGCTGTCAGCACAAAATCAGTTGTTCTTCCCGACGAGCTGCCTCAATACGTACGGCAGAATCCCCCCGTGCCGGAACGCGACCAGTTCCTCCGGCGTGTCGATGCGCGCCAGGGCCTCGAACTGAATCGGCGGCTTGTCGGCGTCACCAAACGCGCGGACCGTCACCGTGCCCGCCGGTCGCAGTCCATCGGCAATGCCGGTGAACTCAAAGCGCTCGCTGCCCGTGAGGCGGAGCGAAGCGGCGGCCCCCCCCGTCCGGAACTCCAGCGGCAGCACGCCCATGTTCACGAGATTGCTGCGATGGATCCGCTCGAAGCTTTCGGCGATGACCGCCTTCACGCCGAGCAGCAGCGTGCCCTTGGCCGCCCAGTCGCGCGACGATCCCGACCCGTATTCTTTGCCGGCGATGACGACGAGCGGCACACCAGCGTCTGTGTATTTCATCGCGGCGTCGTAAATCGTCATCACGTCGCCGAGCGGCTGATACGTGGTCCATCCGCCCTCGGTGCCGGGCGCAAGCTGATTGCGCAGGCGGACGTTGGCAAAGGTGCCGCGCATCATGACTTCGTGGTTGCCGCGTCGCGCGCCGTACGAGTTGAAGTCCTGCGGAGCCACGCCGTGCTCCATGAGGTACTTCCCGGCGGGGCTGTCCTTCTTGATGGATCCGGCCGGCGAGATGTGATCGGTCGTGATGCTGTCGCCGAGCAGCGCCAGCACGCGGGCGCCGTTGATATCCCTGAGCGGTGTGGTCTGCATCGTCAGCCCGTCGAAGAACGGCGGATTGCGGATGTAGGTCGAGCCGGGGTCCCACGCGAATCGGTTGCCGGTCGGGACCGGCAGCGTCTTCCACCGCTCGTCGCCGCTGAAGACGTCCGCGTACTGCTCGCGGAACATTTCCGAGGTCACGGCGGCAAGCATGGTTTCCTGAATCTCGCGCTCGGTCGGCCACAGGTCGCGCAGGTAGACGGGCGCACCGGTCCTGTCAATCCCGAGCGGTTCCGTCGTCAGATCGATCGTCATCCGCCCCGCGAGCGCGTAGGCCACGACAAGCGGCGGAGACGCGAGATAATTGGCACGGACGAGCTGCTGAATGCGTCCCTCGAAGTTGCGGTTACCGCTCAGCACCGAGGCGACGACGAGGTTGCGCGATTCGATCTCGGCGCCGACCTCCTCAGGCAACGGTCCGCTGTTGCCGATGCACGTCGTGCAGCCGTAGCCCACGAGGTTGAATCCGAGCTCGTCGAGATACCGCTGCAGCCCCGCCTTCCGCAGATATTCGGTGACGACTTTCGAGCCTGGCGCGAGGCTCGTCTTCACCCACCGCGGCCGCGACAAGCCGCGCTCAACCGCCTTCTTCGCGAGCAACCCGGCGCCGATCATCACGCTGGGGTTCGACGTGTTCGTGCAGCTCGTGATCGCCGCAATGACGACCGCGCCGTGATCGATGAGGTGCGCAGCCGGCGAGACCGCGGGCACGTCAGCCACAGCGACGGCCCCCTCGCTCGTCATCACCGCTTCGGCGCGAGCGACCGACGGGGAATCGGCGGCTTTTGTGACGGCCGATTGCATGCTGCCGAGCGCCGTCTGAAATCCGCTCTTCGCCTGCTTCAGAGACACGCGATCCTGCGGTCGCTTCGGACCCGCCAGACTCGCCTCGATGGTCGCGAGATCGAACTCGATGGTCTCCGAATAAACCGCATCCGGCTCCCCGGGGATGCGGAACAGTCCCTGCGCGCGGGCGTACGCCTCCACGAGCTCGATTCTCGATTTGTCCCGCCCGGTCAGCCGTAAATAGTCGAGCGTCATCTCATCAATCGGGAAGATCGCGATCGTGGCACCATACTCGGGACACATGTTGCCGAGCGTCACACGGTCCGCAATCGTGAGGTGTTCGAGGCCGGGCCCGAAGAACTCCACGAACTTGCCGACGACCCCGTGCTTCCTGAGCTTTTCGGTAATCGTCAGCACCAGATCGGTCGCCGTCGCACCTTCGAGCATTCTGCCGGTCAGGCGGACGCCAAGCACCTGCGGAATCAGCATCGAGATTGGCTGACCGAGCATCGCGGCCTCGGCCTCGATGCCGCCAACGCCCCAGCCGACCACACCCAGCCCGTTCACCATTGTCGTATGCGAGTCGGTGCCGACCAGCGTGTCGGGATACACGAAGGGGCCGCCGGGCGTGTCGTTCGAGTCGTTGAGTACGACCACGCGGGCGAGGTACTCGATGTTGACCTGATGGACGATGCCGGTGTCGGGTGGCACGACGCGGAAGTTGCGGAACGCATTCTGCCCCCAGCGCAGAAGCGCGTACCGCTCCTTGTTGCGCGAGAACTCCAGCTCCGCGTTCAACTGGAAGGCATTCGACGAGCCGAAGTAATCGACCTGCACCGAATGATCGATGACCAGCTCAACCGGCTGGAGCGGGTTCACGCGATCGGGATCGCCGCCGAGCCGGGCGATGCCGTCGCGCATGGCCGCGAGATCGACCACGGCAGGCACGCCAGTGAAGTCCTGCAGCAGCACGCGCGCGGGGGCAAACGAGATTTCGCGCTGGCGAGCGCTCTTGAGATCCCAGCGCGCCAGCGCTTCGATGTCCGCGGCTTTGACGAACCGGCCATCCTCGTGGCGCAACAGGTTCTCGAGCAGGATCTTGATCGAGTACGGGAGACGCGCGATTTCGGGAAAACCGGCCGCCTGCAGGGCCGGCAGGCTGTACATCTGGACCGTGCGGCCGCCAACCTGGAGGGCCGTCTGCGTCCCAAAGCTGTTCACGGTCGACATGACGGGAATCCTTCGAACTCATTCATCGTACCACACCGGTTCCGAGTTATCCTTGGCGATGCTCGACACCGGTTCTTTTCTGAGGTTGACGCCATGGCTTTCACTCTGACTGTTAACGGCAAGCCCATGACCGTGGATGTCGCGGCCGACATGCCACTGCTCTGGGTGTTGCGCGATACGCTCAACATGAAGGGCACGAAGTTCGGCTGCGGCATCGGCCAGTGCGGTGCCTGCACCGTGCACGTGCGGGGTCGTGCCGTGCGCGCATGCCAAACGCCGATTTCGACCGCCGCCAACGCCGCGGTCACGACGATCGAGGGGCTGTCCTCCGACGGATCGCATCCACTGCAAGTCGCGTGGGAAGAAGTCGACGTGCCGCAGTGCGGCTACTGCCAGGCCGGCCAGATCATGTCCGCGGCGGCCCTGCTGGCGACGATCGCGAAGCCGACCGACGCCGACATCGACCGCGCCATGACCGGCAACCTGTGCCGCTGCGCCACCTATCTGCGCATCCGCCAGGCGATCCATCGCGCCGCCGACCTCGCCGGCGCGGCCCGAGCCACCCAGGCCGCCCGCACGGGCGCGGCGCAGTAGGTCAGGAGACGCTATGAATATCGCAACGTTGAATCGCCGCTCCTTCCTTCGCGTCACGGCGCTCGCCGGCGGCGGCGTGCTGATTGCCAGCTACCTCGAACCGGTCTCCAGCGTCCTCGCTCAGGGCCCTGCCGGGGGACCGGCCCCGACGTTCAAGGCCGACGCGTTCATTCGGATCGGCCCCGACGGCGTCGTGACCATCATGGCCAAGAACCCGGAAATCGGCCAGGGCGTCAAGACCAGTCTGCCGATGATCATCGCCGACGAGCTCGACGTAGATTGGAACGACATCCGCATCGAGCAGGCGGATCTCGATCAGACCAAGTACGGTCCGCAGAATGCCGGCGGCAGCACGGCCACGCCCAACAACTGGACGCCGCTCCGGCAGGTCGGCGCCGCGCTCCGCCAGATGTTCGTCACCGCCGCGGCGCAAACCTGGAACGTGGGGGAATCCGGGTTGGCGACCGGATCGGGCAAGGTGACCGACCGCGCCACCGGGCGCACCCTCAGCTACGGGCAGCTGGCAGCCAAGACGGCGACGCTGGCGCCGCCCGATCTGCAGAGCGTCAAGCTCAAGGATGCCAAGGACTACAAGATCATCGGCAAGGCCACGCCGGGCTACGACGTCAAGTCGGTCGTGACCGGGAAGCCGATCTACAGCATCGACTTCACGGTCCCGAACATGCTGTGGGCGGTGTACGAGAAGTGTCCGGTGTATGCGGGTAAGGCCGTCAGCGCGAATCTGGACGTGATCAAGGCCATGCCCGGCATCCGCCACGCCTTCATCGTCGAAGGCACGAAGGATCTCACCGGCCTGCACAGCGGGGTCGCCATCGTCGCTGATTCCTGGTGGCAGGCGCGCACGGCTCGCACCAAGCTGCAGGTGCAGTGGGACGAGGGCGCCACCGCACAGCAAAGCAGTGTCGGCTTCGCCGGGCACGCCGAGGAGCTGTCCAGGCAGGCGCCGGCCAACTCCCTGCGCACGGACGGCAACGTCGACGCGGCGCTGCAGTCGGCGGCGAAGGTCATCGAAGCCGCGTACTCGTATCCGTTCCTCTCGCACGCGCCCCTCGAACCGCAGAACTGCGTGGCGCATTTCAGCAACGGCAAGCTCGAGATCTGGGCGCCGAGTCAGACGCCGCAAGCGGGTCGGCAGGCGGTCGCTCAGACGCTTGGCCTTCAGCCCTCCGACATCACGTGGCATCTGATGAAGGTGGGCGGCGGCTTCGGCCGGCGTCTGACCAACGACTACGCGCTCGAGACGGCGTGGATCGCCAAGCAGATTGGCGTGCCGGTGAAGCTGCTGTGGACGCGCGAGGACGACATGCGCCACGATCACTATCGCCCGGCCGGGTTCCACTACCTCAAAGCCGGCCTCGATCCAGCGGGCATGCTCGTGGCATGGCGGAACCACTTCGTCACCTTCGGCGAGGGCACGATGTACGCCAGCGCGGCGAACCTGAATCCGGCGGAATTTCCGGCGACGTTCGCGCCGAATGTTGGCGTCTACGCGTCGGTCATGCCACTCGGCGTGCCGACCTTTGCGATGCGCGCCCCGCGGACGAACGGTTACTCGTGGGTGTTCCAGTCGTTCATCGACGAACTGGCACATGCGGCGGGAAAGGATCCGGTGCAGTTCAGGCTCGACATCCTCAACATGCCGCGCGTCAACCTGACAACGCCGCGGCCGGCCAACATCGGCGACGGCGAAGTCGACGCGGAACGCGTGCGCGGTGTGCTCGAGCTGGTGGCCGAAAAATCGGGGTGGGCTTCGCGGAAGACGGGCGCAGGCCGGGGAATGGGGGTCTCGTTCCACTTCTCGCATCGCGGCTACTTTGCCGAAGTGGCCGACCTCAGCGTGGACGCGAACAAGAAAGTGAAGGTCAATCGGATCTGGATCGTGGGCGATGTCGGGAGCCAGATCGTCAATCCCAGCGCTGCCGTCAACAACGCCCAGGGCGCCGCGATTGAAGGTATGAGCCACTTGATGAACTGGGAGGTCACGATCGACCGCGGCCGCGCCGTGCAGAGCAACTTCAACCAGTATCAGCCGGCGCGCATGGCGCAGGCGCCGGCCGAGATCCAGGTCGATTTCAAGATCACGGATAACCCGCCCACCGGCCTCGGCGAGCCGGCGTTGCCACCAAGCATCGGCGCCTTGGTCAACGCGATTTTCGCCGCGACCGGCGAGCGTATTCGCTCCTTACCGCTCGCGAAGCACGGTTACAGCTGGGCGTAACGATGGTCGCCGCAAGATCCGACCCCCTTCATGGGAGCGCAACCACGAACGCGCGAAACGTTTTCGCGGCTGCGCCTTTCCAGTGTGGTTCACCGTCGGTCGAGGAACTCTTTGACAATCCGCGCAACGTCTTTGTGCTCGACGTCGGCCGCGTAGTTCATCGCGCGCATGTCGTCCGCCGACACGCGGCCCGACAGATGCTCGAGCGCGGCGCGGACGCGCGGATAGCGGAGCAGCACTTCGGCGCGCGCGACCGCGGCCGCGTCGTAGGGCGGGAAATAGTGTCGCGTGTCTTCGAGCTGCACGAGGTCCAGCCCTCTGATCAAGCCGGCCGTGGCGTCCCCGGCAATCACGTCGACCTGCCCTGACGCCAGCGCTCGATAACTCAGACTCAGATCCATCACGTGCGGCGCGCTGGCGAAACGCAAACCGTACGCCGACGCGAGGCCGGGATATCCGTCGGGACGCTCGAGAAACTCGTAGCCGAAGCCGGCGTTCCACCTCGGCGCCTGACGCGCCAGATCCTCGATGGTTTTCAGCCCGAGCGCCCGCGCGTCCCGGCCGCGGACCAGAATGGCAAAGGTGTTGTTGAAGCCGAGCGGCGGCAGCAGCGTCCGCCCGGTGCGCGCGTACAATTCGCGGACCGTTCCGTAGACCGCTTCCGGGCTGGCAGCGACCGGCTGATGAAAAATCGCCGTCAGCGCCGTGCCCGTGTACTCGACGTACACGTCGATGTCGCCCGCGACGAGCGCCCGATCGCAGATCAGCGTGCCGCCAAGATTCAGGCGGCGATCGACGGGCAGCCCTGTCTCACGTTCGATCGTCTGCGCGACCAGCTCGCCGAGGATGTTCTGCTCAGTGAAGTTCTTCGAGCCGACGACGACGGTCGCGGTCGAGCGGCGCGCGATGAGCGCGCTCGACAACACGGCGAGCGCGACCACCGCCAGAGCCAATCGAGCGGCGGCGCCACGCGAGCGGGCGCGGCGCCGCGCCAGAAGCTGGCGCTCGAGCCACAGCAGCCCCCCGTCGACCGCCAGCGCGAGCAGCGCAGCCGGGACGGCGCCGGCCAGGATCACCGTCGAATCGACCATCGACAAACCGCGGTAGATGTACTCGCCCAGACCGCCCGCCCCAATTGCGGCTGCAATGGTCGCGGAGCCGACGCCGACCACGGCCGCTACGCGAATGCCCGCGACGATCGACGGCAGCGCAAGAGGCAGCTCGACCAGCCGAAGAAGCTCGCGGGCGGTCATGCCCATCGCGACCCCCGCTTCACGAATCGACGGATCGATGCCGTTCAGCCCCGCGATCGTCGTACGCACGATCGGCAGCAACCCGTACAGGATGAGCACGACGATGGCCGCGCGCGCGCCCACCCCGCCAATGAGCGGGACCGGCAGCAGGAATCCGAACATGGCGAGGCTTGGCACCGTCTGCACAACGTTCGCGATCGCGACAAGCGGCGAGGCCAGCCGCGGCCGTCTGGCGGCACATACCCCCAGCGGCAACCCGAGCGCGATGGCGGCGAGCGTGGAGACGGCGACGATCAGGACGTGCTGCGCGAGCAGCACGCCGAGCTCCTGACGATGAGCGAACCAGAAAGTGAGCAAACGGGTCATTCATTACCCCGCGCGCTTGGCGCCCCACCCCCAAGCGCACTCTCGGACCTCTCGCTCGAGTGTCGACTCTCGCGCTCGGCTGGAGGAGGTGGAATAGTCGGCAACGCGTCGAGCAGGCGCCGCACCCGCGGATCGCGTGAGCCCGCGATCGCCGCCGGCGGTCCATATGCGACGAGCGCGCCCTCGTCGAGGACGCCAAGCCGCGTGCCGAGGGCAAATGCCTCTCCCATGTCGTGCGTCACGATGATGACCGTTTTTCTCAGCCGACCCTGTATCCGGCGAAACTCGGCGTGGAGCTCGGCCCGGGTGACCGGGTCGAGGGCGCCGAACGGCTCGTCCATCAGGAGCATCGGCGGATCGAGCGCGAGCGCGCGTGCCACGCCCACGCGCTGACGCTGCCCTCCGGAGAGCTCGTCTGGCCATCGCAGTCCAAACTGCTTCGCCGGGAGGCCGATGAGGTCCAGGAGCTCGTCAACGCGCTTGGTGACCCGCGCGGCATCCCAGCCGCTCAGCCGGGGCACGACGGCGATGTTGTCGGCCACGCTCATGTGCGGAAACAATCCGACATCCTGCAGAACGTACCCGACGCTGCGACGCAGCCCGATCGGATCCCACTCGCGGGTATCGCGTCCCTGGACGAGCACGGCCCCGGCGTCGGGCAGCAGCAGACGATTGACCAGCTTCAGCAGGGTCGTTTTTCCCGCGCCGCTGCGCCCGACCAACGCGAGCACCTCGCCTGCTTCGACGGTCAGAACGAAATGGTCGAGCACCGGCGGACCGCCGGGACGAGCAAAAATGACGTCGCGATACTCGATTGCTGGGGCGGGCATGTGACTGCGACGGTAACACGGAGATTCTGGAGGCTCAAAGGGTTCAAAAGGTTCTAGAGGTGCGAAGGGCTCGCACGGTTCGAGGAGACGATCGTGAGAATTGCCTCGGCGGCCCGTCGGCTGGCACCGGGGCCGCCGAGCCTCGCACGCACACGAGCGAGCCCCCCGCGGATGCGCGCGACGCGATCTGCATCAGTTAGCATCGAAATGGCCTCGCGCGCGACCGCTCCGGGTGTGAACGCGTCCTGAATCAGCTCGGGCACGATCATCTCGCCGGCGATCAGATTGGCCATCCCCACCATCCTGACGGTCACGAGCCGCCTGAGGATCCGATACTCCATCGAAGACACCCGGTAAACAATCACCATCGGCGTACCGTGAAGCGCCGCCTGCACCGTTGCCGTTCCGGACGCCGTCAGCGCCACGTCCGCCGAGGCGAACACGGTGTCGGTGTCGCCTTCAACGATCGTGATCGGGGTCAATGCCTGCGAACGAACCGCGTCGAAGTCGGCGGTGTCCAGATTCGGTGCCCGCGCGACGATGAACTGCGCGTCCGGTACGGCGGCGCGAATCTGGCCCGCTGCAGCGACCAGGTCCGGCAGCATGCGCTTGACCTCCTTGGAGCGACTGCCGGGCAGGATCGCCACGGTCGGAACCGACGTGGAAAGCCCAAGAGACGAGAGAAACTCCTCGCGAGGTTTCGACGGCCCGGTCAAATCCAGGAGCGGATGTCCGACGAACTCGACGGGCACCCCGCAGTTTCGATAGATCGCCTCCTCGAACGGGAAAATGACGAGCACGAGGTCGGCGATCTCGCGCATCGTCTCGAGTCGCTCGGCGCGCCAAGCCCAAATTTGCGGGCTAATGTAGTACACGACCGGGATGCCGAGGCGCTTGATGCGGCGCGCCAAACGGAAATTGAAGCCCCAAAAGTCGATGACGACGAGGGCATCGGGCCGGGCGGCGCGGGCGGCGCCC
>Ga0209415_10017869_pt1 | contig 11241 bp, 7 predicted proteins | sample PeaSoiSIISIP2007_FD_187696 | JGI IMG/M metagenome (GOLD analysis project Ga0209415, IMG submission 187696) | Peat soil microbial communities from Weissenstadt, Germany - SII-SIP-2007 (SPAdes) (version 2) | ecosystem: Environmental > Terrestrial > Soil > Wetlands > Peat | place: Germany...
CTAGCGGATCTCGCGGCCGGCGAGGACCTGCAGCTGGATTTCCGCGGAGCGGGCGTTCCAACGGGCCTGGATGTCGCGGGTCTTGGCCTGCAGCGCCGTTTCCTGGACCTGACGGAGATCGATGCCCGCCAGGGCCCCCACCTTGTACTGGGTGAGCGAAAGCGAGAGGGAGGAATCCGCGAGCTTGTCGTCCCGTTCTCCCAGGTCCAACGCGACCTGCGAACGCGTCCAGGCATCCCAGCCCTGGACGGCGTTGCGCTCCAGCGCCAAGGCCGTGTCGGCCTTGGCGATCTCCCCCACCCTGGCAAGCGCCTTCGCCTGGCGCCACTGCTCCGTCTGGGACCCGCTGGAGAAGAGATTCCAGGTCGCTTGCAGTCCGAAGACGGATCCCTGCGCATCGACCCCCGGAGGGGGATTCTGGTCGTGCCACCGGTCCAGGAAGGAGTAGTTCGCATATGCCGAGACGACCGGGGCGATGGCGTATGCCCCAGCGGCGTTCGCCTGGGCGGCCAGCGCATCCGCCCGTGCCCGGGCGAGGGCGAGGTTCGCGGAATGGCTCCGGGCGTCAGACAGGATCTGGTCGAAGGGACCCGGATCGTCCACCGGAATGGAATCCTCCACGCTGTAGTCCGTGCGGGGATCCCGGCCCAGCATGGTGTTGAGCGACCTGCGGGACAGATCCAGGTCCGTCGCCTGGGTCAGGAGGGCGGCGCTGTCGGCGTCCACGGCCAGTTGGGCCTGCATGAGTTCCAGGGCCGAGGACACCCCGATGGCCCGGTGCGCCCTGGCGATGTCGCGCCGGGCCCGGGAGAGGTCCACCTCCTGCCGCTGGGCGGCCAGCAAGGCCTGCTGGCGCACCACGTCGTAGTAGGCGAGGTCGATGGAGGCGGACAACTGGATCGACTGTCCCCGCGTCTGGATCTTGGATGCGTCCGCGTTGTCGGCTTGCGCCCGCCAGTTGCCGAAGGCGCCCAGGTTCAGGAACGCCCAGGAGAGCTGGAACGTGTTGCTCGCCTGCATGTCGGGAGAGACCCCGACCGGGGAGACGGTGTTGGCTCCGCTGGTCACCCCCCCGCGCGGATCGTCGGCGAAGTTCGGCCCCACGCGGGAGAGGCTGGAGGTCAAGGTCAGCGAAGGGAGCAGCCCTCCCAGGGCGGCGGCGCTCCCGGCCTCGGCGGCCTCCTGCTGCGCGCGGGTCCCCTGCAGATCCAGGTTCCCAGCGCCTCCGATGCGCAGCGCGTCGGCGTGGGTGAGCAGAGGGACGTCGACCTGGGCGACCGCCAGGGGGGGCAGGAGCAGGAGCAGGGAAAGGGTCTTCATTCGTGCACCTCGGGGCGGTGGTTCCGCGTGATCATGACGTACATCGCGGGAACCACGAACAGGGTGAGGCAGAGCGCGACGGACAGGCCGCCGATCACGGCGATCCCCATCGGCTTGCGGCTTTCGGAACCCGCGCCCAGCGCCAGGGCGATGGGCAGGGTTCCCAGGATCGTGCAGAGCGTGGTCATCAGGATGGGCCGCAGGCGCGCGGCGGCGGCGTCGATCACCGCTTCCAGCGGGGGCAGGCCGGCTTCGCGCCGTTGCCCCGCGAACTCCACGATCAGGATGCCGTTTTTCGTCACCAGGCCCACCAGCATCACCAGGCCGATCTCGCTGAACAGGTTCATGCTGCATCCGAACAGCGCGAGCGAGAGCATCGCTCCACCCAGCGCGAGGGGAACGGTGAAGAGGATCACCAGCGGCTCGCGGAAGCTCTCGAACTGGGCGGCCAGGATCAGGTACACGATCAGGAGCGACAGCAGGAAGATCTGGACCAGGCTCCCCGAGGATTCCTCCAGGTCGCGCGAACTGCCGGCCAGCGCGGTGTGGAAGGACGGAGCGAGGGTGCGGGAAGCGATCTCGCGCATCCGCTGGACGCCTTCCCCCAGGGTGTGTCCGTGCGCCAGGTCCGCCGAAACCGTCGCGGAGAACCATCGATTGTAGCGGGGGATCATGGGTGGCACCGGGACCTCGGTGGCCTTGTACAGGCTGGTGACGGGGATCATGGCTCCCGAGGAGCTTCGCACCGAGAGTTCCTGGAGGGCGTCCGGGCGGGCGCGGTGCAGGCTGTCCAGTTCGCCGATGATCTCGTACTGGCGATCTCCCTGCTGGTAGTAGTCCCAATACTGCTCGGAAAGCGCCCATTGGAGCGTCTGGGCCAGGACCAGCGGGGTCACGCCCAGGTTCCTCAGCCGGTCGCGGTCCACGGTGACGTCCAGTTGCGGCTTGGTGAACTTGAGGTCCACGTTCACCACGGAGAAGGTGGAATCCGCCCGTGCCTCCGCCAGGAAGTCCGGCAGGCGCAGTTGCAGCGAGTCCAGGTCCGAAGCCTCGATCACGAACTGCAGCGGGAGTTCCGTGCGGGTGGTGGAACGGATGCTGGGCTCCTGGATCACCAGGGCCTGGGCTCCACCGAGTTGGCTCGCGATGTCCTGGACCTTGCCTGCGATCTCCTGCTGGCTGCGATCGCGGTCCCTGGGCGAATTCAACGTCAGGGTCGCGGTTCCCGTGTTGACGGCGGACGGATCCGATCCCGTGAGAGCCAGTCTGTTCTCCAGCTCCGGGATGTCCGCCTGGAACGCGGAATCCAGTCTCCGCATCCAGCGGTCCATGTACCCGTAGGTGGCGCCCTCCTGTCCGGTCACCTGGACCTGGATGGAACTGCGGTCCTCCAGGGGAGCGAGCTCCACGGGCAGGATCTTCCAGCAGACGGCGATGGTGGAGACCGCCCCGACCAGGATCGCCACGGCGATCCACCTGCGATGGAGGAAATGGACCAGGAGGTCGCGGTAGCCCGAGGTCATCTTCACGAAGAACGGTTCCGTGACCCGGTGGAACCAGTTGCCTTCGTCCTGCTTGCGGAGGAGGCGGCTGGAGAGCATGCCGGAAAGCGTCAAGGCGACGAATCCCGAGATGAGGACCGAACCGCCGATCACCACGCCGAATTCCCGGAAAAGCCGTCCCGTGAACCCCTGCAGGAACAGCATGGGGGTGAAGACCGCGGCCAGGACCAGCGTGGTGGACACCACGGCCGCGAAGATCTCCTCCAGCCCGGCGATGGCCGCCTCGATGGGTCCGAGGCCCTGTTCGATCTTGGCGTACACGTTCTCCAGGACCACGATCGCGTCGTCCACCACCAATCCGATGGCGAGCACGATCCCGAGCAGGGTGAGGACGTTGATGGAGTAGCCGAGGATCCAGGCCAGGAAGAAGACCCCGACCAGCGAGATGGGCACGGCCAGCACCGGGATCAAGGTCGTGCGCCAGTCGCGCAGGAACAGGAAGATCACCGCCACCACCAGGAGGAAGGCGATCACCAGGGTCTCGCGCACCTCCGACAGGGCCGTGCGCACGAACCGCGTGTTGTCGAAGGCGGGCTTCACCGAGAGGTCCGCGGGGAGATCCGCCTTCATCTTCTGGATGCGCGAATCGACCTCGTCGGCGATGGCGATCTGGTTGGCGCCCGGCTGCGGCAGGACGGCGAGTCCGATCACCGGCTTCCCGTCGGAACGCAGCAGGGTCCGTTCGTTTTCCGCTCCCAGGCGGACGTTCGCGATGTCGGAGACCCTCACCACCTTCCCGTCCCTGGCCCGCACGATCAAGTTGCGGAAATCGTCCACGCTGTGCAACCCGGTCCGGGACAGCATGGTGACGGAGGCGATCTTGCCCTCGATGGAGCCCGCGGGAAGCTCGGCGTTCTCGTCGCCTTCCGCCGTGTCCACGTCCTGGAGGGTGACCCCCAGCGCGTTCATCTTGGAAGGGTCGAAGTCCATCCGCATCGCGTACTTGCGCTCGCCCCACAGGTCCACCTCGGCGACCCCGGGCACCGTCTGGAGCTTCTCCTGGATGAGGGTGGCCTGGGCCGAAAGATCCAGCAGGTTCCGCGTCTTGCTGGAGACGGCCAGAAGGAGGATGGGGTCGGCGTTGGCGTCGGCCTTGGAAACCACCGGCGGAAGCACCGCGGCCGGAAGGCTTCTCTGCGCCCGGGAAACCCGGTCGCGCACGTCGTTGGCGGCGCGCTCCAGGTCGGTCCCCAGAAGGAATTCCACCTCGATGCTCACCTGCCCTTCGCTGGAGCTGGACACGATGGTGCGGATCCCGTCGATGCCGTTCAGGGACTGCTCCAGGGGTTCGGTGACCTGGTTCTCGATGACCTCCGCGCTGGCTCCCGTGTAGGTGGCCACCACCGTGATGAGCGGCGGATCGATGGCGGGATATTCCCGGACCCCCAGCTGGGTCAGTCCGATCGCCCCCAAGAGGACGATGAACGCCGAGAGGACCCAGGTGAGGACCGGTCGTCGGATGCTGACGGTGGCGAGGCTCACCGACGCCTCACAGGTACCGGGACGGCACGACCACCGACCCTGGTTTCACCGGCACCGCGCCGTTGCACAGGACGGTGTCCCCCGCCTTCACTCCGGAAACGATCTCGACCGCGTCGGACGTGCGTTGGCCCACGACCACGCTCGCCGCGGTGGCCTTCCCTCCCCGCAGGACCAGGACGGACGGACCATGCGCGTCGGCGGTCAGGCCCTGGGGCGGCATCAGGACGGCGCGGGCGCGGGACAGCCCGATCTGGACCTCCACCGCCGTGCCCGCGACCAATCCTTCCATGTCTCCGCTCCAACGGGCCCGCACGGCGAGGCTGCGGGAGACGGAATCGACGAAGGGATCCGTGGCGTAGATCTTCGCGGTCCGGAACTTCCGCTCGCCCCACGGACGGAACTGGAGGTCCATGCCGGGGTGGACCCGCGAAACGGCGTCGCCGGGCACCTGGAACTCCACCCGCAGCGGCTTCGTCCGGGCCAGGGACGCCACCGTCTGCCCCGCTGTCAGATACTGTCCAACGGCCACGTTGGTCAGGCCGATGCGCCCCGCGAACGGCGCCCGGATCTGGGCCTTGGCGAGCTGGGCCTCGGCGAAGGCGAGGTCGGCGGCGGCCGAGGTCTGGGCATTGGCGGCGTCGTCCACGTCCTGCTGGGCGACGGCCTCCACCGCGAGCTGCTGCTTGCGCCGCTGGAGCGTCAACGCCTGGTACTGGGCGACCGCCTTGTCCTTGTCGCGGGTGGCCGCGAGATCCGCGTCCACGAGCTTCAGGAGGAGCTGTCCCTGCTTCACCTCCTGTCCCTCCCGGAATCCGATCTTCTCCACCCTTCCCGCGATCTCCACGCGCAGGTCGACCTCGGCTTCCGGCACCAGGTTGCCCACGCCCTGGAGGGTCTGGTTCACGGTGGTGTCCCTGGCGACCCACGCGGCGATCGAAGGCGCCGGCCGCCCCGCCTTCTTGGACTGGCCCGAGTCCCGGCACGAGCAGAGCGTCGCGGCGGCGACCACCGCGGGAAGGAGGGCGAGAGTCCGGTTTCGCATCTTCATGTTGTCTCCCTTGAGGACGGTTTTCCCGCGCGGCGCTCCGCCAGGCCCTCGACCAGGGCGTACATGCACGGCACGACGAACAGCGTGAGTCCGAGGGACACGAGCAGTCCCCCGATGATGGCGATGCCCATGGGCTTGCGGCTCTCCGAGCCCGCGCCCAGGGCCAAGGCGATGGGAAGGGTGCCCAGGACCATGCAGAGGGTGGTCATCAGGATGGGGCGAAGGCGCGCCACGGCCGCGTCCAGCGCGGCCTCCCTGGGACCCAGGCCGGCGCGCCGCCTCTGGCCGGCGAACTCCACGATGAGGATGCCGTTTTTCGTCACCAGCCCCACCAGCATGACGAGGCCGATCTCGCTGAACAGGTTCAGGGTGTCGCGGAAGAGGAGCAGGGAGAGCAGGGCTCCCGCCAGGGCCAGCGGCACCGTCAGGAGGATGACGAAGGGATCCCGGAAACTCTCGAACTGCGCCGCCAGCAGCAGGTACACGATGAGGATCGAGAGCATGAACGTCTGTCCCACGCTCCCCGAGGATTCCGCGAAATCCCGGGAGGTCCCCGACAGGGTGGTGTGGAAGTCCGCGGGCAAGGAGTCGCGGGCGAGTCGCTGCAGCTCGGCGAGCCCGTCTCCGATGGTCTTTCCCGGGGCGGGGTCCGCGGAGATGGTCGCCGAGACGTACCGGTCGTAGCGGTAGAGCTTGGGCGGGACCTGCACTTCCTTCATCTGGACCAGGGAACTCACCGGAAGGCTGGAACCGGTCCTGGTCTTCAGCTGCAGCGTCTGCAGCCCCTGGGGGGATTCGCGGTGGGCGCTGTCCACGCTCCCCAGGATCTGGTACTGCTTGCCCCCCTTCAGGAAATACCCCCACCTCTCCTCGGAGTACCCGTTCTGGAGAAGCTGCGCCACCTGGTGGGGTGTCGTTCCCAGCTCGCCCAGCTTGTCGCGATCGACCGTGAGGTTCAACTGGGGACTGGTGAACTTGAGGTCGATGTCGACGGCGGAAAAATCCGGATCCTGGCGGACGTGCCCCAGGAATCGCCCCAACGCGCGGTGCATCTCGTCGATGTCGGGGGCCTGGAGCACGAACTGGATCGCCATGGAGGAGTGGTGCCCCACCTGGATGCTGGGGTCCTGGATCACGAAGGTGGCCGCCCCGTCGAGCTTGGCCACCACCTTCTGGAGGACCTGGGCGATCTGCTGCTGGGTCCGGTGCCGCTGCTGCGGCGGCACCAGCATCAGGCGGATGATCCCGTTGTTGGGCGTGCCTCCGTAGGACCCCGTGACCTGGAGCAGGACGTCCTTCTCGGGCACGGCGGAATCCACCGCGCGCGCCAACCGCTGCATGAACTCGTCCGTATAGGCGAAGGTGCTGCCTTCCGGGCCCGTCACGCTGAGGAGGAGAGCGCTCCTGTCCTCCAGCGGGGAGAGTTCCTTGGGCACGGCCTTGAACGCGGCCACGGCCACCAGCAGGGTGGCGACGATCACGAGCACGGCGATCCACGCGCGGCCCAGCGCCCAAGACAGGATCCGCCGATACAGGTCGTTCATCCCCTTGAAGAACGGCTCCGTGGCGTGGTGGAGGCGGTTCTCCATCCCGTGCGGACGCAGCAGCCGGCTCCCGAGCATCCCACCCAGCGTGAGGGCGACGAAGCCGGAGATCAGTGCCGATCCCCCGATCACCACGCCGAATTCCCGGAAGAGATGGCCGGTGAAGCCGGGGAGGAACAGGAGCGGGGTGAACACGGAAGCGAGGACCATGGTGGTGCTCACCACCGCGGAGAAGATTTCCTGCACCCCTGCGATCGCGGCGGCGCGGGGACTCATCCCGAGCTCGATCTTCGAGTAGATGTTCTCCAGCACCACGATGGCGTCGTCCACCACCAGTCCGATGGCCAGCACGATCCCCAGCAGGGTGAGCACGTTGATGGAGTACCCGAGGATCCAGACGACGAAGAAAACGCCGATCAGCGAGATGGGGACCGCGATCACGGGGATCAGAGTGGTCCGCCAGTCCCGCAGGAAGGCGAAGATCACCAGCACCACCAGCAGGAAGGCGATCGCGATGGTCTCCCGCACCTCCAGCAGCGCCTTGCGCACGAACCTCGTGTTGTCGAAGGCCGTCCCGATGCGCATGTCGGGCGGCAGGGAGGGACGGATCTGCGCCACCCGCTGCTTGACCTGGTCGGCGATGGCGATCTGGTCGGCACCGGGTTGGGCCATGACGGCCAGGGCCGCCATGGGCACGCCGTTCGCGCGCAGCAGGGTGCGTTCGTTTTCCGCGCCCATCTGCACGTCCGCCACGTCCTCCAGGCGCACGATGGAACCGTTCCGGGCGCTGACCACCATGTGGCGGAAATCGGCCACCGTGGAAAGGCCCGTCTTCGACTCCACCGCGATGGAGGCGCCCTCGCCCTCCAGGTTGCCGGCGGGCAATTCCACGTTCTCGTTCAGGAGCGCGGAACGCACGTCGTTGACGCCGACGCCCAGCGCGGACATGCGCGTCGGGTCCACCCGGATCCGCATGGCGTATTTCCGCTCCCCCCAGATGTCGACCTCCGCGATGCCCGGGATGGTCTGGAGCTTTTCCTGGATCCGTTCGGCCTGGTCCGACACGCCCAGGATGTCCCGGCTGTCGCTCTGGACCGTGAGGAGCTCGATGGGGCTGCTGTTGGCGTCGGCCTTGGAAACCACGGGCGGATCGATGCTGTCGGGGAGGTTCGCGCGCGCGCGCGACACCCGGTCCCGCACGTCGTTGGCCGCGCGTTCCAGGTCGATCCCGAGCTGGAATTCCACCGACACGTTCGCCGCGCCGTTCCGACTCTGCGATTGGATGGAACGGATGCCGTCGATCCCGTTCAGGGACTGTTCCAGCGGCTCCACGACCTGGTGCTCCACCACCTCGGCGCTGGCGCCGGGATAGGTGGCCTGGACGGAGATCAGGGGAGGGTCGATGGCGGGATATTCCCGCACCCCCACCTGGCGCAGGCCGATGATGCCAAGCAACAGGATGAAGATGGACAGGACCCAGGTCAGGACCGGTCTCCGGATGGAGATCGAGGCCAAGCTCACGAACCGCACCTGGAACAACGGATGCGACAACTCACTCTTGCGATCCCCTGGACAACGTGATTAGCGATTTTACCCGCCGTTCAATAACGTACTAAGGGAGACGCGCCACCGCCTCTTCCGATTCCCCTCTATTCCAGGATCACGTGCGGCACGAATCTGGAGCTGTCGCGGGTCACCGCGGTGTCGTCCTCCCGCATCCCGATCCCCGTGGGCCGGTCGCCCACCACCCAACTTCCCACCAACGCGTGGCGACCGTCGAAATTCGGGAGCGGGTGGTAGGCCTGGAGGATGGCGGGACCTTCCCCGTAGGGGCCATCCACCTCGATCCGCTCCCCTCCCGGCGTGCGGATCCGTATGTTGGCCCCTTCGCGGGAATGGAAGGGCTTGCGAACCCAGCCTGCGGGAAGACCGGCGGATGGTTCGGCTTCGAAGAACGCCGGAAGCAGGTTGGGGTGTCCCTCGTGGGCATCCCAGAGCAAGGGCAGGATCCCCTTGTTGGAGAGGACCGCCTTCCAGGGCGGCTCCAGCCAGAGCGTGGGACTTTGGGACAGATACCGTCCAAAGTCGTCCTCGAAGAGCCATTCCCAGGGGTAGAGCTTGAAGGCCCAGCGGATCACCTCGTCGGCGGAATCCGTGAAGCGTCCCAGGGGATCGATCCCGATGTCCTCGACGTTCTCGGAGCGCGTGCGGAACCCGGCCTGGGTCGCCAGGTCCCGCAGGTATTCCGCGGTCCCCCGGTCCTCCTCCGAAGCGCGCACGGCGGCGAAGACGAAGGCCGAGTCCGTGTCCGCGCCGGTGGCGCCGGTCAGAGCCCTCAGATGCGCGAAGACGTCCAGGAGATCCTCCTGGATGGTGTTGTACTGGTCGGCGGATGCGGGAAGCTGGCCGCGTTCCCTCATCTGTTCCAGCCACACCCACTGGAAGAAGGCCGCCTCGTAGATCGACGTGGGCGTGTCGTAGTTCAATTCCAGGAGCTTCGCCGGTCCCGAACCGTCGTAGGAGAGATCCATCCGCCCGTACAGGTGGGGATCGCCGCGTCGCCAGGAATCGGCAACCAGGTCCCGATGCGCCGCGGGGATGGCCAATCGCTCCATCAGTTCCTGGGAGCGCACCACGCGGTCCACCAGGTCCAGGCACATCAGGTGCAGTTCCCCGGTGGGATCCTCGAGATCGTCCTCGATTTCCCTCAAGCCGAATTCGTACCGGACCGACTCGTCCCAGTAGGGAGAGCCGTCGATGGTGTGGAACCGGAAACCGCACTCGGTCGCGGTCTCCTTCCAATCGCGGCGAGGTGGAGACGGAATCCGCCTCAGGAGCCGCCCCAGCCGCCCCGGGCCATGGCTCCGCCCCCGAAACCTCCGCGTTCCAGGGTGGAGGTCGAGATCCGACCCGAACCGTCCCCGCCGCCGAATCCGCCGCCGCTCCAACCCGACCCGCGGGTCGAATAGGAACCCCCGCCCCAACTGCTCCAGGTCCCCCGCTCCCAGTCGTCCTGGGTGCGGTACAGAGGTCGGGGTGCCCAATCGCCGGTGTTCAGGACGTAGGGCCGACCGGAGGATCCGTAGCTGGAGGACCAGTGACCGGCCAGGAATCCCGCCATCATCGGAAGCCAGAAGGAGGTGCCTCCCTGCTGGTAGCGCACGCAGTTGCCGTACTGGTCCTCGCACTCCCCCGGTGCGTAGAAGCGGGGCGCCTGGGCCAGATGCTGCCCCATCGCCTGCTGGTAGGCGGTGGAACACGCGGAGGCCTTGACCAGGGTGTCCTTCAGGCAGTCGTCCAGCGACTGGTAGGTCAAATCCTCTTCGCTGTTGCAGGCTGACAGGACCAGCGGAGCGATCCCGAGAAGGGTGAGGCGGAGTTGGCGCGACCTCTTCATGTCTTCACCAGACCAGGCAGGCGGCGTTCAACAGGCCCACCGAGAGGAAGAAGACGGCGGCGATGGTGGCCACCCCGCGGTGGTCCTCCTCGATCTGACGGGGGAGCCGGGGCAGGATCAGCCAGACTCCGAAGAAGGCGACCAGTTGCACGATGAGGGCCACGAACCCCCAGACGACCGTGTCCAGGAGCGACACGGAATGGGCGATGGCGGAGGCCAGGGGAATCACGAAGCCCAGGAGGGCTCCGCCGAAGGCCAGCGACGCGGAGATGTTCCCCTCCCGCAGCATCTTCCATTCCGCCTGCGGGGTCACCGCGGTGTAGAGGATGGAAAAGAGGATGGTCAGGCCAAGGGCGGTACCCAGATAGGCCAGGAAGTTCGGCAGCGTCGAGAGCAGATGGAGGATGGGATTCATGGGTGCTCCGTGTGGTGGGTTCGGGCCTGTGGACTCAAAACTAGGAGGCCCGACCCCCGTTGTCGTGGGGACGCAACATTTTGCGTCCTTACGGGATCTCCTGGCGGAGTTCCTTCAGGTCACCTCGATGTCCGCCGCGTTCAGCGCGATGCCCACGCTGTGGACCACCGACACCTCGCCCTTGTCGTCGGTCTCCACCGACACCAGCAGGAATTCCGGTCGCTCGGAGCCGGCGATGGCCCGGCTGTGCAGCATGTCCTGGTGGCGCACGCCGTAGGACGCCTCCGTCGCGGGGTACACGCGCTCCTGGAAATCGGCGGTGGTGGCGAGTCCCGGTCCGGATCCCCACAGGCGGTCGTAGGACTTGTCCGCGTAGGCGTAGGAAGGTCGGCCGACGAGCGAGGCCATCTCCTCGAACTGCGCCTGGCTGGAGGGGGTCAGCACGTCGCCGAACCCGAACAGGTGGATCTCGT
>Ga0209415_10017870_pt1 | contig 11240 bp, 12 predicted proteins | sample PeaSoiSIISIP2007_FD_187696 | JGI IMG/M metagenome (GOLD analysis project Ga0209415, IMG submission 187696) | Peat soil microbial communities from Weissenstadt, Germany - SII-SIP-2007 (SPAdes) (version 2) | ecosystem: Environmental > Terrestrial > Soil > Wetlands > Peat | place: Germany...
TCGCAAGAACCTCTTCTTCTTCGGAAGCTACGCTTATGACGATACCCGCGTCCTGCAATCGGAAAATCCTTATGCTGATCCGGCGCTTATTCCCGGAAACCGCCTGATTCGCCGACCCCTTAATTCCGGATCCATGGGCTTAAATCTCGCGGTCGCGCGCGTGAACTGGAGCTTCATCGGTTACTTCAGTGGCGTTCGTACAGATAGTGATTTTATCGATTACATCAAAGTCAACGACCCAGGCTACGCCCGCTTCGACATAGCTGCCAGCTACAACGTCACCCACGGATTGGCATTCACCGCGCGTGCCACCAACCTTTTCAATAAGCAATATGAGGATGCCTTTGGCTACCCCGCCTTGGGCCGCTATTACCTCTTTGGCCTTCGCTACCAGTTTGCTGGTCGTGACTGAGCCATGCCTCTACCCGTCCTCTTTTCGTGGAGTGGTGGCAAGGACAGCGCCATGGCCTTGCACGCACTTCTTCGCGAGCCGAAGCTCCAGGTGATCGGACTCCTGACCACTGTGACCGAGGGCTACGAGCGCATTAGTATGCACGGCGTCCGACGTGAACTTTTTCACCGGCAGGCCGAATCCATCGGCCTGCCGCTCGAAGAGGTCCGCATCCCGCCTCAGTGTCCCAATGAGGTCTATGAATCCCGTATGGGCGAAGCTATGTTACGTTTTCGCGGCCGCAATGTTCTTCACATCGGCTTTGGCGACATCTTCTTGGAGGACTTGCGCGCCTACCGCGAGAAGAAGCTCGCGAGCGCGGGCATGATCGCCCTATTCCCTCTATGGAAAGTGGATACGCGTGAACTTGCCTCACGTTTTATCCGTGACGACTTTCGAGCCATCACTGTGTGCCTCGATCCCTCCAAACTCTCGTCTTCCTTCGCGGGCAGAGAGCTCGATTCCACGTTCTTCAGCCAACTACCCCTAAACGTCGATCCTTGCGGTGAGAATGGGGAGTTCCACACCTTCGTTTTTGCTGGACCTATTTTCCGTTCGCCTATTTCCGTGAAACGCGGACAAGTTGTCGAGCGCGAATCATTTGTATTCTGCGATTTACTGCCGAATGAAAAGGGAGAGACCGCATGACTGCGGTTGGACCGTCCGGCCTGAATTTGGGGCTCGGTCTGTTATAATTCGGTCTTCACCCATGACCAAATTCGCCACAGAATCCGCCATGTCCCCCGAACTCCTCGCGAAATACGAGGTCGTAATCGGTCTGGAAGTGCACGCCCAGCTTCTTACCAAATCGAAGATTTTCTGCAGTTGTTCGACACGTTTCGGTGATCCGCCCAATTCCAACGTGTGTCCCGTTTGCCTCGGGCTACCCGGCACGTTGCCTGTCCTTAACAAGCGCGCCGTCGAAATGGGAATGCGCGCGGCACTGGCGCTGAATTGCACGGTTCACGAACATTCCCGATTTGCCCGCAAAAACTATTTTTATCCCGACCTGCCAAAGGGCTACCAAATCTCGCAGTACGAGCTTCCCCTCGCCACTGGCGGCTGGCTGGAAATCGAGCACGACGGCAAGACGAAACGTATCGGAATTACGCGCCTCCATCTTGAGGAGGACGCAGGTAAATCCCTGCACGATGGCCTGGCGCAATCTGCGGACAAGACCTATGTGGACCTCAATCGCTGCGGCACACCCCTTAGCGAAATCGTTTCCGAGCCAGACATGCGCTCACCCGACGAGGCCTACGCCTACCTCACCACGCTTCGCCAAATCCTCCTCTACACGGGAGTGAGCGATTGCAACATGGAGGAAGGCTCACTCCGGTGCGACGCCAATGTCAGCGTGCGGCTGCGCGGTGCCAAAGAATTCGGCACCAAGGTTGAGGTCAAGAATCTCAACTCCTTCCGCTATTTGGCTAAAGCCCTGGAGTATGAGATCGAGCGCCACATCGGCGTCCTGGAATCCGGGGGCAGCATCTCTCAGGAAACGCGACTGTGGAATCAGCACGCAGGCCGCACGGATTCGATGCGATCCAAAGAAAAGGCGCACGACTACCGCTATTTTCCAGAGCCGGATCTGCTGCCAGTGCATGTCAGTTCCGCGTGGCGTGAGGAAGTTCGCGCTTCGCTTCCTGAACTTCCTGCCGCCAAGCGTGCGCGCTTGGTGTCTTCTTTCGGCGTCACCGCGTACGACGCGGAGGTTCTGACCGATACGCAAACCCTCGCGGGTTACTTCGAATCCGTTGTGAAGGCAGGCGCTCCCGGAAAAGCTGCCGCCAACTGGATGCAGACGGAATTGCTGCGGCGCTTGCACGATTCCGGCAAAGAAATTAGCGCAAGCCCTGTCGCGCCTGCTGCGCTGGCCGAGCTTGTTTCCCTGTTGGAATCCGGGAAAATTACCGCTGCGGTGGGGAAGAAAGTGTTTGCCACAATGTTCGACTCCGGCCGATCCGCTGCGGAGATTGTCGCTAGCGAAGGACTGGGCACTCAAGTTGGCGATGCTTCGATTGAAGATGCCGCCCGCGACATCATCGCCAAGAATCCCGACAATGTCGCCAAGTTTAAATCCGGCAACGAAGGAGTCTTCAAATTTTTCGTGGGCCAGGTCATGCGCGCTACCAAAGGCCAGGCCAATCCGCAATCCGTCAACGACATCCTACGCAAACTCCTATCCTGATTTGAACGAGGTACCGATGCTCAAAATCGGCGACAAAGCCCCAGAGTTTACCCTGACTTCCGACGAAGGCAAGGAAGTCTCGCTGAAAGATTTCAAAGGCAAGCGTGTCCTGCTCTATTTCTATCCCAGAGCCAGCACGCCCGGCTGCACTATCGAGGCTTGCGAATTTCGCGACCTGAAGCCCAAATTTGATAAGGAGGATGTCGTCGTGCTCGGTGTCAGCGCGGACCCGGAAAAATCACTGAAGAATTTCAAGACCAAGCAGAAACTCAATTTCCCGCTGCTCGGAGACCCCACTCACAAAATGATCGAATCCTATGGCGTCTGGCGCATGAAGAAGTTCATGGGCCGGTCATTCAAAGGGATCGTACGCAGCACGTTTCTGATTGGGCCCACCGGCAAAATCGAGCAAATCTGGGACGAAGTCAAAGCTAAAGGCCACGCCGCCGAAACCCTTTCGCAACTCTCCAAGGCCTAAGCCCTCTTGGATTAGCTGTTGAAGCGTCGGTTCGCCTCGCGCCGCGATTACAACTCCGTTCGTGATTCCTCTCCGTCCGTCTCAATCAACAGATTATCGATCAACCGAGTTTTTCCGATGTGCACCGCCAGAACCGCGTAGCTTCGTCGTCCCAGGCGCACCACCGGCTCAAACGTTTCCGAATCGACAATTTCCGCGTAGTCCACCCGGGCGCGCGGCTCGCTTGCCAGCACCTTATGCATGGTCTGTTGCAGATGCGACGCATCGCGCACTCCCGAGCCTATTTCATTTTCCGCGGCACGCAACGCGCACGACAACACCGTTGCTGCTTTCCTCTCTTCCGGATGCAGATAGACGTTGCGAGACGACAACGCCAATCCGTCCGCCTCCCGCACGATACGGCACAACACGATTCCCGTATCTACATTCAGATCCCGTACCATCTGCTGCACCATGCGTGCCTGCTGCGCATCCTTGCGCCCGAAATAGGCAAAGTTTGGCTGTACGATCTCCAGCAGTTTCAGCACAACGGTGGTCACCCCGCGGAAATGGCCCGGCCGTGATTTGCCTTCCAGCCGTTCACTTAGCCCTCCCACGTGCACGTAGGTGGAAAACCCCGGCGGGTACATCTCCGTAGCATCCGGCAAAAACAAGCCATCGATTTTTGCTGCTTCCAGTTTCGCGGTGTCGTCCTCGATGGGCCGCGGATACTTGGACAGATCCTCCTTCGGGCCAAACTGTTTCGGGTTCAAGAAAATCGAGACGTATACCGGCGAGCATTCTCTCTTTGCGCGTTCCACCAGCGCGAGATGCCCTGCGTGCAGCGCCCCCATCGTCGGCACGAAACCAATCACTCTTTGATCCATGCGCGCTTCCTTCACCTTTTCCTTCATCCAGGCGACTGTTCGGATCGTCTCCATGCCGGGCTCATGCTCCGGCCGCTGTGGCCTGCTCGCGGTAGAAGTGCATCAAATCCGTCAGAATCGGCTGCGCCCCAAGCTGCCGCAGCATCGTGGTGATCTGTCCACGATGATAGGTTCCGTGGTTCACCAGATGCAGCATCGATTGCCACAGCGGGTTGCGATACTCGCCAAACTTCATGGTCTTGTATTCCATCACGGCATCCAGGCCCTCTTGCGTGAGTCCGCGGACGAAATTCAGCAGCTTCGGTTCAAACGCCCCCCAACTTGCTTTCAGGATTGCAATGTCCGCGAACTCCGCGTCATCCAGAATGGCGGATGGCGAACGTCCCTGGAAGCGTTCCAGCCAGAGCCACTCGACGCCGTAGATATGCGCTAGCGTGTCGCGCACCGAGGAAAAGCTCGAGCCTAACTGTTTTGTGAACTGTTCCCGGGTGAGTTCGCTTGCCGCGTCCAGTACACGACGATCTGCCCAGGCGTTGTACTTGAACAAAGCTGCCATTTCCGCAGGTTTCATCGTTTCACCTCGTCTCACAAAATTGCAGGGGCGCCCCGGTCTGCTCAAGGCGCCCCTGTTTGCATTGTCATCATTACCGCTCGCTCACCGCGCGATGGGGATGGTCTTCCGTCCCTTGACGCTCGCCGGAGCGTGGTAGGACTCCGCGTCTGAAGGGAAGCTCCCGCTTTGCACATCGGCGCAATACTCTTTCACCGCTTCCAGGATGGTTTGCCCCACATTGGCATATTGCCGCGCAAATTTCGGCGGTTCCCGAAAGGTCAATCCCAGCATGTCGTGGAGCACCAGGATCTGTCCGTCACAATCCGGTCCGGCGCCGATTCCAATGGTAGGAATCCGGGCGGTACGCGTAATCTCGGCTGCCAACTCTCGGGGCAATGCTTCCAAGACGATGCTGAACGCCCCTGCGGCTTCCACTGCCCGCGCATCACGCATAATCTGTTCTGCCGCGTCCTGAGTTTTCCCCTGGACGCGATAGCCGCCGAGGGCGTTCACCGACTGCGGCGTCAGCCCCACGTGGCCCATAACGGGAATCTCCGCCTCCGTCAGCCGCGAGATTAACTCCAGACGCCGCTCGCCGCCCTCGATCTTCACGGCTTCCGCGCCAGCTTCCTTCACGAAGCGCATGGCGTTCCGCAGGGACTCGTTCAAGTCGCCGTGATAGGAACCGTACGGCATATCCGCCACTACCAACGCCCGTCGCACGCCCCGCCGAACCGCCTTCGTGTGATGCAGCGCCTCTTCCAATGTGAGCGGCAACGTGTTCTCGTACCCCAGGGTCACCATCGCCACGGAATCGCCCACAAGCACCACGTCCACCCCGGCTTCGTCCAGCAGCCGCGCGGTCGGATAGTCGTATGCCGTAAGGCAGGTGATCTTCTTTTTGTTCAAGGAAACCGCAGCATCGGTCTTCCGCTGCAGCAGTTCGGGCACGGTCACTTTCCCGTCGCCCCCAGTCGGGAGGGAACTCATGTCGGCCTCCGGTGCCGCTCCCTGAAATCGGGATGCAGCCCGCTTCCAACGCCTTAACTATAGCAAAATGTGATGCCCATCACCAATATTTGTGATTCGAGTGGCTTTTTCCTGAGGTGCCAGCAAATCTAGCTATAGAATGGTGTATACGCTGCCCCCTTCATCTATTTGCGGTTCAGCCCCATGAAGTCTTCTCCCCTCACGCTTACGCGATTGTTACGGCTCCAAGGCATGTACCTCGGCGTGGCTGTGGTCACAACCGCCGTGTTTTGGGCCATCGGGTTCCAGACCAATCCTGCCACCATTCTTGTGTACTCACTCTGCATCGGAAATTTGATTACGTCTCCGATGAACCGCGTGCGCAGTGTGTACGGCCAGCGTCCTTATCCTTACAATTGGTTGAGTTTCGCGGCGGCCTTGGCAGTCCTGACGCCTGCCGTATTTCTGATTTCGAGTTTAGTTGTCTGGTGGATCGCTCCGCCTACCCCGCAATCTCTTTGGCATTTGGTCACAACGGGCTGGAAGCTTCCCATCCTGGTCATATTTGTAGTCACGGCCATTTCAACCCTTTTTAGCGAAGTAAAGGAACGACTGGAGGCGCGCAACGCCGAACTGCAACGCTCGGTTGCGCTGAGCGCAGAGCAACTTCAAAAGCAGGAGAAGGACCTGGAACGCGCCCGTGAGATTCAGGAATCGCTACTTCCCAAAGAGATTCCCCAACTCCCAGGATTCGAGGTTGCGACCGCCTGGAGTCCCGCCCGCATGGTGGGAGGCGATTACTTCGACGTGCTCCGCCTGGACAAGAACCGGCTAGCAATTTGCATCGCCGATGTGGTCGGGAAGGGCGTGTCCGCGGCATTGCTCATGGCCAACGTACAGGCAATGGTGCGGGCGTATGCGCGTGATTCGGAGAGTCCTGCGTGGATGTGCAACCGAGTCAACGAACTGCTATGCGGAAACATCGCTGCGGACAAGTTTGTCACTTTCTTCTATGGGGTTCTCGATTCGGACAAACGGACCTTTGCATATTGCAGCGCGGGCCATCCCGCTCCCCTTCTCGTATCCACCGGTTCGATGCAACGTCTCCGCGGAGATGGGGCAGTCCTCGGGGTTTTCCCTTCTTGGAAATACGAGGATTCGATGGTGGAGTTGAGTCGTGGGGACAGATTACTGCTTTTCACAGACGGAATTACCGAAGCGTCGGGCGCTCTTGATCAGGAGTTTGGGGAAGAAAATCTGGCTGAATTTGCCAGAGCAAACAGTGCGAATTCTGCGTTTGAATTAAATCGCCGGGTCCTTGCACAAGTCACCGTGTTTTGCGGGGGCAAGTTTCAAGATGATGCGACTCTCTTGGTTATAGCGGCGACTTAGAATCCGCGCGTGGCGAACGCGCGATCCTGACAGCTTGCGCGCGGCCTTTCCATTGCCCGCCGCGGCCCAGCCAATAGCGCACCGCGGAGATCCACGTAGCATAGGTATAGAACGCAGCGGCTACCGGAAGAACTGGCGCCCAGAGTGGTGAAAGCCTGTAAAACCTCACCGTCGGGAGATACGTCAGCGCCATCAACAACCACGCTGCCAGCCCCAGGCGCCACACCATGGGTTGCGCGTGAAACGTCAAAACGACCGGCGTAATGTATGTCAGCAGCATGCCTGCCAGCGTGCCGAGCAGCAGCAAGGGCGAGTACTTAAGCTGGGTGAAGGCGGTACGTGCGATTAAATCGCGAACCTCAGCAAACGTCTGGTACTCGCGCAGGCTCACGCTCTTTCGAGTGAGTCCCATCCAGACTGTTCCGCCGCTGCGTTTTACCGCGCGTGCCAGGGCACAATCGTCAATGACCTCCGCGCGAATCGCCGCAAATCCGCCGATCCGTTCCATCGCGGTACGTCGCAGCAGGATGCAGCCTCCTGCCGCGCCTGCCGTTTTCGCATTTGAGTCCGGAATCCACTTTGGTGGATAGAGCATCAGGAAATAATAGAGGAAGGGTGGCATCAGCAATCGTTCTGGAAACGATTTCGCGTGCAGCAGCACCATCAGGGAGACCAGGTCCGCGTTTTGTTGCTCCGCATGCGAGACCAGGCGCGCCAGAGTATCGGGTGCATGCACAATGTCCGCATCCGTGAACCAGAAATACTCGGGCGAATCTTGCGGGTTGCTCGCAATCTCTTGTTGCAGCGCCCAGAGCTTTCCGGTCCATCCGCTTTGCAGAGCCGCCGCGCGCAGGATCTCCACGCGATCCGTGGCACCCGCGTCCTGTGCGGCCGCCTTCGCCAAAGCAGAGGTCGCGTCCTCGCTCTGATCATCCACAATCACGATACGCAATGGGCCGGGATAGTCTTGCTTCGCAAGCGAAGTGACTGCACGCGCAATCGTTTCCGCCTCGTTGCGCGCGGGCATCACGCACACCACGCGCGGCCACGCGACTGGCGCTGGGTGCGGCGCAATGTCATCGTCAAATGCGCGAAGTTGCCAAAAAACTCCGCGAAAGAACGTCAAAACAACCCAGATGAGCAGAGTGAGAGCGGCGAGGATCAAGGCGGCTGTGGGCACGCCCCATTCTGTCGCGAAATGTACCCACGTGGCTAGGCCAGATTTTCGCGGCGAATCAAGGGACTACGTGCAAACCATATTCAGGGGCTGGTCTGCTGGCTCGCCGCGCGGTGTATCGCTTTGCGTATGCGTTGATACGTGCCACAGCGGCAGAGGTTGCCGCTCATGGCGTCGTCAATCTCCACATCCGTGGGGTTCGGTTTCTTGGCCAGCAATGCCACGGCAGACATGATCTGACCCGTCTGGCAATACCCGCATTGCGGCACATCTTCTTCGATCCACGCTTTCTGCACGGGGTGGGAACCGTCGGGCGAGAGACCTTCGATGGTGGTGATCTTTTTCCCCTCGACGCTGGAGACAGGCGTGATGCAGGAGCGTGCAGCTTCGCTGTTGATATGCACCGTGCATGCGCCGCACAACGCCATGCCGCAACCAAACTTCGTGCCGGTCATATTCAGGGTGTCACGCAGCACCCACAGAAGAGGCATCTGCGGATCTACGTTGACGGTGGTGGCTTTTCCATTCAGCGTAAACGTAATGGGCATGAGTCCCTCCTTCGGCGCGCCCAATATCGTACACCAACTGCCTCGATGGATGGAAATATATGGAAATATGCCCAGTGCCCATGGACTTTGCCCGCGGTTTGGTTCTGTGTGGGCCGCGCCAGGATTCACCGGGGCGTAAGTGGTGATAGAATGCGGCGCGTAGAAAAGGGAGGAAGGTCATGAGAGAAACACTTTGGAACCAGCGCGGTTGGGTGAGGTTAGCTGCAACGATTGCTTTGGCTTTAGTGCCAGTCGGTGGGGCGCAGGCGCAGAACACGGATTATTCGAAGGTGCAAATCAAGGTAACGAAAGTTTCCGGGAACATTTACATGCTGGAGGGCGCAGGCGGGAACATTGCGGCATCGGTGGGCGAAGACGGAATTGTGATCGTGGACGACCAGTACGCGCCGCTGGCGGACAAGATTCAGTCGGCGCTGAGAGATTTGAAGATCACGGACAAGCCCGTGCGGTTTGTGATCAATACGCATTATCACGGAGATCACACGGGCGGGAACGTGCCGTTCGCGAATAGTGGGTCCACGGTGATTGCGCAGGATAACGTTCGCAAACGGCTGGAATCGGGTGGAACGGCGGGCAATGGAGGTTCTGTGAAGATGGATAACCCGCCGGCACCGAAAGCCGCATTACCCATAATCACGTTTGAGCACGACGTGACCGTGCACCTGAACGGGGAAGATATTCGTGCGCTGCACTTTCCATCCGGGCATACGGATGGGGATGCCGTGATTTTCTTTCCAAAGAACAACGTGGTGCACATGGGAGACGATTTTGTGCGCTATGGATTTCCGTTTATCGATGTGGCGAGCGGCGGCAGCGTGCAGGGGATGATTGCGGCGATGGAGAAGGCCACAACAATGCTGCCCGCGGACGTGAAGGTGATTCCAGGCCACGGGGCGCTCTCCAATCTGGACGATGTACGGGCGTTCGTGCAGATGTTGAAAGAGACGTCGGCGGCGGTGCAGAAGGCCATTGACGAGCACAAGACGATGGAGCAGATGAAGCAAGAAAAGATCCTGGAGCCGTGGAAGAAATGGTCAGGAGATTTTATCGACACGGACAAATTCATTGAGACGCTGTACAACTCGCTGACAGGAAGTAAGGGCGAATTCCTGAAGCACAATTGACACGGAATCACCTGACCGACGCCCGAAACCTACGAAAAACGCGGGGAAGGCAGAAGAGACACAGCTGGTATTGCGAAAGATTCGCTCGAACCAGCGGCAATTCAGGACCTGGAGGATTGTGAGTCATGAGAAGCATCATCGACAACAAGAGACGCAGTCTATTGAAGACGTGGGCGTCAGGAGGTTTATTGTCGGCCGTGGCGCCGCGGTTGGTTTTGGCATCGGATGAGGGATGTCGTCCATCGCAGGACGGACCGTTTAACGGTGGAAATTGTCCCTACCCCATTCCCTGGTTGGACAAGAACGGCAGCCACAATCAACCAGCAGGGCCGGATACGGAATTGAACAGCATATTTCACTTTCAAGGACAACTCGCGCGCTGCGCCGGCTTCAGTGGGATGGGCACGGACAATAAAGGGAATCGCATGCCTTTTGGAACAAAGACGACGGATTTCAGCTACATGAGTGGCACATACTGGGCGGCTCGCAAAGAGCAGACGGGTGCGTTCACGCATATATGACTGACATTGTTCAAGGGACCGGGGGTCCCCTCCGAGCAGGTCCATGACAATCATCCTGCAATCGCGCCGTCAGGGCTGTACTGGGTTGTGCCAGTGCCAGCGGAAAGTCTGGTGATCTCCAGAGACGGGTCGGAAGCAACACTGTCCATGAAGAATGTGCCGATCGTGGACCAACCGCGTTGGCCTGCACTGGATGCCGAGGGACATCCCGGAACGATGAACTTCCGACTCGAATTCACGCGGACAAAAGAGGACGCGATTTACGAAGACCCAGCAAAGATGTACCGCTTCACAGGCAAGAAGGCCATTGCAAAGCTTGAGGCAAGCGTGACCATCCCGGGACTGAACTTTTCCTGGAAATCCGATCCACTCGAGTCGTCAAGCGCCGCGTTCGCCGTGATGGGGGAAGAGGTAAATGGACGGTATTACAGCCGCTAAATCGCAATTCCCGCAAAACTAAAACAGGCGGGGCTGACGCTTGGGAAGGTCACGCCCAAAATACTGGTAGGCGCGAGGGGTGGCGACGCGGCCGCGGGGCGTACGATCGAGCATGCCGATCTGCATGAGATAAGGCTCGTACATTTCCTCGATGGCGTCTTCTTCCTCGCTGAGGGCGGCAGCAAGCGTGCCAAGGCCGACAGGGCCGCCATTATACTTATCGAGAAGCGCGAGGAGGAGGTTGCGATCGACCTCGTCGAGGCCGTGTTCATCCACGCCGAGCATGCGCAGAGAGTCCTGCGCGACTTCGCGGGTGATGCGTCCAGCAGCGCGGACTTCGGCAAAATCGCGGGCGCGGCGAAGCAGGCGATTGGCGACGCGCGGCGTGCCCCGGCAGCGGCCGGCAATTTCCTCGGCACCGGCTTCATCCATCTGGATATTCAGGATTTTGGCGGAGCGGTGAAGAATGATGAGCAGATCTTCGGGGGTATAAAAATCAAGCCGGTGGACG
>Ga0209415_10017873_pt1 | contig 11240 bp, 5 predicted proteins | sample PeaSoiSIISIP2007_FD_187696 | JGI IMG/M metagenome (GOLD analysis project Ga0209415, IMG submission 187696) | Peat soil microbial communities from Weissenstadt, Germany - SII-SIP-2007 (SPAdes) (version 2) | ecosystem: Environmental > Terrestrial > Soil > Wetlands > Peat | place: Germany...
GGCCAATCCGGAGGAATAATCGTTATGTTTCATGCTCTTACTTCACCGGGTCCTTCGCTTAACCGGACAGCAGTGATTTAGGATTTCGAATTTCCGTCAGGGAGGCGCCGCACTCCGCGCAAAACTTGGCCGCCGGCGTAAGCTCGGCACCGCAGCTCGCGCAGCGCGGCGCCAGCGCTCCGCCGCACTCGGGGCAGAACTTCGCGCGTTCGGGAGAAGCGTGGCCGCAGGTCGCGCAGTTCACCACGACCTCACCCGTCAGTCAGCGTGTAGCCGTCGATAGGATGCTTCGCCTACCTGTTGGGTCAACGCCAAGCCGATCTCGTGCGCGCCAAGCAAGCCATGACTGACGACGTCAGCGTCGATCTGCATCGGCATGTTGCCAATGAACGGAAACGCCAATGCATGATCCACGATCGTTTTGAGCGCCACGCCATCGTGGGCGTCGATGGACAGTTGGCCGACATGGACCGGCAGTCCTACCTCGGCGAAAAACCGGCCGACGCGCCGCGCCTCGTCCAGCCGCTGCTCCATGACCAGTTGTGCGAGGGTACCCAGCGCCACCATCTCGCCGTGAAGATGATTCGCGTTGGCCTCGGGGATGGCGGTGAAGCTCTGGGCAAACCCGTGGGCGGCCGCCAGCCCACCGCTTTCGAAACCCAGAGCGCTCAACAGCGTGTTGGCCTCGACGACGGCTTCGAGTGCGTCATTCACAGTACTGCTGGCCACTGCTTCAGCCGCCGCAGCGCCATGCTTGAACAGGGTTTTGGCGCAGACCTCGCCAATCGCGATGGAGGCGAGTGTGGGGCGCGCGCCGACGGTCGTGATTGCGGCGCCGTTGTGAAGGCATACGGAGGCTTCATACCAGGTAGCCATCGCGTCGCCCATCCCCGAGACGAGGTAGCGCTCCGAGGCTGCTGCGATGACACCTGTGTCTACAACCACCAGCGCCGGACTACAGGGATAGAACTCCACCCCCTCGGAAACCCCGGCGGGCGAGTACAGAACCGAAAGCGCGGAACAGGGCGCATCGTTCGATGCCAGTGTCGGTGCGATGACGACAGGCACATTCAGCCTGAAGGCCACCGCCTTGCCGGCATCCACACACTTGCCGCCGCCCACGGCCACCACGCAATCGACGCGCTGGCTTTTGAGCGCACGCGCATGCTGCTCGACCTCTTCCCTCGAGCATTCGCCGTTGAACCTGCAGACAATCGAATCGATCTTTGCGGATCGCAGCGAATCGGTCAGTGGGCCGCCATGACGTTTTTCCCCGCCAGGGGAAATCAGAATCGCGGCACGCCGCGCGCGCACCAGCGCAAGATATCTGCCCATCTGCGCGAGCACGTCCTTGCCCTGGATGTATCGTTGCGGCGCAATGAAGACGCGCGGGGCCCCGTGCGCGCCGGTTGGCGCGAAAATCTCATACGGGAGATAGGTCCCTGCGATTTCCATTTTTTCCTCCGTCCTTCACCACTCTGCTGTCCGCAACCGGCACCGCGCACGCCTCCCCCTTTGAGCAGCAATCAGCGGAATACCCTAGCAGTCTACTTCCTTCGCCAGCCGCTCCGCGTGTCCCGTCGCACTCATCTCGGTAAAGAGACGATGCGCCTCGCGTAGCCATTGCTGCGCTTCAGAGGCGTCAAGCCGCAGCGCCGCGAGCCGGGCACGCTCGACGGAGATCTGCGGTTCGTACGAGCGCGCCCCCGTCGATTGGACCAGGGCAAGCGCGCGGTCGAGCGCAGCTGCGATGGCGGCGCTGCCGTCGGCTCCGTCGACGGCGCGGAGCACGCGCGCCAGAGCGAGCTGGGCGCGCACCTCGGCGACCGGCATCTGCATGCGCAAGGCGAGCTCGATGGCTTCCTCGACGAGCTTGCGCGCGCGTGCCTCGTCGCCCAGGCCGAGGTGTGCTTCGGCGAGCGCCGCCATGTAGAAGGCGTCCAGAAAGCGCCCCGTCTGGTTGGCGCGACCCAACTCCAGAGCGAACTCCAAATTCTCGCGGGCACTCTGCCACTCCTTGGCCAGGACGCAGGCCATGCCGTAGTAACCGTAGGCGCCGATTCGGCCGAGGACGCTGCCGATCTTCTCAGCGGACTCGATGGCTCGCCGGCCCATCGACTGGGCGCCCGGCGCGTCTCCGGCACGCGAGAGGTTGCGCGCCGACCAGAAGTCGATCCAACTCGCCATCTCGTTCCCACCGAAGCGACGAGCGCGCTCGTCGGCGCGGCGGAGCGCTTCTGCGGCCTCCTGGAAGCGGCCAAGATCGGTCAGGATCACGCCGCGGTGCCAAAGTGAGTCGGCCGTGCTGATGCCGATCGTAGCGATTCCCAGGGCGGGATCGACTTCGCCGAGCGCGATCTGCTCGTCGTTTATTCGCTGCGCGGCGACGAGATCGCCCAACAGCCAGAGTGAAAAATCGAATGCCGTGCGCGCCGACCAGCGCAGCTCCGGTTCCCCGGTCGCATCCGCCAGAACGACGGACTCCTCGAAGATCGGAATGGCGCGCCGCGGGTTTCCGTCCACGGCATGGATGAGCCCGAGCGAATAGTGGAGACGCACCTGTTCGCGCACGTCGCCGGCCGCCACGGCTAGGGCCTTACCCTCGGCGAAGATCTCAGCGACGCGCTCGCTGGTCATTCCCAGTCGCCAGCCGAAGAGCAGCAACTGCGACGTCGCCTCGCGGCGCAGAGCTACGCCCGCGTCGGAGGACGGCGCCAACTGCAGGATCCCCCACACCTTCTCCCAGTGGCGCACCGCTTCCACCGGACTGTCGAAGCCGGCGACACGAGCGGCCCGCGCGTACCACTGCGCCGCGGTCAACGCGTCCCCGGCCTGCTCCCAGTGATAGGCGAGCAGCGCCGCGCGTTCATCGAGCTTGGAGGCGTGCATTTGCTCCGTGGCACGCGCCACCGCGGCGTGCACCTGCACCCGGCGCGCGCCGAGCTGTGAACGGTACGCCACTTCCTGCGTCAGCGGATGCTTGAAGGCGTACTCGACCTCCGGATAGAGCGCCGTCTCGTAGACGAACTCGCCGGCCCGCAGCGCATCGAGCGCCGCGGCGAGCCTGGGTGAAGACAGCTGGCCGCGCTCGTCCGCCGCGACCACCGCGGCAAGAATCGCCCCGGAGAACTCCTTGCCGATCACCGACGCGGTCTGCAGCGTGCGCTTCTCGTCGTCGCCGAGGCGGTCGATGCGCGCCGCGAGCACCGTCTGCACCGTGGCCGGAATCTCTACCGCGTCAACCGTACCGACGAGGCGATAGGCACCGTGTGAGCCCGTCAGGCGACCGCTTTCAAGCAGCGACTGCACGACCTCTTCAATGAAGAACGGGTTGCCGCCGGTGCGCTGGTGCACGTACGCTGATAGCCCCTCCACCGAAGGATCGGAGCCCAGCAGATCGGCGAGCATCTCCCGGGTCGCCTCCGGCCCGAGCGGCAGCAGCGGTATCTGGTGATAGTACGCCTTGCGCATCCAGTCGGCCTCATACTCCGGGCGGAAGTTGACCAGCCAGAGCGTGCGCGTGTTCTGCACGGCCGCGATCGAGTGCGCCAGAAAGGCGTCGCTGCCGGGATCGATCCAGTGCAGGTCGTCGAGAAACAGGACGGTCGGCTCGCGCGCGCTGCGCGCTTCCGACAGATGGCGTACGAAGGCGAAGAGCTTCTGCTGCCGCCCTTCCGGGCTCATGGCGAGCGCCGGCCGGCCAGGATCGGCGACGCCCATGAAGTCGAACAGGATCGGCAGCAGCTCCTGGAACGTGTCGTCGAGCAGCAGCAGCTCGCCGGCGATCTTGCGGCGCGCCTCGTGATCGGTGTCGCGCTCGGCGATACCGAAGATGTGGCGCAGCATCTCGAGCAGCGGTAGAAAGGGAATCGTCTTGCCGTGCGCCGGGCAGTGGCCTTCGTTGACGCGCACGCCGCGGGCCCGGCAGCGCTCGACGAACTCGAGGCAGAGGCGGCTCTTGCCGGTCCCGGCCTCGGCCACCACGCCGACGACCTGTCCGTGGCCGGCGATCGCCGCATCGAGGGCGCCTTCGAGCGTCGCCATCTCACGCTCGCGGCCGACGAACTTCGAGAAGCCGCGTGCGCGGGAGATGTCGAGCCGCGTGCGCAAAGAGCCCACGCCTTGCAGTTCGTAGGCGCGCAGCGGCGCGCTGACGCCCTTCAGGTCGAACTCGCCCAGATCGCGGAGCTGGAAGTAGCCTTCCACCAGGCGCGCCGTGTGCGCGCTGAGATAGGCGCTATCGGCGGCGGCGCGCGATTCCATGCGTTGCGCCAGCCCGACGGTGTGACCCTGCGCCGTGTAGTCCATGCGTAGGTCGTCGCCGATCTTACCGACGACCACCTCCCCCGAATTGATACCTATGCGCGTCGACAGGCTCACATCGGCCGTGCGCCGCAGCTCGTCGGCGTAGCCCTTGAGCGCGTCGCGCAGGTGCAACGCTGCGTAACAGGCGCGCTGGGCGTGGTCCTCATGCGTGATCGGCGCGCCGAAGAGCGCCATGATGCCGTCGCCGCTGTATTGATTCACCGTACCTTCGAAGCGATGCACGCCGTCGGTGAGGATGGCGAAGAACTTGTCCAGGATCGTGTGCCATTCTTCCGGATCGAGTTGCTCGGCCAGCTCCATCGAGCCCTTCACGTCGGCGAAGAGCACGGTGACCTGCTTGCGCTCGCCTTCGAGGGCGGACTTGGATTGCAGGATTTTGTCGGCGAGATGCTTCGGGGTGTACGCGCGCGGGTCGGGTTGCGCGGCCCGCGCCGCGGTTGTGTGCGGTGTACCAAGAGGAGATGCGCACTGGTTGCAGAACTTCACCCCGGGCGGATTCTCGGTTCCGCACGTCGCGCAACCCGGCGCCAGCGGCGAGGCGCACTCGTTGCAGAACTTCGCGTCAGGTCGATTCTCGTGGTGGCAGGACGGGCAGTGCATCGTATCTCTTGTGGCCCTGGTGACTACCACACCCTGCGCGGCCCGCGGAAGGAGCGCGGCTCTCCGCGCCTGCCTGCGCCAGCTTTTCGGCCTTGCGTACCTGTCCGGGGTCGATGCGCCATGCGGCAAGCCGCGGCCTTTTGGGCAACGGCACGCCAGCAAGGCCACCCGACCAATGGCGCCTATTGTCTGGTGACGATCGGGCACGCGCTTGGGACCGCATGCGGTCCCTGACTCGCGACCCAGCCCTGTGAGAACCCATAGCCGAGGTCAACGCTCCCGAGCTGCTGGCCTTTCTGCGCTGGATCGAGAGCCGCAGCGCATTGGAGACAGCCCACCGAGCGATGCAGAACTGCGGGCAGGTGTTCCGCTACGCCGTGGCAACCGGGCGCACGGAACGCGATCCGACGGGTGACCTGCGCGGCGCCCTACCTCCACCGAAAGAGAAGCACCACGCCTCGATCATCGATCCGAAGTGCGTGCAGCCCCGGCCCGCAGGCCGAGGCTGCACTTCATATCATGCCGCTTGCTCTACTGGCATGTGCACGCCCCAACCGTGCCGACCACGGAGCTGCACTTTTGACTACCCGAGCACGTGCCGCTGCACTGGCCCGTGAGGGGGTTCAGCTCGCAGTTGGATGACGATGACGTACAGGTGCAGTTATTCGCTGAGTCAATGCCGCACGTCTCCCCGGTCGGACACGTTCCGCCGCAGTTCCCGGCGGTGTCGATGCCACACGACGAAGGCAGGCAGCCACACTCCTCCGGGACGGCGTTCGGAATAATGCTGCACTTGTCCCCTGCCGGGCAGGTGCCGCCGCAGGTGCCGGCCGCCGTCAAGCCGCACGACTTCGGCGTACACTCACACGATGCAGTCGGACTGGTGGGGTTGACGGTACACGTATCGTCGGGGCTCGGGCATGTGCCACCGCACTGGGGGGCGGATTGCTCGCACGGCGTGGGGGGTGACTGGCACGTGCAGTTATTGGTACCCGCCAGCAGCATACACTTCTGCGTCGGATCCGTGCATTCGCCGCTGCACGCGTTGGCGGCTGCATTCAAGCCGCACGGCGGTGGCGGTGTCTCGCAGGCGCACACGACCTTGCCGTTCGTGCTGGTCAGCTCGCACTCTTGCCCGGCCGGGCAGGTCCCACCGCACATCCCACTCTTGTCGGGAGCCCCGCTGCAAGTGGTGATTTCCTTACACGTGCAGGTCCCCGTCGTGCTCTTGACGCAGCGCTCACCCCCCGGGCAGGCGCCCGCACAGGCCTTGCCGAAGGCGCCGCACTCCACGGGGGCCTTGCTGGCCGGCACGCACACCATCTTCGGGACATACTTCTGTTCCAGGCGCGCCCCGAACTGATCCGTAACGTTCTTCGCCGGCGGCGACGTCTGCTTCGGGCACTGCGCCTGATAGCAGACGTAATCGTCGCGGAGCGGCTCACCCGTGAAGGTCGTTGCACCCGCAGGCGCACCCTGCACGTTTTCCTTGCTTGCCGGAACGCAGAATTCGATGGGTTTGACCAGCGTGCAGCCCTTCTGCGTGAATTCCGGCTGGAGTCCCGCAATCAGGTCGGCGACCGCGTGGATCGTCAGCGCGTCCTGCATGTTGTAGCACAGCAGGTGATCGTCTTGACCGTACGCCACAGTGCCCTCGATCACCAATGCCAGCCCACCCACCACCAGAACCGAAACGAGCCGTTTCATTCCTCACTCCTTTCGCGCCAGCGCGCGCGGGTTGTGGGACCCGGCGGTCCCGTGGAGGGCCCGTACCCTCGGGGGCGGAGCCGTTGTGCCCCGCACTACGGGCCACGAACGCCTGAGAGCCAACTGGATGATGGGACCGAGTATGCTCCATCGGCGTATTCCGTCAAGCGTCTGTTGCGTTGGCCGGGCACGATCGGCAGCCGCAATCGTCAAGGTGAAAATCGATGGCGATTCAATCGCTCAGTGTCTCATTCTGGGGGGGTGCGAACCCCCGTGCGAACCCCTCACCTTCAGTCGGGGAGACATCATCGGATGGTGCATGTTTGTGAATCGCGTCGGCGTGCGTGGCTGTTTCAGATCGGCGACGCGCAGCACGCGCCTTATCGCTGGTGCGGCGAGGGGCTGTCGTTGCGGTGTCATGCGACAATGCGACGTATTCCCGTCGCAAATCGAGCACCCAGGCGCGCCGTCGGGCTGTCCCTCCCGAGAACTTTCCGGCGATTGATTGCCGCTGATTCCGCGCGGGTCTATCCTCCGAACCATGGTAAACTCATTCGGCCATTCGGGGCCGAGGCAAAGATGGGGTCAATGGGGACAGTCCGAGACCGGCACCTGATGTTGTCGACGCTCGGTCGGGGCAGGATTAAAGGGATCGTGGCCCCTGGCTGCGCTGGCGCCATGCTGTCAGCAGGTGCGCAGCCCGCGACGCACCCGGCGGTTGCCACCAACCGACGCTTCTACGACGCGCTCTGGTCGACGAGCTACGTGGTCCCGCCGCAACGCTTCAACACCTGGCCGCTGCTCTCCGCGCTCGCCGCCTCGGCGCCGGCGCGGCTCGAGATCGGCCCGGGCCTGCATCCGCGGCTGCCCATCGGGGGCACCTACTTCGTGGACGTCAGCCGACCGGCTCTCTCCCGCCTGAAGGCCCACGGCGGTCTCGCGGCGCTCGGCGAGATTACCGCCCTGCCATTCGCCGATTGCACCTTCGACCTGGTCTGCGCCTTCGACATCGTCGAGCACGTCGAGGACGACCGGCGCGTCTTCCGCGAGCTCCGCCGGGTCGCCAGGGACGACGCCACGGTCATCTTTTCGGTGCCCCTGCATTCCACGCGCTGGAGCGCCTTCGACGCCCTCGTGGGCCACGTTCGACGCTACGATCCCGACGACCTGCTGACCATCCTGGCGGAGCACTCCTTCGTGCTCGAGCAGAGCGCGGGCTTCGGCATGCAGCCGCGAAGCCAGTGGCTCCTCGACTTCGCGGTGTGGGGCCTGACGCAGCGGTGGGTCGGGGCGATGCGCTGGTACAACCGGTTCTTGCTGCCGGTCGGGCTACTCCTGCAGAGGCGTCTCGCATGGGCGCCGGGCCTGATCGATGTCGCCGAGGTGGACGAGCTTCTTCTCGTCTGCCGACGTGGCCAGCCGAACCTCGCTGCGGCGTGCCGCCGAGCGAGCGTGTTGCCACCGCGCTGATCGCCAGGCCACGGCCAATGCTCTGACCGACACACGCCGCGCGCCGCCGTGGCGAGGCGTGACTTGACCATTGGCAGGGGATATGAGGGGATTCACCGCCGTCAGCGGACCGGCCTCGCATCCAGGGTCCGCGCGCGCAGAGGAGGGATTCTGAAGCTAAGGCGTGCCGGCGTCGCCTGGGCAACGGGTGTGCTCCTGCTCGTGGTGTTCGTCGCGGTGGCCGCGCACCACGCCGAGGAGCGGCGCTTCGCCGCGCTGCTGCGCAGTGCGCAGCCAGCCTGGCTGGGCGCTGCGGCGGGGCTCCAGGTTGCCACCTACGTGTGCGCCGCCGCGGTGTGGCAGCGCGCACTGCGCCGCAACGGCGGCGTGCGCCGGAGCCTGCGCAGTCTCGTCCCGCTCGGGCTCGCCAAGCTCTTCGCCGACCAGGCCCTTCCGTCGGCGGGGATGAGCGGGACGCTCCTCGTCGTGCGCGGGCTTCTCCGACGGGGGGTGCCGCGTGGGCTGGCGATCGCCGCCATGCTCGCCGACCTCGTGAGCTGGTATGCCGCGTACGCGCTCGTCAGCGCTGCTGCGCTCGCGATCCTCTGGCATCGCGGCGAACTGACCGGCATCCTGGTCGCGATCGGCGCGGCGTTCTTGCTGCTGGCAACCGGCGTCCCGCTCGCGATCCTCGGGCTGCGCGGCCGCGAACGAAGTCTGCCGCGCTGGGTCCAGCGCCTGCCGTGGGCCAACGAGGTGTTCGCAGCAATCGCCGACGCCCAGCCCGGTGCAATTTTCGGCGGGACGCTGGCCCCGGAGACCGTGACGCTTCAGCTCGCGATCTTCGCGCTCGACGCAACCACGCTCGGCATCATGCTGCGGGCGATCGCAACGCCGACCGACGCGGCGGTGGTCTTTGCGAGCTTCGTCGTCGCATCGATGGTGGCCACGCTCGCTTGGGTGCCCGGCGGGCTCGGGACCTTCGAGGGGACCTGTGTGGCCATGCTGCACGTGCACGGCGTGGCGATCGAGGCGGCGCTGGCCGCCACGCTCCTCGCGCGCGGCTTCACCTTCTGGCTTCCCATGGCGCCGGGACTTGCAATTGCACGGCACGAGATGGTGCGCGGGGCGGAGAGCGCTGGGCCGCCAGCCGGGGCGGAGACGCCATGACAGAACCAGACACATCTCTACCCGGCTTTTGGGACAGGCCGCTGCGCGATCTGCTTGAGCTGCTGCAGGCAACGCCGGCCGGCCTGACGTCCGATGAGGCGACACGGCGCCTGCGTCTCTACGGCCCCAACAGCTTTGTGCGGGAGTCGCGCTTTGCAGGGCTGATCGGCTTCCTCCGCTTCCTCACCAATCCCCTCGTCATCATCCTGCTCGTGGCCAGCGCCATCACGCTCGCGCTCGGTGACCCGGTCGGCGGACTGATCATCATCATAATGGTGCTGTTCAGCGTGCTCCTGAACTTCTTCATGGAGTTCCAGGCTCGACATGCGGTGGAGGAGATTCGCAAGCAGGTCGCCACAACGGCTGCCGTTGTGCGTGACGGGCGAGAACAGAAACTGCCGATAGCGGAACTGGTCCGAGGGGACATCGTCAAGCTCAATGCCGGAGACCTGGTGCCGGCAGACGCCCGTTTGTTGGAAGCCAAGGACCTGCACGTGCGTGAGTCGACCCTCACGGGAGAGTCTTTACCCGTCGAGAAGACCGCGAATGATCTGCCAGACGGGAAGCACGGCGTCGCCGACGCGAGCAACAGCGTCTTCCTGGGCACTGCTGTGCAGACAGGAATTGGCACCGCGGTCATCGCGTGCACCGGGAGAGACACCGCGTTCGGCGAGATTGCCCAGCGCTTGGTGATGCGGCCGCCGGAGACCGAGTTCGGCCGTGGCATACGCCATTTCGGGCTGATGATCACACGGGTGATCATGCTGCTGGTGCTGTTCGTTCTGCTGGTCAACATCGTTTTCAAGCGCCCGCTGCTGGAGTCTTTTCTGTTCTCTGTCGCACTCGCAGTCGGAATGACGCCTGAGATGATGCCGATGATCATCACGGTGACACTGGCCCAAGGCGCGCGACGGATGGCCAGGAAAAAGGTTCTCGTCAAGCAACTTGCGGCCATAGAGGACTTCGGCAGTGTGGAGATCCTCTGCAGCGACAAGACGGGCACACTGACCGAAGGCGAGATCGTGCTCGACCGGCACGTGGATGTCCACGGCAAGGATGACGACAACGTCCTGCGGCTCATCTACCTGAACAGTTACTTTCAAGCGGGCATCAAGAGCCCCTTGGACGACGCGATCTTGAAGTACGAGCGCCCTAAAATAGTCGAGTATGAGAAGGTGGACGAGATTCCGTTCGATTTCAACCGCAAACGCCTTTCGGTGGTGGTGCGACGAGGGGACGAGCACCTGCTGGTCACCAAAGGCGAAGCGGAGAGCATCTTTGCCATCTGTCAGACTGTGACCATCGATGGGGCGCCCCAGCCGTTCGACGACAGCCGCCGCGCGCAGGCGGCTGAGACCTTCCAAAAGCTGAGTGCCGACGGGTATCGCACGCTGGGCGTCGCAGTGCTGCAGGTGGCGAAGCAGGATGTCTACACCGCGGTGGCCGAACAGGGTATGACGCTGGCCGGGTTCGCCGCCTTCCTCGACCCACCCAAGGAGGGCATTCTCTCCGTTCTCGAGGCGCTGAAACGGAATGGCGTCTCCGTGGTCATCATGACCGGCGACAACCAGTATGTGACCCAGAAGGTGGCGCGCGACGTGGGTTTAGGAGCAGACCGCATCGTCACCGGGAACCAGGTCGACACGATGGATGATGCCGCCGTGGCCTACCAGGCGGAGAACGGCGCAATCTTTGCCCGCGTGTCTCCGGAACAGAAGAACCGGGTCATCCTCGCCCTGAAGGCACGTGGGCACGTCGTCGGATACATCGGTGACGGCATCAACGACGCCCCGTCGCTGCACACCGCGGATGTTGGCATTTCCGTCGTCAACGGCGTGGAGGTCGCAAAGGACGCCGCCAAGATCATCCTGCTCGAGAAGGATCTTGCGGTGTTGAACGACGGGGTCATCGAGGGACGGCGCAGCTTCGCCAACATCATGAAGTACATCATCATGGGGACGAGCTCGAACTTCGGCAACATGTTCAGC